>Ga0180732_1000109_pt1 | contig 83403 bp, 79 predicted proteins | sample KR11_01MetaG_FD_148674 | JGI IMG/M metagenome (GOLD analysis project Ga0180732, IMG submission 148674) | Groundwater microbial communities from the Olkiluoto Island deep subsurface site, Finland - KR11_0.1 MetaG | ecosystem: Environmental > Aquatic > Deep subsurface > Groundwater | place... | reverse complement strand
TTAAGTTTCTCTAAGAAAAAATCAATCCCTCTCTTGGTCTCCCCCTTTCCAAGGGGAAGATTAAAAGTTCCCTAATTGATATATGAAATTGCAGTTATTAACCCGTTAACTAACAGAATGGTTGTCTTTTTGAAAATTGAAAGCCTTTTTCCATTATTACTGCACAATACCGCTGAAATATGCAGAAAGATTTTGTTTTTTAGAAGTCACACCTTCTTACAATAGAGTGGCTTTTGTGCTTGAGTTGTTTTATTGATATAAATAGTGACATATAAGGAGCTAAAATTATGATGACAGTAATTATTGGTGCATTTGCAGGGATTTTGTGTACAGTATCATTCCTGCCTCAGGTTATAAAAATTTATAAAACTAAAAGGGTACAGGATATTTCCCTGCTGACATTTTCTGTTTTCACAACAGGGGTTTTCCTCTGGTTTGTCTATGGACTTTTGATCGGAGATATCCCGGTTATTATTACAAACGCACTGATTTTCTTTCTGGCTCTCATAATTGTGGTTATGAAAATAAGATACAGCGAACAGAAAGGGACGGGGTCTGTTCATTAACTTATTGTAACTTTTGCTTTTTGCCATTTACTATTCAGCCTATATTTTTTATCATTAACGAAATATGCTGAAACTCGATAATTTTAAAAAGAAACGGATACTGGTCGTAGGCGACATAATACTCGACAGATTCATAACAGGAGATGTCCACCGCATATCGCCCGAAGCGCCGGTGCCGGTGCTCAAAGAATCCATAGAATCTTTCAAAGCCGGCGGGGCCGCGAATGTGGCCGTGAATCTCGCGGAACTCGGCGTCAAAACCTTTATGTGCGGCGCCGTGGGCAATGATTATTACGGGAACTTCAGTATCAGCCACCTGGTGGATTACGGGATATCAACATCCGCGGTAACAAGCGTGGCCGGATACCGGACGACTATCAAGACAAGGATCATCGCTCAAAAACAGCAGATGATAAGAGTGGACAGGGAAGATCCTCTTAAAGACCAGAGCGCGGATATCATCAAGTCAATAAAAAAAATGCTTGATAAAATGGATGCGGTGATCATAGCTGATTACGGTAAAGGCCTTATAACAAAAAAACTTCTGGAATATCTTATACCCGCTGCCAATAAACTGGGTAAGATAATAACGGTTGACCCGCAGACAGAACATTTTATGAGTTACAAAAAAGTCACCTGCCTCACTCCCAACCACAATGAGGCCGCCGCAGCCAGTGGAATGAAAACAGAAACGGACGAGGATGTCAAAACAACCGGCTTATCCATATTAAAGAAACTGGGATCAAAGAGCCTGATCATAACGCGGGGGGCTAAAGGAATGGCTGTCTTTGAAAAAGGCAAGTGCACTCTTATACAGACCCAGGCGCGTGAAGTTTTTGATGTGACAGGCGCCGGAGATACGGTTATAGCGGTGCTGACCGCCGCATTGTGTTCGGGAATGACACTTCTCGAAAGCGCGAAACTCGCGAATAAGGCCGCCGCCATAGTTGTCGGGAAATCCGGCACCGCGACAGTCTCACAAGAGGAACTTGAAAAATGAAGGCCGCCGGCGTCATTCCCGCGCGCTGGGCTTCAACGCGTTTCCCCGGAAAGCCCATGGCGAAAATACTGGGCAAAACAATGATACAGCGGGTCTGGGAACAGGCCTCAAAAGCAAAAACGCTGGATAAAATAATCATCGCTACGGATGATCTCAGGATTGCGGACGAGGCCGCGAACTTCGGCGCGGAAGTGCGCCTGACCGGAGAGGCGTCCTGCGGCACCGACAGAATACGCGATATCGCCCGGAAACTCGAATGCGAAATAGTCGTAAATATACAGGGTGACGAACCTCTGATAAACCCCTCCCACATAGACAAACTGGTGAAGGCATTCAGCGACAGGTCCGTGGGCGTGGCCACGCTCTGCACGGACATCAATGAAAAAGAATATCTCTCGCGAAACTGCGTAAAAGTGGTGAGCGATAAAAACGGCAACGCTCTTTATTTTTCCAGAGCCCCCATACCCTACGGCTCATCCAAGCCGGCAAAAAAACACATAGGCATATACGCCTACAGGAAAAAAATACTCCTTGATTCGGCGAAATTCAAAAGCCGTCTTGCCGAAGCCGAGGACCTGGAGCAGTTGAGTTTTCTGGAAAACGGCATAGGCATAAGGGTGATAGATGTGAAATACCGCGGAATTGCCGTGGATACGCCATCGGATATAAAAAAAGTGATCAGGAGGCTCAAATCATGAGCGTAAAAAAAGTGCGGGCCGGATCCGTGACGATAGGAAAAGGCTTGAGCATCATAGCGGGCGTGTGTTCCATAGAAAACAAAAAGCAGGTTTTTGACAGCGCCGAGGCCCTGGTGAAAATCTGCGCGAAGCACAAAGTGCCTCTCATCTTTAAGGCGTCTTTTGACAAAGCCAACCGCATGCAGGGCTCTTCATGGCGCGGCCCGGGAATGAAAAAAGGCCTTGAGATCATGTCGGAAACAAAAAAACGCTTCGGCTTTCCCGTGCTCACTGATGTGCACTGCGTCAGCCAGGTGGCTCCGGCATCCAAAATAGCCGACATCCTTCAGATACCCGCCTTTTTGTGCAGGCAGACGGATCTCATAACCGCGGTGGCCGGAGCGGGAAAACCCGTGAGCATAAAAAAGGGCCAGTTCCTCGCTCCCGACGATATGAAATTCCTCATAAAAAAAGCGGAAGAGGCGGGAAGCAAAAATATAATCCTCATAGAGAGGGGCAGCAGTTTCGGCTACAACAACCTCGTGGTTGATTTCCGCTCCATACCTATAATGAAAAAAAGCGGCTATCCTGTGATCTTTGACGCCACGCACAGCGTGCAGCTCCCCGGAGCGGGAGGCGGCCGGACATCGGGGAAAAAAGAATTCTGCCTGCCTCTTTCAAGAGCCGCCGTTGCCGTCGGAGCCGACGGCATATACGCGGAAGTGCATCCCAACCCCGCCGCGGCCAAATCGGACAGGGGCTCGGTCATGAGTTTTGACGAATTCGACAAACTGGTCGCGGCCGTAAAGGAGATAGCGGGATGAAAGTGAAAACAAGAACAGTCAAAGAAATTCTCTCAATAGAAAAAAGGGCAATAGAGGAAAATATAAATCCCGCCTTTGTTTCCGCGATACAGAAAAGCGTCAACCTGCTCTTCAAAAGGAAAAGCGGTAAAATAGCGGTCATGGGCCTCGGCAAATCCGGCCTTGTGGCTAAGAAAATCGCCGCGACTCTTTCTTCCACCGGCAATCCGGCTTTCTTCATACATCCCGGAGAGGCCGCGCACGGAGACATAGGCATGCTCAACAAAGGCGACAGCATAATAGCCCTGTCATTCTCAGGGGAAATAATGGAGCTGGCCAGCCTCCTGCCTCTTATCAAAAAACTCAGAATACCCGTAATATCCATAACCGCGAGGCCCGAATCGGCTCTTGGAAAAATAGCCGACTGCCTCATTCCAATCAAAGCCTCAAAACAGGCCTGCCCATTTAATCACGCCCCCACATCGTCAACAACGGTGATGATGGTGACAGGCGACGCGATAGCGATAACGCTCATGCAGAAAAAAAAGCTGCAGGCGCGGGATCTGGCACTCCTCCATCCGGGCGGCGTGCTTGGGAAAAAACTCTCCATGCAGGTGAGGGACATAATGCGCAAAGGCAAAGAGTGCCCCGAACTTAAAAAGGGCAGCTCCGTTAAAAAAGCTCTGTTTGAGATGACGCGCTCAAGGCTCGGCGCTGTGAGCATCATAGACAAAAACAGAAAACTCAGCGGATTTTTTACCGACGGGGATCTGCGGCGGCTCATGCAGGAAAAGCCGGATGTGCTGAACGAAAAAATAGAAAATGTTATGACAAAAAACCCCTTTACTGTGCTGGACACAACTCCGGCCTGGAAGGTTGCCGAAATTATGAACAGGCGCAATTTTGACAACATTCCTGTTGTTGATAAGTCGGGAAAGCTTGCCGGGATAATTGATGAAAGGGATCTTCTGCGCGAAGGCCTTGCCGGCTGAGTTAAAAATACCTGATTTCTTATTTGACGACGGAAGTATCAAAGACCTTGACAAAAATTCTTTCTTAATATACAATTATTTCTTATGGCCTGAGCAGCCAAAAACCGCTTGTTGATAAGGTGTTAATAAGATGTTGATAACTTGCTGGAAAATTGTTAATAAGGGCTGAAATTTGTGGATAATTTTGAAATCATATGGAAGAAAATTGTCAATAATCTCCGTTTAGAGATTACAGACGAGACCTATAAACTCTGGCTGGAACCGGCTATACCCACGAGCCTGGAGAAAGACAAGTTAAGCGTCAAGGTCCCCAACAAATTTTTTGTCCGCTGGCTCAGCGAGCACTACTGCGAGAGGATAGACAACATCCTCAAGTCATCCGATCCCTGCCTGAAGGTGGAATTTTATACGGACAAAGTGGAAAACAAAGTGGAGCCGGACTCCGTTGAGGCCCGTGAACTCAATGAAACGCTCTTTCTTCCGAAGAAGTTCGTTTCCAAATATTCTTTTGATAATTTCGTTATAGGGCAGTCCAATCATTTCGCCCACGCGGCGAGTCTGGCCATAACAAAAAATCCGGGGAACACCTACAACCCGCTGTTTCTTTACGGCGGCGTGGGCTTAGGGAAAACACATCTGCTAAACGCCATAGGTATAGAGATCAAAAAGCATTTTCCGGCGTTCAACATAATCTATGTCACCTCAGAGAAATTCACCAATGACCTGATAGAATATCTGAAGAACAACCGCATCGCCGAATTCCGCATCAAATACCGGAATGTGGACCTTCTCCTTATAGACGACATACAGTTCCTCACGGGAAAAGAAATGATCCAGCAGGAATTCTTTCACACCTTCAACGCTCTCTACGACAGAAGAAAGCAGATCGTCCTTTCAAGCGATTCAAGCCCCAAAGACATGGGTTCGCTGGAAGAGAGGCTGCGCTCACGCTTCCAGTGGGGGGTCGTGGCGGACATACAGCCGCCCGATCTTGAGACGAGAGTGGCGATAATCAAGAAGAAAATAGAAGCCGAGAAAATAAGCATTCCCGACGACGTTCTTTACTATATCGCCTCCAACATAAAAAACAACATACGCACACTTGAGGGCGCCATCCTTTCCATAGCCGCTTATTCGTCCCTGACCGAAACAAGCATAACAATAGAGAAGGCCAAGGAATATCTGAAAACCGTAATAACGGAAAGCGACATAGAGAAAGACATAGGCCTTGATACCATCCAGTCGGTCGTGAGCAACAATTTTAATTTGAGCGTAGCTGATCTTAAAGGTAAAAAAAGAACAGAATCGGTGGTTTTTCCGCGGCAGATAGCGATGTATCTTTCGAGGATATTAACAAGCTACTCCACCACGGAGATCGGGGAATTTTACGGCGGGAGAGACCATTCCACCGTCCTGCACGCCGGAAATAAAATAAAAAATAAAATAACGAAAGACCCTTATTTCGCGGCATTGTTAAACAAAATCACCAAGCAGGTAAAAGAAAGTGCATAACTTGATATTTTTGAATTTTGCCGGGGAAAGGGGCAGGGCGGTTGAAAGTTGTCTACAGGTTATCAGTGTGAGCTTAAACGCGAAAAAGCCTGTAACACATGGCATTTTGGAAAGGGGCCGGGGCGTTATGAACATGTGCACAGGCCATAATACTAATACGACTAACTTTTATTTAAAGAAGAAAAAGAAAAGGGGGAAAAATGAAATTTACATGCAGCAAAGGTGAATTATTCAAACATCTGCAGACAGCCCTTCTCTGTCTGAGCCCGAAAACTATGCTTCCGTATCTTAGTTTTCTTCAGATGGAAACAGGCGATGACTCGGTGACAATAACTTCCACGGATCTGGAAGTGTCCACCAGGATCAAGTTCAAAGCGGATGTCAAAAAGAAGGGCAAATCGCTTATACACGGTGATCTGTTCGGCGCTCTTATGAGAGTGCAGGAAGAGAAGGACATAATCATTGAAGAGGGAAAAGACAGCATCAACATAAAATGCGGCAATTTCAAAGCTGATGTGGCTAAAGGCAACCTGCAGGATTATCCCCAGATTCCAGAGGCGCCCGCGTCTTCGGAAAAAGCCGTCACGATTTCCGCATTCCATCTGTCGGAAATGCTGGCCAAGACGATGTTCTCGGCCTCTCGCGACGAGGTGCGATATGTGCTGTGCTCGGTTTATTTTGAAATAGCCAAAGGCGCGTTCACGGTTGTGGCCACCGACGGCAAGCGCCTTGCCACGACATGGAAAAAAGCGGAAATGTCAAAAGACATGAAAGTCTCGGCCATCGTCCCGGTGAAAACGGTGAACATACTTCAGAAGGTGCTCTCAAACTGCAGTGAGAAAGAAGAGGTGAAGATAATCGTGGATGACAGCGGGATCTTTTTTATCACGGAGAACATAACGATGAGTTCACGGCTGATAGACGGCACCTATCCGGATTATAAAAATGTTATCCCCAAAAATGTCAAGATAAAAGCGGAAGCCGACAAGGAAGAGATATTGAACGCCACGGTGCGCGCGGCCAGTATTTATCATTCCGGCATCTCATCGCAGAATTCCTCCGTCAAGTACCAGGTGTCCAAAAACAAGCTGAACATATCGGCGGCTTCCCAGGGCTTCGGCGAGAGCGAAGAGGATATAGATGTGGATTCCACCGGCGGTTCTATCAACATAGCCTTCAACCCGGGTTTTATAATAGACATCTTCAAGCATCTTAGCGATAAGAAAGTGGTGATGGAATTCTCGGATTCGCTCAACGCTGTCGTCGTGAAATCGAAGGAAGACCCGAATTATGTGGCCCTTGTGATGCCGATGAGGTCATGATAGCTCTGGAAAAACTGCTGACGGATCTGCAAAAAAAATTGAAAGACATCCGCTCGGTTTCATCCGTATGGAACGAATGTTCGTTCGCGGAAAAATATGAGATAGACGAGTTCGCGGTGAATAAAAAAAAGCTTATTGTCTATGTGTCCTCGGGCATAATAAAAAAAGACATTGAGATGAATTCGGAGACGATGCTCAGGGAGCTCAACGGGAAACTCTCTTCCCGGAAAGCGGTCCTGACAATTGAAGTGAAAGTGAGGAGAAGATGAAAGAAAACAGCCAGGAAGAACAGGCAAACGGTTATACGGCAAAAGACATAAAGGTTCTCGGCGGCCTTGAAGGGGTGCGGAAGCGCCCCGCCATGTACATAGGTTCAACGGACAAAGGCGGTATGCACCATCTTGTTTACGAGGTGGTGGACAACGGCATAGACGAGGTGCTGGCCGGGTACTGCAAAAATATAGAAGTGATACTGCACGAGGATGATTCCGTAAGCGTCATTGATGACGGGCGGGGCATTCCGGTTGACGAGCATCCGACAGAAAAGAAGAGCGCCGTGGAAGTCATAATGACGACCCTTCACGCCGGAGGCAAATTTGACGCCAACTCGTATAAGATCTCGGGCGGGCTTCACGGCGTCGGGGTGTCGGTCGTCAACGCTCTATCCGAAGATCTGGCGGTGGAAGTGTACAGAGACGGGAAAATATACAGGCAGACGTACAAAAAAGGCATTGCCGTTTCCCCTCTTAAGACCGCCGGCAGCACAAAACTGCACGGCACGAAGGTGACATTTATTCCGGACAGGAGTATTTTTACGCAGAGTTCAAAATTTGATTTCGACTTTCTTTCCAAAAGGCTGCGGGAGCTGGCTTTTCTCAATCCCAGCGCCACGATCAGCATAATAGACGAAGCTGATGACAAAAAACACATTTTTCACTACGACGGGGGCGTGACCTCTTTTGTGAAATTTCTCAATGACGGTAAAAATGTCCTTCATGACGAACCTATTTATATGAAAAAGGAAAAAGACGGCGTGATCGTCGAGGTTGCCATTCAGTACAATGACAAGTATGCCGAGTTTGTGCTTTCTTTTGTCAACAACATCAACACCATCGAGGGCGGGTCGCATCTGGCGGGTTTCAAGGCGGCTCTCACAAGGGTGCTGAACGATTATAAAACAAAAAACGCGCCGGAAAAATTCAAAAAAATCATTTTATCCGGAGAGGACGCCAGGGAAGGGATGACGGCGGTGATAAGTCTGAAGGTGCCGGAGCCCCAATTTGAGGGACAGACAAAGACAAAACTCGGCAATTCTGAGGTGAAGGGAATCGTTGAGAGTGTCGCTTCCGAGGGCCTGCAGACCTTTCTGGAGGAAAATCCCAGAGTGGCCGGCGTGGTCTTACAGAAGATCATACAGGCATCCCATGCCCGCGAAGCCGCGAGAAAAGCAAGGGAACTGACGAGAAGAAAATCCTCGCTTGAAATAAGCTCTCTTCCCGGGAAACTTTCCGACTGCAGTCTGCGGGATCCCAAGCATTGCGAGATCTTCCTGGTTGAGGGAGATTCGGCCGGCGGCAGCGCCAAAGGCGGCCGTGACCGGCGTTTTCAGGCCATACTGCCGCTCAAGGGAAAAATAATAAACGTTGAAAAAGCGCGTCTGGCAAAAGTGCTTTCCAACGACGAGATCAGGGCCACCATAACGGCACTCGGCACAGGCATAGGAGAGGATTTCAACCTGGATAAACTGCGTTACGACAGAATCATCATAATGACGGACGCCGATGTTGACGGCGCGCATATCAGAACGCTCATACTGACGCTGTTTTACAGGCATTTCAAAGAGCTGGTGGAGAAGGACAAGGTTTTTATCGCTCAGCCGCCTCTTTTTCTCGTCAGGAAAGGCAATTTTAAGAAATATCTTATCTCGGAAGAGGAGCTCCAGAATTTTATGATAGATTCCAGCGCCGCCGATGTGAGCATAAGATGCGGCGGACAGAAGGGTGTTGAGCTGAAAAAAGAGCACAATAAAAAATTTCTGGAAGCTGTTATCTACACGAACAAATACCTGAAAAAATTGCGGCTGAAAGACCTGACAAACGCCCAGATCTTAAAATACATGGCAATGGAAAAACTGCCGGTGGCCAGATTTGAGGACAAGCTTTTTTACAGCGACGAAGAGGTGCTGTCGTTTAAAAGGGAATACAGGGAGACGCTCAATGCCGAGCAGGAATCCGGCGAAGACGAAAGGATCAAGGTCGTTAACTTCCCTGAAATAGCGCGGCTCGTTAAAAATCTTAAACAGCTCAATCATTACGGCGCGGAAATGGATGCAGATCCGGCGACCTTCAAAAAACCGGTTGTGGTAAGAGGCAAAACAGGTGAAAGCATATGTGATACGCTGACGGCCGTTATGCAGGCTTTTGAAGAGGCCGGACGCACGGGGCTGGTGATACAGCGTTATAAAGGTCTGGGAGAAATGAACCCGGATCAGTTGTGGGAGACGACGATGGATCCGCTGACCCGGCATCTGGTTTCCGTAAAACTTGAGGATTCGGTGGAGGCGGAGAGGATATTCACGACTCTGATGGGAGATGTTGTGGAATCAAGAAGGCAGTTCATACAGGATAATGCGCTCAGAGTGCAGAATCTTGATATTTAGAAGAAGGGGCGGATATGGCAAAAAATACTAAACCAGGCGTGGAAGAAGAAAAAGTCGGCACTCAGACACAGGACATTTCAAAAGTGCTGGTGAGAAATGTGGAAACCGAGATGATCACTTCCTACATCAATTACTCTATGAGTGTCATAGTGGGAAGGGCTCTTCCGGATGTGCGGGACGGACTCAAACCCGTGCACAGGAGAATCCTTTATTCTATGAAGGAACTCGGCCTCTCTTACAACAAAACTTTCAAAAAAGCGGCCAGAATAGTCGGTGAATGTCTGGGTAAATATCATCCACACGGCGATCTTTCTGTTTATGACGCGCTCATAAGAATGGCGCAGCACTTCTCACTGCGCTATCCGCTTGTCAGGGGACAGGGCAATGTGGGTTCCATAGACGGAGACCCGCCCGCGGCCATGAGATATGTGGAAGCCAAGCTTGAGAGGATAGCGGATGAGATGCTCAAGGATCTGGACAAAGGCACGGTTGATTTTAGGGACAATTTTGACGCCACACTCCAGGAGCCGACGGTTATGCCCTCGAATTTCCCGAATCTTCTTGTGAACGGCTCGGAAGGAATCGCCGTGGGTATGGCCACAAAAATCCCCCCGCACAATCTGAGCGAAGTGGTGGACGCGACTATCGCTTTGATAGATAATCCCGAGCTTGACGACGCTACACTCTTCAAACTCATTCCGGCTCCCGATTTTCCGACGGCGGCTATAATCACAAACCGCAGCGGGATCCAGCAGGCTTATAAAACCGGAAGGGGCTCTTTTAAAATAAAGGCCCGCGCGGAAATAGAACAGGTCAAAGGCGGCAGGGAGGTAATAGTGGTAACCGAGCTGCCCTATCAGGTGAACAAGGCCAGGCTGATAGAAAATATAGCCATTCTTGTCAGGGAAAAGAAAATAACAGGCATCATGAACCTCAGGGACGAATCCGATAAGGACGGGGTACGCGTGGTTGTGGATGTTTCCAGAGACGCCGTAGGTGGAGTTGTGCTGAATCAGCTTTTCAAGCACACGCAGCTGTCGGTCAGCTTCGGCATAATACTCCTGTCGCTGGTCAACAATGTGCCGAAGGTGCTGAGCCTCCGGCAGATGCTCGGCTATTACATAGACCACAGAATTGATGTTATCACAAGGCGCACCAAATTCGATCTTGCCAAGGCCGAAGCGCGCGCGCACATTCTTGAGGGACTGAGGATAGCCCTTGAAAACCTGGACAAGATCATAAAGACGATAAAGGAGTCCGAAAACCCCGCTGCCGCCAAAGATGCTCTCGTCAAAAATTTCAAAATGAGCGAGCTGCAGGCGTCTGCCATTCTTGAGATGAGACTGCATCAGCTCACCGGCCTTGAAAGGATCAAGGTGGAGGAAGAGTATATAGAAAAGATCAAGCTCATAGAGAAGCTGAAAAAGATCCTTGCCGACACCGGAGAAATCCTCGCCATAATCAAGGAGGATCTTGAAGAGGTGAGAAAAAAATACGGCGATAAGCGTTTAACGGAAATATCCGACGAAGACACGGATATAGAAGACGAGGATCTCATAAGCGACACAGAGGTGGCGCTGACGATAACCCATCAGGGTTATATCAAGAGAGTGCCGCTCTCCACCTGGCGCGTTCAGGGCCGCGGCGGCAAGGGCGTGAATTCGATGAAGACAAAAGATGAGGATTATCTGGAACATCTTTTTGTCACCTCAAATCTCGCTACCTTTCTGGTGTTTACAAATCTGGGCAAGCTCTACTGGCTGAAGGTGTGGAAAATACCCGAGGCGACCAGGACATCCCAGGGTAAGGCCCTCGTTAATTTCCTGGCATTCAAGACAGCGAGCGAAAAGTTCAATTCGTTCTGCCAGATAAGAAATCTTGCTGATGCCTGTGGAACACTTCTGATGGTGTCCGAAAAAGGCCTTATCAAAAAAACACCGGTTGCCGCATACAGCCACCCGCGCTCTTCGGGCATCATAGCCATCAATCTGAAAGAGGGGGATAAGCTTGTCAAAGTTCAGCCCTCCGATGAAAAATCGGATGTTGTGATAGCCACGAAGCTGGGCAAAGCCATAAGATTTTCCGAAACAACCGTCAGGTCGGTTGGCCGCAGCGCCTCCGGCGTGCGGGGAATAAGGCTCGGTGCGGGAGACAGCGTTGTCGGGATGGTCGTCCAGAAACCCTCTTCCAAAGAAGCCGTTCTTGTCATATCTGAAAAAGGATACGGTAAAAGAACGGATATCCTGGCTTACAGAAAACAGAGCCGCGGCGGGAAGGGCGTGATCAACATGAAAATAAATGACAAGACGGGCCCGGTTGTCGCTATATTCTCATGCGGCATTGATGATGAGATCATGATAATAACGACAGGCGGCATCACCATAAGGCAGAAAGCGAAAAACATCAGAATGATAGGCCGGGCGACATCGGGCGTGAGGCTCATCAAACTGGGCGAGGGAGACAGGGTAGCCTCGGCCGGCAAGATAATTTCTGACGAAGAAATCGCCGTATGATAAATATTCAGCTGTTGAGGGAGGATCTGGAGCTTTTTAAAAAGCGTCTGGGTGTACGCTGCAAGGCAGAATTGCTCGAGAAGATCCTTCTGGTTGACGGGCAAAGGCGCGAAATCCTCAAGGAAGTAGAGGGGCTCAGGGCCAAACAGAAAAAAGTCACTTCTCCGGATGAGGGCCGGCAGGTCAAGGCCGCGAGAAAAGAACAGGAGGATGTTCTCAAAAAACTCGATGCTGAGTTTCAGGCACTGATCGATACGGTGCCGAATCTTCCGGATGAGGATGTGCCGGGCGGATACGCGGAAAATAACAGGGTGACAAAAAACATAGGAGAGCCGGCGAAAAAAGACGGCCCGCCGCACTGGGAAATAGTCAAGCTCCTTGATATAGTTGATTTTGAAACAGCCTCGGAAATCACCGCTTCCTTCTGGCCCCTGCTTAAAGGCGACGGCGTAAGGCTGGAAATGGCGCTCATCAACTTTTTTCTGGACGAGAACGACAAAGCCGGCTTTACTCCGGTCATGGTGCCGGCCCTGGTTTCGGCCCGCAGCGCTTACGGAACGGGACAGCTCCCCAAGTTTGAAGACGATCTTTATAAAGTCGCTGAAGACAATCTCTATCTCATCCCTACCGGAGAGGTGCCGGCGGGAAATCTTTTCAGGAACAAGATCATGGATAGCGCCAAACTCCCTCTCAAGATCCAGATTCCCAGCGCGTGTTTCAGGCGCGAGGCCGGTTCATGGGGCAAGCTGGGGAAGGGGCTCATAAGGAATCATCAGTTCAACAAGGTGGAGATCTTTGAGTTTGTAAAACCCGAAACCTCCGAAAAAACCCTTGACGAAATGGTGGAAAGGGTTTCTTCGCTTTTGCGGAAACTGGGCCTGGTCCACAGGATCGTTCTTCTTGCCGCAGGGGACATGGGTTTTTCGGCGGCCAAAACATACGATATAGAAGTGTGGATGAAGGGCATGGGGGACTGGCTCGAGGTTTCGTCCTGTTCCAACTGCCGTGATTTTCAGTCCCGCCGGACGGGGACAAGATTCAAAAATGATTCAGGAAAAACAGAGTTTGTCCACACCCTCAACGGCTCGGCTCTGGCGGTGGGCAGGATCTTCGCGGCCGTATGCGAAAATTTCTGGGATGGGCAAGCCGTCATCCTTCCCGATTGCCTGAAACAATACATAGGCAAAAACAGTATAGGATAGTTGCCGTAAAAGCGCAAAATATGGTAAAATCCTAGCATGGGCGCAAAAGGCTGGGAGATCAATAACAAAGTCAAAGGGACATTGACAAGGAACTGGGTCGATGTCCCTAACCTCTCTATCGGCACCGTAAGGGATGTTGTCGTTATAAAAGGCGACCTTAAATTCAAAGGCGGCAAGGTGTCCGCCGACAGCGAAACCGCTGTTATTGACGTTCTCAAAAAAATAGAAAGAGAGCTGCGCCAGGGCGCGGATATAAAAATGATCAAATGGGAACTGACCCAGTGGGAGAAGCGCGGCGGCAAATGGTATAAGAAAAAACTCAAGCATGAAAGCGGCGCTTAGGCCGTAAATTCTCTCCTGCGGGGCGGCGCTATTATCAAAAACCGGAATTGCCTTGCGGAAATACTTGACACATCACAGGAAGTTTTTATAGCATTAGTCCTTTTATGGTATGAGCAACGTTATAAAATTTTTCAAAAGCGTGTATGCGGAACTGGACCGTATATCGTGGGCGTCGAAAAGAGATGTGGCGGGTTTTACTGTTGTCGTGCTGGTTTTGGTGGTTGCGGTGTCGTTTTTTATTATGGCGGTTGATTTGATAATTTCGAAAATAGTGGGGATATTTATCTGATGGGCGAATATAAATTCTATGTTGTTCAGGCCCTTGTGGGTTCGGAAAAGAGGGTCTACGAGGCCCTCCAGGCCAAAATAGCCTCTTATGCCGAAGAGGGCGCTGAACCCAAGATAAGACAGGTGATAATGCCTGAAGAGAAAGTGGTGGACATCAGAAAAAAGAAGAATGTCGTCCGCCCCAGAAAGATACTTCCCGGATATATCATAATAGAGATGGTGCTTGACGAGGAAACCTTCTGGTTCATCAACGGTATCCGCGGCGTGAGCGGTTTTCTCGGGGGCAAGACCCCTTTTACCGTAAAGCCGCAGGAAGTGGAATACCTCAAAGAAATGGTGACGGAATCCGAAAAGGAAAAACCGCGGCCGTCGGTGCAATTCGCCAAAAACGACAACGTGCGGATCATTGACGGGCCTTTCGCCAATTTTGCGGGGGAGATAGATCATGTGGACGAGGCCAAGGGCAAGCTGAGGGTACTGGTGTCCATATTCGGCCGCTCGACGCCGGTGGAGCTTAAATTTTACCAAGTGGAGAAAACATAATGGCAAAGAAAAAAAAGATAAAGGCTCAGATAAAACTTCAGATTCCCGCCGCCGCCGCTAACCCGGCGCCCCCGGTAGGCCCCGCGCTCGGCCAGCACGGCGTCAATATCATGGAATTCTGTAAGCAGTTCAACGAAGCGACAAAGGGGGAAGAGACAGGAATGCTCATCCCCGTGGTCATATCCGTTTACGAAGACAGGAGTTTTGCTTTCATAACAAGAGTGCCTCCGATATCCTCTCTTATCAAAAAAGCTGTCGGTATAGCGAAAGCCTCCGGCGTGCCCAATAAGGAAAAGAAGGGAAAGCTCAGTATGGCGCAGGTCAGGGAAATAGCCGCGAAAAAACTGCCCGATCTTAATACGGAGAACATGGATTCCGCCTGCCGGATGGTGGAAGGCACGGCCCGCAGCATGGGTATTGAAGTGGGGGACTGATTTTCTTATGAAAAACAAAAGATATTCGGAATCGCTTAAAGCTGTTGAGGAAGGCAGAGTATATACGCTTGAAGAGGGCCTGAAAGTACTTAAAAGCTTCAAAAAAGCGAAGTTTGACGAAAGCGTTGAGATGCACATAAGTCTCAACACGGGCATGAAAAAAATACCGCAGAGCATCACCGGTTCCGTGTCTCTGCCGGCCGGCACGGGAAAAACCGTGCGCGTGGCGGTGATAACTAAAGGCGTGAAGGCGGAGGAAGCTCTTGCCGCGGGCGCGGATAAAGTCGGCGGAGAAGATATCATAAGCGAGATACAGGCCGGTAAGATAGATTTTGACGTACTCCTCACCACCCCGGACTGCATGAAGGATGTCGCGAAGGTGGCCAGGATCATAGGCCCCCGCGGTCTGATGCCCACGCCCAAAGCCGGCACGGTGACTATGGATATCGCCGCCGCGGTGAAAAATTACAAGGCGGGGTTGCTCAGATGGAAAGTTGATTCTTCCGGCAACATTCACGCCGCCTGCGGAAAGGTATCGTTCGCGGATGATAAGCTCGCGGAAAACATAAAAGCGTTTTTGGAATCTGTCAGATCGGCGAAAATGCCATTACCCGCGGGTAATGTGATTAAACACGTTTCTATAGCGACGACGATGTCGCCGGGTGTGCGCATCAGCGCGTAATTGAGGGAAAAAAATGAAACTCAGAGCTGAAAAAGAAAAGTGGTTGGAGAATAGGGATAAATTTGTAAAAGAGAACAGGGCTTTTATTTTCGCCGAATTTCAGAAAATGACCGTTAAGGATATGACGGAACTGCGTATGCGCCTCGGCCGGGCGCAGGCCGTCACGGAAGTCGTGAAGAACAGGCTTTTCAAAAAACTGATGCAGGACGACTGGGAGCAGATAGCGTCTTTCGTCCACGGACCCACGGCGGTTGTTTTTACCGATGACTCGCTCATCAGCGAGGTCTGCAAGGCTCTTGGGGATTTCTCAAAAGAAAATGAGCATTTTAAGGTGCGCGGAGGTTTTTTAAGACCCAGACGGGTGCTGAGCGCCGGTGATATTTCAGGCATCGCGTCCATGCCTGACAGGGATACACTCATAGCGATGGTGGCGCGCGCGGCGCAGGGCCCGCTTTACGCTTTTCACAATGTGTGCAAAATGCTGTTGTCAGGCGTTGTCTTCGCCTTGAGCGATTACGCGCGTAAGAAAGAGCAGCAAAACTAAGAGTTTCGAAATCGATGATATGGTAGAAGGGAGGAGATAATGGCTATAAGCAAAGATGAGATTATTGAAGGTATTTCAAAGATGACTGTCATGGAGCTCAGCGAGCTCGTCAAGGCGATTGAAGAAAAATTCGGAGTCAGCGCGCAGATGGCGGCTCCGCAGGTTGTTGCCGCAGCAGGTGCGGGAGCTGCCGAAGCCGAGGAAAAAACAGAATTTGACGTGATCCTTAAAGTCGTGGGTGACAAAAAAATTCAGGTCATCAAAGTTGTCAGAGAGCTCATGTCTCTGGGCCTTAAGGAAGCGAAAGACGTAGTGGACGGCGCGCCCAAAAAAGTGGGAGAGGCGCTACCGAAAGAAAAGGCGGAAGAAATAAAGGCGAAACTCGAAGAAGTCGGTGCTACTTGTGAAATAGCATGAAGGAAATAAGATTAGAGCGGGTCAAGGGTAAGGATTTTTCCTCGACCACGCTCTTTCTGGATATACAGACAAAATCCTATCAGGATTTTTTGCAGGCGGATGTTCCCCAGCCCGAAAGAAAACCCATCGGTCTTGAGGGAGCGTTCCAGGATATTTTTCCCATTGTCTCAACGAATGGACGGATGGAACTGGAGTATGCCGGTTATTCGATAGGCAAGCCTGCCCTGACGGAGATTGAAGCCAGGAAAAAAGAGCTGACTTATTCCATCCCGGTTAGAATCAAACTGCGTCTCAAAAAATACAGAGAGCAGGGCGCCGTTCCGCACATTTTTGAGAAGGAAATCAATTTCTGTAATGTTCCTTATATGACCAAAAGCGGAAATTTCATCATCAACGGCAACGACAGGGTGATAGTGAATCAGCTCCACCGTTCGCCGGGAGTGATTTTCGAGGAAGCCTCGGCTCACGAGGTGACGCAGCTGGGCCGTCAGAAATTCACAGCCGGCATCATCCCCTACCGCGGCGCATGGGTGGAATTTGAGTTTGATTACGACAATGCCCTGATCGTCGTCATAGACAGGAGGAAAAAATTCCCCGCTACGGTGATACTCCGCGCCCTCGGCCTTGAGACAAATGACCAGATCGTGGAAAGGTTTTATCAAACGGAAGAAGTGCCTGCCGGCTCAATAGATCTGGAGTCCCCTGAAAGAACCTATCTCGGAAAAACCCTTCCCCCTGCCGCGGACGGGAAAGTGCCGTACTACGCAGGATGTGGAATAGATTCCAACCTTATACAATTCGCCATCGCCGCAGGCATGAAAAAGATCACGATTATAACAAAATCCTCCGCTGCGGACAATGTGGCCATACTGGAGACCCTGAAGAAGGACAACGTGCGCTCACAGAAACAGGCGATAGTGGAATTTTTCAAAAAACTGAGGATACAGGAATTCACGAGCGAAGCGACGGCGAAGGAGTTTTTTTCGACGCTGCTTTTCAAGAGCACGAAAAGATATGACCTGTCCTTTGTGGGCAGGTACAAACTTAATCTCAGGCTGGCGAAGACCTACGAAAAACTCGGCTTGAAGGTGCCATCGCTTTCCAGAAGAACGCTCTGCTACGAGGACATTCTGGCCGTAATATACAATGTCATAGCGCTCAACCAGAAACTTGAGAGCAAGGTGGACGACATAGATCACCTCGGCAACAGAAGGATCAGGTCGGTGGGAGAGCTGTTGCAGAATCAGATTAAAATAGGCCTGACAAATCTCGCCAGGGTTTCGCGCGACAGGATGAATATGAAGCAGGATGTGAAAAATCCGCAGGAGCTTGTCAACACGACTTCCATCATAACCACGATCAACAAATTCTTCGCCACCTCCCAGCTTTCACAGTTTTTGGATCAGACCTCACCTGTGTCGGAGTTGACTCACAAGAGAAGGCTTTCGGCCATAGGGCCGGGCGGTCTCAACCGCAAACGCGCCGGTTTTGAGGTGCGGGACGTGCACAATTCTCATTACGGAAAAATATGCCCTATTGAAACCCCTGAAGGCCAGAATATAGGCCTCATTGTTTCACCGTCGGTGTATGCCCGCGTGAATCAGTACGGCCTTTTAGAAACACCCTATAAAAAAGTTGAGAATGGCGTTGTTACCGGCAAAGTGGAATATATGACGGCAGATGAGGAAGAGCGCTGTACGATAGGCCCGGCCACAATGAAGGTTGATGATAACGGCCGCATAATCGACAATTCCATAATGGCCCGGCGCGGCGGCGAGTTTCTGTTCGCCGCTTCTAAGGAAATACAGTATTCGGATGTCGCTTCCAACCAGATATTGAGTCCCTCGGCGGGGCTGATACCTTTTATTGAACATGACGATGCCAACAGAGCTCTTATGGGAGCGAACATGCAGAGGCAGGCGGTGCCGCTGCTTTCCACCGAGGCACCTCTTGTGGCCACGGGCATGGAAAAGAGCATAGCCGTGGACAGCTTGGCTGTTGTTTGCGCCGACAACCCCGGAACGATTGTGAGCGTGCAGTCGGATAGGATAATGATAGAGAGAGAAGACGGCCAATATGATGTTTATGAGCTGTTGAAATTCCTCAGGACCAACCAGAACACCTGTATAAATTACTCGCCGATGGTCACGGTGGGCCAGAAAGTGAAAAAAGGCGCTATCCTCACAAGGGGTTGTGCCACGGATGACGGCCTTCTCGCCCTGGGCAAAAATGTCCTTGTGGCCTATCTTTCCTGGGAAGGCTATAATTATGAGGACGCCATAATAGTCAGCGAAAGGCTGGTGAAGGATGACGTCTTTACCTCAATCCACATCACGCGTCACGAGTCCGAAGTGCACACCGGAGTCGGCGGGGCTGACGACAGATCGGAAGAAATAACGCGGGATATCCCGGGCGTTTCTCCCGCTCAGATAGCCAGACTTGATTCAAACGGCATCGTTGTCGAGGGCACCTATGTGGAGCCGGGCGATATCCTGGTGGGAAAAGTGATTCCTGAAGAAGAAACCTATGTGCCTCACGAGGTGCTGTTGCGCAGTATTTTCGGAGATAAGGGCCGCCGCTTCAAAGATGTGTCTCTCACCGTTCCTCCGGGGACAAGAGGGACTGTCATAGGCGTGGAGCTTTTTGAAAGAAAATCCAAGCTCACAAAATTTCAGAGGGAGAAAAAGGTCAAGGCCGTCATGGAAAAATTCAAAGATCTCGGTGCGGAACTCCGCTCCATGAGGAACGGCGAGATAAAAGACGCGGACCGCGATTTTGAGAAAAAGAATATTGCATCAGCCCAGCACAAAAAACTGGTGGAAAAGATCCAGAAATTCTATGAATTTGAACTGGACATGATGAAAAAGCAGAGAGATACGGCCGTTAAAGACGCCAAGGGCGCCACGGATCTGCCGCCGGGGGTGAGCAAGAAAGTCAAGGTATACATCGCCACCCGCAGAAAAATATCCATAGGCGATAAAATGGCCGGACGTCACGGCAACAAGGGCGTTGTATCAATAGTGCTGCCGGTTGAGGATATGCCTTTTCTTCCGGACGGAACGCCGGTTGACATGATGATCAGCCCGCTGAGCGTGCCGTCCAGAATGAACATCGGCCAGATATTTGAAACGCTCCTGGGTTTCTCCGCCAAAAAACAGAATGTGAGGTTTATATGCCCGTCTTTTAACAGCCCTGTTTTTGAAACCGATGTGGCCGGAAACCTGAAAAAGGCCGGACTCCCGCCCAACGGCGCTTTTACCCTTTTTGACGGCCGAACGGGCCGTCCGCTTATGGAAAAGGTCAGTGTGGGTTACCCCTATATGCTCAAACTTGTGCATATGTCCGAGGATAAGATCCATGCCCGTTCCACCGGCCATTACTCAATGGTCACCAGGCAGCCGGTGGGAGGCAAATCCCTTATGGGCGGCCAGCGTTTCGGGGAGATGGAGGTGTGGGCCATCGAGGCCTACGGCGCCGCTAATCTACTCAGGGAGTTTTTGACCGTAAAGAGCGATGATGTGAAAAGCCGCCAGAAACTGCTGGAGACAATAATAGGTGATGAGCCCGGTAAAGACGAGAAGCCGAAAGACAGATTTATGCCAGCCCCGTCGACGCCTGAAGCTTTCCAGGTGCTCGTGAGGGAACTGCAGTCAATGGGTTTCAAGATTGAGCTTTCGAAAAATAAAGGTGCCGCGAAAAATGAAAAATAAATCAAAAGATAATCTGGATTTTACGAATTTTGACAGTCTGAGAATTTCTCTGGCCTCGCCTCAGATGATCAAGAAATGGTCTTACGGTGAAGTGAAAAAGGGCGACACGATAAATTACAGGACTTTCAAGCCTGAGAGAGACGGGCTTTTCTGCGAGGCGATATTCGGGCCCACAAAAGATCACGAATGCCAGTGCGGCAAATACAAATTCCGCAAGTATGAGGGAATCGTCTGCGAGCGCTGCGGCGTGGAAGTCACCGAATCCGAAGTGCGCCGCCACAGGCTCGGTCACATAGATCTGGCGGTGCCGGTTTCTCATGTCTGGTTTCTGAGAAAGACCCCTTCCCGCGTGGGCGTGCTCCTTGGTATGAAGATCACGGATCTTGAAAAGGTCATTTACTACGCCAATTACATCGTGACGGATCCCGGAGCGACGCCGCTGAAGCTGAAGCAGCTGCTCTCAATAGACGATCACGCGCGCTTGAGGAAACTCTACGGCCTCAGGTTCAAAGCGGGCATCGGAGCTTCCGCCATCCGGAAACTCCTTAAAGAAATGAATGTGGAAAAGCGGATGGAAGAACTCAGGGCTAAACTCAAAACCGAGAAATCAGCCGTGGGCATCTCGCGAATGGACAAACATCTTAAAATAGTGGAAAGTTTTTTTTACTCCGGCAACAAGCCCGACTCCATGATATTGACGGCACTGCCGGTGATGCCTCCCGGTCTGAGGCCGCTGGTGGCGCTTGAGAGCGGCCGCTTCGCCTCATCGGATCTTAACGATCTGTACCGCAGGATCATCAACAGGAACAACAGGCTCAAACACATAAAAGAGCTCAGGGCTCCCGAGGTTGTCGTCAACAATGAAAAACGCCTTCTTCAGGAAGCGGTTGACGCCCTTATAGAAAATGGCATCCGCGGCAAAACCGTGGTGTCGGCATCCGGACGCGCGCTCAAATCCCTCGCGGATATAACAAAAGGGAAAAGAGGCCGCTTCAGGCAGAACCTCCTCGGCAAAAGAGTGGATTTTTCCGGACGCGCCGTTATTGTCGTCGGGCCGCAGCTCCACATTGACCAGGTGGGTGTACCCAAATATATGGCCGTGGAACTCTTCAAGCCTTTTATCATAAGAGAGCTGCGAAAGCAGGGCCTGGCCTCGCACATAAAAGACGCCAACAGGGTGATACGCGAACAGCCCGGTCTTGTTTTCGATCTTCTGGAAAAGATAATGAAGATGTATCCGATCATGATAAACCGCGCTCCGACACTCCACAGACTCAGCATACAGGCCTTTTATCCGGTTCTTGTGGAAGGAAACGCCGTGCAGCTCCATCCTCTCGTGTGTTCGCCGTTTAACGCGGACTTTGACGGTGACCAGATGGCGCTCCATCTGCCTCTGACGCCCGAGGCGAGAATGGAGGTTATGACCCTCCTTATGTCAACGAAAAACTTTTTTTCTCCGGCCAACGGCAATATGCTCGACACCCCGTCCCAGGACATGGTGCTCGGTATCGCGTATCTGACGAAGATGAAACCGGGGGAAGTCGGCGAGGGTAAAATATTCAAGGACGCGGATGAGGCCATAAGGGCTTTCCGCTTTAGTGTTGTCGGGCTCCACGCCAAAATAAAAGTGGCGGGCCTGAATGAAATATCGGAAAAAGACAAAGACGGCAAAATTCTAAAGCCTTCGGAGTGGAAAGACTACACCACGCCCGGGCGCATCATCTTCAATGACATCATTCCCGCGGGCATTGACAAGATCAACATGGAGATGACGAAAAGCAAGATCCATGAATTGATCATGAACATACACATCAAGGCGAATAACTATGTTCTGGCGCAATTCCTGGACAGGATAAAAAGGCTGGGTTTTCATTACGCGACGGTGTCGGGCAGTTCCATTCTGGTGGAGTCCCTTATCCAGTGCGGAGCCAAAGACAAGATAATCAACGAATCAAAAGAAAAAGTTTTGAGGTTTGATAAGAGTTATCAGGCCGGCATAATGAGTAAACAGGAAAGGTACAACAGGATAATATCCCTCTGGCAGGACACCAGTGACACGCTGGCGGATATGGTTTTTGAGGATATGGCCAAGCAGGAGCTCAAACCGTATAAGGTCGGTGAGCCGAGGTTCAACTCACTGTACATAATGGCCTCTTCCGGCGCGAGAGGTTCGCGCACGCAGGTGCGTCAGCTTGTGGCGATGAGAGGCCTGATGGCCAAGCCGCAGAAAAGAGTGACCGGCGAGATCGGTGAGGTCGTTGAGACGCCAATTGTTTCCAATTTCAGGGAAGGCATGACGGTGCCTGAATATTTTATTTCGACTCACGGCGGCAGAAAAGGCCTTTCGGACACGGCCCTCAAAACCGCCGAGGCGGGCTATCTTTCAAGAAAACTTGTGGATGTCGGCCAGGATGTCGTCGTCTGCATGGATGACTGTCAGTCCGTAAACGGCATCACGGTTTCCGCTCTCATGGAGGGCCAGAATGTCGTTGAGTCGCTGTCCGAAAGAATAGTGGGACGCGTTGTCATTGATAACATCGTCAACCCCATCACCGACGAGGTGCTCATAAAAGAAGGTGAACTTGTCAGCGAAGCTGACGCGAAGAAAATAGAGGATGCGGGTTTTGTATCGGTCAAAATAAGATCTGTACTCACATGCCAGGCACCCCGCGGCTGCTGCGCCAAGTGCTACGGACGAGATCTTTCAACAGGCCGGATGGTCAGGTTGGGCGGTACGGTCGGCGTCATCGCGGCCCAGAGTGTCGGCGAGCCGGGCACACAGCTGACACTGCGGACTTTCCACATCGGTGGTATAGCCGGAAGGATCATGGACACCTCTGAACTGCGCGCCATGTCAGACGGTAAAGTGGAATTTGAAAATCTTCAGACAATAAAAAACAAAGAGGGCATTCTCGTCGTCATCAGCAAAAACGCGAAAATGATATTCAGGCATCCGAAAAAAGTCATCCCCCAGACTTTCAGCCTCCCCTACGGCGCTGAAATTAAATTTAACGACAGCAGAAAAGTGCGAAAGGGCGAGCTGATAGGCCAGTGGAACCCCAGGGAAATGCCTCTTATCGCAGTGCACTCTGGAACCATCCGCTGGAGAGACATAATTTCGGGCATCACTATCAGGGAAGACAGGTCCAAAGAAACCGGCCTTCTTGAGCGCATAGTCATACCTTATCAGAGGAGTAAATACAGGCCGCAGCTGGAAGTTGTGGGAGATACCGGCAAAAAAGACGTTTTTCCCCTTCCTCCCGATACGCACATCAGCGTCTCAAACAAAGACAAAGTTGTGGCGGGCGATATTGTGGCCAAGATCCCTCAGGAGATAACAAAGATCAAGGACATTACCGGCGGACTGCCGCGCGTGACCGAGCTTTTTGAAGCCCGCAGGCCGAAAAAGGCCGCTGTTATCACCGAGATCTCCGGGATTGTTGAGATCATGCAGTCGGAAAAAGGCGAGATGATGGTGAAGATCACTCCGTCCCGAGGAGGAGAAGCGAGGGAATATCTGATTCCGCACGGCAAACATCTTATTGTTTATAACGGCGATGAAGTGTCGGCGGGAGACCAGCTTACCGACGGCGCCATGGATCCCCATGACATCCTCAAGGTGCAGGGTGAGAAAGGCGTGCAGACCCATCTTCTTGACGAGGTGCAGGGCGTTTACCGCCTGCAGGGTGTCAAGGTGAACGACAAGCACATAGAGATCATCATCAAACAGATGCTTTCCATGGTGCGCATTGTGGATCCCGGCGATACATCTTTTGTTCCGGGCGAGCAGGTCGGAAAATGGGAAGTGCGCGAGTCGAACGAAAAGCTTTCGGCTTCCAAGAAAAAGGCCTCCTTTGAATCCATTCTACAGGGCATAACGAGAGCCGCTCTGAACAGCAAGTCGTTCATATCCGCGGCGTCGTTCCAGGAGACCACAAGGGTACTCACCGAAGCCGCCATAAGGGGGGCCGAGGATAATTTTGAGGGCCTGAAAGAAAATATTATAGTGGGCAGGAAGATACCCGCCGGCACGGGCCTGGCGGAAACAAAGAGGACCTTACAATGAGCGATATAAAAGATTACGCAGTCATCGACGGCGGAGGCAAACAGTATTTTGTGAGCGTTGGAGACAAGGTCGAGCTCGACAACGAGGGGCTTGAGAGCATAGATAAGGTTCTTCTGATAAAAACAGGGGATAAAGTCCTCATGGGCGAACCCGTGATCTCCGGAGCGACAGTCGGCCTTAAATTCATCGGAGCGCAAAAAGCACCGAAGGTCATTTCGTTCAAGAAAAAGCGCCGCAAAGGCTATCGCCGCAAAATAGGCCACCGCCAGCAGTACTTCGTCTACGAAGTAAAAGATATCAAGACCGCCGCCTGACTCGCCCCGAGCGCGGGACGCTTTTGTTATCAGGATTTCTTTGCTATAATAACCCGAAAATTAAATAAACGGAGGCTATAAAAATGGCACATAAAAAAGGACAGGGCTCATCGTCGAACGGAAGAGACTCGGAAGGCCGCAGGCTCGGTGTTAAGATATCCGGTGGACAGACCGTGAAGGGCGGCGGCATAATACTCCGCCAGCGCGGGACAAAAGTTATTCCGGGCATTAATGCGGGGATAGGGCGGGACGACAGCATTTTCGCGAAAATCGCGGGCACAGTCAAATTCCACAGCAGAGCCGGCAAAAAAATAGTTTCAGTGGAATAACCCAGCCTTTTGAAATCGCATTTCGCCGATAGGGCTAAAATCACGGTTAAAGCCGGCGACGGCGGCAGCGGCTGTGTTTCGTTCAGAAGAGAAAAATTCATACCGAAAGGCGGCCCCGACGGCGGCGACGGCGGCGACGGCGGCAGCGTCATTCTCGAGGCCTCACCTCACCTTGTCACACTTTACGATTTCAAACTTCGTCCCTACTACAAAGCAGAAAACGGCATTGGTGGTGAAGGCAGCAGAAAAATGGGCAAGGACGGGGAAACACTCAGGATAAAAGTACCCTGCGGCACCGAGGTTTACAGAGATGGTAATCTCATAGCCGATCTTGTTTTCGAGGGCGACAGTGTCTCGGCTGCTCGCGGAGGCCATGGCGGCCGCGGGAATGATTTTTTCAAAAGCGCCGTGAACAGAACTCCCCGCCGTTTTGAAAAAGGAACCCCCGGGGAAGGGGGAGAACTGCTCCTCAAACTCAAACTCATAGCGGATGTCGGTCTTGTGGGTTTTCCCAACGCCGGCAAGTCCACTCTTCTGGGGCGTATCTCAAACGCGCATCCGCGCGTGGCAGCGTATCCTTTCACCACGCTCAAACCCAATCTCGGCGTGGTGGAGACCCCGACGGGAAAGATCAGTTTTGCCGATCTGCCGGGAATCGTTGAAGGGGCTCACGCGGGCAAGGGCCTGGGCCTTGAATTCCTCGCTCATCTTGAAAGGGTCAAGATCCTTCTTTTTGTTCTGGATGTGAACGGCTTCAGCTCACAGGGCGATCCGTACGCTGATTTTAAAATCCTGCTGGATGAGATAAAACAGTATAATCCTTTTCTGCTGGAAAAACCTTTTGTGATAGCCGTGAATAAAATAGATACATGCGGTGACGCGCTCGCGTATACTGATTTCAGCGGAAAGCATTTCGGGATCTCCGCGCTCGAAGGAACGGGCGTCAAAGGCCTTATAGAACACATAAGAGAGGTGTTATGAAAAGAGCTGTTGTGAAACTGGGCACGGGTTTGTTGAGCGATAACGGCGGGATCAGCGCCTCTGTCATAAGCGCGGTAAGCGGGGAAATAGAGTTTCTTAAAAAGAAGGGTTTTCAAATCCTTGTTGTTTCCTCCGGCGCCGTCGGATGCGGGATGATAAAGCTCGGCCGGAAGCGGCCGGCGGATATCTCCGGTGCGCAGATGCTGGCTTCCGTCGGACAGCCCCTGCTGATGGATATGTGGATGAAAGCGCTTTCAAAAAAAGGCCTCACCGCCGCTCAGGTTTTATGTTCGGCGGATGATTTCTCCGACAGAAAAAAGTATCTGAATCTCAGAAGGGCGCTTCTGAAAATCCTTGAAGAGGGCATTGTGCCAGTGATAAACGAAAACGATTCGGTAACCGTTGACGAACTTAAATTCGGCGACAACGACAGGCTGTCGGCTCTGGCGGCAAGTCACATAGAGGCGCGCGACCTTGTGATCCTCACAAATGTTGAAGGACTTTATGTTGACGGGAAACTTGTGAGCGAATTAAAAAATATAGATGACGCTGTTTTAAGGAGCGCCGGCGCCGCCTCGGAGTTCGGCACCGGGGGCATGAAGAGCAAGCTCCTTGCCGCAAAGATAACGCGGCTTTCCGGATGCCGTTTGACGATAGCTTCGGGGAAAAAGCGCGGTGTGCTCAGAAAAATCCTCTTTGACGGGGAAAATCCCGGCACGCTTATTCTTCCTTCGGGAAAGATCAGGAACCGCAAGAGATGGATAGCTTTCGCCAGCGCCTGCCACTCGTCTATAAGTGTTGACGCCGGCGCGTATAAAGCGGTAGTGAAAAACGGAAGGAGCCTGCTCGCCGCCGGCATCACGGGAACCGAAGGTCAGTTTGCGGAAGGCGACACGGTGAACATTGTTCACGGGAAGAAAATTTTCGCGCGCGGTATCGTGAATTATTCGGATTCCGAGGTGAGGAAGATACAGGGCTGCCAGAGCCGCGGCATCAGCAAACTGCTCGCGCGCGAAGCCTGCCCGGAAGTCATCAACAGAGATAATCTAGTTCTTACCGAAGAATGAAATTTGTAGGCACCCCCCGGTCCGACATTTATAAACAATGAAAATATTTTTAACGGGCGCGACGGGCTTCATAGGAAAAAATCTCGTCGAGCATCTGAAAGGACATGAGCTTTTCTGCCTTGTCAGGAGCCGGAAAAAATTTGAGAGCATAAAGGGTGAAAATGTTTTTCCGGTTTACGGTGATATACGGGAAGAACTCCCGGACCTGCCCGAAGCCGAGGTCATAATACATAACGCCGCCGTGGTGCGGGCTCCTTCAAAAACATATTATGAGGTTAATACGGCGGGTACCTTGGCCCTGCTCAATAAAGCGAAGAAAATAAAAACCCTGAAAAAATTCATATTTATTTCGTCCCAGGCGGTGTCAGGGCCTGCCGGGTTGAACCGTCCGGCGGAAGAAAGCGACGAGCCCCGCCCCGTGTCGGACTACGGGAAAAGCAAGGCCCTCGCTGAGAAACTGGTCAGGGAATCCTCCCTACCCTATCTCATCTTACGCCCTGCGGCTGTTTACGGCCCCGGAGACAGGGATCTTTTTGTCACTTTCAAAATGGTGAAGAATGGTCTGGCCTTTCTGCCGTCGGGCGAAAGGTTCCTTAATTTTATAAATGTGAAGGACGTTTGCGCGGGAATAGAGAAAGCCCTGTTCTCTACATGCGTGAACGACACTTTTTTTCTCGCTCACCCGGAGCCGCAAACGCAGGAAAGTTTCGTCAGTGCTATTGCAGCAGCGGCAGATAAAAAATGCCGTGTCCTGCGCGTGCCTTCTCCTTTTTTGAAACTGGCAGGGGCATTTTTTGCAGTGACCGGATTTTTCACCCGCAAAACCGCTCTTCTCAATCCGCAGAAAGTGAGAGAGATAACAGCCGGGCACTGGATTGTTAATACGGAGCGCATGCTCAGGGGGCTGGATTTCCATCCCGCCTATGATCTGAAGAGAGGCGCCGCCCTTACATTGAAATGGTATGAGGATCAGGGTTGGCTTTAATTCAGGCTTCGCTATGCATTGTCTTGACGGAAAAATTTGTTTATTGTTTAATTTACATGGAAGCCGTGACATAACAAATGCCGGAGGAGATACGAATGGAACTTTTTGATAAGGTTAAAAATTTCACCATAGCCCGCGAGGTGCAGAAGGCCGGGCTTTATCCCTATTTCCACACTGTGGAATCCGGGCAGAATGCCGTGGTGACATGCGAGGGCCGCCGCATGATAATGATGGGCTCAAACAGTTACCTCGGCCTCGCCACCGACCAGAGGCTGAAAAATGCCGCCATAATGGCAACCCAGAAATACGGCACGGGATGCGTGGGTAGCCGCTTTCTCAACGGCACGCTTGATATACATGAGCAGCTGGAGAAAGAGCTTGCCGAATATCTGGGAAAACCGGCGGTCATTGTCTTCACCACCGGCATGCAGGTGAATCTCGGCGTGATATCAGCTCTGGTGGGGAAAAAAGATTACATAATAGCCGATAAATTCGATCACGCATCAATTCTCGACGGCTGCCGTTTGTCCGCTGGCACGCTTGTGAGGTTTAAGCATAACGACATAGAGGATTTTGAGCATGTGTTGAAGAGTCTTCCGGAAGACTCCGGAAAACTTGTTATAGTTGACGGCGTTTTTTCCATGGAAGGCGATGTCGCTCCGCTTGATAAGATGCTGCCCATCGCGAAAAAGTACGGCGCCAGGTTCATGGTTGACGACGCTCACGGCGTGGGCGTTCTCGGACGATGCGGCCGCGGCACCTGTGACCATTTTGGTTTGACCGACGAGGTGGACCTCATCATGGGGACATTCTCAAAATCTTTCGCATCAACCGGCGGTTTCATAGCGGGGGATGAGGATGTTATCCATTACATAAAGCATCACGCCCGGTCTCTGATTTTTTCCGCCGCGCCCTCTCCGGCCAATGTGGCGTCGGTTATCAAAGCTCTTGAAATAGTCAAAAAGGACAAGAAAAGAATAGCGCGTCTGTTGAAGGTGTCCGAATATATGAGAGATAAACTGAAAAGCATAGGGTTTGACACCGGATCGACGACAACGCCGATCATTCCTGTCGGTATAGGTGATGACATGACGGCTTTCAAGATGTGGAAGAGCCTTTTTGACAAGGGCGTTTTTGTCACGCCCGTGGTTTCGCCCGCCGTGCCTCCGGGCCGCGCGCTTATAAGAGTGAGTATGATGGCTTCTCACACGAAAAAACATGTTGATGAAGCCTGCGCGGCTTTTAAAGAGGCGGGGGAAGAACTCGGGATAATTCAGAAAGGAAGCGGCGAAAAAGTGACGCCGAAACCGCAACGCATGACAAAAATGTGGAATGCCCTCAATGGCTGGATGAAAAATCTATGGAACTGGCGCAGGTTAAAACGCCCGATGAATTAAAGCGTTTCATAGAATTTCCCTACGCTTTATACAAAAAAGACCCCAACTGGGCTCCGCCTCTCATTTCAGAAATGAGAGAAATGTTTTCTGATAAAAATCCTTTCTGGAAGCACTCTGAAAAAGCACTTTTTCTGGTGAGCGGACCGGGCGGAGGAACGATCGGCCGCATCGCCGCCATTATCGATGAGAATCACAACAGATTTCACGGCGAGAAATGCGGTTTTTTCGGTTTTTTTGAATGCGGGGAGGACGCCGCCGCCTCGCGGATCCTTTTTGACGCGGCCCTGTCTTTTCTCCGCTCCCGAGGCATGACAATCGTCAGGGGGCCCATGAACCCGTCCACAAACGACGAGTGCGGGCTTCTTGTGGAAGGCCCGGATGAGCCGGCGAAGATAATGATGCCCTACAACCCCCCATATTACGCGGATCTCATCTCATCCGCGGGTTTCTACAAGGCAAAAGACCTAATAGCTTTTGTAACGGATGCCGGGAGGGTGCCGGCGAAACGCCTCGCGTCCATTTCCGAAAGAGTGCTGAAAAGGAACCCCGCCATAAGCGTCAGGCCCATCAACAAAGATGATTTTGAAAACGAAGTGAAGATCATTATGGACATCTACAATGCCGCGTGGGAAAAGAACTGGGGCTTTGTTCCGTTCACCGACGATGAAATTTTTTATATGGCGGGTAAACTCAAACGTATCGTGGATCCGGGGCTTTTGCAGATCGCTTTTTACGGCAGGGATCCGGCGGGTTTTATAATGACGCTGCCGGATATCAACGAGGCGCTTAAAAAGATCCGGGGACGGCTGACGCCGCTTGCGGCGCTCAGGTTTTTTTATTATTTCAAGAAAATCAAAAGCATACGCGTTCTCACCATGGGGGTGAAGAAGCGTTATCATCAGATGGGGATAGAGAGCATTCTTTATTACCGGTCGCTTAAAGAGGCGCTCGAAAAGGGCTATAAGGAATGCGAATTCTCATGGGTGCTGGAGGACAATGTGATGATGATGCGAGCGGCGGATATGCTCTCCGGCAAAGCCTACAAAAGATACCGGATCTTCGAGAAATCTCTGTGAGCGCATGCAGCCCGCGTTCCGCCAATGATAACGGCAGAGCTGCCCGTAGACGGCCGCTCGCGAGTGCGGCTCGCTGCCAATTCGCTCGGAGCGCCTGGCAAACCCCTCACTCATATGGCCCGCTCCGGGCAGCTCTGCCGTCGTCATACCCGAAGACATCAGCAAATGAAAGATAATTATATTTTTACAGGCCGCGGAAAAAAGATAGTTGTGGAGAAGAAGCGCGGCCAGACCCGCGTCCGCGTTGTCTTAAAACTTCTGGCCCATGAAATGTTTTCAGGCAGGCTGAGATTTTCCGGTAAGGCCGGGTTTACTTTCAAACCCGATCTGTACGCCGGAGCGGTTGACGGTCAGAAAGCTTTGTGGGCTGACTGCGAAGAGCCGTCCGAGAAAAAGATAATGTTTTTCCGTTCACGCAAAGATATTTTTTCGGTGTTCGTGTTCCTTCAGGGGAAGGATCCCGCTCTGGCTCTGGCGAAACTTTTCAAAAGGCACTCGGTTGAGGCTGTTATATATGCCTTTGAGGAAGAATTCATACAAAAACTGGCCGGAGCGCTTTACAGGAAAAACACTTTCAAATGTGTTTTATCGGGAGGCCGTGTGCAAGTGACCCTCAACGGCTCCGCTTACAGCAGTTCCGTTTACTCCAACATCGCTTCGGCTTTTTGAAAAAACAGAAATTTGGCTTGATTCCTTTAAAGTAAAAGCCGGCGAGAGGAATCGAACCCCCGACCAGCGGTTTACAAAACCGCTGCTCTACCAGCTGAGCTACGCCGGCTTAAACTGAAAAAATCTTACTTTATTTTTGGCCGTTAATCAAGTATAATGTGCCCATGCGCAAACTGAGTATTATTGACGCTAACCTCAACCGCGCCAGGGAGGGGTTGAGGGTCGTGGAAGACATAGAAAGATTTTATTTTAAGAGCGGTAAATTCGCGTATCTGAGAAAACTCCGCCATCGTCTGGCGGCGCTTTTCGCGGATGATTATGAGAGCCTTGTGAAAAGCCGAGATGTGAGGAGGGATAAAGGCGCGGGAATTTCCGAAAAAGGAAGGAGCTGCGTCACTTCCGCTCGCCGGGCTAATATCTCGCGCGTCGGAGAGGCGCTCCGCGTTCTTGAAGAAATAATCAAGCTTGACGATGTGAAAAAGTCCGGCAGGATAAAAAGAATCCGCTTCCGGCTTTATGAAATAGAAAAGGGTTTTGTAAAAGAATTATGCAAACAAAAAAAATAATCAGACAGCTGGCCGCCGAAGAAGGAATTTCCGTGGGAGTTTTTGAGAAAAATTATAAGGCCGGCCGCATCGCCATTATGAAGAGCCGCCTTTCAAAGAGACGCGCGGTTGCCGTGGGTAAAGATCTGAGCGTTAAAATAAACGCCAACATAGGCCTTTCGCCGCTTGCCTCCGACTGGAAAACGGAGATAAAAAAACTGGACGCCGCGGTTCAATACGGAGCCGACGCGGTTATGGACCTCTCCTGCGGAAAGGATTTCCTGAGGGTCCTCAAAAAAGTGCTGGAGCGCTCAACTATTCCGGTGGGAACGGTGCCGGCCTATCATCTTTTTTCAAAGTACAAACGGCCCTCACCCGCCGCATTTTTTGAGGTGATAGAGGAGCAGCTCGCGCTCGGAGTGGATTTTGTAACGGTGCACTGCGGCGTGACGCGCGAATCGCTCAATTATCTGAAAAAGCACCCGCGCCTGGGCGGGGTCGTCTCAAGAGGGGGAGGCCTGATCTTCGGCTGGATGCAGGACACCGGATGGGAGAATCCTCTCTACAGCGATTTTGGCAGACTCGTAAAAATAGCTGCAAAATATAACGCCGTGCTGAGTCTCGGCGACGGCTTGCGTCCCGGCTCCATTTCCGACGCGAATGATTATCTCCAGATCCTCGAGCTTAAAACGCTCGGAAAACTTTTCCTCAAGGCCCGCCGCGGAGGAGTCGATGCCATGATAGAAGGCCCGGGGCACATACCGCTCTCGCAGATAGAGAAAGTCGTAAAAGACGAGAAAAAACTCTGTCACGGCGCGCCTTTTTATGTGCTCGGCCCCCTGGTGACGGATGCAGCCGCGGGATTTGACCACATAACTTCGGCCATAGGCGGGGCTCTCGCAGCTTCTTACGGCGCCGATTTTCTCTGCTATGTGACGCCGGCCGAACATCTGGGCCTGCCCGACGCCGATGATGTGCGATTGGGCGTGATAGCCTCGCGCGTGGCCGCTCACGCGGCGGATGTTTCCAGAGGCCGTCCCGCAGCGCTGAAAAGGGACAAAGCTGTTTCACGCGCCCGCTTCCGTCTTGACTGGCAGGGCATGAAAAAAAATCTCCTTTTCCCCGAAGTCATAAAGGCCGGTCATCTCAGCAGAAAGGTCTGCACGATGTGCGGCGATTTCTGCCCCATAGAGCAGACGCGCAGGATAATGAAAAAGATCGTGAAATGAAATTCCCGCAAAAAATATTTCTTCCACTGAGGCATCCGGAAAAGCTCAGGGCCGGGGATTTTTTACTTTTAAACGGAGCCCTTGCCGTTGCGCGCGACAGCACGCTCCAGAGATTTTTCTCCTCGTCCCGTAAGAGTTTTCCCGGCGATGCGGCGATTTTTTACTGTGGTCCCATTATCAGGGACGCTGAGGTGATAGCTTCCGGCCCTACGACATCTTCAAGAATGGATTGGGCGCTGGAGGGGATTCTTTCCAGGGGCGTCGGCGTTATAATAGGCAAAGGCGCTCTTTCGCCGTCGGGCTCGGCGGCATTGATAAACCGCGGCGTTTATTTTGAGGCCCCGGGAGGCGCGGGGGCTCTTCTGGCCTCCCGCGTGACGGCGCACAAGACCATTGCTTATGCCCGGCTCGGCGCTCAGGCGCTGAGGCTCTTTGAGGTGAGGGATTTCCCTGTCATAGTGTCGCAGGATTATGAAGGCCGCAATATATGGAGGAAAAAATTGTGAGAGAAGTGCGGGTGGCCGTCGGCGTTAAAATAAAAAAATTAAAGGTCAAACCCTCTCCGGGTAAAGTCTTTTACAGGGTTTATGAAAAAGGCCATCCTGAAACTATACCCGTCATCAAGGAAGCCTCCCGCAAAGCCTGCTCGGATTTTGACAGCTATTCGGCCCTCATTTACAAAGACACGGGGAAAAGATTTGTGTTCATGGCCGGCATCTACGCCCCGGCGGGTGCGCCCTCACCGTCAAAAGAGCCGGATGATATGGCAGAGAAGGCGCGCAAAGCCGTTTTCACCGAAGTGTTTCTGAAGATGAAACATATCATGGCTGAAATAGCCGCCCGGGAGCTGGGCGAAAAAAAATTGAAAGTGGAGGCCGAAGAAATCCCCCTCTCAGAGGCCGCCGATATTCTCGGAGCCGAGGGATTTGATTTTGAGGAAGGGCCGGTTGCCGGGGAACTTAAAATATAAAATATGGGCCTGACGCTTATAATCATCAACACCGTCACGCTTCTTTTTCTTCCGCCGCTGCTTTTTCTGGCGGCCCTGCCCAGTCTTTACCGGTATATTAAAAGGAGCAGGGGAACATTCCACCAGCGCTTCTATCTTCCCGGCGCCGATTTCATTTCCGGCGGAGTATGGTTTCAGGCCTCTTCCGTGGGTGAGGTGAAACTGGCGCTTGTGCTTGCCGCCGAGCTCAAAGACACAGGCCGTCCGCTATATCTTTTTGCCATGACTCCGGAAGGCAGAGCGCTCGCGAAGACCTCCGGCGCTTTTACCGGAGTGTACTACGCCCCCGTGGATATTTTTTTCATCACCCGAAGTTTTATGAAAAAAGTCGCTCCGGCCCTCGTGGTGCTGATAGAGCTCCAGCTCTGGCCCAATCTCATAGAGTCGGCCTCGCGTCACTCTAAAATAGCGCTTGTAAACGGCAGGGTTTCTGACAGGAGTTTTCCGAAATACAAACTTATCAAGGCTCTGACGCGGATGATGCTCGAAAAAATAGAAGTGATATCGGCCCGCACGAAGAAAGACGCTGACAGGTTTATCGCCATGGGAGCCGATCCCGCGCGTGTGTCGGTGACGGGGAATATCAAATACGATATTGTCGCCGGGCCGTCTGCCGCCAGAGTCAGCCGGAAAGATTACGCTGTTCCGGAAGCGGCTCTGGCCATAAGCGCCGGCAGCACTCACAGGGGTGAGGAGGAGGCCGTTATAGACGCCGTTCTCCCGCTGGGAAAGGATGTTTACTGCATAATAGCTCCCCGGCACATAGATCGCGTAAGAGAAATAGAGCGCGTTTTCAGGCGGAGAAAAATACCCTGTTCCCGCTTCAGCCGCTCTGGCGGTTTTACGCCCGGCTCACGCTTTCTGCTTGTGGACAGGATAGGGTTGCTCGACGGCATTTACGGGATTTCGGATATCTGTTTTGTCGGCGGTTCACTCGTGCCTCACGGCGGTCAGAATTTTGTTGAGGCTGTCCGGAGGAAAAAAGCCGTTGTTGTGGGCCCTCACACGGGAAATTTCAGCGAGGAATTTGATATACTGAAAGATGAGCTTTTTGTTGTTCCGGACAGAGCTTCTCTGGCAAAGGCTTTTAGGGAGCTCGCTTCTTCAAAGGAAATGAGAGAGAAAAAAGCCGAGGCGGCTTTTGAAAAACTGGATATGCTCAAAGGCGCCCTGCGCCGCAACACGGTCGTCATAAAAGATCTGCTGCTGAATAATATATGAACAGAAAAATCGCGACGATTATTTTCCTGGTGCTTTTCGTGATAGCCGCCGGTACTTTCGGCTACATGCTGATAGAGAAATGGAATCTAATGGATTCCCTCTATATGACCTCAATAACGCTTTCCTCCATCGGCTTCGGCGAGGTGCATCCTTTGAGCCCCGCTGGTAAAATATTCACGATGGTGCTGATACTCTTCGGCTTTTCGCTCGTGGCGGGCCTGGCCGGTCTTTTTACATCCCTGATACTGCAGGGAGAAGTGGGAAATGTTTTAAGGAGGCAGAAGATGAAGGAGACCATAAAAAACATGAAAGGGCATCACATAATATGCGGCCTTTCGCCCGTCGGCGAGGCGATCGTGGGTGAGTTCTACCAGGCAAGGCAGCATTTCGTCGTCATAGAAAAGGACGAGAAGAACCTGGAGAGGATTAAAAAAACGCTTCCCGATCTAAGGTATATCATAGGCGACGCTTCCCAGGACGATGTTCTCATAGAGGCGGGTGTTGAAAAAGCCAAAACGGTGCTGTCCTGCCTCAGCAGTGATGCCATGAATATGTATGTTGTGATATCGGCGAAGAGCCTCAACCCCAGGATCAAGGTTGTCGCTGAAGCCGTTGAAGAAGAAGCGGAAGCAAAGCTGAAAAGGGCGGGAGCCGATGCCGTGGTGTCGCCGCAGAAGATCGGCGGTTTGAGAATGGCCTCAACGGCGCTGCGGCCGAATGTGGTGACCTTTCTCGACATAATGCTCAAGGAGAACGAGGGGGAATGGAGAATAGAAGAGATGTCCATACCGGATAAATCCCCATTCCTCAATTACACGCTTGCCAAAAGTCAGATCAGCAAAAACACGGGACTGGTTGTGATAGCTATCAAAAAGGCGCTCACGGGCAGATTTATTTATAATCCCGACGCCGCCACATTGCTGGAGGCGAATGATAAAATACTTGTTCTCGGAAACCCCGATAAGATGGAGAGGCTCGACCGCTATATTTCGCAGGGAAAGTGAGACGGTATGAATTTTGCCGTCATAAGATTCAGTTCGCTGGGTGATGTGATACTCACAACGCCGCTGTGCGAAAATATCAAACTCAATCACCCGGGAAGCTTCATATATTTTTTCACGAAAAGGGCATACGCGCCTGTTTTTGAGGAGAATCCTTTTGTGGACAGGGTCATAGCGCTTGAAGATCACGGTTTACCGCAGCTCCTCCGCCTTATGAGGAAAATAAATCCGGACAGGATTTATGACCTTCATTCCTCTCTCCGCAGCCGCGCTCTGGGCGCGTTGTTTCCTTTGCGTGCGGGGAGAGTCAAAACTTACAGAAAGGAGAGAAAAAAGATTTTAAAAGGTAAAAGCGCAATCATTCCCGGCGCCGTCAGAAGATATCTTGACGTTCTTGCGGCGGATAAAATAAAAATACACACGGATAAAACGGCTTTGTTTTTAAGCGCCCGCGAAAAAGACAGGGCCCGCCGTATTCTTTTGAGCCAGGGTATTCCCCCGGACGGTGAGATCATCTGCGTGGCGCCTCAGGCAAAATGGCCGCTTAAGGAGTGGCGCCGCTTTCCCGAATTCTTTGAGGCGGCGGCGAAACCCGGGCGCTATTTTATACTGACAGGGGATGATTATGCCCGGGCGCAAAATCTTCTTCCCGCTAACAGGTATCATGTAAATTTTGTCAAAAATCTCAGCGGGCGATTGAGCATGAGGATGTTTTTCGCCGTTATGGGCGCGGCATCATGCGTTATAAGCATGGATTCCGGAGCCGCGCACGCGGCCTCGGCTCTCGGAAAACCTCTCATTGTTTTTTTCGGGCCCACCGTCACTGATTTCGGGTTCGCCCCGGCCGGGGCAAAGATAATGCAGGTTGATGTTCCCTGCCGCCCCTGCCATCTCCACGGCGGGAAAGACTGCGCCAGGGGAGACAGGGTGTGCATGGAGTCCATAAGCGCAAAAGATCTCACGCTCGCTATGGAGGAGATGCTCAAATGAAGATCCTGATAATGCAGTCGGCTTTTATAGGCGATGTCATACTGGCGCTGCCGCTTGCCGAGGCGGTCAAGCAGAGTTTTCCGGAGAGCGAGATACATTTTCTGACGCTCCCGGCCTATAAAAAATTCGTGGAAAAACATTCCGCCGTCTACAGGGTGATAGCCGACGACAAGAAGGATAAAAACCGCTGTCCTGTAAATTTTCTTTCTTTCTGCGCGAAATTGAGAAAAGAAAAATACGATATTGCCCTTGTTGTGCACAGATCTTTCAGGAGCGCCCTTATGACGCGTCTTGCGGGCATAAAAAAGAGAGTGGGTTTTGATATTTCACCGGGGAGTTTTTTCTTCACCGAAAAAGTGAAATATGAACAGGCATCGCACGAGATAGAAAGAAATCTCAGCCTCGCCCGCCGGGCGGGTTTTGACTCCTGGGACGGGAAATGGAACATGCCCTTTGACGAGGATTTTGAGGAGGCCGAATTCGGCGTTCCCCAGTCAGCGTCCCGCGCGGAAAAGCCCCTTGCTGTCATAAGCCCTTTTTCAAACTGGGGCACGAAGAGATGGCCTGCGGAATACTGGATAAAGTTGATAGACCTGCTGGGCCGGGATTTCAGGGTGGCCGCCGCCGGAGCTCCCGGGGATGTTGAGGGGTGGGGGGGGATAAAAAAAGCCGTTGACGGCGAAGTGATGGATTTTGTGGGAGAGACGGATTTTCTTGAACTGGCATCCCTCGTAAAGAACGCCCAGCTGCTTATAACAGGAGATTCCGCGCCGCTTCATCTGGCCTCGGCATATGGGGTGCCAACCGTCGCTATTTTCGGCCCGACGGTACCCGCTTTCGGTTTCGGGCCTTTCAGGCAGAAAAATATTATCCTGCAGAAAAATCTGCCCTGCCGCCCCTGCAACATCCACGGACCGCAAAAATGCCCGCTAGGTCATCACCGCTGTATGAGAGACATCAGCCCCGGGGAAGCCCTCGGCGCCGCCCGGAAACTGCTGGATGAAACCCGTAAATAACAGCGGAATTATTCCGCGGCCTTGAAATTATAAACCGGTTTCAGGAAGGAATTAATCGTCACAGCCGGTTCCAGCTGTTTCAGTATGAAAGCACTTTTTTTATAAGCCGCCGGCGCTTCGTCGATGGTGCTGCGGGAGACCGAGGATGTCCAAACGCCCCCCATGCTCTTTTTGAATTCATCCATATCCAGCTGTTTCCGTGCCGCGGTTCTTGACATTGTTCTTCCGGCGCCGTGAGGCGCCGAGCAGTTCCAGTCCTCGTTGCCCTTGCCCTCACCGAGTATGCATCCCTCAGCCATGTTGAAGGGGATTATCACGCTTTCCCCTTTGCGTGCGGATATGGCCCCTTTTCGTATTATTGAATCCTCAAAGCTGATGTAATTGTGCACCGATTCTATTTTATTGAAAGAAGCGTATCTCCCGCCGTAGAATTGTTCGAGTATCAGAAATGCTATAACGCTTCTGTTGAGGGCGGCGTACATCTGGGCTATCCTCATATCGGCTTTGTAATTTTCAGCGTTTTGCCCCGTGAGATATTCAAGCCCCTTCATTTCGCCGGTTTTTCTCCTGGCGAGATGCTGGTGAAAAAGAGCCACGCGCAACCCGAAGTTCCGGGATCCGCAGTGTATCACAAGAAAGCTTTCCCCGCGTTCATTCCGGTCTATCTCTATAAAATGATTGCCTCCCCCGAGGCTCCCTATGGACCGCATGACTCTGGGGCGGTCCTGTTTTTGGGTGAGGCAGATGCGTTTTATCTCCGATAGAAAATCAGCGTAACTCTTTCCGGGGAAGAGGCGGCCGAATAAAAATTCAAGCTCCGTGGAAGTTTCTTTCCTCACATTTCTGCCGGAGGGGATTTCCCAGCGTATGAAATGATCCAGCGCGGCAAAATCCGTTTCCCTGTCTTTGAGATCCCATGCCGCGACGCCGCAGCCTATATCCACGCCTATTATGTTCGGTATGACTTTTTCGCCCAGCGGACCGGTAAAGCCGATGACGGCTCCGGCCCCGGCGTGCACATCGGGCATTATCCTGATCTTCCCGTTGCTGAAAGCGATGTGATCGAGAAAAGTCAGGATCTGCTGCCGAGCGCTTGATTCGACCTCGTCGCAGAATATTCTTGCGCTGTTGTATTTGCCGGTTAATTCCACCATAATGCATTTTAACTAATTTCATGCTATGTAAACAGTCCGTTGTTTTTTCTGGCAATTTCATGGAAGTTATAATACAATAAAAAAGATATCGTCCGCCGGGTGTGGGGCGGGTTATCAGAAAATAAATATTGAAAAGTTTGGCGTTTGGGATAATGAAGAAAGGAGAAGTGCATGAAAAGTGAAGTCAGGTCTTACGCAGGTTTTATATTGTTTTGTTTGATTATGCTTCCGGCTTTTGGCTGCGCGAAAAAAAACATGGAAACACAGAAAGAGAAAGTCGGCTACAGCATCGGATGGGATATCGGGAACAACTTGAAGAGCCAGGGCATAGACGCGGATCTCGCGTTTATGAAAGAGGGCATCAAAGACGCGCTTGCCGGCGCTCAGCCGCGGCTCACGCTCGAGGAACGGCGCGAAGTGATGATGGCGCTGACGGCGGAACTGCAGAAAAAGCAGGCGGAGGGCAACGGGGAATTGTCAGCGAAGAACAAAAAAGAAGGCGACACATTCCTTAAGCAAAACAGCAAAAAAGAAGGCGTGAAAACGACCTCCAGCGGACTTCAGTATAAGGTGATAAAAAAAGGCACAGGGGCGAGCCCTTCCGCGACGGATAAAGTGACGGTTCATTACAGCGGCACGCTGATAGACGGCACCGAGTTTGACAGCTCCTACAAAAGGGGAGAGCCCGCGACATTTCCTTTGAACGGGGTGGTACGCGGCTGGACGGAAGCGCTGCAGCTGATGAAAGAAGGCGGGAAGTGCGAATTATATATTCCGTCGGAACTTGGTTACGGCGAAAGAGGTTCGGGAAGAACGATAGGGCCGGGCGCGGTTTTGATCTTTACGGTGGAACTTATCTCGGTCAACAAGTAAGGGGATCATTATGGAAACTTATGATGCGATAAAAAAAAGAGTGAGTGTCAGGAAATATTCCTCGCAAACTGTGTCGAAGGAAGACCTGGAAAAAATAGTGAGCGCAGGCGCTCGCGCCGCCACGGCGAACAATGTCCAGCCCTTTGAATTTATAGTAGTGACCGACGCGGAGAAAAGAAAAGAACTCGCCGCAATCGCCCCGAAAAACGGGCCCTATATGGCTGAAAGCCCCGCCGTCATCGCTGTTATAAGCGAGCCGGTCAAGTATTATCTTGAGGACGGTTCCGCCGCTACTCAGAATATTTTATTAATGGCCAGAGACCTGGGCCTCGGCACTGTGTGGGTAGCGGGCGACAAAAAAGACTACGCTCCGGCGATACTGGCGGCACTGAACGCCCCGCCGGATCATAAACTTGTCAGCCTCGTGTGCGTTGGTTATCCGAAAGACGGTTTCGCACAGACTCCTAAAAAGAAGCTAAGCGACGTCCTTCACTGGGAAAAATATTAACCTTTTGCCGCCGTTAGGTGATTAGTAGAGCGCGGTTTTTACTTTGTCTGTTAATTTGATCGCCATTTGCTCAATACCGGCTGATGTGGCGCTGTCTTCTTTAAATGAGTCGATAATTTGGCCTGTTTCCACTTCAATTATATCCACGGCTAAGATGTATCTTGAAAACAGTTTGCCGCAAGTGCCCACGATGATCAATTGCACATTCAAAAGCCTGCCCATTTGAACGGCGCAATCAGCTGTTGTACAGCCCATCTGCTGAAAACCCTGCTCGGCCAGCGTCTTATCCATGTTGCTCCTGTCGAGCACGTTAAAAGCTCTTGTGTTGATAAGGGCCCTCTGAAAGAAATTCGTTATAAATCCTGCGTCCGATGCGGAGAGAGGCGGGTTGCTTTCAAAATTAGCCACTGCGATATTTTTTTTCTTCGGATCGGAGCCGTATTTTATCCTGTTTTTCGGCTGCGTATTCAGGAGAGCTTTGACCACATCGGGATAATTTTTATTTTCGGCTATATCCAGCGCGCTGTATCCATGGTTGTTTTTAATATGAGTGTAAGCGCCGCGCTCGATTAATATTTTCGCAAGCGGAGCGTTGTTATTTTCAGCGGCCATTGTTAGAGCGGTGTTGTTATTATTGTCTTTCAAGTTTACATCCGCGCCTCTGTCAATCAACAGCTTGGCCAAATCGGTATAATTTTTAGCGGCGGCCGCCATTAAAGCTGTCATTCCCGCCTTATTGGTCGCGTTAATTTTTGAACCTTTCGCGAGCAAGCGGTCTATCAGATTGATGGAATTATTTTTTGCGGCTATTGTCAGAGCTGTTTCGCCGTCGGAATTAGGTATTTTAATATCCGCGCCGTTTTCCAGCAGCATGTCTGCTATTAACCAGTCCCCCCGTCTCAAAGCTTCTAACAAAGCCGTTTCTCCGTTTTCTCCCTGGGCATTGATGTCAGCTCCGGCGGCTATTAATAATTTTGCTATGTCGTGAGCTCCCATCTTAGCCGCGAAAATCAGGAGAGGGCCGTTAGAGGCAGAACTTCCGTAACCGCTGAGCGTGGTTGCGGCATTAATATCCGCGCCGGCGTCTATTGCTTTTTGCACAGCGTCGGCATTATTGTTGATGATATAACTTCTTCGGATAGACGGAGCGCATCCCGTCATGAATATACAAATGCCTAAAATAAGATATTTTTGCATCTCTTATGTGATTATACCCCAAAAACAGGCAAACATCAACCGTATAAATGCCAGCAGGCTGTCGCAAAACTGTAATTACAGCGGCAGAGATAAAACACTTGTTGATAAAACACTTGTTTTGACATGGTCGTCAAAATGATTATAATAGTAGGCAATTTGGATATATTGCCGGGTCGTTCAATTGGTAGGACACCAGACTCTGAATCTGGGCGTTGGAGGTTCGAGTCCTCCCCCGGCAGAAATTTTCGAAAACCATCACTTTTATATTACCGAGCACAATTCATAAATCCAAGAAAAAAGATTTGAAGAAATAAAATAGCCCGGCGCCTCCGACTATCATTTTGCAATGCAAAATGTCCCGGGGCGGCGCTTGAACCCGGAGATTTTTTGTTTACATCGGAGCCTTTTTTTGATTTAATTCCCTCATGCTGAAAGAACTCTTAAAACCCGAAATAGAGGAAATGATCGCGGAGAAAGCCTGGCATTCTCTCAAGAACATTCTTATTGAATGGCCGGAGGCCGATATCGCCGATCTTCTTAAAAATCTTGAGGACAAGGAAGCCATCGTTCTTTTTATGCTTCTTCCGAAACAGCTGAAGGCAGAGACCTTTGCCGAACTGGATCCCGAGAAACAGACGGTCTTCCTGAAAAGGATAGGCGATGAGGTGATAAGGGATATTGTCCTGGAATTATCCCCCGATGACAGAACGGAGCTCTTTGAGGAGCTGCCGGGGAGAATCACAAAAAAACTGTTAAATTTCCTGCCGCCGGCAGAGAGAAAAGAGACGCTGAAACTCCTGGGTTATCCCGAAGATAGCGTCGGCCGGCTCATGACGCCGGACTATGTCGCCATCCGCCCGGAATGGACGGTGCGGGAATCGCTGGAGCACATACGGGAATTCGGTCATGACGCAGAAACCGTCAACAGGGTATATGTGATCGACAAGAACTGGCATCTTCTGGACGATATATCTCTCAGGAAGCTGATACTCGCGGATCTCTCCAATGAGGTGTCATCCCTGATGGACAGGAACTTCATAGCGGTTTCACCCTTTGATGATCAGGAGGTCGCCGTGACAAAGATCAAGAAATACGATCTTTTCGCGATTCCCGTCGTGGACTCCGAAAATGTCCTTTTAGGAATAGTGACGGTTGATGATGTTCTTGATGTTTTTGAGGAGGAGGTCACGGAAGATGTGCACAAGGCCGGCGGTATCGTGCCCCTTGAAATGAGTTATTCCGCCGCGTCATCTTCGGGTCTCTACAAAAAAAGGGTCGGGTGGCTGCTCTTGTTTCTGGCCTCCGGATTTGTTTCCTCAATGGTTATCACATATTTCGAGGGCATGCTCGCAAAAGTCGTGGCCCTGGCCGCCTTTATCCCCGTCATGATGGGCGAGGGCGGGAATATAGGCAATCAGGCCTCGGTTCTCATCGTTCGCGCTCTGGCTCTTGGAGAGCTCACCACGGCCAAGTGGTTTAACATAATGAAAAAAGAACTGGCCATAGGTATTTTGCTGGGCTTGACGCTGGGCGTTGCCATAGGTTTGTGGGGATACCTCTGGAAGGGCGATTACAGGATAGGCCTTGTCGTGGGCTCTTCCATGCTTTTTATATCCCTGTGGGCGAATTTGCTGGGCAGCGCTCTGCCCATTGTACTCACGAAATTCAAAATGGATCCCGCGATCATCTGCGGCTCTCTTTTGATGACGGTGATAGACACAACCGGGCTGATGATATATTTCTCAATAGCCGGTCTGCTGTTGTTTTAATCTTAGAGAATTCAGGGGTTTGTGCGCCATGGACGATGGGAGCGGAAAACTAAAAAAAAGTGGCGGAGGAAATTGATAAAATGAAAGCGAGAAAAATTGTTAACGATGTTTACTGGTTGGGGGCAGTTGACTGGGACAGGAGGCTTTTTGATTCTCTCATCCCGCTGCCCGACGGCACGAGTTATAACGCTTATCTGATACGCGGCAGCGAAAAAACAGTTTTGCTGGACAGCGTTGATCCGGCGATGGCAGATATTCTTCTGGCGCAGCTTGAGGATATTCCGAAGATTGATTATTTAATCGCGCATCACGCGGAACAGGATCATGCGGGAACGATTCCGCGGGTTCTTGATAAATATCCCAACGCCAGGGTCATCGCCACGGCTAAAGGCAAGGGCCTGCTCGTCGACCATCTCGGAATTTCACCCGACCGCGTCAAAACCGTTGACGATGGAGAAGTCCTGAGTCTGGGGAACAAAATACTGGAATTCATACACACCCCCTGGGTGCACTGGCCGGAAACGATGTCGACGCACCTTAAGGAAGACGGGATACTTTTCAGCTGCGACTTCTTCGGATCGCATTTGGCGACGACCGATTTATATGTGAAAGATAAGGCCCGCGTTTACGAAGCGGCCAAGCGCTATTATGCCGAGATCATGATGCCCTTTCGTAATATTGTAGGGAAAAATCTCGCGAAGGTCATGGAAAGGGACTTAAAGCTGATCGCGCCAAGTCACGGGCCTATCTACGATGAGCCGGGGTTCATACTTGACGCCTATGCCGACTGGACCGGATCCCCGCCTAAAAACAGGGTGGTGATACCATATGTGTCAATGCACGGGAGCACGGCCAAGATGGTCGAATATCTTGTCAGCGGTCTGGCCGCGAGGGGTGTTTCCGTGGATCAGTTCGATCTGGCTGTTACCGATATAGGGAAACTCGCGATTGCTCTTGTTGACGCCGCGACAATAGTGATCGGGACTCCGACCGTTCATGTGGGGCCGCATCCCCTTGTTTTTTACGCCGCCCATCTGGCCAATGCTCTGCGCCCCAAACTGAAGTTTGCCTCGGTCATCGGTTCATACGGATGGGCCAGCAAGGCGGTCGAGCAGATCGCGGGACTGATACCGAATTTAAAAGTTGAGCTTATTCCGCCCGTGCTCTGCAAGGGCCTGCCGCAGAAAGATGATTTTACCGCTCTGGACAAACTGGCAGAAGCGATAGCCTTAAAACACAAAGAAAATCAGCTGATTTAGCTCCCTGCTAAAACCGCGTTGATGACGAATGTTGACAAAAGGCTTCGTTTGTTTTACAATTTATGACTGACCGGTCAGTCATTTGATTAGCGCTGTGGCCGGCGAAGGAGAGAGAATGCCGAAAAGCGGGATAATAATAGAGGCCTTGAAAAAAGTCATCATTGAAAAAGGCGTCAAAAACATCACATCCGAGGCCATCGCGAAAAAAGCGGGTGTGGCCAAGGGAACTCTCTACCTTTATTTCAAAACGAAAGAGGATATGATCAGCACCCTCGTTGAAAGTTTTCTGAAAGAGGGCGAGGAGCTTGTCAGTTCCTCGCTGCGGACAAAAGGCGGGGCCATCGCGAAACTGAGGGCCTTTGTAAAGGCCGATCTGAGTTTTTACGAGAAAAACCACAAGATCTTCAGGACGCTCGGGATGGAAAATTCCGCCATGGGCAATCTTCTCGGCAAAGCGAAGAAAAAAATGATCTTAAAGCGTTATTTTAAAATAGTGGAAGCGATAGGCATGGCGGTCAAAGAGGGCATAGCCGAAAATAAAATAGAGAAGATGCCGCCGATAGAAGGCGCGGTGCTGCTCATACAGATAATCCACGCCTACGCGGGGATGAGGATACACGAATTTTCAAAGCGCTCTATCGCCGGCAACACCGACAAGGTGCTTAAAATATTCCTTAAAGGGGTGGGAGCGTGAAGGCCCGCCGCATTAAAGCATTTGTCTTTTCTTTAGCCGTTGCCTGCAATGTTGCCTCGGCGGATACGATAAGCTCCGGTGCGGGTGGGGCAGAGCAGGGACTTACTCTTGAAAACTGTCTTGATATAGCCTCGCGCGAGAGTGATATGATAAAGATCGCCTCGGAAGAGGTCATTGCGGCCTCCGGCCTGAAGCGGCAGGCGCGCGGGGCTTTTATGCCCGACATCAGGCTTTCCGGCGCATACACCAAGATACCCGAAGTGCCGTCCATCCTGGGTTTTGAAATGGGTAGCGAGGATAATTATTCGGGCAAACTGACACTGACGCAGTCTCTTTTCACATGGGGCAGGATCTTACAGGGCTACAGGCAGGCCCGTTATGGGGAAGATATCGCGGAAGAAAGTTACCGTCAGGCGCGGAATGAACTGTACTCCAATGTTAAGACGGCTTTTTATTCGGTCCTGCTGGCAAGGCATTTGAAGAATATTGCCGCCGAAACTCTTTCCGTCATGGAAAGGCATTACGAGGTGACGCAGGCGCTTTACAACGCGGGCAAAGTATCCGGCCTTGATGTTTCCCGTGTCAAGGTGCAGACGGTAAACAGCCGGACCAACCTGATAAAAGCTGAAAATGAGCTGACCCTTGCGGGAAAATCACTGATAAACATCATCAATGATCCGACAGCGGCGGGCAGGGATATCAGCGGCGAGCTTTCCGCTTCTCCCGACACCGGACGGTCACTCTATGAATATATTGAAACGGCTTTCAGCTCCAGGCCGGAACTTTTGAGCGCCGCAACCCGGACAAAAATGGGTGAGAGCCTTGTGAAGCTCGCCCGCTCCGAACACCGGCCGAGTCTCGCTCTCATAGGAAACTATGAATACACGAAACCCTACAATTTTGTCGATGACTGGGACAGCACATGGAATGTTTCCTGCGCCCTCACCTTTCCTCTCTTCAGCGGATTCTCGAGTTTCGGCCAGGTCAAAGCCGCCAAATCCCGCTTTAATCAGATGGCGATGGGCGAGAGCCTTTTGAGGAGCAGCGTCAAGCTGGAAGTTGAGCGGGCCTTTCTGAACAGACAGAACGCTTCGGAGAGGATACGGGCCCAGGAAGAGAATGTTAAGGCGGCGAAAGAGAATCTCGCTATCATAGAGAAACGCTACGGCCGCGGCCTTGTTTCAGACCTTGAATTGAGGGACACCCAGCTTGCTTTTACGCAGGCGCAGGTGCAGTATTACACAGCCCTCTTTGACTGGAACATAGCCGACGCGGAACTAAAAAAAGCCACGGGGCAGTATGGAGATGAAAATGAAAAATAAAATTCTTTTGGCTTTGTCAGGCATTATGGTTTTGTCACTGATATCCTGCGGCGCAGACAAGGGAAAGTCCGGCAGCAAGGAGCAGTCCACACGGGTGAAACTGGCGGCCGCTGCCAAGGGCGGCATAGAAGAGATTTTATCCCTCACGGGTGATATACACGGCGAGAAAGAAGTGAAAGTTTTCGCGAAGGTCACCGGCAAACTCATTGACAAGAAGAAGAAGGAAGGCGACCGTCTGCGCTCAGGTGAAGTGATAGCTCTGATTGACAGAGACGAAACAGCCCTTGATTTCAGCCGCGCGGAGGTTGTCTCTCCCATCAAGGGAATACTGACAATGTTCTATCCTGATCTGGGCGACGCTGTTTTTCCGTCCCCCGGCGAACCCATTGCGGTTGTCGCCGACATGGACAGGGTCAAAATAATTGTTTATCTGAACCCTACCGACGCTGTCAAAGTGCGGGAGGGACAGAAGGTGAGGGCGTATACGGATGCTTACGAAGGCCGCCGCTTTGAAGGCGCGATTAGTCTAGTCGCTCCGGCGGCGAATCCGGCCACGAGAAAGATCAAAGCCGAAGTGACGATACCCAATAGCGACCATCTTCTGAAGCCCGGCACTTTCGCGAGGGTGGAGATAGTGATAGGCCGTCGTTCCGGTATTTTAACGCTGCCCAAAAAGGCGGTGCGTTCAGTCGAGGAAAAACAATTTGTGAGCATCGTTAAGGATGGCCGGGCGGAATCAAGGGAAGTGCTCACGGGCATCGCGGATGAGAATTTGATTGAGATCCGCGAGGGCCTGGCGGAGGGCGAATCCGTGATACTTGAAGGGAATTACGGTCTTTCCGACGGCACAAAAGTGATCGTGGTAGAATAATATGACAATACCTGAATTTTCCGTCAAAAGACGCGTCACCATAACGATGCTCATGCTGATAATAGTTTTGGGCGGTGTTGTGTCTTTTTTCAGCCTCGGCCTGGATCTGATGCCGGACATGGAATTTCCCATGATCAGCGTCGTGACAAGATATGAGGGCGTGGCGCCGGAAGATATAGAGAATCTGCTGACAAAGCCCATAGAAGAGGCCTGCGGCTCACTCAAGGGGATGAAGAATATATATTCAACCTCACTCGAGGGATCTTCGGTGGTGATGATAGAGTTTGAGTGGGGCACCAATCTTGATTTCGCGGCTCAGGACGCGCGGGAAAGCATAGACATGATGAGGATGATGATCCCCAGCGATGCCGACAGCTCAGCGGTGCTGAAATTTGATATGTCGCAGATGCCTGTTGTTTTCTTCGGAATTATCGGACTCAAAGATACGATGGAGCTGAGGGAATATATAAAAGACAGCGTGGTGCCGAAACTGGAGAGGCTTGACGGAGTGGCAAGCGCCATGGTCTTCGGCGGACGCGAGCGCGAGATCAATGTGCTCATAAACAGGTTCAAACTCAACGCTTACGGGATTTCCATGGATGAGATCGCCTCGGCCCTGGCCGCGGATAATATCAATGTTTCAGCGGGACAGGTGACGGAAAAATATACGGAATATTTTGTGAGGACCCTTGGCGAATACAAAAAGATATCCGATCTGGAAAATACCATTATAAGGAAGACAGGCGATGTGCCGATCTACCTCAAGGACATAGCCGAAGTCAGGGATTCATATAAAGAGCAGCGCGACATAACCAGGCTTAACGGTAAAGAGGCTGTTCTGATGATGATATCCAAGCAGTCCGGCGCCAACACCGTGCTGACCGTCGACCGCGTTAAAAAGGCGCTGGATGAGATGAAAGAGACAATGCCGGCAGACATAGAATTCTTCCCCGTGATGGACCAGGCGCACATAATAAAGAAAATACTGAAAAACACGCTGTTAAACGCTTTGGTGGGCGGTGTGCTGGCCGTTTTTTTCCTTTATGCTTTTCTCAGGAACTGGCGCCCCACATTCGGGATATTTTTAGCCATACCTATTTCCATAATAACGACCTTTATCGGACTTTATCTCATGGGTTACACATTCAATATTTTTACGCTCGCCGGTTTCGCTCTTGTGGTGGGAATGCTCGTTGATAACGCTGTTGTCGTCATAGAGAACATATTCAGGAAGCTTGAGGCTGGCGAAGAAAGGCCGCGGGCCGCCGCGCAGGGCGCCACGGAGGTTGGGATGGCCATCACCACATCAACCCTGACGACAATAGCGGTTTTCCTGCCGATGGTTCTATCAAAGGGCTTCGCGGGCCAGATATCAAGGCCGCTTGCGATGACGGTCTGCGCCGGGCTTTTATCGTCTCTTCTGGTCGCGCTGACGATCGTGCCGATGGTGGCCTCTGTTCTTTTCAAAAAAAGAAAAAAGATAGCACCCGCCGAACTGGAAAAAAGAAAATTCGAAAAATTCAAACAGCGCTACATCGCTCTGCTGGCTCTCGCCCTGAAGAGAAAAAAGCTCGTCATATTTTCAGCCCTCGGAGTTTTTTTTCTGAGCCTTTTCGGACTCATGATAACCGGCCTTGAATTCATGCCTCAGGCCGATACGCCCATAGTGATGATGATGACCTCTTTTCCTGTCGGCACAGACCTTGATGAGACCAGCCGGGTCGTTGAGCAGATCGCTGAAGATTTTATGAATGTGCCGGAAAAAATGTATGTGCTGACGATGATAGGCCGCAGTTCTTACGGAGACACCGACGCGGCCATGGGAACGATGCCCGCGGATGTCAATGAGGGGATGATAATGTCGCGCATGGTGGATCTTGAAAAGAGGAAGAGGACGGTATTCGAAATATCCGATGAGCTGAGAGAGAAGTTTCCCCCGGTTGAGGGCGTGACATATAAATTTTCGGACATGGGGAGTCAGATGTCGGGGAGTATGTCTCAGACGCCCGTTGAGCTCAAACTCTTCGGCCGGGATCTGGATGAGATGGAAAGATACGCTAAAGGAATTGCCGAGAGGATCAAGGATGTGCCGGGACTGAGGGATGTGACCGTCTCGCTTAAAGAGGGCAAGCCGGAGATACAGGTGCTTGTCGACCGTGACCGGGCGGCTCATTTCGGCATGAGAGTCTCTCAGATAGGAAAGACGGTGCAAACCGCGCTTTTGGGAAAGGTCGCCACCAAATACAGGGCATACGGCGAAGAGACCGATGTGAGGATAAGATTCAGCGAAGAAGACCGCGATAGTCCGGAAGACATAGCGAATATCATTCTGCCTGCCCCGGCCGGGCAAACCATATATTTGAAAGACGTCGCGCAATTAAAAGAAGGTGTCGGGCCTCTCAAGATCGACAGGGAAAACCGTTTGAGAAAAATCACTATCGGGGCCAATGTCGCCAACCGTTCTATCGGCCAGGTTGTTGCTGATATAAAGGTCCGCCTTGCTGATTTTCCCATGGCCAAGGGTTATTTCCTGGAATACGGCGGTACCTACAAGCAGATGGCGGAGACCATGATCGATCTTATGCTGGCGTTTCTGGCCGCCGCGATATTGATCTATATGATAATGGCGGCACAGTTTGAATCTCTGACACAGCCCTTTGTGATAATGTTCTCCATCCCTATGTCCATCATCGGCGTCATAATGGGGCTTATTGTTATGGGGATGTCCTTTTCAGTTCCCGCGATGATGGGCGTTATAATACTCGGAGGCATAGTGGTGAATAACGGCATAGTGCTTGTTGATTATGTGAACCGCTTGCGGAAACAGGGTATGGAAAAACACGAGGCTATTATCCAGGCGGCCTCAGCGAGGCTCAGGCCCATCCTCATCACAGCCCTGACGACCATAATGGGAATACTGCCTATGGCCTTTACAACTTCCCAGGGCGCGGAGATGCGGGCGCCTCTCGGAGCGGCGGTGGCATTCGGCCTGATGGCATCTACCATTCTCACGCTTTTTGTGGTGCCGGTGATGTATTCCGTGACAGAGACTGTCGCCGATCGCGCGCAGCGCAAAGCCATGAGAAAACTGCACGGGCGGGATGAATCATGAAAAGGAGAAGGGCATGTTAATGCCTTTAAGCGCGCCCGAGCGCAAATGGCTTTATGAGACGCTGAAGAAAATCAATTTTTTATCTGTGCTGACCTTCGGCGAAATGGATAAATTGGCCGAAAGCATTTTTAAAAAAAGCTTCGCCGGGAAAAGCGTTATCTGCAGGCAGGGGGCTCCGGGGGATTGTTTTTATATTGTTTACAAAGGAACGGTTTCCGTATGGGCATCCCGCGAAGATAAAAACGAACAGCTCATCACTAAACTTAAGCCCGGCAGTTATTTCGGCGAGAGCGCGCTGGTTTCCGGTGAACCGAGAAACGCAACGGCGATCGCCGATAGCAGGGCCGAGCTGTTTGTGCTTTTGAAAAATGATTTCAGCGCTATTGTGGAAAAGAACCCGCAGCTCAAAAACAGGATACGGGGAACCATGGCCGTCCGCACATCACAGAGGACGATTGACCTTCTTCATGCGAGGCCGGAAGAGAGCAAAGGTTTTTTTTCAAGACTGTCAGGATTCTTCAGATTTAATTCAAAAGCAAAATAAAATACCCCATAATTTTTTGAAGAAAAGACATAATTTTGTTATAAACATTGAATAACCGGAGGAACCGGTTTAAGGAGGTCGGTATGTGCGCAGGGCCCGGTATTCTGGGGATGTTGGTGATTTTGGCGGTGGTTATAGGCGCGGTTTGTTTCATAGTGATGTCTCTGATCAGACTGGGGCATGCGAAATTGGACGAGATCCCGCGTTTTCTCTGGGCGTTGCTGATACTTGGTTTTCCCATAGTGGGGTCACTGGCTTTTTTTCTTGTCGCCCCCGGTAGAGGTGAATAATGTTCAGGCCGGAGATAAAAGTTTTTGACTGCACGATAAGGGACGGCGGGCTTATAAACAAGCACAATTTCAGTTTTGATTTTGTGCGGGCTGTCTATAAGTCTCTCTCGGAAGCAGGGGCTGATTATATAGAGCTGGGATATAAGAATTCCCGCAAACTTTTTTCGTCAAAGGAGTACGGCCCGTGGAAATTCTGCGGCGATGACGATATCAAAAGGGTGACTGCGGGAATTGAATCAAAGTCGAAAATATCCGTTATGGTTGATGTCGGACGGGTGGATATGGAAGAGGTGAAGCCCGCTTCTGAAAGCCCGGTGGACATGGTCAGGGTGGCCTCGTACGTCAAAGACATAGACAAGGCGATCTTTCTCGCGAATGATTTCGCGGATAAAGGTTATGAAACCACAATAAATATAATGGCGATATCGCGCGATCAGGGACCGGAGCTGGATGAAGCCCTGCGGCAGATACAGGCGGAGAGCAAGGTGATAGCTGTGTATATCGTTGACAGTTTCGGAGCGCTCTATCAGGAACAGGTGGAGTACCTTGTTAAAAAATACCAGACTTATCTTAAAGGTAAAGAGGTGGGATTCCACGGCCATAATAATCAGCAGCTCGCTTTCGGAAACACCATAGAAGCCATAATACATAACGCGAATTTTCTCGACAGCACCGTCTACGGAATAGGCCGCGCGGCCGGCAACTGCCCCCTTGAGCTGCTCATCGGATTTCTTAAAAATCCCAAATTCAACATAAGGCCTTTGCTGGACCTGATATCAAAGGAATTTATCCCGCTGAGGGATAAGATAGAGTGGGGTTACATCATACCTTACGCCATTGCCGGAATGATGAATCAGCATCCCAAGGCGGCCATGGCTCTGAGAAACAGCGACGCTAAAGAAAATTACAGAGCATTCTACGAGAGTCTTGTGGACCTCGAGATGGATTGAGCGCAACTTTTGGACATAAAAAAATTCAGAGAGCTTCCCTTGATGGGGATCATCAGGGGCCTTCCGCTGGATAAAGCCGCCGCGTTTGCCGATTGTGTTGTTTCTTCGGGGCTGAGAACGCTTGAGGTGACGATGAATACCGAAAAGGCGGGCGAAGTCCTGAAAATAATAAAAAAAACAGCAGGTAAAAATCTTATGCTCGGCGCGGGAACGGTGCTGGGCGCAGACGAGCTGAAAGAAGCGCTGGATTCCGGCGCGGAATTCATTGTCATGCCTACACTTGTGAAAGAAGTCGCCGGGCTGTGTGTTAAAAAGAATGTTCCCGTGTTCCCCGGGGCGCTGACGCCGCAGGAGATACATCAGGCCTGGCTTGCCGGAGCGGCAATGGTGAAGGTCTTCCCCGCGAAATTTTTCGGACCCTCTTACTTCAAAGAGATCAAGGGCCCGTTCAATGATATAGAACTGCTTGCCTGCGGAGGCGTGAACGCGGGAAACATAAAAGAGTTTTTTTCATCCGGCGCATCAGGGGCGGCTTTCGGCGGCAGTATATTCAGCAAAGAGCTCATCGAGTCCGGCGGATTTGAGACGATAGAAAACTCAGTCAAAGAACTTATAGCCGCTTACAGGGCGTAAGGTTTACTATTAGGAACCGTCCCCAATACCGCGTTACTGTTTGAAGTTGGGATCTTCCGGAAAAAGTTTTCGCGCCTCTTCCGCGGCGTCGCGCGCCTCTTTTTCATAACCGCTCGCCCGCAATGATTCTGTCAGATAATAATAACTTTGCGCTGACGGATAATTTTGAACGAGCCAGAGCGTGTGCGGCACGGCTTTTGAATACCGGCCGGACCGCATATAAAAATCGCTGATGATTATTCTGGTTCTGCTGTAATAAGGATCCGTTTCAAGCATTTTCAGATATATTTTTTCGGCTTCCTCAAAATTACCCGAAGCGATGGCCGCGTCCGCCCGGTTTTTGAGCTGAGGCAGCGACCACACCGCATCCATTTTGCCCCGGGCGTATTCGTCGTCGAATAGAGGGCCTTTTTCACGCATATCCTCCATATAGAGTATTTTATCCTGTGGTTCAAAAACAAGGCTGTTGAAGAAAGGCACGTATTCAAGTTCTGCAGGGGCCGCCTTACGGTGAAAATCCTCCGGGGCGGAATGTATTTCAAAGAGCCGGTAATAGTCGTTCTGATAGGTCAGGGTGAAATATTCCAGGTTCTTTTCATCGAAATGCAGTCTGTAGGCGGCGCAGGTTTTGAAGAGATTCATGGCGTCCACTTGATAGCGCATGGAGTTCACGGATTTATCAAAGAGGAACTCCCAGTGATAGATCAGATATTCTGCGCCGTATTGTTTCGCGAAGCCGTAGAGATCTTTTTCGGAGCCGTACATCCGCTTATAGAATTCCTCCGTTTTATCGCGTATATTTTTCTCTTCATAGTGATTGTGGAGGACGGTTGAGAAGGATGAATTCTGGACGATCTCGGGCGCTATGCCTATGTTGCAGAGAAGAACGCTCCCGGGGGGGAGCTTTTCATTCATGTGTTTTATCAGGTCCTGCTTGTAAGTGTTTATCCTCCGGGGCACATTTTTAAGTTTCAGGTAGGCCGCGTCCCACTGCATGGCCGAGCCCGCGAAAAAAATCGCGCCGGCGGCGAAATAATATTTTCTTTTTTTCAGGAAGGCGGTTACAAGCGGCAGCAGTATACACAGAAAATATATGACAAAAACATAAAGGCGTTTTACCAGGAGAAAAAGGATGAAGAATCCCGCCAGGGCCGCCATGGAAATAAATACTCCGCTGTCTTTTTCTTTTATTATTTTAAGGGCTCCGGCGAATAATCCGGGAAGGGCGAAAATAAAAGCGATGAGAAAAATTTCCTTTGTGAATTGCATACCGGGGCTGACGAAAGAAGATTGCCAGAGGACTTTTGTGTCAAAGGGCAGTTTTTTCACCTCGGCCTCAAAAGTGGGTTTGTTGCCGAGATAGCGTATTTTGTTGAACATGAGCGTGTAAACATGGCCGTAATTTTTTGCGTGTTCTTTGAGCAGCGGCCGTGAAACCGCGAAAAGTAGCCCGGACAGTATCAGAAAGACGGTTGTCACCGAAAAAATGTTTTTCATAAGTCCGCGGAATTTTAGACCTGTCAGATGCAGGAGGATAAAAGCGTATCCCAGGAGCTGGCTGAATGAGAGAAGAAAATAACCTCCCCTGAGGACGGGGACGATTATGCCGGCCACCGTGAGAATGGCTACAACCGGCGCGAGGAGATTAAAAATATTGTCCCGTTCCTCATTTCGGCAGATGTATATAAAACATAATATGGCCGTGAGGATTAGATAAAAGAACTGGCTCACATGCCAGGCGCTGACGGCTCCCGCCAGGAGAGCTCCGGCGGCTATAGGGTACGCGCGCTTTCGGCTTTTGAGAGCTTTCATGACAAAGAGCAGGGCGAAAAACATCAGGGGCAGGGCAAAATCTTCCTCAACGAGTCCTCCGGCTATCGTCCTGGAGCTTGACGCGAAACTCCCTGCATAAAAAGCGCAGGCCGCCAAAGCCATTATCCTTCCGCCGCCGAGGAGCCGAGCTGATTTATACAAAGCTATGACAGAAAGAGAGGAGTAGAGGAACATAAAATAAACAACGAATTTGTGAAAAGGCGTCTTGAAATGGAAAATCCTGTGAGTGAGGCCTAAGACTCTTTGCGAAAGTGTGGTGAAATGTTTTTTGACATTGAGGCCCTCGGGATACTGTATGCGATGGTCGAGGTCAGGTATATTTTTGCCTTCGGAAACCAGTTTAGCGTATCTGTAGCGGGTGGCCTCTTCGACTCTGAAAAGTCCGAATTCCCCGGCGTCAATATTGCAGCCCTTGTCGAAAATACTGAGTTTCGCCGAAAAGAGCGCCAGGAAAATAAGTATTACGCCGCCGGCTGCCGCATACGAGGTCAGAGGTCTGTTAAAGCGTGTTACGCTGTTACTGTCTATGTTCCGGGATACCGAGGCAGGCCGCGATCGTGCGGGCCCTGTGCGATGTTCATCACGCCCCGGAGCTTTATTTTTTCTGGATTTTTTTCGCATTTATATTTCCGTTTCTGCCGATTCAATGTTATGATAAGAAATTAAAAGCAAAAATCAAAGGTGGTAAATATATGGCGCTTAAGAAAATCGATTTGTGCGCTCAGGCGGAAAAATTTATTTTTTCCGGCGATTATGCCCGCGCTCTCAGGAAAGCTCTTCTGGCGCATAAAAAGGCGACCGCGCGCTCGGGTAAACTGCTTGTGTGGATATACCGTATGATGGGCGATCCGGCGAAAGCGCTTCACTATCTCAAGCCCGTTCCGGGCGATGCCGACAGTCTCTGCGAAGAGGCCATTCTTTACAGGATGCTGTGCGATTTTAAAACAGCGCGGAAGCAAATCAGCCGTGCCGCTTCCATATACAAAAGAAAAAAGGATTCTGAGGGATTGGGCTTCGCGCACTGGACTCGCGGGGGTATAGAACGCTACGGTGGAAACCCCAAAAAGGGTTTCCACTATTTTCAGAAAGCCCTGCCGCTGACAAAGGGTCAGTCCGCGAAGGCCTATGTCTTCTGCGGCATAGGAGGAACGGCCCGGCTTCTGGGCGACTATGCCCTTTCAGCCAAAAGCTATTTTTTGGCAAACAAAATTTTTTCCCGGAGAAAGGAAAAATTCGGCATAGCCTATTCATCCTGCGGCCTCGGCAGTGCCGCGAGAATGAAAAAAGATCTCAAAAAATCGGAGAAACTTTATAAGAAAGCCGTTTCCATATATGCAAAAATAAATGACCGCTGGAATATGGCTTATTCCATGTGGGGCCTGTCGCAAACGCTTTGGTTCCTCGATCATAAGTCAGCAGCCGTTAAAATGAACGGTGACGTGCGTAAAATATTCAAAGAATTTTCGGATCCCCGGGGAATATTCTACTGCGATCTCCAGAAAGCCAATTTTCTCAGAATGGAATGCGGATTTCAAGAAGCCGCCGCGCTCCTTTCAAGAAGCGCTTCAACGCCGGATGAGCTGTCGCTTGCCTATGAAAAAGGCATTCTTGGGGAACAGCAAAAACTGGCTAAACAAAAAAACTCACAGCCTCTTCTTATCGCCTGAACTGATTCGTCGCGTATTTTGCTTTCACCCTCCATGCGATGTCGGCGCGGCCCGGCGCAGTTACAATCCTGACGGATACCATCCACTGTCCGCGATTATGTTTTGCGCTCTGATGTCGCGGCGGGCTTGACAACCCTCCTTGCTTGCATTATGATGTACATATAAATGCGATAAGGGATGGTTTTTATGAAAAAGTTCAGGATACTGGGTTTGGTTTTAGTTGTTGGTTTGGGTTTCAGCGCCTGCGGTAAAAAAGAGCTGCCGGAACTGGATTTTTTCTGCGGAGCCGCGGTAAAAGTGCCGATGGATGAAATCGTAGCAAATTTTGAAAAAGAAACGGGAGTTGAAGTCAACGTAATTTACAGCGGTTCGGGAAATCTTCTTTCTCAGATGGAAATCACGAAAAGGGGTGACGTTTATCTGTGCGGCTCGCCAGATTATGTCATAATCGGCGAGGAGAAAGGGCTCCTTGTGAAAGGAACTTCAAGAAGAGGCACGTATCTTGTTCCGGCGATTATAACGCCAAAGGGAAATCCGAAAAATATAACATGTCTTGAGGACCTGGCGAAAAAAGGCGTGAGATTCGGAATAGGCAATCCCGAAACCGTCTGTCTCGGCCTTTATTGCGTCGAGCTTCTTGACTACAACAATTTACTTGAAAAAGTCATGCCTAACACCGTGGTATTTGCCAAAGGCTGCGCGTCAACGGCAAACCTTGCTGTTCTCGGAAAAGTGGACGCGATTCTCGGCTGGCGGGTTTTCAAGGCGTGGAATCCGGAAGAAGTTGAGCTCATAGAAATCCCGGGCGAAAGAATTCCCCGTCTTTCCTATAACGCGATTGCCGTGGGAAGTTTTGTAAAAAACAGGCGCCTCGCGGACAAATTCATTAATTATGTTCTCTCCGCAGAAGGGAAGAAAATCTTCAAAAAATGGGGTTATATTTCGGATGAGGGCGAAGCGATGAAATTCGCCGCTGAAGCGAAAATCGGAGGATGCTATAAACTTCCGGACAAATATTTCAGAATAATAGGAAAATGAGAGGGATCAAAAAGTTCTGGAGCGAAGGCGGCTGGCGTGATAAATTCCTGCTGTTTTTTTTCCGGCTTATTTTTGTTCTGACGATAGCCTTTTTCGCGGCGCTCATAATTTCAACAATTATTCAGATGCAAACAAGTTCTTCTGTGGGAACTATTTCAAAAAATGAGATTTTCTTCGCGGTGAAACTCACCCTCATCACGGCCTTTTCTTCTTCGGCTCTTGCCGTTTTAATTTCAATTCCTGTCGCTTACATTCTTTCGCGTCATAAATTCCCTCTGAAAAACGCCGTCGAAACGCTTTTGTTTATTCCCGTTGTCACGCCGCCCGTCGCGCTGGGAGCAATGCTTCTGATGTTTTTCAAAACGCCGCTCGGCGAATTTTTTGAAAGTCATTTTTTCGGCGTTGTTTATGAAGTGCCCGGCCTTGTTTTAGCGCAGGGGGTTGTCGTTTTCGGCATTGCGGTAAATGTCATTAAAATGGTCTTCAATTCTGTTGGGCCCGAATACGAGGAGATAGCAAGAACTCTCGGGGCGACAAAAATTCAGGCCTTTTTTAAGGTGCTCCTGCCTCTTTCAAAAAAAGGAATAATCGCCGCCTTTTTTCTTGCCTTTGCGCGCGCGATAGGAGAATTCGGAGCGGGGGTAATGCTTGCGGGGGCAACGACAATGAAGACGGAAACGCTCCCGATCGCTATTTATCTGAATTTCTCAAGCGCAGATGTCCGAGGCGCATGCGTTTTTACCTTGATTTCGCTGATTGTTTCTCTGGGAACGCTTTTTCTTATAAAAGAATATGCTGAAAATAGAAAACCTTTATTACAAAGCAGGTGATTTCCTGCTTAAAGCGGTGACGCTGAAAGTGGAAAGAGGCGGGTATTTTGTTCTTTTGGGGCCCACGGGATCCGGAAAAACAACTCTTGCCAAGTGCGTCTGCGGACTGCGCCGGAATTCCGGAGGAAAAATTTTCCTGAACGGAGCGGATATAACGGAACTCCCCCCGGAAAAAAGAAAAATAGGTTATCTGCCTCAGGATTTCGCTCTTTTTCCGAATATGAATATCCGTGAAAATCTTCTTTTTGCGCCCCGGATGCAAAAAAAAGACATGAAAGATATCAAAGGCAGATTAGATTATGTTGTAAAAACGCTTGGTATAGACGGAATCCTTGAAAGAACAGCCGTAAATCTTTCGGGCGGCGAAAAGCAGAGGGCGGCTCTCGGAAGGGCGTTGCTGGCCGATCCGGAAATCCTTATTCTTGACGAGCCTTTTTCGTCAATCGATACAGGCCTTAAAACTAATTTATGGTTTGAAATGAAAGATTTTCTGAGCGCTCTTAAAATTCCGGTGATTCATATAACTCACAATCTTGATGAGGCCGCTGTTCTTGCCGGAACGATGGGTATTTTAATCAACGGTGAAATTGTTCAGCAGGGCGAAAAAGAGGATATTTTTTCAAAACCCGCGTCGGCGGAAGTGGCGCAATACCTCGGAATCAGGAACATTTATTCAGGGAAAATCGCCGGACTGGACGGTGAAAGAATAATAATAGGGGGCGCAAATTTTAAAATCGCGGCTTTTAACGACAAAAATTTCATCAAAGGAGAAAATGTAAAATTTTCCATAAGAGCGCAGGATATAAAAATTATGAAAGAAACTTTTGCGGTCAGAGACGAATTAAAAGACAATATTTTTGAGGGAGAGATAAAAGCGTCTCACTTTTTAAGTGACTCCTGCATTATAAAAGTTGAATCAGCTTTGAATTTTGAATTGAAATTCCCATCTTATATTTATCAGCGGCACAAACTTTCTAATGGAAAAAAGGTGAGAATGGGAATCTGGCAGAAGGGAATAAACGTTTTCAGGGATAAATAGCGATATGGCTTTATTGTTGACGGCGGCTTATAATTTCATTAGAATGAGCATAGAAATGCAAATTAACAGGACAGGAGACAAGTTTGAAAAAAAGAAAAATAAGGGTTGAAAATTCCGTTGGAAAGATGCTTCCGCACGATATAACTGCGATAGTCCCCGGAAAATTCAAGGGGCCCGCGTTTAAGAAAGGGCAGATGATAAAAAAAGAAGATATTCCGGCTTTGTTAAAAATAGGAAAAGAAAAAATATGGACTCTGGAAATTTCAAAGGACGAATATCACGAAGACGACGCGGCGAAAAAATTCAGAGATCTTGCCGGAAAGAACGTCAGAACAATCGGGCCTTCAGAAGGTAAAATAAATTTTTTCGCCGGTAAAAGCGGTCTTTTTGTCGTTGACAGAAATAGTGTTGACAGAATCAACGCCGTCAAAGATGTGGTTTTGTCGACACGGCACTCTTTTGTTCCGGTTAAAAGCGGAGAGACAGTGGCGGGAATAAGAATTGTTCCTCTGGCGACGAAGAAGAATAATGTGGAAAAGGTTTTAAAAGCCGTGTCGGCACAGGCTGCCTCCGGCGGTGCAGGGCCGTCACCCGGGCTGCTGAACATCGCGCCGTTTAAAAAGAAAAAATGCGCCATTATTGTCACCGGTTCGGAAGTCGCGAAAGGCAGAATAAAAGATAAATTCAGGCCGGTGATAGAAAAAAAATTGGAGGATTACGGGAGCTCTGTTAATTTTTTCAAAATTGTCACTGATGATAAAAAACTGATAAAAGAAGCGGTCCTTGAGGCGAAAAAGAAATGTAATTTGATTATACTCACAGGCGGCATGTCTGTTGATCCTGATGATGTGACGCGTCATGCAATAAAACAGGCGGGAGCGAAAATTATTTCTTACGGAGCCCCTGTTCTTCCCGGAAACATGTTTCTGGCGGCCTATATCGGAAAAATCCCGGTCCTGGGGATTCCCGCATGCGCGCTTTTCTATAAGAGGACAGTCTTTGACCTTTTTCTTCCGCTGGCGCTGGCCGATGTTGAGATAACAAGGGAAAATATTTTAAGCAGGGGTTACAGCGGCCTCTGCCTTCAATGCAGAATCTGCGTTTTTCCCGATTGCCCCTTTGGAAAGTCATGACAGATTCACAGGGAAGAAAAATTAACTACCTCAGGATTTCGCTGACAGACAGGTGCAATCTCCGCTGCCGCTATTGTATGGGACAGGAAGGAATAAAAAATTTAAGACATGGCGAGATTCTGACATACGAGGAAATTCTGAAGATGATAGAAATTTTCAGAACTCTCGGCGTGGAAAAATTCCGGTTTACGGGAGGTGAGCCGTTTGTGCGCAATGGCGTTATGGATTTTTTTGAAAAGCTGGATTTCCCTTTTCACATAACGACAAATCTTACCGCGCCTTTTCTCGACATAGGCAGAATAAACAAACTTAAAATTGCCTCAATCAATGTGAGCTGTGATTCGCTGGAACCCGAAAAATACAGATTTATAACGCGCGGCGGCCGGCTTGAAACTTTTCTTGAAAATTTCAGAAAGCTCCGTGTAAAAAACAAAAAACTGAATGTTGTGCTGGTAAAAAATTTTAATGATGACGAAGTGCTGGATTTTATAAAATTCGCCGCGCAATTTGAAGCCGATGTCAGGTTTATAGAGAAAATGGATTTTTTGAACGATAATCTTGATTTTGCTCCGCTGCGGCCCCTTAAAAAAAATCTCATAGAGACGGGAATTATTGAAGAGGAAAGTTTTAACGAGCCCGGCGGTGCCGCCAGATATCACAAGATGAATAACTCGGATAAACGTGTCGGATTTATTTCTTCCATGACCGAGCCTTTCTGCGACAGGTGCGGCAAAATCCGGATTAAAGCGAACGGCGATGTGAAACTCTGTCTTTTTGATGAGAACAGTTTTAATATGCGTAATATTTTAAAAGACGGCACGCCCTGCGGGATAAATGATTTTATTTACGCGATTATTAAAAAGAAGGGCAAATTTCCCGATGTCCGCCGGGGAATGGAGCCGATAGCTCAAATGGGAGGATAAATGAATACCGCACTTTCGTATTGGTCCGAAAAAGGCAATTTAAGAATGATGGATGGCACGGAAAAGAAAATTACAAAACGCACCGCGCGGGCTGTCGGGAAAATTCTGATAAAAGACAAGACTATGGCCCTGATAAAATCGAAAAAAACGCCGAAAGGCGATATTTTTGCCGTGTCAAAAACAGCGGGAATAAACGCCGTAAAGCAGACGCAATTTCTGATACCGTTGTGTCACAATTTGGGAATCACGCACTGCGAAATAGATTTCAAAATCAGAAAAAACGCTGTTGAAGTGATCACGACCGTAAAAACCAAAAGCTTCACCGGCGTTGAAATGGAGGCTTTGACTGGGACGGCCGTCACGCTTCTGACTCTTTATGATATGCTGAAACCCGCGGATAAATCCATGGTGATTTCGGAAATAATGCTGCTTTCAAAAAGCGGAGGGAAGAGCGGGAAATGGCTGAGAAAATAACTGCTGCCGTGCTGACGGTGTCCACCGGCTCTTTTGCCGGAACAAGAAAAGACACAAGCGGGCCCGTGCTTTGTAAACTGTGCAAAAATAAGGGTTTCACCGTGATTGCGTATGATATTGTTGATGACAGCAAAGCCCGGATAATGCGTAAGCTGAAATTTTACGCGGACAAACTGAAAGCGGATATTGTTCTGACAACAGGCGGCACCGGCTTCGGCCCCGAAGACATCACTCCCGAAGCGACAGCGGCGGTGCTTGAGCGAAACGCTCCCGGTATTCCGGAACTTATACGAATGGCCGGCTTCAAAAAAACAAAAACAAGCGTTTTATCAAGAGGTATTGCCGGCATAAGAAAAAAAAGCCTGATAATCAATCTGCCGGGATCGCCGAAAGGCGCGGAAGAATCGTTTGAAGCGGCGGCCGGCCTGCTGCCTCATGCGGTAAAGATGTTAAAGGGCGGCGGCCATTGACGGAGCCGTCGCGAAGAAGGAGCATTTTATGAAAATAGCGGAAATAAATATAAGCAAAAAAAAAGGAACGGTAAAGATCCCCGTTGAAACAGGCGAATTGATTGCGGATTTCGGTTTTTGCGGGGACGCGCATGCCGCATCTGGTTCTGCGAAGCAGGTGAGTATTCTGAGCGTTTCCTCAATAAATAAGATGAGGGAGGAGCTTGGAGACAAAATTACCGGCGGTGTTTTCGGCGAAAACCTGGATTTGGAAGGAATTGAAAATTCGGAACTTCCTGTCGGCAAAAAAATAGTTTTCTCCTCCGGAGCGGAACTGGAAGTGACGGAAATCGGCAAGAAGTGCCACAGCGGCTGCGAGATATTCAAAATCACGGGGAAATGCATTATGCCTCAAGAAGGAATATTCTGCAAAGTTGCCAGAAGCGGTAAAGTTAAGAGAGGGGACGCATTTAATGTTTTGTAAGGTTGAAAACGCCACAAAGGCAAGAAAGAAATTTCTTCAGCTTATAGACGAAAAAAAAACCTATATTATCTCCAAGGATTCCATAGCGCGCGCCGTACTGATGCCGGTGGAGGCGTATGAAAAATTCATTGCCGCGGGAAGAAAAAAGCTCCCCGCTCTTGCCGTCCTGGGAGCCCGCGACTGCGGCAGGAAAAAAGCGCTTGAAACGGCCTCAGCCGTTAATTCTGCAGGAGAGCATTTTTCAAAAATAATTTTTGTGTACGGCCCCGAAACAGAAAAATACGCAGGGCTTTTTAAAACCGGTGAAACGCGGATTGTTTGCAATGAAAAACCCCAGATGCCTATAATCACTTCGCTGAAGCTCGCTGTTTCGGCGCTGTCGCCGGGCGATGATTTCCTTGTGTTCTGCTTTCTTTCAAAGCCCCCGGCCAAAAATATGCTGGGAAAGATGTCCCGAAAAACAGCCCTTGCCCGGAAAAACCGCAAAGGCATTGTTATAACAACAGTGAACAAGCGACCGACGCATCCAGTAGCGATGTCAAAAAAATATTTTAAGATGCTCCTGTCTACGAGAAAAGAGCTGGGCATTCCATATATAATCAGAAAGTTCCAAAAAGACATAATTTACTCATAACAGGAGACGAGGGGTTCAGCGCTTGAGTTCTTTCTCCAGCCAGTTCTCATAATCTTTACCGCATGCGTACATATCAAAGGCGATTATTTCCGGCACTTCATAATTATGAAGCTTTTTTATAACTTTCTCAACTCTGCCAAACAGCGATTTTCGTGTCTTGATAAAACAGAGATATTCTTTCGCGCGCTCTATATCGCCTTCCCATCTGTAAACACTGTTTGCTTTCCCCGTGATTTGAACGCAGGCGGCAAGGCGTTTTTCGACCAGGACTTCCGCTATTTTTTCCAGCGTTTTCCGGCTTCCGGAAGCCGTTGTAATCTGAATAAATTTTTCTCGTTTCATAAACATCCCCGTTTATGTTATTAAAAAATTTCGGCTGTGGCTATATGAATACCGGGTTTTTTGTTAAAATAACACCATGGAAAAAATAGATACAGTTGTTATAGGGGGCGGGGCAGTGGGCCTGGCGATTGCCAACGCCATCGCCGAAAAAGGCAAAGACATATTTCTTTTTGAGAAAAACCCCTATCTCGGCGATGAGCAGTCCGGCAGGAACTCCGGGGTCATCCATGCAGGACTTTATTACAAGGAATATCCTTTGAAGAAAAGACTCTGCGTTGATGGCAACAGGATGCTTTATGCTTTTTGTGAAAAGAACGGTGTCTCCTTTTCAAAAACGGGTAAATTCATAGTGACTGTCAACGCGGAAGAAGACAGGATGATTGATTGCTATATTGATAACGCGCGGGATGCCGGCGCACCCGGCGTGCGGCGCGTGAGCCCCGCTGATGTGCGGGCAAAAGAACCTAATGTTAATGTTTATTCGGCGCTCATAAGCCCTTCCACCGGCATTGTGGATGCCGCCGATTACATAAGCTGCCTCGGCCGCGAGGCCCGCGCGAAGGGCGTTGAGGTGATGACATCCACAAAGGTCACGGGCATTACTTCCGGCGGAGCGGGGTTTATTATTGAGCTGGAAGAAGGCGGCGGAAAATCCGGGGGTGCTGTCAGGAGGGAGGAATTTACGGCTGAGACAATCATCAATTCCGCGGGCCTTTGTTCCGACGAGATAGCCAATATGATAAATCCGGAAAACGCGTATAAGATAATACCCGTGCGCGGCGAGTATTACTGTTTTGATTCATCCTCAAGAAGCGAACTGGCGATGAACGGAACGAATGTTTATCCCGTGCAGAAAGAATATTTCATAGACGGGGTAAGGCATCTGGCCATAGGCATACATCTCACTCCGGTTTTTGATATAGCGCCGGACGGCCGGAAGGTCATAGGCAAAAAAATACTTGTGGGTCCGACATCCCTCCCCGTGAGAGAAAAGAACGACTTTGAAAAAGGACGCCTCGGGCCGGAGCATTTTTATGAGGGTGTCAAGGGGTTTTTCCCCGGGATAAAACCGGAAGATCTGAAAATTGATTATGCCGGCAACCGCGCGAAACTTGAAACGGGCGGTGATTTCATAATAGAGAGGGATAAAAAGTATTCCGGAGCGGTGAATCTTGTCGGCATAGAATCACCGGGTCTGACAGCGTCTCTGGCGATAGCGGAATTTGTTAAAAATCTTATCGCGGTATAAATGGCCTCGCGCGGGTTTGTGTTTACGGTGGAATTTCAGTAAAATCAGGACATGGGAAATATACTTATTTTTGTCGCCATCGCTCTTCTTGCGGCGATACTGATCAAGCTCTTTATATCAGGCGGCAGCAATGACAATCAGGCGCTGATAGATATCAATAACAAAATAACGGAGATGAAAATCAATCAGCTGGAAGGCCTTAACCAATCCATGAAAGCGCAGCAGGAGGCGTTCGGCGTTATTATTAAAACAGTGAATGATAACCTTTCCAGAACCCAGGGCAACATCAATGAGCAGCTCGGCTCGGCCGGAGCGACCATGGGGGATGTGCAGAAGAAACTTGGAGCGCTCGCCGAAACTACCAAAAACATCCAGAAAATAGGGGAAGACATTTCCTCGCTTCAGGATATTCTCCAGGCCCCGAAGCTCAGGGGTAATCTCGGGGAATTCATGCTCGAAGATTTGCTAAAAAACCTCGGCGCCAGCAATTATGCCATGAAGTATTCTTTCAGCGACGGGACACAGGTGGACAGCATTATAAAGCTCGGCGAAAAAATAGTGCCGATAGATTCCAAATTCCCGTTGGAAAGTTTTAAGCGCCTGATGCTCGCGCCCGACGATGATGAAAAAAAGAAGTGCAAAAAAGAATTCGTCCGCAGCGTAAAAGAGAGAATAGACGAAATCGCCGATAAATACATCAATCCTGATGAGGGAACTTTTGACTTTGCCCTGATGTATATTCCGGCTGAAAATGTTTTTTACGAAATAATCATCAATGATTCTTTCGCGCATGATTATGAGATAGCGGAATACGCCATGAAGAAACACGTTGTCCCTGTTTCACCCAACAGTTTTCACGCCTATATCATGGCCATAGTGTACGGGCTCAAGGGGTTTAGAATAGAAAAACAGGCGGCGACGATCCTGGGTGAACTGACAAAAATACAGGATAAATTCGCGAAATTCTATTTAAATTTCACGCTCGTGGGAAAGCATATAAGCAACGCCTATGCCAAATATGACGAAACACAAAGGCGCGCCGAAAAATTGAATGAGAAAATATCAAAATTGACTCTAGAACATAACGAGCTGCCCGACGAAACGGAATATATAGAAAAGATACCGGATGGCGGAAATTCTCCGGCGCCGGACGATTAAGCGGATTCAAATCTCAGTCTTCTTTCTGTTCAAGTTCCACGATGTGGATTATCGCCGATTTGCTGATTATGATGGAGTGATATTTTTTTTCCAGCTGCCCGTTTTTTGAGATGATCGCGTTTGCCATGGGAATAAAAGATTTGGTCGCGTCGTTGATAAAATCCGACAGGCGTGTTTTATAGCCCGCGGTGGGAAGATTAATAACGCCTTCCACTATACGCCCGCCGAGGATCTCTATTTCCACTGGAATCTTTCTGAAAACGCCGTCTGCCATTTTTCCTCCTCGGGACGCGCCGAAAGCCGCCCCGTCCGCTCTTACTGCTCTTTTTTAAGGACTCTGAAAACTTCCTCGGAAGATGTCACGCCGCTGAGGCATTTTTGGAGTCCGTCCTGAAACATGGGTACAAGAGTGCCGTTATCTATCGCGGCCCTTTGTATTTCCTCGGGCGTCACCCCTTTTCTAATAACCAGTTTTCGTATTTCCTCATCGGGCATAAGGATCTCGTGCACCCCGATACGGCCTTTATAGCCTGTGTTATCGCATTTTTTACATCCCGCCTTTCTGAAAAGCGTGGTGCCAGGTTCAATTCCAAGACTCTCGGCCAGATCGGCGTCAGCTTTAAATTCTTCTTTGCAGGCGCATAGCCTTCTGACAAGACGCTGCGCGCAGACGATTATAAGGGAAGAGGATACGAGAAAAGGCTCCACGCCCATATCAAAAAATCTTGTTATGGTTGTGGAAGCATCATTCGTGTGAAGCGTGGAAAGCATAAGATGACCGGTGAGAGCCGCCTCGATAGCGACTTCCGCGGTTTCAAGATCGCGTATTTCCCCCACCATTATGACATCCGGATCCTGCCGGAGAAAGCATTTCAGGGCGTCGGCAAAAGTGACTCCGATGTCTTTTCTGACGGGCATCTGGTTGATCCCCTCGAGCATATATTCCACGGGGTCCTCGGCGGTCTGAATATTGATGTCGGGCTTATTGATCTCGGTGATAGCCGCGTAAAGTGTCGTGGTTTTTCCGCTCCCGGTGGGCCCCACATTCAGTATCATTCCGTAGGGCTTGGCTATCGCGGCTCTGTAAAATTGCATGTTCTTGGGCGAAAAACCCATAGCTTCAAGACCGAGCATGGTGCCGGTCTTATCCAGAATACGCATGCAGACTTTCTCTCCCCAAACAAGCGGCGCGATGCTGACCCTGAGCTCTATATCGGGATTATCCTTTCCGAAATCTTTGAATTTAATACGCCCGTCCTGAGGCCGGCGGCGTTCGGCTATGTCAAGCGATGACATTATCTTGTATCTTGTGAGCATCGCGCTGTGGGCGCTGCGGGGAAGTTTGTGCACCTGTTTCATCACGCCGTCCATCCTGAATCTCACCATAGTGTATTTTTCAAAAGCCTCTATGTGTATGTCGCTGACTTTTTTATTATAAGCTTCCCTGATTATCTGGTTCGCGAGTTTGATGACAGGGGCCGATTCTTCACTTTCATAATTTTCGTTGTCTATATCCTCACTAACACTTGTTTTTATTTCCAGATCCGCCTGCATTTTAGCCGTGGCTTCGTCTTCGTCCGACGCAGGCTCACCGATGCTCTCAAGATAATTTTTTATGGCATAATCTATGTCACTCTTGGCGGCAACTACGGTTTCCTTCACTTTGCATTTTGTTATAACTTCAAAATTTTCTATGCCGGTGTAATCCAGCGGATTGGAACACACCACCCGCAGCTGCCTGCCGGGATATAATTTTATGGGTATCAGCCTGAATTTCCTGAGGTTATCCGACGTTATGCGGGTTTCGTCGAGTATCTCGTTGGCTATGGTGAAATCTTCGCCGAGCTCTATGTACTGCTGCTTTGTCAGCCGGGCGATGTAATACGCAAGTTCCTGCGGTGTCATCGTAGCGGCGGGGTTAAAGGCCTTTTGGATTATTTTTGCCGAATACTGGGCGACTTCCTCCAGCAGATAGGCATCGGATTCGCTGAAATATCCCGGAGCTATGGATTTATTCAGCACCTGTATGGCGCCTATGACTTTGCCGTCCGCTTTAAGAGGAGACGTGATCATCGAGCGGGTCTGAAAACCCGTGTCTTTGTCAATGCCGGCGGCGTGGTCGGCGTCTTTGGAAACATCCTCAACGACCCTGCTTTTTCCCTCGGATATCACCTTGCCGACGATACCCGTATTGAGAGGCAGGGTGAGTTTCAGCAGAGTCTCTCTTTTAGCTTCATAAGATTTCTGCAGGGCGGGATTGCCTTTATACAGGTTTGGGGAAAAATAAACATGGCTGAACTTGATCTTGTCTTTGTCCACAAGATAAAGCGTTATTGATTCCGCGAAAAGGCTGTTGACTATTTTTTCTATTGTTATTCTGAGGACGGTGTTAAGCACCTCCGGAGAGATTTCTTTTTTGAATATTATCTCCCTCAGCAGCGGAGCGATGATACGGTTTAGTTTATCTTCTATACCGGCCATAAGATATTATCGGGCCCGCGGTTTTTTCAAGAGAGAAAATTATTTGCGGGCTTTTCTTCACTCGCTGTCGGGGACAATGAATTCGTCTAAGCTCCCGGGATTATAGGAACTCTTGTAGCCTGATTCGGGGCTCCGCAGTATCCGTATAGGTATCGCGCCGGCTTCTTTGGCGTATCTTATGTCGGAATCGGAGTCGCCGTAAAAAGCGTCGATACCGAGTTCTTTTATCAATTCTGTTTTTCCGCTGGGCGCGAAAAAGATATTGCTTTCAGGGATATCAAGCGTTTTGCTCATGAATTTTTTAAGAGCTTCCCCACCGGAATTATTACGCGCGGTTATGAGGAACACCTCATGCCCTTTTTGCTGATGGGCCTTTATGATCTCAACGGTTTTCGGTTTCAGGATAGAGACTTCCTCGTCGGATCTATTCACTATTGTCCAGAACTCATCCGTATAGGCCTGGGCGCCCTCGTAACCTTTGTCAAAAGCGGGAGAAGAAAACAGAACCGTATCGTCAATGTCCAATCCCACTTTTTTTACAGACGGGTCATCCAGCGCCGGAGTTGTTATGCCGGCGGATTCGCGGGCTTCTATAGCGGCCGGTGACGCACTCTGTTGCGGGACAACAGGCGGGGCGGCGCATCCGGCTAAAAATAACGCCGCGGTTAATGTCAAAAACAAGGATTTGAACTGTTTCATAATTTTATCTCCTAAATTACATCTCATAACAATTTTGCCGGGGGCGGGACTCCTTCTCCCCCAACGCTTTCGCGTTTCTTCCGAAGCCTGGCGCTCTCGCTGCCGTTCGCTACGCTCACTATCGTCCGCCGGACGCGCTTCGAGTCGCCTTCGAGTCCCTTGTCTGGACATATAATTTTGCCGGGGGCGGGACTCGAACCCGCAAGAGTTGCCTCATACGGCCCTCAACCGTACGTGTATGCCAGTTCCACCACCCCGGCGGAACAAAAAACTAATATATCAGCGCTGAGCCCCTTCCTGGGGGGCGGGCGCAGCCGCCGGCGGCACAGCCGGAAATTTCACACCCCGTTGTTTTACCGCCGCGGATATGGATATGGATGTGATAACAAAAAGAATGCCGAGCACGACCACGACCTTTTTTAAAAACTCATCCCCTGCCGGGCCCATCAGAAGGGAATCCGAGGAGCCGCCAAGAAATGACGATCCGGTCGCGCCGCGGCTGACCTGGATCAGAATTATAAATATCAGCGCCGTTGCTATTACCACATGACAAACAACCAGAAATGTATACATAAAATTACTCCTGCTTTAAGGCTTCTATTCCCGGCAGCACCCTGCCTTCCACGAATTCCAGCGATGCGCCCCCTCCGGTTGAAATATGGCTGAAATCACCAGCGACCCCGGTTTTGTTTATGGCCGATACGCTGTCGCCGCCGCCGGCGACCGAAACGGCTCCTGCTTTTGTGGATTCCGCTATTATCTCGGCGATTTTTTTTGTGCCTTCCGCGAACTCGTTTACTTCAAAAACCCCCATGGGCCCGTTCCAGAATATGGTTTTGGCTTTCTTTAAGATCCGGGAATATTTCTGCACCGTCTCAGGGCCTATGTCAACACCGTAAAAACCGTCGGGGATTGCAGATGATACGGAATTTTCAAGGGCTTCTTTAAACGATTTGCTTATCACATGGTCCGATGGCAGAAGAAGTTTTTCTCCGGCCGCCTCGGCGATTTCCTTCGCCTTTTCAAGAAACTCGTCCTCGACAAGCGACAGGCCGGTATTTTCCCCGCGGGCTTTAAGAAAGGTGTATGACATGGCTCCGCCGACAAGCAGATAGTCCACTTTTGACAGCAGGCTTTTCATGACCGATATTTTGGTGGATACTTTCGCCCCCCCGAGCACGGCCGCGAAGGGCCTGTTCGGGTTTTTAAGAAGCTCAGAAAGATATTTCACCTCTTTCTGTATCAGAAAGCCCGCCGCCGACGGCAAAAGAGCGGGAATACCTGCTGTTGAGGCATGCGCCCGGTGAGAAACAGCGAAAGCGTCCTGTATGAACACATCTCCGTAAGATGCGAGTTTTTTCGCGAAATTTGCGTCGTTGTTCTTTTCTTCGGAATAAAAACGCAGGTTTTCAAGCAGGGCTATGGAGCCCTGTGGAAGATTTTCGAGACCCTCTTTTGTATTATCGCCAGCGCAATCTTCAAAAAAATACACCTTTTGAGCGAGAAGTTTTTCAAGGCGCGGCAGAACGACTTTTAGCGAAAATTCCGGATCGGGGGCGCCCTTGGGCCTGCCGAGATGGCTCATAAGAATGATTGAGCGCGGCCGCTGTTCAAGGATGCTGTTTATGGTGGGCACATGAGCGCTCAGTCTTGTGTCGTCGCTGACTTCGCCGTTTTTTACAGGCACATTGAAATCAACCCGCACGAGGACTTTCTTGTCCCGGAGATCCATATCTTTCAGTGTTTTCATGAACTATTTTCCCTGCATATACTCTATAAGGTCGATAACCCTTGTGGCGTATCCCGTCTCATTGTCATACCATGCCAGGAGTTTCACCATGTCGCCGAAAACTTTAGTAAATCCGGCGTCGACGGTGGATGATTTGGGATTGCCGTTAAAATCTATCGAAACGAGAGGCTCTGTACAGACGGCCATGTATTTTCCGAGAGGGCCGTTCGCGGCCTTCACCAGCGCCGCGTTGACTTCTTCGGCTGTGGTTTCTTTTCCGACCTGCACAACGACATCTACCACGGACACGTTCGGGGTGGGAACGCGTATCGCGAAACCGTCCATTTTGCCTTTCAGTTCAGGTATCACAAGCCCTATGGCTTTGGCGGCTCCCGTAGTTGTCGGTATCATTGAGGCCGACGCTGTTCTGGCGCGGCGAAGATCTTTGTGCGGCGCGTCCAGAACATTCTGATCGTTGGTGAAAGAATGAATCGTTGTCATAAGGCCTTTTTTAATGCCAAAGGAGTCCATCATCACTTTCATCGGCGGCGCCAGGCAGTTTGTCGTGCAGGAGGCGTTGGAGATGATGAAATGTTTGGAAGCGTCATATTTATCTTCATTGACGCCCATCACTATTGTTATATCCTCCTCCTTTGCCGGCGCTGATATTATCACTCTTTTTGCCCCCGCTTTAAGATGCTTAGAGGCCTTGTCTTTACTTGTGAAAAGTCCTGTTGACTCAACGACTATTTCCACGCCCAGATCTTTCCACGGAAGAGCTTCAGGATCCCTTTCGGCAAAAACTTTGATCTCTTTACCGTCGATGACCAGGCTGTTCGCCTTTGCTTCCACGGAGCCGGGAAAAGTGCCGAAGGTGGAATCGTATTTAAAAAGATGCGCGAGAGTTTTAGTGTCCGCAAGGTCGTTTACGCCCATAAACTCAATGTTCTTAGAGTTTAATCCGGCTTTAAGCACCAGGCGGCCTATGCGGCCGAATCCGTTAATACCAACTTTTGTCATTTTACATCCTCCATTTTGGAACATTAATTCAAAAATCCTTCAATCCTTCGTTTCGCTATTTTGAGATGGGAATATCCCGCTCAATCAAGTTTTGATTATACAAGTTTTTATAAAATTGTAAAAGACCGTTAAACACGAGCGCCTGATCTTTTTTGTAGCGGAACGAAAGGTCCCCGGGCCTGAGAAACCGTGATCCGGAGCCGGTTAAGAACACCGCCGCCCCCGGCTCACGTTTGAGAAAATCAGAGACTGTTTTTTCTATACCGCCGAGTGTCGCCGCCCACACGCCTTTTCTGATACATTCCCCGGTGTTTGTGCCGGGCCCTTTCCGCGGGCGCGAGAATGCCGTATCAGGAAGAAGGGCGCATCCTTCATTCAGCGCTTTAAGGGAAAGCTCTATTCCCGGGAATATCACGCCACCCCGGTAATTGCTCTTTTTATCCACAAGTTCGCAGGTGACGGCGCTGCCTATGTCGACGATTATAAAAGGAGGCCGTCTTTGGATGAGAGCGCCGATTATCGAGGCTATCCTATCGGCGCCGATGTCTTTAAGAGGAGCGTATTTTAGTTTGACGAGCGCGATATCTCGGTAGGTTAAGAAATAAATTTTTATACCGCTGGAGCGGCAAATTTTTTTTAGCAGCGCCGTTACTTTCGGCACCACCGAACAGCACACGCAGGTGTGGGTGTTTTTCAGGATATCCCTTAGTTTTTTTTCGCTCAGGAGCGAAGTCCTGAACTGTTTTCCCGGTACGGTTTTTCCTTTTTTTACGACGGCGCTTTTTATCAGGGTGTTGCCGGCGTCAATCAAGAGCTTTATCATGTTTGAATTTGCCCTGCGTTATCAGTTCGGCTATGGAGCGGTAATACTTTTTCTTGAGCGGTAAAAAATCCTCCATCTCTTTCTTTGTGAGGCTTTTTGCCGGCGGAAGTTTTAAGGTCAGGAAATTCACGAAACTCCCGTGTTTTTTTACCCTGAAATCAAGATGAGGGCCTGTAGAAAGACCTGTCGAGCCGACATAACCGATATCCTGACCTTTTTTAACAAAAGCCCCTCTTTTTATGCTGCTGGAGTATCTTGAAAGATGTCCGTACCACGACTCGTATGTGGAATTGTGTTTTATTTTAACCATCTTGCCGTAGCCGCCGTTTCTGCCGACATAAACAACTTTGCCATCGCCGATCGATGACACGGGAGTGCCGGTCGGCGCGGCGTAGTCTATGCCGTGGTGAGACCTGTAGTATTTTAAAACGGGATGAAAGCGCCGGTTGGAGAAGTAAGAGGAAATCCTCCTGAAATGCAGGGGCGCGCTGAGGAACTGCGTGCTCAAAGATTCTCCCGCCGGACTGTAGTAGTCATAAAGTGTTCCGCGCGGAAAAGCGAAAGCCATGAATTCCTTTATCTTCCCCCTCCCGCGCTGACCGCCGGACATGATATATTTGCCGACGAGTATTGTGCCGTTGTCCACCTCCTGTCCGCTGTCGGTGAAAGACTGCTCATAAACGATAAAAAATCTGTCACCAGGCCGTTGATCCGTGAGAAACGCTATTCTGGATTCGAAAATATCCGCGAAATTCATTATGAGCGAGGGATTCACGCCGGCCGAGATCATGGAATAATAAAGATTGTTTTGAACGGTGCCGGAATAGCCGAAATATTTTTTATGGATTCTCATTCGCACTTCACCGGACCTGTAACCCGCAGTCGTGAGTTTTACGAGATATTTTTTTGCCACTTCCGGCTGGTATGAAAATTCCAGTATTTTATTTTCCGTGGACAGGGCGATCTCATAGTAATGTCCGGCCTGTATTTTTTTGACATTGTAAATTTTTGAGAATTCGCCGATCACGTCGTAATAGTTGTTCGCCGGCACGCCGCGTCTGGCGAAAATTGTTATGAGATTTTCGCCGGGCGCGAGGGTGTCGCCGTATATGATCGTCTTCGGTTGCGGGGGAATCTCATCGCGGCTTCTCCTGGCACGGATAAAAAAAACCGCTGTCAGCAGAAAAACAGCGGCGGCGGCAAAAACAAGCGGTTTTTTGTTTTCCGGCAGCTCCATTATTTTGACCCAGCCCGTTTGTCAGGCCCCGAATTTTTTTAGCTTCAGAGCGTTTGCCATAAGGATAGGCATTATGTCAGCCGACCATATCCTTCCTATGGATCCGTTTTCAAAAGCTCTTTCCGAAAAAACGGATATATCGTCCGCTATTTCATATTTTGATTTTATGGCTATGGGGCAGGGATGCCAGGAATGCGCGCTCATCTTCGCCGGCGTTGAATGGTCCGCCGTTATGCAGACCACATCAAAATTTTGTGATATTATTTCGGGAAGCAGTTTATCAAAAGCCTCAATGGCTTTCACTTTGCCTTCAAAATCCCCGTCCTCACCGCGGGAGTCGGGGTATTTGTAATGGTAATAGATGAAATCGAAGACGGAGCCCTTTTTCTTTAACGCTTCCAGCTGGCTCTCCGGCGTTGCGCCGCAATCGACAATATCCATTCCCACAAGCGAGGCGAGCCCTTTATACATGGGATAGGTGGCGAAGGCCCCGCATTTCAGTTTGTAGAGTTCGCTCATCTTCGGGATGTCCGGCAGGCACGCGAAACCCCGCATGAGCGCCGTGTTGGCTACCGCTTCGTCTTCAAGAGCCTCATTCAGCCGTGTTATGAAAGCGTTGACAATTCGGGCAGATCTTGACGAGGCCTCGGAGGTGTTCCTGCATTTGAGCGGCGGAAGGCCTTCCTTCTGGGGATCGGCGTCGGCAAGATCGCCGCAAAGATTTTCTCCGGTGAACATAACCACGAACCTGTGTTCTTTTCCGGGAAAAATTTTCACTTTCACATCGTCTATTTCCGTTATTTTTTCGGAAAGTTTTTTGACAAGCCGTTCGTTCTCCTCCGTGGGAATCCGCCCGGCCCTCCGGTCAACGATGAGCCCGTCTTTGAGAGTGGCGAAATTCGCCCTCGCGGCCATATCAAATTCCGTCATCTCCAAACCTATACCCAGCGCCTCGAGAACGCCTCTTCCTATCTGGTATGTCATGGGATTATATCCGAAAAGCGCGAGATGCCCGGGCCCGGAGCCGGGCGTTATACCCAGCGCCACAGGCACATTTCTTCCGCAGACAGACTCCTTCGCGAAAGCGTCAAGGTTCGGACACACGGCCGCTTCAAGTTCCGTCTTGCCGTTGACAGGAATGCCGCCGAGGCCGTCGACGACGATCATGCATATTCTTGACGGCGTCTTCTCAGACAGGCCCATCATCACATTTTCAGGAAACATTAAACCTCCTTAACACCGGTGTTTTTACATCTTGATGATGCCGTTTTTATCGGCTTTGCCGTAGAAAAATTTAGGAGATGCGACTTTTTCAGCTCCTATGGTGTAAGCGGCGATAAAACGCTTTTTCGCGGATTCAAACTTAACCTTATCGCTGTAATAAAATATTGCAAGCGCTTCGCCTTTTTTGACTTCATCACCAACCTTCTTTTTCAGATATATACCTACTCCGGGATCCACTATATCATCCTGCTTGGCCCGTCCCGCGCCAAGAGCATTGGCGGCAAGTCCGACTTCAAGAGCGTTGATCTTCTGCACATATCCGTCACGGTCGCTGGCAACCTCAACTTCCTCTTTTGCCCTGGGAAGCATATCCATATTATCAATAGAGGCCGGATCTCCTCCCTGAGCCTCTACCATTTCTTTGAACTTCTTAAGGCCGCTGCCGTCGGCAATGGCTTTTTTCATTCTGGTTTTTCCGTCTTCTATGTCGGCGGCGATTCCGGATATGATAAGCATATTCGCTCCAAGTTCAACGCAGAGGTCTTCAAGGTCTTTGGGCCCTTGGCCCTTAAGGGTGGCTATCGCTTCCTTAACTTCTATGGCGTTACCTATTGCGAAGCCCAGGGGTTCTTCCATTGAAGTAACAAGCGCCACCATTCTTCTACCGGCAAGTTCCCCGACATCAACCATGGCTTTCGCGAGTTTTGCGGCATCCTCATATGTTTCCATAAAAGCGCCTGACCCGGTTTTCACATCAAGAACGATACCGTTGGCTCCCGCCGCGAGTTTCTTGCTCATAATACTTCCGACTATCAGAGGGATGGAATCCACTGTCGCCGTCCCATCGCGTAACGCGTATATTTTCTTATCCGCGGGGGCGAGCTTTGCTGTTTGTCCTATGAGTGCGATATGTATTTTATTTACGTTCTCAACAAACTTCTCCATTGGCAGACTGCAGGAAAAACCCGGAATAGATTCAAGTTTATCGATAGTGCCGCCGGTGTGGCCCAGGCCCCGTCCCGTCATTTTAGCAACGATACCGCCGCAGGCCGCGACAAGAGGATTCAACACCAGTGAGGTAGTGTCACCTACGCCGCCGGTAGAATGCTTATCAACCTTAAAACCTTTTATACTGCTTAAATCCACACGGTCTCCGGAATCAACCATGCACTCCGTCAGGACCGTTGTTTCTTCCGCTGTCATATCCGAAAAATATATTGCCATCAGAAAAGCCGATATCTGATAATCCGGTATGTCGCCTTTGACAAACCCTGATATCATAAACTGAATCTCTTCTTTTGAAAGAACCGCACCGTCCCTTTTCTTCTTGATCACTTCATAAACACTGAACATTTTTCCTCCTTGCGTTCAACACTATTTCTTTTTCCAGCTTTTTAAGAAAAAAATAATCCTTTTCTTCCGCGCGAGCGCGGTGAAAATAACATCCATAACACCGCAGCCCGGATCCTCACCAGCGATTATATTAAGAAGTTTTGCGTTTTTTTTCAACCTCAAAAGGAATTTATCCCCTTTTTGCGAGACCGAAACGCAGTCCATCTCCTCAGCGGCGAAAAGCGGAAGCGGATTCCCGTTCCCGAAAGGCTCAAGGGTTTCAAGGAAACTTTTTATGTTTTTGTCGAGCCAGTCATCCCACATAATATCAGCTCGCGGAATTTTTTGCTCAGGCATGTCTTCGAAATAAGTCTCGCAGTCGTCTATGAATTGCCTAAGATCATCTTTTTTTATCCGGATCCCGCATGCTCCCGGATGTCCGCCGTATTCCGCGCCCTTGCCGCATTTTTTGAATAGCTCCAGCATATCGCGGCCCGAGCCTCTCGCGGAAGCCGTCCAGTCGAAGGATGAAGCGGTAAAAACAACCGATGGTTTTCCGAATATCTGCGAGATCCTGCTCGCCGCGGGCCCCCGCAGGCCGGGAGGAAGTTTTTCCGCCTTGACCATTATGACGGGTTTTTTATTTAATCCGTTTTCGCGGATTTGCGTCAGCACTTCCTCAAAATGCAGTCTCATATCGCGCTGTCTTTTGTCATTTAGTTCTTTGACCCGATTGAATGAGGCGGCAATGTTTTTTTTGGAATCGGCTTGCAGGATTTCCAGGGCAAGGCGCGGTTCGCCCATTCTTTTAGGTGCGTTAAGAAAAGGTATGAGTTTTCGTGACAGCTCCTCCCTGGGATTTTCCCGGGATATGGCGAGTTTTTTTATAAGTGTTCTCAGAGAATATCGCCTCACGTTCAAAATACCCGCAAGGTGTTTTTTGACCAGCGCGCGGGAAGTTCCTTTTAGGGCGATGTTGTCGGAAACAGTACCCAGCGCCGCCAGCGGCAGGTTCTGCTCAACAAACACCTTAAAGGCCGGGGTTCTGAAATGAGACAGGATCATGTAGAGTTTGCGGGCGGTCTCCGCGTCCGGCAGAGCCCTGTGCGCCTCGGCGTTTATGCCGAAATAGTCTTTGAGATGTTCAAGCTTGTGACTCTGTGACGGCAGGCAGCTCCTCGACATGGGAAGGGTATCAATCACATCATTGACCAGCGCGCAGCCGGTGTATTTGCGAAATTCAGAATCTATGAAAGATGTGTCAAAGGGCGCGTTGTGAAATATCAGAGTGTCATTGCCTATCCATTCCCTGAAGCGGCGCAGCGTCTCCACGCGGCAGGGGGCTCCTTCAAGTTCCAGATTGCTGATACCGGTGAGAACGCTTATTTCGGGGCTTATACGGCTTGATGGTTTCAGCAGCGACGAGAAACGGTCTATGACCCTGAATCCGGAGAATCTTACAGCGCCTATTTCTATGATCTCGTTTTGAGAAGGCGAAAGGCCGCTTGTTTCTATGTCGCAGGCTATTTTGATCTTGTCAAAATCTTTGTCAAGGCTCAGTTTATAGGCGGCGGCGAGGCAGAAAGCGGCCGCGCAACCGGCTATTTCGGTGTCCGGATGGCTGATGCAGGAATCTATGACGGCGTCGGCTTCGGCGGCTTCCCCCGAAGGATAGTGATGATCCGTTATTATGAACCTGATGCCCCGTTCTTTAAAAGCTTTCGCGGCCTTGTGTTCCGAGATTCCGACATCGGCGCTGACGACAACAGCGGGCTTTGATTTCAGGACGTTTTCAATATCCGCCTCACCGATACCGTGCGCCGGACCGCCGCAGACAAAAAGAGATTTCTCCGTCCCGCTTAAAGCGTCGTCAAGGATCAGAAGTGAGCAGAGCCCGTCCGCGTCCGAATCCCCTATCAGGGCTATCCGTCCGCCCGCCTTGACGGCCTCTTTCAGTATCCCGACGGCTTTGCTCATGTCGGGGAAAATTCCCATGAGTTCAGGGATATTCACTTCAGGGTTAATCCAATCTCTGATTGCGCTTTCGGTTTTCAGTCCCCGCGCTAGAAGAAACTCAAGGATATGCCTGTCAGCTTTAACCTTTGACGAAAGATAATTCAGCAATTTTTCATCATCCGGCCGTTTCTCGTTAAAATCCACGAATTTTTTTATTCAGAATTTTTTTGAGGAAAGAATACTCTTTATAAGCCGTATGAAATCGCATGAAATCATTTTTCCCGATTCAACGACTTCCTTGTGGGAAAGGGGCTGTCCCGTCACACCGCAGGCGTAGTTGGTCATGCAGGAGATGCCTATCACCGTCATGCCGAGCTTTTTGGCCGTGATCACCTCCGGCACTGTGGACATTCCGACCGCATCGCCGCCGAGCGTCCGCACCATTCTTATCTCGGCCTTTGTCTCATAAGAGGGCCCGGAAAAAGCCAGATAAACGCCTTCATTGATTTGGATTTTCAGTTTTTTCGCTTCGGCTTTCACTATTTTTCTGTACTCCGCGTCATAAGCGTCGCTCAGATCTATGAAATGCGCGCCGCCGATAAGGGGATTATCCCCGAGCATGTTTATGTGGTCGCTTATCAGCATAAGAGACGGCACCTTGAAACTTCTATTGACCGCCCCGCCCGCGTTCGTCACAATGAGTTTTTTCACGCCCATTTTGGCCAGCACTTCTATCATCAGCACAAGCTTCGCCATCGGGTGCCCTTCGTAATAGTGAATCCTTCCGGCCATGATGATGACTTTCCGCGAAGCTATTGTACCGGAGATGAGCTTTCCGGAATGGCCCGGCACTTTGCTTTTGGCGAAACCCGGGATTTTCTCGTAGGAAATTTCTTTTCTGTTTTTTGCTTCGTCCGCAAGAGCCCCCAGTCCGCTGCCCAGTATCAGGGCTGTTTCAGCGCCGTCGATCTTCTTCTTTATAACGTTGTAAGCTTTGTCTGTCGCGTTCATAATATCTCCTTTAAAAATGATGTTCCCTTTTTGAGGCCTTCCACGCCGAGATATTCCGCCGCCGTGGCCCCTATATCGGCGAAAGTCTCCCGCGTTCCCAGATCCACACCGGCTTTTACCATGCTCCCTGACACTATCAGCGGCACAAATTCTCTCGTGTGATCTGTGTGCGCGATGTATGTCGGATCGCATCCGTGGTCCGCGGTGAGGATGAGTATGTCGTTTTTCAGCATGGATTTTCTTATCTCCGGCAGAGCCGCGTCAAATTCCTTTAAGGCGTCGTAATAACCCTGAGTATTTCTTCTGTGACCGAACAGTGAATCAAAATCCACCAGATTCACAAACAAAAGCTCTTTTTTTTCAGGAACCCGCTTTATATCTTCGATCGTCTGTTTTATTCCCGCGCCGTTAAGGCCGGTGTGCTGTTCTTCGGTCAGACCTCTGTGGGCGAAAATATCTCCTATTTTTCCGACCCCCACGACATTTACTCCGGACGCTTTAGCGAGATCCATAAGCGTGATTGACACCGGTTCTATGGCGTAATCCTTGCGGTTCGTTGTTCGCGCGAAACTGCCGGCTTCGCCGTTGAAGGGCCTGGCTATGACGCGCGCTATGGCGTGAGGCCCCGTCAGTATTTCTCTGGCTTTTTCACAGACACTGTAAAGTCTGTCCAGGCCGAAATATTTTTCGTGGGCCGCTATCTGAAAAACGCTGTCGGCGGAAGTGTAAACAATTGGGAATCCCGTCTTTACGTGCTCTTCTCCTAGTTCTTCCAGTATAACCGTGCCGGAGGAGGCTTTGTTGCCGAGGATGCCGTCAACCCCCGCGGCTTTTTTGAAGGTGTTCAGCAGGTCTTCGGGAAAACCGTCAGGGTAAGTTGGGAAGGGGCGTCTGGCGGGACTTCCCATTATTTCCCAGTGCCCCGCAGTCGTGTCCTTGCTGGCGGATACTTCCGCCATTCTTCCGTAGGCCCCCTGAGCCTCAGGCGCTTCTTTGCCGGGGTGAAGATTTTTTATTTTACCCAGCCCCAGTTTTTCCAGATTGGGCAGATCCAGGCCTTTGAATTTCTCAACAATATGCCCCAGTGTGTCGGACCCTTTATCGCCGTATTCAGCGGCGTCCGGCATCTCGCCCACGCCCACGCTGTCAAGAACGATAACGATAACTCTCTTTGCGCCTTCAGTCATTTTTCCTCCTAATCAGTCAATCAAATATTTTTTATTCCACAAATAAGCCGCGCCGAAGATCCGCCTAAGACGGCGGACTTACAGCGGCGGACTTGACAGCCGCGCGATCGGGCGTATTTAGAAAACTTTTTGAAACCATTAATGTTCGCTTTTACGCGAAGTTCAGACAAAAAGTTTCACAAATTTATTCTGCGTCACATCCACCAGCCCTTTATCGGTTATCTTCAGATCCGGTATGACCGGCAGAGCCAGAAAAGAAAGCACCATAAAAGGGTCATCAAGTTTACAGCCCATGGCGGCAGATGCCTTATGCAGATGTTTCAATTGTTTGTAAACAAAGGAAAGATCCCTGTCGCTCATAAGGCCGGCTATCGGCAGGGGAAGAATTTCCTGCCTGTCGGATTGGAAGCAGCAGAGTCCCCCACCGGATTTTATAATGGCCAGCACCGCCTGATAAATGCTCTCGTCGTCGCAGCCGACGCAGATTATATTGTGGGAATCATGCCCCACCGAGGATGCCAGCGCCCCTTTTTTAAGGCCGAAGCCTTTTACAAAGCCCTGAGAGATATTACCTGTTCTCTTGTGGCGTTCAACAACGACAATTTTAAGGATGTCATTTTTTGTGTCAGACACGGCAAAGCCATTTTCCGTCTTTACGGGCATCACCCGTTTTTTTGTTATAAGTTCATCGGGGAAGAGCTCAATCACATTGACTTTTTTGGATGCCGCCGGGAGTTTGAAATGCGCGGGCATTATCCATTTTACGTTTATGCTGCTGCGAAGAGGCACGGGCTTTGGTTTTCTGCTTTTGAGGGCTTTTCCGTTACGGGCGACTTCTTCCCCGCGCTTGTAAACATTCAGAACCCTGAATTTGGACAGATTGTCCACAATAATAAAATCGGCGAAATAGCCGGGCGCGACAGCCCCCGCGTTGCGCAGGCTGAAATGTCTGGCGGGGTTTATTGTGGCCATTCTTATGGCGGAGACGGGATCAACCCCTAAAGATATGGCTTTCCTTATCGTGTAGTCCAGGTGGCCTTTTTCCACAAGATCTATGGGATTGCGGTCATCGCTGACAAGGCAGAAGCGGCTCTGGTTTGTTTCGCTGACAATGCCCGCGAGTGTTTTGAGGTTTTTGGCCACGGAACCTTCCCGTATCATCACGGTCATCCCCGCCGAAAGTTTTTCAAGGGCCTCTTCTTTCCCGAAGGATTCATGATCGCTGTGTACGCCGCTTGTTATGTATGCGTAAAGATCTTTACCCATGAGACCGGGCGCGTGCCCTTCTATGGCTTTGCCGAAAGCTATTTTCAGTTTGTCAAAAATCTCCCTGTCATTCTCAAGGACGCCGGGCACATTCATCACTTCCCCGAGGCCGACGACCCATTTTTGTGAGAAATAAGGCATGAGATCGACCGCCGAAAGCCTCGCCCCGGAAGTTTCCATATCGGTGGCCGGCACAGTCGAGGGCAGGGTAAAATATATGTCCACAGGCTGGTATTTTGCCGATTGCAGCATATAGGTAATACCTTCCAGCCCCAGAACATTCGCTATTTCATGAGGATCGCATATAACGGTTGTCGTGCCGTAAGGCAGCACCGCTTTTACGAATTCGCCCATTTCCAGCATTGAGCTTTCCGTGTGTATGTGCCCCTCCACAAGGCCGGGCACGATATAGTGGTTTTTTATGTCAACAGTTTTTTTTGCTTTATAATTTCCGAATCCCACAACAACGCCTTTGTGCACAGCGACCCCTGTTTTCTCTACCTTGCCGGAAAACACATTAACGAGCCGCGCGTTCTTGAAAAAAACATCCACGGGGATTTTGCCCCTTGCCGCTTTCACGAGTTCGTATTTGTTGATAAAATTCATAATGTAGAGGTATTTTAACAACAAAACCGTTAAAAATCAAGCTGGCAGAAAAGGTTGGAAGAAATAAAGTTGTATCGTGATGAGATTCTATTTGACCCCGAATTTGAATGGTGCCAGGGGTTGATTTTCGATCCTTACAAATCTTCACGCAAGCCAAGCAGTTGGCTTGCGCCTCTCATAAATGTCAAGTAATGGCGGAGCGTTTCAAACTATGTTCGAACTTATTGCATAAAACATTCATTAATTTGTCATTCCGAACCCTGAGCGTAGTCGAAGGGGAGGAATCTTATTCATTCTTCTTT
>Ga0180732_1000108_pt1 | contig 84027 bp, 71 predicted proteins | sample KR11_01MetaG_FD_148674 | JGI IMG/M metagenome (GOLD analysis project Ga0180732, IMG submission 148674) | Groundwater microbial communities from the Olkiluoto Island deep subsurface site, Finland - KR11_0.1 MetaG | ecosystem: Environmental > Aquatic > Deep subsurface > Groundwater | place... | reverse complement strand
ACGCGCGCAACAACATCTGAATGATGTTTAATGCCTGTCTGTCAAAAACTTTTTTCAACTTAACTAATTCACAAGGTATGACATTTCTAAATTGCTCAAACTATGACATTTCTAAATGGCTTTGACAGGCGAATATTGTTATATGCCGGATCAAAATATTGGTTGAGTTTTCCTTCGGGGAATATTAAAACGCTCTGATTGTCTTTTAAAATCTTAACTGTTTTTGCCAAAACTTTTTCCAACGGCCCGCTTTTTGGATAAACAGGATAAGCGCCCATCAGCCAGATGAACAAGCCGTACCATCTTTCGATAATAAATTTATAATAAGTCTGGTAGCGGAAGCATTTGATTTTTGAAAAATAAGAAAACGGAATGCTCGCCCCGATCAGAAAAGGGTCAAACCTGCCCTGATGATTGGCAACAAAAATCACTCCCCCTGAATCCAAGTTTTTTAAATTTTCCCGACCGAATACTTTCAGATTTAAAAACAGCTTGCCTATTATATTTGACACAACCCAAGTAATGTGGTGAAAAAAAGGAAAAAAACATAAAATATTAATCTAATAATATAATAATAGCATCTATATAATACCATAAAATCGGTTGGATGTAAAAATTTTTGCATTGGCCCGCGCCATTCAGGATGCCATGCTTTGGCAATATTTTATTATCAGCGCCGAGCGCTGCCGCAGCGCTCGGCGCTGATAATAAAATAACAGTTTTGCTTCTTTACGCTTAACTTTGACTTTTAAAATAAAAAGATTTATAATATTAAAAAAAATAATTTGCAAAAAAGGAGGGAAAGGAGATGACAAAAAGGGACTTGGCGATGGACAAAATAATGCGCCTAAGCTTGCGGGCGGCTCTTGTCATAATTGGCTTATTCCATTTAATTGACATGGATGCAATCATGGAATATATCCATGAATTTTTCGCGCCATAAAAGCCATTGCTAACCAGCAATGGCTTTCTTTCTTTGTGGACCAGACAGGACTCGAACCCGCCACCCCCTCGGTGCAAGCGAGGTGCTCTACCAGATGAGCTACTGGCCCGTTTCAGATGTCAGATTTCGGACATCGGATTTCGGATATTGCTTTATTATATCGGCTGGCTGTACTTTAGGATTGGCGACAGCGCCCACATTATAAATCCGCCAATCATATTTGTCAAGACAAGCATTCCGATAAAAATAACGAAAAATCCAATCAGCTTATAGCCGAGCCGTGTGCCGCCTGACGCGCCAAGATGCCGCTCAAAAAATTCTATTCTGCCGAAAGCATTAAGCATGGCTTCTGATTTCATCGTAATCAGCGCGCCGATCGCTATGAAAATTAAGCCCCAAATAATATGCATAAATATAATTCAAATCCTCAAATATATTCAAATGCTTCAAATAAGCTGCTTGAATGTATTTTTTAAAAATAACATTTGAGGCATTTGAATATTAATTTGTAGATTAGAATTACTTTATATAATTTAACGGGTTATACTTCGCGCCGTTGATGATTACTTCAAAATGCAGATGGGATCCGGTTGACCAGCCGGTTGAACCCATGGCTCCGATTGCCTGGCCCTTGCTTACTTGTTCGCCTTTTACGGCATAGAATTTTGACAAATGCGCGTATCTTGTTTTTTTGCCGCCGCCGTGGTTGATGACAATCTGGTTGCCGTAGCCGGTTCCCCAGCCGATATACTCAATGGTTCCGGCGTCTGCCGCGTAAATCTGGGTGCCTGTTTTATTGGCTATGTCAATCCCGTAATGCCTCCATGAATAATACTGCGTAATGCGGTGGCCGTCGGTCGGCCAGTTCATTTTATTGCCGCTAACCGGCTGGGCGCCGGAAGCTCCCATTAGCTCTTTTATGGCCGAAATGCCGGTATAGCTTGGCGAAGAATAACTGCTGTATGTTATTTTTTTGCCTCCGGGGATAATCAGTTTCTGCCCTGCGGCAAGCTTGCCGGCGTCTCTTAATTTATTTATTTCCAATATTTGGCTTTCCTCAATGTCGTACTTTTGGCTGATGCCGCTTAAATTTTCTCCGCTCGCGACCTGATGCGTTATGCCCGTTAGCGGCAGAATGGCAAGCTTGTCCCCGGGCCTGATCAAGCTGTAAGCGCTTAAATTGTTCTCCCACAAAATAGTATTAACGCTTACTTCAAAGTCTTGCGCGATAGTGCTTACGCTGTCGCCATGGCTTACCGTATAATAAACAATATCTTCCCTTTGCCTTTTGATTTTGCTGGTGGCCGCGATTTCCGGCTTGATTACGGCGCTTCCGCCCTGCGTTAAACTGGCGGTTTCTTCCAATCCCGCTTCATCAGCATCATTCATTCCAGCCATTGGCTGGCTTTTTACGCTTGATAAATTGTCTAAATAAGTCTGCTGGACAGGAGAAATCGCCTGCTCCCGGTCAAAATATTCTTCTATCAGCTCGTCTGCTTCGCCGAATTCGCTTGACACTAATTCTGACAGGAAAGTTTTGCCGGCTGATTCTTGCGATGAAACCGCCTGCGTTTTGCTGGTGAAATTGAAAATAACCATTAGCGCGGTTAAAGCTATGACTGTGAAATGCGCTAATTTTCGGCTAACCAAAAAGTAAAAAAAATTATTTTTGCTTCCTGTCCAGCCAAGCTTTTTAAGAAAGTACCGATACAGCTTATAAAGCTTAACCACTATTTTATAAAAAACAAAGCGTAAAATGTGCTTTAAGGGAAGCCAAATTAAATTAATAAAAAAAACAACTGCCAACCTTTTAAAAAAAATAAATAATTTTGCTAAAAATATCAGCGCGTTTACTGATATTTTTTTAAATTGCCTGGATATATTTTTTTATTTAAGCTTATTTTAAGCTAAAAAGCAAGCTAAATTAACAATATTATAATATCATTTTAATCTACTCCAGTCAATAACAAATGATCAGCCGCTAGCATAATCAACTATCCGCGCCTATTTACTTTCTTTATCCTTTTTGGTAATATAAAATCATAACGGGGCTTTATCAAACCCCGCGGCAAGCACTCAAAAAGCGAGTGATTTTTATTGTTTTAAGATTTAATTTTATATGCAGGCAAGGAGGAAAACAACTAAAACCGCGGATGAAGAAAAGCGCGCGGCAGGCAGAAAAAAGGCGGCCAAAAAGATTAAGCTGAACGTAAGAGTAAAGAGCGCTGAGGATTCCGCGGCCGCCGCGGAAGCGGAAAAGCCGCCGCGGCCGGCTGTGATTTCGCGCGAAGAATTTGGCGCGAAAGAAAACGCGCCGGCGCTTCAGCCGGAGCAAAAAAAAGTTTTCGCGGCAAAAGAGCGGAAAAATAATTTCGCCGCGATTGAAAAAAATAAAAACGCGGTTATGCGGGCCGGAGTTTGTTTTTTTATGGTTTTAATAATAGCTGTTTGGGCGTTTAATTTTAAAAAATCTTTTGTCAAACTGGAAAGCGAGAATAAATCCGAATCAATAAACTGGCCGCAAATCATGGATGAATTCAGCGAGTCAATTAATCGCATGAAAGAGGAATTGGATGAAGCAAAATCCGCGGTTAACGAATCTGTTTTATCCGGCGCGGCCACCGGAACAGCGGAAAATTTATCCGCGAGCCAAGATGAAATTAAGGAAATGAAAGCGAGATTGGAAGAGCTGGAAAGCAAATTGGAAGGCGATGAAACACGAAAACACTGAAACACGAAAACACTGAAACACGAAAACACGAAAACACGAAAACATTGAAACACGAAAACACGAAAACACTGAAACACGAAAACACGAAAAATAAAATTCTAAATAAAATAAATCGTTACGCGACAAGATTATGCCTAAAAAAATAATTAAAAAGCCGATGAAGAAAAAAGCGATTAAAAATATTTCCGTAAAAAAGAAATCTGTTAAATCTAAACACGAAAGCACGAAAATACTGAAACACGAAAACACTGAAACACGAAAACACGAAAACACGAAAACATTGAAACATGAAAGCGGGGAAGAAAATATTAAGGAAAATAATACGGAAAAAATAGCGGATAAGCAATTGGTAAACGGAGACCATCAAACAGAGTACGGCATTGTCCGGCCGCAGCAGATTGTTGATGAAATGAAAAAATCATATTTGGACTACGCCATGAGCGTAATTGTTTCGCGCGCTCTGCCGGATGTGCGCGACGGGCTGAAGCCGGTGCACAGGAGAATTCTCTACGCTATGTGGAGCGTTGGATTGCGGGCAAATGGTAAATTCAGAAAGTCCGCTACCGTGGTCGGCGAAGTTTTGGGCAAATACCATCCGCATGGCGATCTGGCTGTTTATGAGTCAATGGTCCGCATGGCTCAGGATTTTTCCATGAGGTATCCGTTAGTCAAGGGGCAGGGAAACTTCGGATCAATGGACGGGGACAGAGCCGCCGCGCATAGATACACGGAAGCAAAACTATCCGGCATTTCCGAAGAATTATTATTTGACATAGAAAAAAATACTGTTAATTTTACTCCGAACTTTGACGGCTCCCATAATGAGCCGACCGTCTTGCCCGCCAAACTGCCAAATCTCTTGCTTAACGGAACAATGGGCATAGCGGTCGGCATGGCCACGAATATTCCGCCGCATAACCTTGGCGAGTTAATTGACGGCATTAATTATTTAATAGACAATCCGGACGCGGCTGTTGAGGATTTGATGCGGTTTATCAAGGGTCCGGATTTTCCAACAGGCGGCGTTATTTACAGCAACAAAGACATCTTGCAGGCGTACGCCACGGGCAAAGGCGGCATTGTGATTCGCGGCCGGGCTGAAATCGTGGAAGCCAAATCAGGCAGTTTTGAAATCGTAATAACAGAAATACCGTATCAGGTGAATAAAGCGGCTTTGGTGGAAAAAATAGCTGATTTGGTGAAAACTAAAAAATTAGAAGGCATCAGGGATTTGCGCGACGAGTCGGACAAGGACGGCGTGCGCATTGTTGTTTATTTAAAAAAAGACGCGTATCCAAAAAAGATTTTAAACAGCTTGTACAAGCATACCCAATTGCAGGAAACTTTCCATGTCAACGCCTTGGCGCTGATCAACGGAATACAGCCGAAAGTTCTTACTTTGAAAATGATATTGGAAGAATACATCAAGCACAGGGAAGAAGTGATCAGGCGCAGGACTCAGTTTGATTTGGACAAAGCAAAAGACCGGGCGCACATATTGGAGGGCTTGATGATAGCTTTGAATAATATTGACGCTGTCATAAAAATAATCAAAGCTTCGCGCGACAAAGAAATCGCCAAGGTGAATTTGATGAAAAGATTCAAGCTTACCGAGCGCCAGGCAGTTGCCATTTTGGACATGAAGCTGTCCGCTTTGGCCAATTTGGAAAGATTAAAAATAGAAGACGAGCTGAAAGAAAAGAAAAAATTAATAAAAGAATTGGAAGCGATACTTAAGTCGCGCCTTAGGATAAAAGATATTATCAAAACAGAAATAAAAGAATTGGCGGAAAAGCGCGGCGATGAGCGCAGGACGAAAATCATACCGCACGGGGTTAAGGATTTTTCCATGGAAGATTTGGTGCCGAACGAAGAGATAGTGGTGATGATGACCCGCGACGGATACATCAAGCGAATGCCGCCGGAAACTTTCAAGGTTCAAGGGCGCGGCGGCAAGGGCGTAATCGGGCTGACCACCAAAGAAGAGGACATGGTTGATTTTCTTTTTACTACTATGGCTCATTCCGATATGCTGTTCTTTACCACCAAGGGCAGGGTGTTCCAGCTCAAGGCGTATGAGATACCGCAGGCGGCCAGAACAGCCAAGGGCCAGGCAATAGTTAATTTCCTCCAGCTTTTGGGCGAGGAAAGAGTAACATCCATTTTGCCTTTAGACAAGATTTCCAAAAGCCACTTTTTGTTTTTCGCCACTGAAAAGGGCTTGGTGAAAAAAGTAAAGCTGGAAGCATTCCAAAATGTCCGTAGATCCGGGCTGATAGCCATAAAAATAAAAGGCGAGGATAAATTAATCTGGGCCAAGCCGACCAGAGGCGCTGATCATATTCAATTAATCACCGCGGGCGGACAGGCCATAAGATTCAAAGAATCCGCTGTCCGCGATATGGGCAGGAACGCGGCCGGGGTCAAAGGAATCCGCTTGAAAAAGGAAGATGTTATCGTTGGCATGGGAGTTATAAAAACAGATAAAGACAAAATAAAAAAATACCAAGTTTTAAGCATCATGGAGCAGGGGTTTGGCAAGAGAACCGCGCTGGGCTTGTACAAAGTCCAAGGCCGCGGCGGATCAGGCGTAAAGACAGCCAAAGTGACATCCAAGACAGGCCGATTAGTTAACGCTTATATTGTCAACACTGAAACAATGGCGGACAAGGATTTGGTTGTGATTTCCGAGAAAGGCCAGGTCATCCGTTTGCCTTTTAAATCAGTCAACCAGACAGGCCGAGATACTCAGGGAGTCAGGTTGATGCGGTTTAAAGAAAGCGACGACAAAGTGGCTTGTGTTACTTGGGTCTAGTTTAAATAATGAAAATAATAAAAATAATAAAATAATAAAATAAGAAAACCGCTTCGGTTATCGGGGCGGTTTTTGGTTTTATGCGAATTGGGATATTTTTTTGTATGTTAAAACTCGGCTCTTTTGGTGCAAATGAGCCGAGTTGTGTTTAAGGTATTTAATGCCTTGCTTGGATTGAAAAATGTTAGGGGAAATGATAGAGTGGAAACATGGATAAACAGATCGCGGGCAACATGTTTGCGCGAACAAAAAAAATCATTTTAATCTTGCTGCTGATCGGCGCGGGGTTTTTTTGTTGGCAAAACAAAGAAATAAAAGCGGTTAGCTCCACTATTGTAATAAGCGAAATAATGATTGGCCAAACAGAAGCTGCCAAGAATGAATTTATTGAATTGCGCAACAACACAAATAACAATATTGATTTAACAGGCTATAGTTTAAAAAAGAAAACAGGGAGCGGCAATGAAAGCAATTTAGTAAGTTCTTCCAAATTTTTAGGCGCGATCCCGCCTAATGGCTATTTTTTAATTGCCTACCCTGCTTACCAAGGCGAGATTAACGCTGATCTGGCTTATTCAGGTTCTTCCTACTCAATTTCAAGCGATAACACAATTATTTTATACGATAGCAACGGCAATATAATTGATAAAGTCGGCTTTGGCGATGTTGTTGATTTTGAAGGGCAGCCGGCTGTCAATCCCGATGCTGGCAAAAGCATTGTTAGAAAATCAAACGCAGACACTGATAATAATTTTTCTGATTTTGAAATACAGAATTCTCCTAACCCGCAAAATTCAAATCAAGAAGAATCAGAGCCGGAAGAAGAGGGTGAAATAGAGGATGAACAGCCAGAACCCGAAGAGGAAGAGCAAGAAGAAATTATTTCTAGCCCAAGTGTTATTACAACAAACAAGCTCGGCGACATTGTGATTAACGAATTTGTAAGCGATCCTGCGGACGAAGACGTGGAATGGATTGAATTATACAATACAACTAACAAAGAAATTGATTTAGCCGGCTGGATAATTGAGGAGGGCGGCGAAGCCAAAACAACCCTTGAAGGAATAATCGGCTCAAGCAATGAAAGCAAATTTTTTGTCATTGAAAAGCCAAAAGGCAATTTGAATAATAAAGGAGATATTATAATTTTGCGCAATGCCTCTGGAACATTGATTGATCAAGTTGTTTACGGAAATTGGGATGATGGCAATGTTAATAATAACGCGCCGGCTGCCAGCGATCCATACAGCGCGGCGAGAAAATTTGACGGACAGAATAGCTTTAATAACGCCAATGATTTTGTTGTTACTGTCGCGCCGACCCAAGGCGCGAGCAATATAATAATAGAGGGAGTAGAGGATGAAGAAGGATTAAGAGCGGAAAAGGGGAATTATGATTATAGCGATGATATTGTTATTTCGGAAATTTTTCCAAATCCTGAAGGCAGTGACAATGAAACGGAATTTATTGAACTGTTTAATTCAGGCAACAGAGATGTTGATTTAACCGGCTGGATGCTGGGGGACTTAACAAGCAAGAAGTATGAAGTTGGGAGTAAGAATTTAGGAGATGAAAATAAAAACAATAGCGTAGTTATCAAGGCAGGCGGATATTTAACAGTCTATCGGAGCGAAAGCAAGATCGCTTTGAATAACGGCGGCGACAGCGTTAAATTGTTCAGGCCGCTGGAAGACGTTGTTTTTCAAGTTGTGGATTATGATAAAGCGGTTGAAAATTGGAGCTACAACTTGAATTATGAATCCCCGCGATCAGCGGGACAAGTAGGAATTATGAATTATGAATATTTATGGAGCGAAACCGTAACTCCTGGGGAGGAAAATATTGTAGAAAAAATTAATCATGAGCCGATTGTTGAATTTGACTGCCCGGAAGAAATACTGATAGGCGTTCCTTTTTTGTTTGACGGCTCGGATACAATGGATCAGGATGAAGATGATTTGATATATGAATGGGATTTTGGCGATGGATTTAAAAATAATTTAATCTGCCCGGAGCACACCTTTTTTCAAGCAGGCGCTTATACGGTAAAATTAACAGTAAGCGACGGGGAGAATGAAATTGTGAAAGAAAAGATTGTTAAGGCAACCTCACCCCTAACCCCTCTCCTTGCCAATGAGAGGGGAATCAATATAGCACCATCTCCTTACGAAGGAGAGGGAAGGGGTGAGGTGATTATTAATGAATTCCTGCCAAATCCCGAAGGAAGCGACACTGAAGGCGAATGGATAGAAATAAAAAATAAAGGCGAGATTAAAATTAATTTATTAGACTGGAAATTGGATGACAATATTGATGGAAGCAATCCGTATAAGTTTGCTGAAGACGTTTGGCTTAACGGAGGAATGTTTTTATCAGTCGCCAGAAGCGAGAGCGGCTTGGCGCTGAATAATGATTTTGATTCTGTCCGCTTGCTTGATAATTTTGATGAATTGATTGATGAGATTAAATATGAGCAAGCGGTTGAAGGCAGGTCTTACGCGCGCGGGCAAAACGGAAAATGGTTTTGGACAGCTGCGCTGACCCCCGGGGAAGAAAACATAATTTCAGTTTCAGGCAGCGAGGTTTTAGGCATAAATAATTATGAATCCGGCGAAGCCGGCATTGAGCCGGGAATAATAGAAACCACGCTGGAGGAAATCAGGCAGCTTGAGCCGGGCGATATGGTAAAAGTTTCCGGCACGGTAGCGGTCAAGCCCGGGATTCTGGGCTCGCAATATTTCTACATAGTCGGCTCCCCGGGCGTGCAGGTGTATAGCTATAACAAAGAATTTCCTGATTTGGAAATTGGAGATTACATAGAAGTGCAAGGAGAGCTAAGCGCCGGATCCGGCGAACCGCGGATTAAAACAAAAACTCTTGAAGACATTAAAATAATTGAGCGGCGCGATCCTCCCGAAGCCGGCGAATTAACTTGCGAAAATATTAATGAAGATTCTGTGGGCCGGCTTGTCTCAATCACCGGAGAAGTTGTTGAAAGAAAAAGCTCTGTTGTGTATCTGGATGACGGAACCGGCGAAGCGATTGTCTATATAAAGGCAGCGACCGGCATAAGCCCGGCAAGCATTAAAGAGGGCGATATGGTTAAGATAGCCGGAATAGTGGGCCGAACCGCCAGCGGCCTTCGCGTTATGCCGCGCTCCAATGATGACATCATAAAAAAAGATGTTGAAGCCGCCGGCAGAGCCTCGCAAGTATTCGGAGAAGTGCCGGCAAGCGGCGAGTGGGGGATTTCGGCTCGGGATAAAAAACTTGAGCTTTTTAAATACTTATTGGTGATAGCCGCCGGAGCGATTATTGTTCTGGCCGGGCTTTTGATTAAAGAAGCGCGAAAAGCATAACTGTTTTATGTGCGGCAATTCCATGCGATAATTCCCCGATTTGGCGCAAATCAGGGAATTGTTTTTGCTCTGTCAGGGACTGCCGCCGATCAAACCGCTGATGGCTGCTCAATAGGCGATAGTCCATTCGTAATTACGCTCTGCCGATAACCATTAAAAGCAGGGCTTTTTTTTACGCTTGGATTGTGCTAAAATAGATTTAGGAGAATAAATATTCTCTTATTCATTAGACTTGCCGCGTAATTAGTTCCTACTGCAATTTCCATATTTTGGCCAAATTTTCCAAAAATTTTTTCAGCTTAGCTGAGGCTAAACCTCAAAAATTGTTTGAAAAATTTGACTCAAAATCTGAAAACTTCGTTACGAAACTAATTACGCGACAAGTCTATTATTTCAAAATCATGGCCAGACGAAGAAAAAGAAAAAAATTCAAAAGAGACCCGCTGGATTTTATCGCTTTGCCCAGATTTAATTTAGAGCCGGAAACTAAAAAAAGCATTTTTATCGTGCTGATTTTGGCTTTTGGCGCTATCGGTTTGCTTAGCTTGTTTGATTTAGCCGGCGGCATGGGCATTTATTTAAACAAAGGCGCAATGCTTCTTTTCGGCTTGGGCAGACTGCTTTTCCCTTTTATTCTGCTGGGCCTGGGATTTTTCTTATATAATGAAGATAAATATCCTTTGCGCGGGTCTAACTATTTGGGGCTGTTTTTATTTATTTTATCTTTTCACGCCTTGCTGCATTTATTCGTTGACCAATCTGAGTGGCAGGCAAGCGTCAGCGAAGGCGCCGGCGGCGGCTATATCGGCTTGCTGGCGGCGTCCGCTTTTGTTAAGATAATGGGCTTTTGGGCCGGTTTGATCGCGATAATTTGCCTGCTGTTAATTTCTTTAATGCTGATGCTTAACACTACTTTGATTAAATTAATAGGCGGTGAAAGCTGGCTGGCCAAATTGTTTTATCCGATTACTTTTGTGTTTAATAAAATTTTAAAAAAAGGCGAAGAAGAGGAAGAGTTTGAGGGCGAGGAAGATGAATATCTTGAAGCAGGCGATAATGCTGAAGGCGAAGAAGAGGAAGAATTTGAATATGAGGAAGACGAGGAATTCAAAGTCGGGAAACCGGAAGCTGTTAGCTTTCATAGCCGAGAAATCAAGGAAGCGGCTGCTTTGGCCGCGGAAATCGGCGACAGTAAATGGAAACCGACCAACATTAAAATTGATTTGCCGCTTGATCTGCTTAACGGGAAAATCGGCAAGCCGACCAGCGGAGACACTAAAGCCAATTTAATAATTATCCAAAAAACTTTGGAAAATTTCGGCATTATGGCGGAAATGGGAGCCATCAGCATCGGGCCGACTGTTACGCAATATACTTTAAAGCCGGCCGAGGGAGTGAAATTGTCGCGCATTACCGCGTTGAGCAATAATTTATCTTTGGCCTTGGCGGCGCATCCGATCAGAATTGAGGCGCCTATCCCGGGCAAGTCCTTGGTTGGCATAGAAGTGCCGAATCAAGCGGTCGCTCTTGTATCGCTGAAAGAAATTTTAAACAGCAAAGAATTCAAAGAAAGGGATAGCAATTTAACAATCGCGATAGGAAAAGACGTGTCAGGCAAGCCATGGTCTGCCAATTTGGCAAAAATGCCTCATTTGCTGGTGGCGGGATCAACCGGATCCGGCAAGTCTGTCATGCTTAATACGATTATCGTCAGCTTGCTGTATCAGAATAATCCGGATGATCTGCGGCTTATCATGGTTGACCCGAAGCGCGTTGAGCTTCCTGTTTATAACGGCATCCCGCATTTATTAACTCCTGTTATTACCGATGTTGGCAAGACAATAAACGCGCTGAAATTCTGCCTTAATGAAATGGACAGGCGCTTGGATTTATTGGGCCATGCCGGCAAGAGGGATATTTCCAGCTATAATAAATCGGTTAAACCAGCCGCGGACGGCGGGACAGGCAAAATGCCTTATATAATATTTATAGTTGACGAGCTGGCGGACCTGATGGTTGTTTCAGCGCGCGATGTGGAGGCGGCTATAATCCGGCTGGCGCAGATGGCCAGGGCAGTCGGCATTCATTTGATTTTATCCACTCAGCGGCCGAGCGTTGATGTAATCACCGGCTTGATTAAGGCGAATATCACTTCGCGCATCGCGTTTTCCGTCGCTTCCAGCATTGATTCGCGCACTATTTTGGATTCGCAAGGCGCTGAAAAGCTTCTGGGCAAAGGCGATATGCTTTTTTCTTCGGCTGAATTATCCCAGCCGAAAAGATTGCAAGCGGCTTATTTAAGCGATTCGGAAATCAAAAAAGTGGTTAGCTTTATTAAGCAAGCCGGCGGCGGCGCGAATTATAATGATGATGTGGTTGAAAGGCAAAAGGTTCATGGAATCGCGGGAATCGGCATGGGCCAAGGAGAAGAAGATGACTTGTTTGAAGAAGCCAAAGAAATCATAATTAATTCCGGCAAAGCCTCGGCATCTTATCTGCAGCGCCGTTTGCAAATCGGCTATGCCCGCGCCGCCAGAATTCTTGACGCCTTGGAAGACGCGGGAGTCATAGGGCCTGGCCAAGGAGCAAAACCAAGAGAGGTCTTGATAAGCAAAGAACAGTATGATAGTATGATTAATCAAGGAGTAAGCGGCGTCAGCTTGCATAATCAGGAAGAGTCAGAAGCGCCTGATGATTATTTGGGCGGAGAAGAAGAGGAGGAGGAGGATGATGATGAAGAGAAGGATGAAGAAGAAAGAGAGTTTGATGAAGAAAAAGATAAAACACAAAAACACGAAAACACAAAAACACGAAAACACGAAGAATATAAATCTGAAGAAAACGACCATGAAGATTACAATGAAAATGAAAGTCAAAATGAAAAAAAAGACGATGACGAGGAAGAGGAATATGATGGAAAATACTTTTCAAGATAAATGAAATTTGAAATTTGAAACTGGAAATTTGTCGCGGTTAATATTAGTTAATCTAAATTTCCAATTTCTAATTTCTAATTTCAAAAATATGATTATAACTTGGTTAGGGCATTCATGCTTTAAAATTCAGGATAAGCCGGGTTCGGACGGCGCAACTGTGATCACGGATCCGTTTGATCAATCAACAGGGCTTAAAGTCCCGAGATGTGAAGCGAACATTGTTACAGTGAGCCATGATCATCATGACCACAATAACATAGCATCTATCAAGGGCTCTCCTGTTGTAATCAGCGGAGCCGGAGAATATGAAGTAAGCAACGTTTTCATTGAAGGCGCGGAGGCTTACCACGATGAAAAACAAGGGGCTGAAAGAGGGAAAAATATTATGTACCGCATTGACATTGACGATATGTCAGTGGCGCATTTGGGCGATTTGGGGCATATTCTGGACGCCAAGCAATTGGAACAATTTGAAGGAACGGATATTCTTCTTATTCCCGTCGGCGGCAATTTCACTATCGGCGCCAAAAAAGCCGTGGAGGTTGTAAGCCAAATTGAGCCGCGCATTGTAATCCCGATGCATTACAAAGTCCCGGGATTAAAAATTGATTTAGACGGTGTTGAGAAGTTTATCAAAGAACTGGGATTAAAGCCGACTTATGAAGACAAGCTGAAAATAAGCAAAAAGGATCTGCCGCAGGAAGATATGGAGCTGGTTGTATTGAAGATATAATAAGCTTTAACGCAAAGTTTAACGTTTTTAAAATAAGGGCTGAAAGGATTGCAAGGCAAGAGAACTCTCTCGCCCCATAATCCTTTTTAAGCCATCTAAACTATATGGAGCCAATTGTTGAAGAAATATTGCAATTAGTTAAAAAGAAAATGCAAGAGCAGGGCGGTTTTGACCGCGACGCTTACAAGCAGCTGGTTGAAGAAACAATTTTGTATTTTCAAGAAAAAGGCAAACTAACGGATGATGATAATTTGGAATTTATTGAAGACCGATTAATGGATGTGTGGGAAGATGTCCAAGATGAATTCGCCAGAAAAAAATACTAAGTATTTTAAAGTCATCAAGCAAAAAAAACAAAAGCGCCCCGATGCCTATCGGGACGCTTTCATTTTTTTCTTTTTCTTGCGTTGCGCGTTATGAGTTATGCGCTGCGCGCGTCAAACCTTAATCACCACCGGCAGAACCATTGGCCGGCGCTTGGTTTTGGTAAATAAAAATTGCCCGATGTCATTTCTGATTTTATTTTTAATGTGGTCGTCGTCGGCAGGGGTCCGCGCGTCATGCGCTTTTACTATATTTTTTACTTTCATGCGCGTGTTTTCTATTAATCTTTTATTTTCCTTCATGTAAACAAAGCCGCGCGAAATAATGTCGGGATTGCCGATCGGCTCTCCTGTCCTGGAATCAATAGTCGCGATAACGACAATCATGCCGTCTTCAGACATTACGCGGCGATCGCGCAGAACAATATTGGACACATCGCCAACCCCCAGGCCGTCAACCATGACATAATCCGTAATCGCCTTGTCTTTGCCAAGCCGGCCCATTGTCCCGCCGGCTGTTTTTAAGAATTCAATTTCCTGGCCGTTGTCGGCTATTAAAACATTATTCGGGTCAACGCCAACGCCTTTGGCCAATTCGCCGTGGACTCTCAACATGTAATGGTGCCCATGGTTCGGAATAAAATATTTCGGCTTGAGCAGCCGGATCATTAATTTTAAATCCTCTTGCTTGGCGTGTCCGCCCGCGTGTATGTCCATCAGGTCGTAATGGAAAACCATTCCTCCCTGCCTGTAGAGATTGTCTTTCAGCGCTTGCACGCTTCTTTCATTGCCCGGCACGACAGAAGAAGAGAAAATTATCATATCGTCAGGCAAAATTGAAACAAAGCGATGTTCGCCGGAAGCGATCCTTTGCAAGGCCGCGTTTTTTTCCCCTTGCGCTCCGGTGCATATTACCGTTACCTTGCTTCTGGGCAAGCGCCTGAATTCGTTTTCATTAATTAATGTTCCTTTGGCCATTTTAAAATATCCCAGCTCTTGGGCTATTTCAATATTTTGGCTGATAGAGCGGCCTTGCGGAAAAACTTTTCTCCCGAATTTTTCCGATATGGTGATTATCTGCTGAACACGCGACAGCAAAGACGCGAATGTGCCGATAATGATCCTGCCGGGAGCCCGCTCAAACATTTGATTCAAATCTTCGCCGACCTTGGATTCGCTGATCTGATAGCCGGGCGAGTCCGCTCCGGTTGAATCGGAAATCAGCGCCAAAACTCCGCGGCCGCCGATTGAAGCGATGCGGTTAAGGTCGGCCGGCTCGTCATTGATTGGAGAATGGTCAAATTTAAAATCGCCTGTGTAAAAAATCAATCCGGCCGGAGTGCTTATCGCGGGGGCGAAACTGTCGGGGATGGAATGGGTCACTCTGCAAAATTCCACTTCAAAATTGCGGCCCATTTTCATTTTTGATCCGTTTACGATTTTTACGATGTTTAATTTAGGAGCTTCTTTGAATTCCGTCTGCCTTCTGTTGATGATGCCTGCTGTCAAAGCTCCTGTGTATATTGGCGGATTTCCCAGCTTGCCCATAAGATGAGGTATCGCCCCGATATGGTCGTAATGCCCGTGCGTGATGATCACTCCGCGGATTTTATTAATTTTATTTTCAAGATAAGCTGTGTTCGGAATTATATAGTCAATCCCGGGCATGTCTTCTTCCGGAAATTGAAGCCCCATATCAACAATAATTATGTCTTCTTCGTATTCAAAAATCGTCATGTTTCTGCCGATTTCTTCCAGTCCGCCCAAAAATATAATTTTAAGTTTATTATCTTGCGCCAGTCCGCGCTCAACTTTTGGCTGGCTGCTGATAAATCTTCTATTGGTTTTTAACGGCTGCCGCGGCTGCATTCTTCCGCCGCGGCCGGCAGATTGAGCGGCAGGCTGGCCGACAGGCCGAGCAGATGGCCGGCTGGCCGGCTGGCCGGATGACTGAACAGCAGACCGAACAGATGGCCGATTTGCCGCCGCTGATCTGGAAGATTGAGAAAATGGTTTGTACTTTTTAATCATATGTTTTTTAAGAAATAATGAAAATATGAAAATACAAGAATATAAAAATATCTTTTAAACATAAAAAATATTTTATTTTCTTATTTTCATATTCTTGCATTTTAATATATAGCAGGAATAAATTTTGTTAATTATCAAATAACGCAATCGCGTAATTCCTATGTTAATTAAATGTGGGCGAGAGAGGACTTGAACCTCCACGGCATTGCTGCCGCTAACTCCTGAAGATAGCGCGTCTACCCCGCACCTTTTTAAAATATTTTATATAAATAATTGTGGGGATAGAGAGAGTTGAACTCTCACGGCATTGCTGCCACTAACTCCTGAAGCTAGCGCGTCTACCCCGCACCTTTTTAAAATATTTTATATAAATAATTGTGGGGATAGAGAGAGTTGAACTCTCACGGCATTGCTGCCGCTAACTCCTGAAGCTAGCGCGTCTACCCCGCACCTTTTTAAAATATTTTATATAAATAATTGTGGGGATAGAGAGAGTTGAACTCTCACGGCATTGCTGCCGCTAACTCCTGAAGCTAGCGCGTCTACCCCGCACCTTTTTAAAATATTTTATATAAATAATTGTGGGGATAGAGAGAGTTGAACTCTCACGGCATTGCTGCCGCTAACTCCTGAAGCTAGCGCGTCTACCAATTCCGCCATATCCCCGAAGTATTTCCAATAATTTTAAAAAGGCGCGGGGCCTGCCAATTCCGCCATATCCCCGAAGTATTTCCAATAATTTTAAAAAGGCGCGGGGCCTGCCAATTCCGCCATATCCCCGAAGTATTTCCAATAATTTTAAAAAGGCGCGGGGCCTGCCAATTCCGCCACCCGCCCAATTAAAAATAATGGTAGATGGATCTATTTTGATTTTTTAAAAATTATGAGAACCTTTATAAGTTACGCGTAACGCGTTACGCGAGATCAATTCCAAACAAACTTCTTGCCTGTTTTAACATGCCAATCCGCGATATTGGAAAAGCGGTCGCGTGGAATTAAAATATTTTCTACGGCAAAGCCCTTAACCTTTTTATTTTGAACATAAGTATAAGTCGGGCTGTAGAGAAAAATAGCCGGAACTTCCTCGGCTATTATCTCCTGAAATTTCGCGTATTTTTCTTTGCGCTCTTCCATGCTGGAAATCACTCTGGCGTCCTCAAGCAGCGCGTCTATATCTTTGTTGGCGTAGTTTGAAATATTCAAGCCGGACTGCCCCATCTGCGATGAATGCCAAAAAGCGTAAGGGTCAGGATCCGCTCCGGCCACTTCGCTGTACAGCAAGGCCTGAAAATTCCTCGGCTTGATTGTGTTTATCTGGATAACGCTTGCCGCGACAAGCTCTATTTCTGTTTTTATGCTGATCGCGGACCAAAAATTCCGCATCGCTTCAACCACTTTTTGATTTTCTTCATTATATACCGCGGTTAATTTAACGATTAAAAAATCATTTTCTTTTTCTCTCCACTGCCCGGCGCCAACGCGCAATTTATTATCGGCTTGCTGTTTTATTTTTTCATCTTCTGAACTGGAGTCTTCCCGGGCTTGAGCAATATCCTCGTCCGTTAATTCAGCCGCCTTCCACCCGGCCTCATCCAGCAAAGCGGACGCGGCTTCAACGTTGTATTTATACTCTTTTATTTCTTTGTTATAAGCAAAATTGTCAGGCAGAATAGGGCTGTTGATCAAGCGGGCTTCTCCGCCCAAAATTTCGCTTATTATTTGATTTTTATCAATGGCCGAAGCCATGGCCTGCCGGACATTTTTATCTTTTAGCGCCGGGTTCGCTTCCTGATTGAAAAAAACAGCGGTTATCTGCGGCAGGTTCAACTGGTGATAATCCAAGGAATCCCGCGCGGCAAGATTGCCCTTGATTTGTTTCGGCAAATAGCTGATCCCGTCTATCAGCCCTTCATTCAAATCCGAAACCGCTCCTTCAAAACTTGGAAAAAATTTAAAAGACAATTCTTTAATATACGGCATTTGGCCGTAGTAATCTTCGTTGCGAGTTAGACCATACGATCTGATGTTTCCTTGCTTGTCTTTAATTAATGAGTTGAATTTATACGGGCCGGAGCCGATCGGCTTTAAATTAAGTTCGGCTAAGCTCGCCGTGTTGGCGGGTATCTGGCGCCATAATTCCCCGGGTAAAATTCCAAAAGTTAATAATTCCAAAAAGGCCGCGTACGGCTCTGCCAATATGAATTTTATGGTATTGTCATCAACTTTTTCCATTTCCACCCCGACAAAACCAGCTCTTAAAGTAGACTGATACGCCTTGTCTTTTATAATATTAAAAGTGAACAAAATGTCGTCAGCCGTTAATTCATCGCCATTGTGCCAATGCGCGCCATCCCTAATCTTGATTGTATAAACTTTATTATCTTCGCTGATTTCATAGCTTTCAGCCAAATCATTCACCAGCTCGCTTTTGTTGCCGCGCTTGAACAAAGAAGAAAAAACCAAAGCTATCATGTCATTGTCAACATCGCTTATGTTGGCGTAAATGGGATTAATGTATTGCGGAGCGCCAACCAGCCCCTCGCAATATTTTCCGCCGCTTACGGGCGCAATCTGCAAATGATTTTTATAAAATACCGCTCCTGAAAAAATCAAGCTTCCGGCAATAGCCAGAAAGCAAAAATTAATAAGCCAAAATTCGCGCCAGCTTAAAAAGCGCTTAATGTATTTTAATTGCCCCAAGCTTGGAATTCTGGATTTGGATAATGAAAAAACCAATTTTTTATCAAAATCCGTCTGCTTTTGTCCGCTGTCTGAATTCTTTTTATTAAAATTCAAAAATTTTTTAAGCGCCCGCGGCAAGCTTGAATAAAAAAAATATAAACCCCGCGCAAAAATGTGCCGCTTGTCGGCGGCGTTAGACCGCTGATTGCAACTATTTATTATACCCCCTGCTTCGTTAATTGCTTTGTTTGCGCGGGGTAAAGATGATTTAATCTTATTAAATAAAGCTATAATTTTATTTTTTAGAGAGTCCACGATTAATTAAAAAGTTTAATATACTTAAATAATTTCTATAAACAATATAAAAAGACTGTAAAAAAACCTTTAAATTCACTCAAATCTACAAATGTATTCAAATCTACGAATACTAAATAAAAAATTTGTAGATTTGCATTTCATTCGTAGATTTGAGTGCTGTAAAAAGCTAAAAAATACTTAAGCCGACTTAATATAACAATAATTATTCAAGCGTATTAATCCTTATAAAAATTTAATAAATAAAAATAAATAAAGAAACAGCAAGAAATAATATTGAAAGAATTATTGTCGCGGTAAACAATGTTTTCTCTATGCCTCTTTTGGTTCTAAAAACACCCCCGCTTCCGCCGAATATGCCGGCCAGACCCGAGCCCCTGTTTTGCAAAAGGATAACCGCCATCAAAGACACTGCGATAACTAATTGGATTATTTGAAGTATTTTCATAATGCTGAAATTTGTAATTGGAAATTTGAAATTTGGGAATTGAATAAAGTTAATATTAAAATTAACCTTAAATTAAAACCAAATTTCTAATTTCTAATTTCCAGTTTCTTAATTATCTCCGCCAAAACTTTTTTATTGTTAACAGCCATGTCGGCTAAAATCTTTCTGTCTAATTCTATTTTATTTTTTTTCAAAGCATCAATAAATTTTGAGTACGGCAAGCCATGCTCGCGGACAAAAGCGTTTATTTTAATCTGCCACAATCCTCTGTTTACTCTTTTCTTTTTCTTGCGGCCGACAAAAGAATGCGCGCCTGCTTTGGTGGCGGCTGTCTTAGCCAATCTTATTAAATTTTTGCGGCCCCATTTAAAGCCCTTAACCTTCTTTAATAATTTTCTTCGCTTTTTAACATGGGTGGCGCCTCTTTTTACTCTGGACATAATGTTTTTAAATTCTAAACTCTAAATTCTAAACTCTAAACAAATTCTAAATCTCAAATATCGAATTCCAAATAAATAACAAACGCTAAAACTTCAATAATAAAAATTTTAAAAATATAAATTTGCTTGCCCCGCTTAAACGAAGTGATATTACATAGTTTGTTATTTAGTGCTTGTAATTTGGAGTTTGTTTAGAATTTAGAGTTTATGATTTAGAATTCAATTATACGGCATTAATGCCTTTATAGTCTTAATATTGCTCTGATGCGCTGAAGAATCCCGGCGCTTCTTGCGAGTGGCATTGCCTGATTCCCTGGCGTTAAAATGGTTTTGGCCGGCTTTTCTGCGCTTGATTTTCTTGGTTTTGGTTATAGAAAAACGTTTAGCTGTGGCTTTGTGGGTTTTTATTTTCGGCATAGTCTTCTGAAATTAGAAATTGGAAATTGGAAATTTGGGGCAATACATTTATTTATTATTAACTTTATCCGAATTTCAAATTTCAAATTTCAAATTTCTTTAATATTTAAATAAAAAAACAGGCAAATTACCTGAATTGCGATAAACTAATCCTTTTTATTAACTAATAATATACTAAACCTTCCGCCCTGTCTTGTCAAGTCCTGCTCGGCGCTTATGCCTAAATCTTCAAATTGTTTTAAGGATTCAACAAATCTTTGAATGGTTTCTCTGGCCTTTTCAGGATGCTGGCGCTCCCGGCCTTTAATCGTTAATTCAACTTTTAATTTATTGCCTTTTTCTAAAAATTTTTTTGCCTGATTAAGCCGAAAGTCAAAATCATGCTTGCTGATGCGCACGGACAATCTTATTCCTTTGGTTTCAATTTTTTTCTGCTTGGCTTTTTGTTTTTGCTTCTGCTTGTCGCTTTCGTATTTGAGCTGGCCGTAATCCATGATTTTTGCTATCGGCGGGCGCGCCTTGGGATTAACTTCAACCAAATCCAATCCTGCTTCTTCCGCCATTGCCAAAGCTTTCTCTATGCTTAAAACTCCTATTTGTCCGCCGTTTTCATCAATTAAAAAAACCTCCGGGATTCTAATCTGCTGATTAACCCGAAATCTTTTCTCCGGCTTAGGTTGTGCTCTTCTCCAAATTCTGCGCATACTCGATATTTTCGATTAACGATTTACAATTTACGATTGAAAGAATATCAAAATTATTTTATATCTTAATATATTTAAATCGTAAATCGTAAATCGTAAATTTATATGAGCGGGCGAGCGGAATCGAACCGCCGTTTCTACCTTGGCAAGGTAATATAATAACCATTATACGACGCCCGCTTGATCAGATATCGGATTTCAGATATCGGATATCGGATTTTTTTATCTGACATCCGACATCTGATATCCGACTTCCGGAATGTGGTCCAGGTGGGACTCGAACCCACATGCCCTAAAGCACGACATTTTAAGTGTCGCGTGTATACCAGTTCCACCACTGGACCATGCTATTTCTTGCGATTTCTACCCCTATGAGTTGGCTTTAAGCTATGGCAGTTAGGACAAAGAACGCGTAAATTTTTCAGTCTATTATCCTTGCTATGACCATTTATATGATCAAGCTCTAGTGGAATTCTGCCGTCTGTTGACTTTTCCGCCCATCCGCACTCTTCGCATTTTGGTAATTTGAGGTTAGCCGCAAAAAGGCGCTTCTTTAATTTATAGCTTTGATATTCACTATGAGAAACTAAAATCTTTTCCAGCGATATTCTTGGCTTGCCAATACCTCTCAATCCTTTATTCCATGCTTTACCCTTAAAATGCTTTATGTCTATTTTATATAATTCTAAATATTTTTTAATTTGAGAATAATTTCCACCTGCCTGCTTTAAATTAAGTTTACAAATAACCTGCCTAACGCTTGTTGATTTTTTAGCGGCTTTTGCTAAAGCTTGTTTTGTCCAGCTTTTTTTTCTCATAACAGCAGTATAGCATAATGGCAAAGAACGCGCAATATATCTTTCTCCGTGTATACCAGTTTCACCGCCCGGGCTTTCCGGATGTCAGAAATCGGATGTCGGATGTCGGATATTAAAGATGATCCGAAATCTGATATCTGAAATCCGACATCCGAAATGTGGAGATGGCGGGAATTGAACCCGCGTCTAATAAATCATTAAAAACAATTTTACGGAAATAGTTTGATTTGTTTTATTCATTGCTATCATTAAAACCAAACAAAACTGATAAGCAATTAATTCTTTTGGTTTCGGATAACAGCCAAGAATATTCCGTTAACCTATCCTAATACCCCGCACCTTTTAAGCATCAATGATACTTCTTCTTATTTTTCTTTTTAACTGACTATAAGATTTCCCAAAATGTTTAAGCTGCTTTTCGCGCTCTTTTGCATCCTCTTTGGATTTGTATGCCTCATAATAAGCCAATACTAACGGCCTTCTTCCTCTGGTAGATTGTACTTTCCCATCCAAATGTTGTTTAAATCTTTTTCTTAAATCACTAGTATAGCCAATATACAATTTTCTATCTTTTAAACTTTTTAAAGTATAAACATAATACATATTTAATGCTTAAAAGGTGCGGGGATAATATGACACCCGCTGGCGGCTATTAGGAATCGCCGGGCGGATGGCTACGGCTTTTAGGCCATAACAGGTACCATGGCGGGAACTTTTATTGTAAAAGTATCCTTTGCCTTGGCAAATAAGTTTTTTGCACTTATTTTAATTCAGCGCGATTTATGCGGCAGCTGAGACACGCATTCCGAATGCTTTTAAAAAATTTTATTATCGATGCCTGGCATCCCCTTGTTGTTGCCCTTCGGGCAAGCCGCGGCTACAAATGCGGCACATGCGAATATTAATTTTTCAATCTTCGTTTTATCAATGTTCGCGTACTCCTGTCTAATTCCCTTTTTTTAATCAGCTCTCTCTTGTCAAACTTTTTCTTTCCCTTTCCAATGCCGAATTCCAGCTTGATTAAACTGCGTTTAGTATATATTTTTAATGGCGCTAATGTCAAGCCCTGCTCTTGCTTTTTGCCGATTAAATATCTTATTTCTTTTTTCTTGGCCAGCAGTTTTCGCGGCCGGGTCGGATTGTAATCCTTGGCTTTTCCAGCGAATTTATATAATGGAATATGGGCATTTATTAAATAAATTTCCGGCAGTTCTTTTTTGGTTTTTTTCAATGTAACATAACTGCCTTTTAAATTTATATGCCCGGTTTTCACAGATTTTACTTCATGCCCCAAAAGCATAATGCCAACTTCAAACTTATCCTTTATCTCATAATCATAATAAGCTCTTTTATTTATTGCTAATGTTGGCATAAATTTTTAATTAACATAGCTGAAAAAACCATTATTTGCACTTTATGGCCATATCATAAACTTCTGCCTTGTCAAATCTATTGCTAAATCTTTGCCAGCCGGAACCATCAACCCATGTGGCGAAATCCGCGCATTTCCCGGTGGTTCTGGCAAATCTGATGCGCATAATCTGGACAATCTGGAAGTGCTGATGAAATCTCCTAATTTAATGGTATCCATTGAAGTGTAAATTCACAAGATCCATAATTGTTTCGCTTATCAGCTAACCATGACGTACCTTTTGATACCGGCATTGTAAAAGAATTGTGATGCACAAGACACTTAGCGCTGCCACAGTGATACGCTGCTGCTGTAGCTACCTTATTCCATGCTCCTCCTTGCCATACCTTCGCATCAATGTCGCAGCTATCTTGATAACTATTAGCATAGACATGAGCTGCTACAAATCCATCAGTAGCTGCTACATAGGTGGTCCCCCAACTTCTAGAGGAATAGCTGCCAAGTTTTGGCCAACTGGTTCGGCAATCACTGCCAACACAAAGTCCTGTTTGGCCTGTCGCATAGCCCGCCACTGTCAAATTACTGGTTCCATAAATCAGACCTTGAAAGTAGCCCGCATAACCTGATCCTGTAGCCAACAAACCATATCCTCCTGCGCCGTTAGCATGAACTGTCCAGTCCGCGGCGGGCTGAGTAACCTGTAGCTTAAATCCCGGGTTAGTTGCCCCTATGCCGATGTTGCCGTTGCCTTTAATAACCATATTGATGGTAGTCCCATCAAGCAAGAAAATATCACTACCAGCATATCCCCCAATAACTAAATCTGTATTAGTAGTACCAGTTACCAAATCGTTAGTTGCTCTCGCTACTCCTACAAAACCAAGCTCCACGGCATCTGTATCCATGAAACTAAGAACCGCACTTTGAGCAGCTTTTTCTCCAAGAGATAACATACGTCCCGGCCCCGCCGTCCCGATGCCGACGTTGCCGTTTGTTTTGAATGTTACCTTTTGAGTGGGCTCTGTGCTATCCCCAGCACCCCAAAGTTCTAATATAGTGCCGCCATGCGCCTGTATAAATACTGCGTTATTGGCGACCATTCCAATTGCGGTTTTATAAGTACCCGTAGGGCCATAAAAAACGATCCTATCACCAGCAGATGTTATTGATAGTGTCGGATTTGCCCATGAAGCACCTCTTCCTAACCAAGTATATGACCCTATTTGTAGTGGCGCCCCCGGCCCCGCCGTCCCGATGCCGACGTTGCCGGAATCGTAATAAATGTCAGAGCCGGACTCTGTCCATAAACTTCCGCCAGCGCCTCCGGCAGTGGTTTGAAAAGTTCCGTCCGGAAAAATAATGCCATCCACGCCGGCTGTTCCTACAATATGGAGTTTTGCCGCTGGGGAATCAATTCCAATGCCCACATTGCCGTCCCCGTCCACAATAAACGGGCTTGTGTCTCCGGCGCCGGAATCATCCACTCTAAACAAAGTAGACGCGGTTAATGATGAAACATGCAAAGACGCGCTTGGCGAATTTTCCCCTATGCCGACATTGCCTTGGTCAACAATCAAGCCGTTTACATTGCCTCCCGTATTAAGCGTAAGCATGCCTGCTTTCATCTGGGCAGTATTGCTTATGTTTAACGGCTCATCGCACCCGGGGCTTCCCAAGGCGCAAGCCGGCGGAGAAGCCGCGGGCGGAGCCCATGCCGCCAGCAGAGACTGCAGAGAAATTGACAATCCCAGAGTTAATAAAACAGTAATGGCCAAGCAAAAAAGAAATTTTATATTGTTTGTTCGCATACTATTCGCAAACACATAACACGTTGCGCGCGGCGCGCAACAATGTTTATGTGTTTATATGTTAAAATGTTAAAATGTTAAAAATTACCGCGGATTAGCCATATTGTCCAACTCTTCCTGAGTATAGAATTTAATCTTTTTCAGTCCTTGGATTATGCCTAATTCTTCCTCAACTGTTTTGCGCGGGTTGGCCATAAAATCCAATTCTGCCTGAGTGTATCCATGGGATATTATTTCCTCTCGCGGCTTTTGTTTCAGCTCTTTAGTTTTTAGCTCCAACCTGTCTATTATCGCTTTTTCCAAATACGCCTTTTCTTTTTCAGATAATGCTTCTTGATTATTTTTCTTGCCGACTAATTCTTGGATATTAAAAGATTCGCGCTCCCCGGCAATATCTTTCTGCTTGTGCTTATTAAACAATAAAACCGCGAAAACAGCCGCGATAACCGCGATAACGACCAATAAAATAATAATTGTTTTTTTATTATAATCCATCATCTGCATTTTACCACTTTATTGGAAATAAGGCAAAAAAGAAAACAAAAAAAAGGCAGAGCCGATTCAGACCCATGCCTTGTTTTAATAATTTTAAAAAATAAATGCGTCAATATTGGCTGATTATTTTTCAACATTCCACTCCGTCAGTTTTTCAATAACTTTTTTTCCGGATAAAGTATTTCTTAAATATTCTTTATAGCGCGAAGAGTTTATTTTTCCCGCGATTTCCTTATTGTCTTTATATTGCTTTAATAAATCTTCAATTGTTTTTTCTATTTCTTTGTCTTCAACTTCTATTTTCTCAACATCAGCTATCTCGCGGATAATCAACGATGATTTAACTCTCTTGATAGCGTCAGGCAATAAATCTAAAGCTATCTGGTCTCGTGTTTTATTAATATGGCTCAAATAGTCGTCAAATTTTCCGCCTTGGCTCGCGACTCCGGATTCAAGCTCGGCCATCATGGTTTTGGCTTCGCTGTTGATTAAAATTTCCGGAATATCGCTAAACTTGGATTTTTCAATAATTTTATCAAGCATTGCTATTTCCGCCTTTTGCGCGGCCTTCTGCCGCTTCTCCGCCATTATGCTTTTTTTAATATTGTCTTTAAACTCCTCAGCGCTTTTAAAGCCAAATCCCTTAACAAACTCATTATTAATTTCAGGCAGTTCTCTCGCGTAAACCTCTTTAACCGCAACTTTAAATTCAACTAATTTTCCAGCCAGATTGGCTTGATGATGATCCTTTGGGTAAGGCAGGCTGAATTTACGCGTATCGCCCTTTTTCGCGCCAATCAGTTTTTTGCCGAATCCCGGAACTATATAGCCCTTGCCGATTATCACTCCCGCGCCTTTGCCTTGCCCGCCTTCTACCGGCACATTATCCAAAAACATTTCTATGTCAACCACGGCTTTATCGTTATTTTTTATTTCTCTGTTAGCAATAACTTCTTTGACGCGCATCTCGCGCAGCTGCTCTATTGTTTTTTCCGCTTCTTCATTTTTGATTTCAATCTTTTCCTGCTTCACTTTAGCGTTTTTATAATCGCTCAATTCAACCTTGGGCAGCAAAACTATAATCACCTTGTATTCCATTGGATTATCCGGAGCCAGCTTGGTTATATTTACTTGCGGCTGGCCGATTGGCTGGCCGTCTATATTATTTTTAATCGCTTCATCAATTGTTTTGTCAATCGCTATCCTGGCGGCTTCTTCCAATATCGTCATTTCCCCGATTTTTTGCTTCAAAATTCCATAAGGAGCTTTGCCCGGGCGGAATCCTTCTATTTTTACTTCGCGCGAAACTTTTTCCGCCCCGCTCTTAATATACGGCTTAAATTCCTCCGCTGTCAGCTCAACCGTTAATTCAATTTGCGATTTTGACAAATCTTTTTTTTCTACTTTCATATTTATGTATAATGCGAATCCGCGAAATCTCTCCGGTGCACCGGAGTAAAATGCGAATGCCGCGAATTACGAATTATGCGAATATTTATATTATCTTGCTTCATTAATCTTTTAAATTTATATATAAATTTACTGTTTTTAATAAGTTGGCCTGAAGTGATTTTGAAATACTTCAGGCCATTGTTTCTTTTTAAGAGAGTTATCAAATTTCCCTATTGGTTAAAGCAAAAATGCAAATTTTCTTTGGACAGTGAAATACTTTCCTTCCTTTAACCATGATATAATGCATGGCTTTGCCGCCGCAATTTTGGCATTTTTCTTCAGAAAGCAAACTGGCATCGCGATTTGTTGACACTGGATAAATCAAAGATTCTGCCATCGTCTTCCCTCCTTTTTATAATTTTTTCTGCCGCGTCTACTAAATTTTTTTCTACTTTTTTTACTTTTTCTTTTGTGCACAATATTCCTTTCTCTCTTTTTATCTTTAATCTTCTTAGTAATCTTTTCAAAGATATCATTCTGCCCTCCTTTATTATACTCCTTTTAAAATATTTATTATTAAGAACAATATTTTATTTAACATTAGCATTTTTTAGTGCTACGAACAATTTAGCTTGACATTTAATAAAAATGTGTTATGATTATAACCATAAGGGCAGTATGCCTATTGCATTACAGGCATCACATTGCGTGTCAACAAAGAGAATCCTTGCGAAAGGGTTCTTTTTGTTTTATAGTAAATATGTGGACCCTGGGCCTGTGGTGTAAGCGGTTAACATACTGCCCTTGACACGCAGTGATACGGGTTCAATTCCCGTCGGGTCCACATATGAAATCATCTCTTCGCGAGGTGATTTTTAGTTTTTAAGGAATTAAGAATTTATGTTTTTCCGTCTCGTTGCAGTCTCTCGGTAAAGGATTGCGGTGGTTTGCCTGTTTGTCCGCCGCAATTTCTTCTACCGACTTTTAAGTCGGGTTTTTGAAGCTTTAGCTTCATTAAGATTTGCGGCTAAAGCCGCGGGAACCCGAGCTAAAGCTCGGTAGAAGACTATTTTTTAGACAGTCTGTTTTGTTAAATAGCCCAAATCATGCCCCGCGCCGATTCCATAATCCCGAACGCGACGAAGTGGAGTGAGTGGCTGTGGAGCCATGATGCAAGCTATAAATAACAAAAAAATGACAACAACAGTTTGCAGTTTGGCTCCACATCCTGGAGTTTATCCCGCATCGCAATGCGGGAGGACTATGGAGCCCTCATGAATATTTTATTCATCAAAAACCCCCGCAAACTTCGGCGCTACCTGCTTTTTTCTGGAAATAACTCCCTTTATATAAACTTTATTATTATCTAACTTAACCCCCAACGCCTGCTCAACTTTTTCCTGATCATTAGTCGCGACTAAAAATTCCGACCCTTCTTTAATAATATCCGTAATAAACAAAATTACGCTGTGGTAATTTTCGCTGTTTTTTAACTTATTTAATTCGTCCATAAGGCCGTTTTTCCGATCCGCGAAATTATTCAAATCAACTGTCTCCACTTGCCCGATTCCAAACTTTCCTTGCTTAAAATTAAAATCCTTAAAATCGCTTTTTATAATCTCGGCATCAGACAGCTCGCTTGCGCTGGAGCGGATTTTAAATATCTCCATGCCAAATTCTTGCCAATGTTTAATATCCGCGATACCGGCCAATTTCTCAATTATAATTTTATCATTCTCCGTACAGGTAGGGGATTTGGTTATTACGGTATCAACCAAAATCGCCGCCAGCATCAGCCCGGCCAAATTTTTATTTAATTCTAAATTATTTTTAAAATATTTTTCAGCGATAATGGAACAGCTTGCCCCCCAGGGTCTAACATCAAAAACAATCGGCTCGCTATATTTAAAATCAACCTTATGGTGGTCCAAGACTTCAATTATTTCCGCGTTTTCAACCCCATCCGCGGCTTGCGCGAATTCATTATGGTCAACTAAAATAACTTTCTTGCCATCAGCGTTTTTCAAAATCTCCGGGGCTTCAAAACCGAATTTTTCCAAAGCAAACACAGTTTCTTTGTTCATCGCTCCCGCGGAAGCCGGCAAATATTCTTCGCCACCGGATTGCATTTCCGCCTCGCCGCAGTCTCTCGGAAGAGGACTGCGGCGGTTCTTAAAATTAGCATAGCTAATCGCCGCTGCCACGCTGTCTAAGTCAGGCGACTTATGGCCGATGATGTAAATCTTATTAAGCATATTGAGTATGGCTATATGGTTATATTGTTTTATTATTTTTTGTCTTTCTTAGTATCTAATTTCTCTTTTTTATCTTTTTTCTTCTCATCTTTCTTCTTCTTTTCGCTTTTTTCAATTTTTTCGTCTTTCTTGTCACTATCTTTTTTTTCAACCGCGGCATCTTGCGCCTCTGCAATCTTGTTTTCGTGTTTTTGTGTTTTCGTGTTTTCGTGTTTCAGTGTTTTCGTGTTTCAGTGTTTTCGTGTTTTCGTGTTTCAGTGTTTTCGTGTTTCAGTGTTTTCGTGTTTCAGTGTTTTCGTGTTTTCGTGTTTCAGTGTTTTCGTGTTTCAGTGTTTTCGTGTTTTCGTGTTTCAGTGTTTTCGTGTTTCAGTGTTTTCGTGTTTTTGTGTTTTCGTGTTTTCGTGTTTCAGTGTTTTCGTGTTTCAGTGTTTTCGTGTTTTCGTGTTTCAGTGTTTTCGTGTTTCAGTGTTTTTGTGTTTTCGTGTTTTTGTGTTTTCGTGTTTTCGTGTTTTTGTGTTTTTGTGTTTCAGTGTTTTCGTGTTTTTGTGTTTTCGTGTTTTCGTGTTTTTGTGTTTTCGTGTCGCAGTGCTCGTCCTTTTGTACGCTTGGCGCAACTGGCACATCGCCGGCAATATCAATTTTCCAGCCGGTTAAGCGGGCCGCCAATCTTACATTCTGCCCGGCTTTGCCAATAGCCAAAGACAGCTGATCTTCAGTCACCTTGACTATCGCTTTTTTTTCTTTTTCATTGATTTCAACACTAAGGACTTTGGCCGGAGACAGGGAGTTTGAAATAAATTTTTTCCGGTCTTCGTCATATTCAATTATGTCAATTTTTTCTCCGCCCAGTTCGCTGATAATGGTTTGGATCCGAGCGCCTTTCTGGCCTACGCATGATCCTATCGGATCAACATTCTCGCCATTGGCTGAAACAGCAACCTTGGAGCGGCTGCCTGCTTCGCGCGCCACGGCTTTTATCTCAACCAAGCCATTGGATATTTCCGGAATTTCCAAATAAAATACTTTTTTCAATATTTCATCCGAAGTGCGCGACAAAATTATTTCCGGGCCTCGCGCGCCAAGCCGCACTTCTTTGATATAAACTTTTATTCTCTGCCCCTGCTTGTAAAATTCGCCTCTGATTTGCTCTTCAATCGGCAAAATACCGGCGGCTTTGCCTAAATCAACTAAAACAACCCTGCCTTCCTGGCGCTGAATCGCTCCTGAAACAACTTCATGCTCCTTGCCTTTGAATTCATTGAAAATCATTTCCCGCTCCGCTTCGCGCAATTTCTGGATTATAACCTGCTTGGCGGTTTGCGCGGCCATGCGGCCATAAGAAGATGGAATTTTAAGCTTAAGCTTAATTTCATCTCCAATTTTCACGGTTTTTTTAATTAATTTGGCATCTGAAAATTGAATTTCCGTCCTGGGATTAAACTTTCTTTTTTCTTCTTCCGGCTCTTCTTTTAATAAAGATGCGTCTTTTTCATGCTCTGCCATTTTCGTGTTTTCGTGTTTTCGTGTTTTCGTGTTTTCGTGTTTTTGTGTCCTTGTGTCCTCTTTGCTCTCCTCTTTAACTGCTTCTTCATCGCCGACAGCAACATCCTCATCTTCGGGCATGTCTTCAACAACTGTTTTCATGTCAAAAACTTTTGACTTGCTGACATCGCCGATAAATTCAACTTTAATATTTTGATTTTTCTCGCCATAATCCTTGCGGTAAGCCGCGGCCAAAGCCGACTCAATAGTAGCGATAACCGCTTCATAGCTTAAACACTTCTCATCGCAAATTTGCTTAATGGCGCTGTTTATGTTGTCTGTGTCTGGCATAATTTTATAGTATAATGCGAATAAACAATTTGCGCTATCCGCATATAATTTTTAGATTTGTATTATTTTTTATTATTAAAAAAAGCCAGTTTGTCAATAAAACAACCAGCTTTTATGATTTAACATTAACACGGCAAAAAATTTCTGTCAAGAAAAAATTATTTTCCCATTTCATCCAGCTTAATGGAAAGCAATTTGCTTACTCCGTCGTCTCCCATTGTAATGCCGTATAAAATACTGGCTCTGCGCATTGAGGCGCGGTTATGCGTTACCACGATAAACTGCGTTTTATGGGAAAGGTCGTCCAAAATTTTCGCCAAACGCTCCGAATTGGACTCGTCCAGCGCCGCGTCAACCTCGTCCAAAACCACGAAAGGCGACGGGTTGGCGCTGATAATGGCGCAAATCAAAGCGATCGCGGCCAAAGCCCTTTCTCCTCCCGAGAGCATGGAAACTGACTTTATTTTTTTGCCCGGAGGAGTCGCCTGTATTTCAACTCCTGCCATCCCGGTTGCATTGTGCTTTTGCAGGAATTTAATCTTTTTAACATCGCTATTTTTGCCTTGCTGAGAATCCAAAAGAACGGGGCTGTCTTCGTCTAATCTGTCTGCCGTCTGCTGTCTGTTGTCTGCTGCCTTATCCTCCATTACTTTAATGATTTTAGCCCGCCCTCCGTTAAAAAGTATTTTAAAATATTCTTCAAACTTGGCGGAAATTAATTTGAATTCATGATCAAACCTTTCTTTGATCATGATGTCCAGCTCTTTAATAATCTCTTCCAGCGAGCCGATCGCTTTTGTCAAATCGCTTACTTGGCCGTCCAAAAAATCAAAGCGCTCCTTGGTTTCCGCGTATTCTTTTTCAATCTCCGGATCAATTCCGCCGATCAAATCAAGCTGCCTTTTCAATTGGCCTATTTGCCCGCGAACCTGCTCTGGATCAATATCCGCGTTGCTTTTATGCTCTTTTACGCCTTTTAATCCGCCTAAATTGTTTCTTATCTCAATTTCCAAATTTTCCAAATTGGTTTCATGCCTGGTTGAGCTTATTTTTATCTCGCTTAGCCGGCCGCTGAGCCGATTGGCTTCGCTTTGCATGCTCTGGATGTCCCTTTGCAGAATAAATAAGCGGTTCTTTTTTTTGTCTTCCTCGCTGGCATAAGAATTTATTTTTTCTTTTAGGCCGTTAATTTCGCCGTCAGCCGCCGCCAGCTTATTTTTTAATTCTTTTGTTTCTTTTTCGCCTTCAGCCGAGCCGAATTGTTTTTCGCGCGGCTTCAGCTTGCCGTCAATAGATTTTATTTCCTCTTCCATTCTGATTGTTTCGCTTCCAAGCAGCTTGGCTCTTTCATGCCAAGCGGAGACTCTAAGTTTGCTCTCGCTGATTTTAGTAATCGTTTTTTCTTTTAAGCCGGCCAAATTGATTAAATCGTTTTTGATTGAATCCATGCGGCTCTTGCTATTGATTTGCTTGGAATCAATTAGCGCCTTTTCCAGCATTTTTTTTGCTTCCGCTAAAAAAGGTCTGGCAATATTCGCGTCTTGCTCATCTTCCGCTTTTTTTAAATTTTCCAGCGCTTTTCTTAAGCACTGCAATATTTCCTCCAATTCTACTTCGCCTGCCAAATCAAATTTCTCCAAATCATCATTTAACGCATAAATCTTGCTGTTAATGCCGATTGCCTCTTTTTCTAAATCCGCTAATTTTTCTCTCTCCGGCTTTATGTTAATATTCAACTTGTTGATTTCCTCCTGCTTCATCGCCAAATCTCCCGCCAGCTCTTCTTTTTTATTGGCAAGCCATGAAATATCAAACTGGCCGCTTGCCTCCAGCTTTAATTCAAACTGGGCTTCCAGCCGGGCTATCTGCTTGATTATGGCGTCTTTCTTTCCTTGAGCTTCTGACAATTCTTTCTGCCATTCATCAAACTCATGATTTTCTTTTTCCCGCGCTTCCATTTTATCAAGCTCTTTATTCAGAGATTCTATTTTCTTTTCTTTTTCTGTTTTTATTTTCTCAATCTCTAAAAAATTCTTATTGTATTCATTGAATTTGCCGTTAAGCTCGCGCCAAATTTTACTGTAATAATCCAGCTGCAGCGCTTTTAATTCAGTTTCAATCTCTCCGCGCTTTTGCAGCTTGCTTACCTGCCTGGTCAAGCTTTTGAGCCGCGGCTCTATTTCAGACAAAAGCATGCTGGCTTGATTAAGGTTGTCATAGCTGCTTCGCAGCTTGTTTAACGAGTCATCGCGCTTTATTTGAAATTGCTTTACTCCGGTGGCCTCATCAAAAAATTCCTTGCGCTCGGCAAGCGAGGTGTTTAAAAACCCCTCTACCATTCCTTGGCCGATTACGCTGTATGTTTTTTGCCCGAATTTGGCCTTGGCCAGCATTATTTGAATGTCGGAAAGCCGCGCTCTGCTGTTGTTTATCAGATATTCGCTATTGCCTTCGCGGTATAATCTGCGGGTCAAAACTATTTGCGAATAATTAGCCGGCTCGCTTTTGTATTCCTTGCCCAAATCAACAGCTCCGTTTTCATTATTAAGATAAAGCGAGACTTCAGCCATGCCCAATTTTCCTTTTTTATCAGAGCCGGAAAAGATTATGTCCTCGCTCTTTTTGCCCCGCAAAGTTTTCATGCTCTGCTCTCCCAGCGCCCAGCGCACGGCATCAGCCACATTAGACTTGCCGGATCCGTTAGGCCCGACAATCGCGGTAATGCCCCGCTTGTCTTTTCCCAGCATGCCGGGAAAAACCAGAGTATTTTTATTGGCAAAAGATTTAAATCCTTGTATTTCAAGTTTTTCTAAATACATAATTTCGCGTAACGCATAACGGGGAACGCATAACGAATATTTGTCGTTATGCGTTATGCGTTATGCGTTCTATGAATATATTATACAACAATCCGGCAAAAAACAAAAACACCGCAGTTTCCCGGGTGTTTTGCCGCATCCCCATGCTATGCCCGTTAAACAATTTTAGCGGGCAAAGAAAGGGAGAGCTGCGCTAGATACTTGATCTTCAATCTTTTTGTAAAGCCAAGCAGCCGGCGCAGCTCGTTTATTTTGTTTGAAAGAACTATTTTATAGCGGCGTTTTTATTTCAGCCGCAAATAATATTTAAAAAAATATTAGACTAAGTTAAAAAAGTCATGACTCTGGCTATACGACGGCGCTGAAAAATTATTCTCTATTCTTTCAAGGCGGTATAATTGCTTGTTTGACTGCTGTCCGCTTGCTTGCCCGCTGACAATAGACTTGTGCGCGAGATTCAAAGCCTGCGCGCTGATTGCTACAATAAAAAAAGCAATGGACAAGCTTACTAAAAGTCCAGCCCAGCTGAACTCCTGCTCCATTGCTTTCTTTTTTATTGAATTGTAGTATTTCCAGCTAACTTGATGCAAATTGACATCGTTAGCGTAAATATTTATATTTTCCATTTTATTTTTGTTTTTATTTTTTGATTTTATTTTTTGATTTGATACTACCATTGTAGCAAATATATTGCTTTTTGTCAATGCAACCAACTTACATTCTAATCCCGATCTGAATTAAATAAAAAAGACATCCGGGTTAAGATAAAATAATCTAAATCAATTTCTTGTACAATTTCAAATACTCTTTCGCGGAATTGCCCCATGAAAAATCCTTTTTCATGCCGTTGATCCGCAATTGCCGCCAATCTTTCGGCTTCTCATAATAAACAAAAAGCGCTCTCTCTAATGCTTGGTATAATGAATCTAAATCAAATTTTTTAAAAACAAACCCCGTGGCATTCTGCAAATCTGAAATTTTAAATCCGAAACTTGCCCCGCACCGAGATGCGGGGTCCGAAATCCGAAATCCGAAATCAGAAACAGTATCCGCCAGCCCGCCTACAGCCCGGACAACCGGCACGGCGCCATAGCGCATAGCGATCATCTGCCCCAAGCCGCACGGCTCAAAGCGGGAAGGCATAAGAAACATGTCCGAGCCGGCGTAAACCTGCTGGGCTAATTTTATATCAAATTTTATTTGCGCGCTGAATTTATCAGGGTATTTTTTTGTTATTTGCCGCAGCTGCTTCTCGTATTTCGGCTGGCCGGTTCCAAGCACAGCGAACTGGCAATCTAAATTTTTTACAATTTCTTCGGTAATTAATTCAAACCCTTTCTGCCAAGCCAATCTGGAAACTATGCCAATCACGGCAATGCCTTTATTTTCCGGCAAGCCGAATTGCTTCTGCAAAAATAATTTGTTTAATGTTTTTTTGTTTAATGATCCAACTGAATATTTCTGCTTGATAAATTTATCTTTTTGCGGATTAAAAATTTTTACGTCAATGCCGTTCAAAATTCCGCACAAATCGTTTTTTCTTTTTTTAATTATATTATCCAAACTGGCTCCGTAAAAAGAAGTGGTTATTTCTTTGGCGTAAGTCGGGCTTACCGTGTTAATTAATCCTGAATTAAGAACGCCCTGGACCATAAAATTGATATCCCCGTCACGGGCATCCTGGGTTAAAGATTTTAAAGAATCTTTTGTTAAATTCCCGGTAGACAAAACTTCTATTTCTGTTTTTCCCTGATAATTCAGATTATGGATCGTAAAAAGCGTTTTTATATTTTTAAAATATTCGTAGCTGGAAACTTTTAACAAATTCGGGATTAAAGCGGTATGAAAATCATGGCAATGAATTACATCCGGCTTGAATTTCACGGTAGGCAGAATATACAAGCAGGCCAATGAAAAAAACAAAAACCTTTCCGCGTTATTTTTTTTGGCATAAATTTCCTTGGCGGCAAAGTACGCCGCATGCTCTATAAAATAAGCTATAACAGATGTGCCGGGCAATTTGGCCTGCCAAAGATTTATTTTAGCAATCCCGCTGCCAAAATAAATTTCTATGCCGGAGCCGATTTTTTTAAGCCCGTATTTCTCGCGGTCAATTGATCCGTAAAGCGGCATAACCAAGCGAATATCGCAGCCAAGCTTTTTTAACGCCGGAGGCAAACTGCCGACAACATCAGCCAGCCCTCCGACTTTCGCGAACGGCGCGATTTCCGCCGATGCCATTAAAATTTTAAGTTTCTTTTTCAGCATTAAATTTAATTTATTATAATTATATATTTTAAAACTTAAAATCCCCTTTTAAATAATGGTAAGCCAGCAAAAAAGTCCCGGCGTTCCAAGACTGGCCGTGTATGCCCATAGGCTTGCCTGTTTTGCCGTGAAACCATTCATTAAACTGCCAGTTGTTTATTTTGTTGGCTTCCGCTACTTTTTCCAGCTCCTGCCAGCCAAGATCTTTTTTGCCGGCTTTGCGCAAAGCCATGGCCCAAAAACTGCCGACAAAAGGCCACGCGCCTCCGTTATGGTACTGGTGCGGAAGGTTAAGCTTTCGGTGATTTAAATAATTCCGCCAATCAGAGTCGCCTTTCTTAATATCCGGGAAAAGAACAACAACGGGGACAGGAGAGCTTATTTTATTCTTAACCAAAAAATTTATAATTTTCTCTCTTCTTTTTTTATTCGCCACCCCGCATAGCACGCTTAATATATTCGCAAAAACATCACAGCGGTCGCTGCCGTAAAAGCTGGTGGCGTAATCAAGGTAATAAGGGTTGTTTCTTGTATTTTTTTTAAGAATATTAAGCAGTTTAATCCTGTAAGCGTCTTTTTGCAAAAATTTTGATTTTTTTATTATGGCTGAATGCGGAAAAAATAAATTATTCAATCCATCGTTCGCTATCTTTTTTTCTTTTGTAAATTTATATAATTCCAAAACTTTATGCCACAAAACATTCGTGTATAAAACATTGCCGTTATCCGGCATAAGATCTTCCCAGTCGCTGGCTTCGCATTGTTCAATAAGGCCGCAATTATTCTGATCTTGATAAAAAAGCCACTTTAAGGCCTTTTTGATTTTTGGCTGCATTTTTTTATATAATTTTTTATCATTGCCATGCTTATTGTAAAAATCAACAGCGATCAGCCACCAAAGAGTAGAATCTTTGTCCCCCATGTAATAAAAAAGAATCTCATTCATTTCCGGATTCACTGAATAGGGAATTTGCCCAAGCTTGGTTTGATATCCGGCTAAAAGATTCAAATTTTTTTTAGCCATGGCAATTAATTTTTTATTTCCGCTGGCAATCATGCCCAGCGCGCAAATACTGGCATCCCGGCCGAATATATTAATATATCGCCTTTCTTTAGCTTTTTTCCCCGAAGAAGCAGCCATTAAGCCGTGCTTATTGGAATTTTCAATAAGCAGTTTAATTGATTTTTGATAGCATTGTTCAATTATGTTTTCCCGCATTTTATTTTTCTCTTATCCACTTTAAAATTTTATTGACAAGCTTGCCATCCGGCAATTTATTAGTCTTGATTATCAAATACGGCAATCCTATTTTTTGTATTTCTTTTAAATACTCTCTTTGCTGTTCTATGTACCACGCCGGGTCTCGCAAAATTCTTTCATAGCAAGGATACAGATTAAGGCGATCTCGTATTCTTTCTTGAAGCAATTTTTTATCTTCGGGAAAAGTTACTAAAATTATTTTAAAATTAAGAATAGAAAGCTTTTTTTCAATTGCTTGATAATCTATTTTTTTGCCAAAATGCAAACTGTTGTATATCTTATCGGCAAGATAGAATTTTTCTATAAGCAAATTTTTTTGTTTAAGCTCTTCAAATATTTTAAGGTAATTTTTAATAATGGGCTTGCCATGCTTTGTCCCATATACGCCTACATCGCAATTAAACCAATGGCAGCCGTCAAGTATGGCTTTATTCTTATTATACTTCGGCTCAAGCCAATCGTAAACTTGCGACATTAGCCAGCTTTTACCGGACAGTTCAGCGCCTTCAAAAATAAGGTGATGGGATTTCATATTATTTCATTAATTCTTCTTAAATATTTTGAATCAACCTTAAAATAATCATAGCAATTTTTTATCTTAACCGCTCCGCGCTCATGGCGGTGAAAATCCGATCCGCCGGTGGCGATAAAATCAAGCTGATTAGCCATAAACTGCGCATACATGACAGAGCCGACTGAGTGGTGCGGAGAAAATATTTCCAAGCCGTCAATACCCATTTTTTTAAGCTTTTCCAACAATTCTTTATCTAGCTGGTTGTGTTTCCCGGGATGGTTTAAAATAAGCTGCCCGCCAATCCTGCGGCGCAATTTTAAAATCCGCTCAATACTTACATAGCTCTCATGGAGCTTGCCTATTTTTTTGTTGTAAAAATATTCTCCTATAATTTCATTTTCCGTTGGATTTTTATTTTCCAATTCTCTTTTTATTTTGGCTCGGTTTGCCGGCAATACCCATATCTCGTCAGCCATGCGGTTCACCGGAATATAATGGGTGTATTTATCCAAAATTTTTTCCACTTTAATTTTAAATCCGATTTTAACTAAATTAATTAAAGCTTTCCGCGCCTTATTGCGCCGCCGGATTTGGCTGTTGCGCAAAATTTTATGCAATTCAGGATCTGTGTCATCAAAATTAAACCACAGCAAATTTATCCTCCTGCCTCTCAGCTTAACGTAAAGCTCCACTCCCGTGATTGGTTTGATTTTACAAGCGCGGCAAGCCTGCCTGAACTCGTCCAGGCCGCCGACCGTATTGTGGTCGGTTAGCGCGGCTATTTTAACGCCTTGTTCGGCAATAAATCTTGCCAATTCCGTTGGGGTTAAATATCCGTCAGAGTAAGTTGAGTGAAGCTGGAGGTCTATTAGCATATAATAATATTATAGCAAACATGCCGCTGTTCTGCATAGGGCGGCGGTAATAAAATAAAGACGCCGCATTAATGTACCGCCTTCTACTACTAAAACAACTTGTATCATTTGCACCAAATGAGCCAAGTTTGAGCATACAAAAACACCCTGATTTTAAGCAAAAAAAATAAAGGCGCCGCGATAGGCATCGGGGCGCCTTTATTTTATTTTCTTTCATTTTCGTTTCCGCGCAATTTTTTATCTAACCGCGCCGCTATAAGCAATCGCCCTTGCAATATCCCAATCAATGGCGGAAGTTGGATTATATCCGTAAATATGCTTGAATGTTTTAATGCCTGCTTTTTCACTGTCTAAATTTCTGTCAGACGGCCTAAGTTCCTACGGTTTGCGTTCCTGCATTCCTGCGCGAAACAATGTGGCGGTTTATATATTTATCCGTCGCCGCCCCTTTAAGGAGACTGTAACGCGGCGAAAATTTCATTGACAAATTTTTATTGAATTTTGACTTGCCTTAGTTACCCTTTCTATTAATTTGTCCACTGTACTTTTTTTGGTAACCTTAGTTATCAAAGAATCTCTTTGACCTAAATCTTTAAAGGAATATCCACTATGCCACCAAATATTATCTATACCAAGAAATCTATCATGGAATATATTTGTTTTATAAACTGTAATAATTCGCCCTTCATTTCGTAATTTTTTGACTTGCAAAGAAAAATCTTCCGGGCTGATTTTATTTGTAAAAATAGTGATGCTAATATCGGTTTCTAAAAGTTGGATCACCGTAAGAATTTGATCATCTATATATTGATCAATTATGTTAATGTTATTTTTTGCTGATTTCATTAAATTTCTAATACGAATATATGATTCGAAACAATCACCCTTCTCTATATATAAACTATCTGGCACTAAAATTTCCTTTTTTTCTCCCTTTTTTGAAATTGGCAATTTTTTATTATCTTTTTGTACTTTTATTAATATTTCAAAATTTACAAAAGCTCCGCCTGCGATTTTTTTTAAAGAATATCCTACAGTAAAAGGAAGTGCAATTACAAATACACTAACTTTATTCTTAACAGCGTGTTTGAGTAACGGCACAAAATCGCTATCACCAGAAACTAATACTAATTTTTTTAATGTAGGCAAAATTCGTACTGCGTCCATAGCCAATTCCATTTCCATGCCCTTTGAAATAAATACCGCACCTCTCTTTATAAGTTTTGTACAATGTACTTTATAGCCAATTCTTTTAAGGGAAAGAGAGAATCTTGTTTGTTTTTTATCTACTGGATTTATCGCACCATAAAAATAGATTCTGGTTTTCCTCCCAAAATTATTTATAAGGATATTATAAAATTTAGCGTAATCAATCCGTTTGCTAATTCGCCGAGAAGCCGCATAAAGCCAATCACCATCTATAAAAACAGCTGTTGGAATATCAGTATTTTTGTGAGTCATAAATATAAAATATTTTATTTTTTAATCACGCCTATCACCTTGCCGCTAATGCAAAAATCATCATCTGGGTGAAGGTATATTGGCTCGTAATCAAACGAAGAATCTGCTTTTAAAACTATTTGTCCATTTTTCTGGTCATCAATAAATTTTTTAATCGTAGCTTTGTTGTCAATAATCGCTAACACAGCATCTCCCGTTTCCGCATTTTTATCATCACTATCTAAAATTACAAAATCGCCATCCTTAATGCGCTTGCCTTTAATTTCTGCACGATTCATTGACGAGCCATCGGCTTTTATAGCATAAAGACCTTTGGGTTTTAATCGCCCGACTAACTTGCTTGATATTCTTAAAAATCCTTGAAAATTTTGCTCGGCGAAAATAGTAGCTGGGCCACAATTTGCCGTACCAATAATTGGAATGGAAAAAAGGCGATTGGTTTTTTCAAGCAATCCTTTAGCCCACCCGGGCTCAGTATTTGTTCGCTCCATCATTCCTCTTGCCCTGTCTATCTGTAAAAATCCCTTCTTTTGCAATTGCAAAAGATGGTGTTTAATCTTCTGTGGAGATTCTTTTTGCATGCCAATTTCAGCCGCCATTTCCCGAAGACTCAATTTTGCTAAATTTTTTCTTTTTGAAAGCTCCAAGAGCTTTTTTTGTATTATATGCATCATATAAACATTATATCAAAGTCTTTTAGAATACGCAAACCCTTTAAATCGGTAAAACTTGACAGATATTTTAAATTTGCTATAATACTAAATAAGAGTACTCTCCTCGCTCCTCGGAGGCGAGCTAATTAACCAGATCGAAGTCCGGGGCGCAGATCAAAACAAACAATAAAATGGCTGAAACAAAAGACACCATAATAGATGCTATCAAAAACCTGATTTCCGAAAACGGCGGTAAATATTCCGATTACTATGTCGGAATTACTGATGGTCCTAAAGAAAGGCTGTTTGAACAGCATAAAGTCAGTAAAAACGGCATTTATGATTATTGGGAAGCACTAAATGCGAACTCTGCTCGTGCGGTTGAAAAATACTGCATTAATCAGTTCAGCACTGATGGAGGAACAGGCGGCGGGGACGATAGTTCTAAATTCGTCTATGCCTACAAAAAAACATCTTACACCGACGAAGATGCTTAAAAACAAAAACTCAAAATAAAAATTAGCATGGGGAGAACAGAAATTAATTTCTGTTCTCTTTATTTCCATTAATTTATTTTCAACAACTTTCCTCTCTTCCTCCCCCAACTCATACAGCTCAAAAACCCTCTCATCAATCTCTTGCTATTTGGAATTTAAAAATTCAATTATTTTCTCAATACTTGCTTCAAATTTTTTCAGCACCTCGTGCTCCCAAACCCTTAGAACCCGCCATCCCTCTCTTTTTAGTTTTGCTCTAATCCGCCTATCCCTTTTAATATTACTCCCTATTTTTTCCTGCCAGTATTTTTTAGGCAGCCTCTTCTTTTGTTTTGAAAACCGATAGCCGTGCCAGAAATCCCCGTCAATAAACACCGCTTTTTTCTTGCGCGGAAGCGCGATATCCGGATTTCCTATTGCGCGCTTATAGTGCTTTTGGAAATAAATCTTGCGTTTCCGCAATTCTTTAAAAACTAATATTTCCGCTTTGGTGTTTTTGGAGCGGATTTTTGACATAATTTCGCTTCTTTTTTTCGGAGTAAATACATCAGCCATTTTGTTAGCTAAGGTTATTTTTAAACTCTTCGTATTTGCCGAGAGAAACAAAATTAATTTCAAATTCCAAATCGCTGATTTTGTCGATTCTGACAGAATCTATTCCTAAAATCTGCAATTTTTCAAAAGTAAGCAATTCTCCCTCTTTTAGTTTTAAAATATCTCTTAAGATCCATTTTCCGAGCTCTCTGTTGGAATATGACATCAAAGCTTTTCCTCCGTCTTGGCATATTTTTGACTGCATAACATTTCCATTCGGAAGCTTGAGATTGAAAGGAGTGTCGCGATTTGGGAAAAAATTCGGAAAATTTTTATGGACTTCAGCAGGAATAGGAATATAAACTTCATCTTGGTGCCTTGCCCGCCCGCTTGCGTTCCACTGGTTAAGGCCGCTTCTTTCAAAAACGGTTTGATCTTTTCCGTAAAGAGGCAGATATACCGTCTGCTTTATTCTTTTTTCTTTTTCAAAAAGCAATCCTCCCTGCTTAAACAGTTTTCTTAATTCTTCAAATGGATCTTTTAAAATTTCAACATTGAAATCATAAGTAATCGGTCTTGTTACGAATCTTTTAGTAAGAGTGCTTTTTGAAAGAAGAAAAGAATATTCATTTTTGCCGTCATCAAATACTATAGAGCTTTTATTTTTCTTAAATTTTTTTATGTTTGCGATGTCCAATTTGTCCATCGGCTCCTCAAAAATTAAAAATTTTTCTTTTTCTCTTAAAACACAGTGATATATGGAATTTTTTAATCCGTGGGCATTTTCCGTAAATTCAATTCTGGCGTTTCTTAATTCTGCTACTTTTAAGATCAGCTTATCCGGACTCAAATTATCATAAAGCGGCTTGTCATTATTGAATTCCGCCACCTTTTGAAAAGTTTTGTAATTGCCGGAAAGAAAAGTTTTTAATCCGATTCCTAAATCTTTTTTCTTCGCGTCGGCAGATACATCGCTTCTTGATAAATCTTCGGCTTCAAATGCCCTGCAGAATATTTTTTCAGCAATCCTGTAATATAAATACGGCGCAGGCGAATCTGAAAACAAATTAGACAAGCTTCCTGCAATTTTAAGAAAACTTTGATATTCTTGTTTTTGCTGTTTTGATTGATTTTGTAAAAACATATTTTTAACAAGCTAAAGCTTTTTTTATATTAACAGCAATTCTTTCCATAACTGGAACAGAAACAGAATTGCCGAATTGCTTATAAAGCGCAGAATCTGCAATATTCGGCAGCTTAAAATCTTTAGGGAAACCTTGAAAATTGGCGCATTCCCGGGGCGTTAGTTTGCGTATGCCTTTTTTATTAAGCACTAGCGGAACATTGTGTCCGCCCATCCCCATATTCGCTGTCAGTGTCGGGCATACGCCATTTTTATTTTCTCTTACATATTTTCTGCGCCATTGGTACACCGTATCTTTTTTGGTTATCTCTTTTTTAAATTTTTCATAAAGAGGCTTGCCGTTATAATAATATTTTTCCTCAACATCAGATTCAAGGCAATCGTGGATAGTTTTTGTTAATTTGATTTTCTCAGGAAATGAAAAGCGATTAAGCGCTTCTTGGTTTAAAAATCCGACAATGTAAACACGCTCCCTATTCTGGGGAATATTGCCATGTTCCATAGTATTAAGCACTTTGTCATCAACATAGTATCCTAATTTTTGAAGCTCTTTATAAATAATTCGAAATGTTTCTCCGTTATTATGAGTTTTAAGATTTTTTACATTTTCAAGCAAAAAAGCCATCGGCTTTTTGTCTTCTAATATTCTTATAATTTCAAAAAATAAATCTCCTCTGCCCTCATCTGTAAATCCTTTGCGGTATCCTGCTATTGAAAACGGCTGGCATGGAAAACCTCCTGTGAGCACTTCAAAATCTGGAATTAAATTTGATGAAACTTTAGCAATATCAGCGCAGATTAATGATTTTTGTTTTCTCGCAAAATTAAAGTCATAGGTAATTTTACAGCTTTTATCAAAATCATTAGAAAAAACGCATTCAAACCCGGCTTTTTCAAACCCAATTTTTATTCCGCCGATTCCTGCAAACAAATCTATGAATGTAATTTTGTTGCTCGCATTATTATTTGGTTTATTCGTTTTGCCGGCTGTTTTAGAAATTTGCTGATTGTATTCCATTTTTTGGTCTATTAATAAATCAAAAAGCGAATGCTGAATGCCGTCTGAAATATACAAAGCGTTTTTATCTCCTTGCTGTAAATTTCCAAAAAAACTATAAGTTTCATCGCCTGCAATAATAATAAAATCAATAACATTAATTCCCAGTATCTTGCCAGCTTCAATAATTCTGTCAAAAATTTCTTCGTCCTGCTTGCTCGGCGATGGATCGCCGGATGGATGATTATGGACTAAAACAATACCAGCTGACCGCAATTCCAAAGCAGGCGCAAAAATTTCTCTTGGGTGGACTATCCCTTTATCCAGAGTGCCGATTGATACAATCTCTTTTCTTAATAAAGCATTTCTCGCATTCAAATAAAGGCAGGTTAAATATTCTTTTCTTTTGTCTTTTAAATCAGAATTTAAAAAAACAGCATCTTTGGCTGATAAAACAAGATTTTCTTTTGGCCCCTTTTCGTCGTAAAATCTTTTTACTAAAGCAAGCGCTGAAATAATTTGAAGCGCTTTTGCTTCTCCAATCCCAGAAATTTTAAGCAAATTTTCAACAGTCAAATCTAAAAATTTACTGCCGAATTTTCTAATAATCTGCTCCGAAAGCTTTTTGACATTTTTGCCTTTTATTCCACTGCCCAAAAGAATAGCCAAAAGCTCGCTTTTAGAAAGCGCATCAGAACCTTTAGCCAAAAATTTTTCTCTTGGCCGGTCTATTTTTGGAATATCTTTTAACTTTGGCATATTCTTATATTACCATTTTTCACCGCCAAAAACAAATTCAAACCCCGCAAAAACAAAAAACAGGAACCACATGGGAATCCCGCTATTTATTCATATCACTACCCTGCCCTTTCCCCTAAAATTTTTCAATCCAAACAAGGCATTAAATACCTTCCATAGACCCGTAACACAACTCGGCTGATTTGCGCCAAAGTATCCTTATTAAGAAATACAAAAAAACCCGCGAATTTATCGCGGGATTTTAGTATCATCTAAAAACTCAAATCGAAATTTCGTCTAAATTCTATGTATAAATATATATATAAAATAATATAAGGCGTAATAACTCCAAATATAATAAACTTTAATTTCTGATTTGAATTTTTAAATTCTACGAATTTATATGGGATGAAGAACAAGAAAGGCGCTATAAGTAAAATATAAGATCCAATAATCCCCGGTATATTTAATGCTGGATCATAATCTTCTAAATTATAAGCCACAACAGAAGGAACTATAATAAAAATTATCCAATATAAAATAGGGTATAAAATAAACTTTATTTTATTATTTATTTTATTCATAAGATTCCTCTCTAAAAATTATTTATTAAATATTCAACATCTTCTTTTATTATAGCATAAGCCCAATCTTTAATCTTTGCTTTGCTTGTTTAGTAATCATATGAGTATGTTTATAGCTATACTCATATAATCTACCAAATCCGCGACAATTATGATACTTAAACCCTATTTGCATACATTTTGTCCTCCTGCGGAGTCCAGAATGTATGTGAAATTATTCATCAAAACAATAATTTGTGCATAAAATATATAAATATTAAGATCGTCGAAAGTTAATTTGCTAATAATATTCATGATTTTAAAATTAAATTCATTATTAATTATAATTTTAAAAGCTAAATCTCTCTAAACAGGTAACGCTCTTTTTATATTATTTTAAAATCATCTTTACTTGCTCTTCTTCTTAATCAGCAATATCCCCTGCGCCAACAGCCAGCCGATGACAGTTAATGCAAAGTCCCAAAAAATATATCTGGTACCGCTGTTAAATGACGTAAATAAAATAATAGCAGCTCCTACAAGCCAAATTAACCATGGCCTCTTTTTTATTAAAAGAAAAGTTAAAAAGGATAAAAATAACAAATATCCAGCAAAAATTCCGCCTAAATAAATTTCTAATTTTGGTGCATAAATAAAAAATCCTCCCCCAATTAAATCAGGTTTATACGCTATAATATAAAATTTGCTAAAAATTGGCATTAATATTAATGATATTATAGCGCTTAAAAAATAAACTATAATTGCTTGTATTGATAAAGCATATTCTTTAAATTTTTTCATAGTTTTTTTAATTTAATTTATTAATTAAGTTAATTATGTCTTTGGATAAAACATTATAAGCTATTTGGCTAATCCACGCTTTCTTTAAATAAAAATCTAATTTTTCTAAAATTTGCTCAAAAGAATTTATAATCTGCTCTTTTAATTTTTCTATGCGCGAAACCCGTTCCTCTTCTTCTATTTTATCATAGTTTTCACTTAAATGTCTAAACTTATTATCCAAAAAATTCTGAACGTTTTGTTTGCTTATTTCTCCTCCAGCATAAAGCTCATTTAAATCTTGTATTAAAGTATTAAAATTTATTTCCTTTTCAATCTCCAGCTCAGGAGCGCTTTCGCTGTAATTAAAATAAAAAATTTCTTCTGCTCCGTCGCTTATTATTCCGGAAATTAAATCTTCTTCCTGCTCTCCAGTGGATTCATCCTCTAAAATATCAATGCCTAATTGATATGTCCCATCATCCGTGCCTTGAAGTTTGACTTGATAATCGCCTTCTACAGGATTGATTATGGCTGCAAATTCAACATCAGAGTTAAAGCCTGAATAAAATGCTCCTGCAATTTGGTTAATTTCAGTATCAGCAGAAAAATCTTTGCCAACCATGCTCCCATCCGGCGCGATCACCACAAAATCAACAGGCGAATACACTCTGATAAATAATATTTTCTTTATTGTTGCCCATGGTCCGCTGTAATAATCATCCGGCCGCGTGCCTGTTAAAATTTCAATTATATCATTCTGCGCTTCAGTAACTATTCCACTGTGGTCAGCATCCGCAAACTCAACAGTGTCAACTCCGGATAAAAAGCTTAGACTTTCAGTTGGCACTGTTCCGTCGCCGTTGCCGGGTATTAAACAACTTAAATCTCCCTCTTCTAAATTTATTGGATAGCCGTCCATCCATTTACTGTCATAAATATTTGGATCAGGAATTACTTTAATCGCGCTTAATGTGCTATTCGCGCCTGCAGAACTGTAAACATTAGTAATATTTACTCTTTGTTTTAAAATTTCTATTGCCGGCTCAACATTTAAATTTTCCAAAAATGTATTTCTGGGATATTGAATAGGATATAATCTGAATTGCCATTCATTATTAATTTCTTCCTGCAAATAATCATAAACAGGCAACAACTGCTCTACGCTTGGAATTTGTTCTCTTATATACTGTGGCAAGCTAAAATAACCACTTTCTATAGCTTCGATTTGGAAAATAAATTTCATAATACCGCCTAATCTTCCTGGGATATATCCCCCCTCATATGCTAAGTAATCCTTAGGCGATCCCTGATGAGGCGTGCCTAAAAATATTAATTGATCAACATAATGCTCTGCATTGCTTTGGATATAATATCGCGCCGCCAATCCGCCCATGCTGTGCGCCACAATATCTACTTTGCCTGTTTTGTCTTTTATCTCCAAAATTTTTTGTTTTAATAAATCCGCGGTTTCCGTGTTGCTTTGCCGCCAGTCATAGGGCAGGAGAAATAATGTTTCATTCAACTCATAACCGCTACTTACCATTGCCTCAATCAAGTTATCATAAGTATGGAGAACCGGATCTATCACCCATTCTCCGTATTTCTCCCAACTCCCCATAATCCCCGGCACGATGATCACCGGGTCAATCTCTTCATCTTTCTTTCCAGTCCATGGATCAAAAATAACTCCATCGCTAACTCTATTGCCTTGTCCTGTTGGATTTAAAACAGCGTGATAAGGTCCTGAATCATGGCCCCACCAATTATCAGCTGCGTCTAATCGATTGGAAAGAGAGAGAATTACGCTGGCTCCAATGTCATTATCTACAATTGAGTTATTTGTAATTTTAGGGGTTTTACTGCTCCATGATAAAACACCTGCTCTATTATTTGAAATTATGTTATTTTCAATTGTCGGCTGGGAATCTTTAATGAAAATTCCGGAATAGCCGCTATTATTTATTTCGGAATTTCTAATAATAATATCTTTTAAATTTATGGTTACAGCTCCCATAACAGCCCCTTCCACAGATCCGTATGAAACAACAACATGCTCCATAATTGATTGTTCGCCTTTATAAAAAAAGATTGACGTCCAGTCTCCTCTCGCGGGGCTTGTTGCTGTTCCGTCTTTGTTTGTGTCTCCTCCGGCTGAATCATCCTTGATTGAAGTAAAAATTATTTTCTCATCTTCTGTTCCTGCCGCGTTCAATCTTTCATCGATATTTAACATCGCGCCTCTGTTAAATTTTATAATTGTCCCTGGCTCAATCGTAAGTTCAGCATCAGCATAAATTGAATATTTGATAATATAAGGGCTGTTCTCTTTGATCCACACAGTTGGAGATGTAATAGGCCGTATTACTTCTGTCGGACCTGCCGCTTGCGAGCAATTTGTTTGCGAAATAAAATAAAAACTCGCGCAAATTAACGCTAACCACATTGTTTTCTTTCTTGTTATTTTTTTAAATCTAAATTTTCTAAACATAATTTTGATTTTAAAAATCCGCCGCAAAGCAGGTTTTACCCTCCTTGAATGAGTTATTTGATTTAAATTATTTTAATGAATTATATCCGGCAGTCCATTCCCATATCAGAACAAATCTTCACCAGCAGCTTATTCGCGCGCTCCGGCTCCGATTTTTCTTTGAGCAGGAAAAAAGTTGCCGTGCGGACAGAAGTCCAGTTGTAATAATTATCAATTCTTTTTTTAAGGGCGCCGCTTAATTTAATTCCGGCGTCATTTAAATAATTTTCCAGAAAAACTTTTTTCATTTTTTGGCCAAACTTTTTATCATCCATTTTGCGGTTGCACATAAACTCTATTTGCTGGAGAAAACTGCCGATATCTCTGGCAAAATCAGACAGGCAAATATCCGTAAAATCTATCATGGCGATTTTCCTTTTGCTCATCTTAATAATATTTTCCGGATGCGCGTCGCCATGGATCAGCCAAAGTTTTTTGGAGGAAGCCAAAAATTCTTCTTCGCTGGCGATAAAAATTTTATACGCTTCTTTGTAAATCTTGCCGTATTGCGGATAATCATCCCTGATTCTTTCTAATATATGATCAACCCCGGGAATAACAGTTTTTATTCGGCTGTTTTCAGGATTGAAATTATAAGCGTTTTTAACCGGCAAATTGTGCAGCTTGGCAAACCATTGGGCGGCCATAATAACAATGCGCTCAACTTCCAATAGACTATTATTTCTAATATAATGATATAGATTAAATCCTTTTGCTCCTCTGTAAAAAATGCCGTTAAACTTTTTGGAAAAAAACAAAGGGCGGGGTATGGTCAAGCTGCCTTTGGCAAAACCGCTATCCCATAAATATTTCAAACCGTCATAAGCGTTTTTGCGCGGCTCATCGCTGTGCGCGGAGCAAAAAATCGGCAGCTTCATTTCCCTGCCATTGCCCGCGTCAAAAGTTGTTTTGAATTCAATAACCGCGTGATAAGTGGACTCCCAGATATATTTCTTGTGCGGCTTAATTTGTATTTTTTTAACACAGGCAAAATCAGGATAAAGGGGCAAAACCTTTTCTTTGAATAATTTCGCGATAAATTGCTCGTCAAATAAATTGTTGATGATATTCATAGAAATTTCCCACAAATCAACAAATCTGTCTACAAATCTACAAATTCTGTAATAAGTGTTCATCTAATATTTGTAGATTTGTTGTAAATTTGTTGATTTGTGGGAGCTATTTTTTCCAATAATACGCCCAGTGCTTCTTCCACACGGCTTTTTTTATGGAAATGTATAATTTTTCCGCTTTAATTTTTATTTTTCTGGTAGCGACATTATCAAGGGCGCGGATGGAGCGGATCAGCTCATTAGTACCGCGCTCAATCAAGTCGGGGTTCCATGAGATCGGGCTTAACAGCCAAAGATCCTTGGCGCTTGCCCACCAAAAAGTGCAGCTGGCCAAGCCCCTTACAAAATGCCAGCGCGCCCAATAATAATTTATATCATTTTGGTTGTTTTCAATCGTGCTATAAGACAAATTAGCTAATTGCCATAATTTTTTTTGCACGACATTGCCTTTTTCCCGCCATAAATTAAACGGCTCTTTTTTCTGATATTCTTTCTCGCTGGTAACCCAGCTGTGCGGCTGAGGTTTTATGGCAATAATTTCTTTCTTATTTTGTTCAATAAATTCAGAAATGGTTATTGTCTGCAAATCTCGTCGCTTAAGCAGTTTTTCAAAAATAGCGGTATGGTCAATATACCTCAGCCCGTAAAGCTCGCCGTCCGTAACGGTTATAATAACTCTTTCGCCTCTGCCATGCTCATCACTCTTCTGAATGCTGTCTAATATCTCGGTAACTGTTTTCGGCACATAGCTATCGGATATTTTTCTGGAGCGGATTATAATTTTAAGCCCGCTATTTTTATCATAATAAACTTGGTTAAAATCATGCCGCCCTATCGCGCCGTCAACCGCCATTTCGTCTAAAACTATCCACTGATAGCCCATGCTTTTTATCAGCCGCGCCGCTTCCGGGTTGTAGGCCAGCTCGGGCATGAAAAAGCCGTTTGGCTTAAAATTTTTGCCAAAATGCTTTTGCAGAATTTCTTCGTTTTCTTTGATTTGCCGCCCAGCTTCTTTCTCCGGAATCAACGGAAGAACAGGATGATAGCAGGCAGTGCCGGCTAATTCAATTCTTCCTTGCTTAATTAATCCGGCTATCCTTTTAATCAAATCCATATAGCCCAGCTCTTCCCAGCGCAAAAACAAGCAGCCGTTAATATTAAGATTAAATTTAATATTCGGGTTCTCTTCCAGCGCGCGGATAATTCTATAATAACTTTTCTCGGTCGCCTCTTTAATCACATGCGCGTCAGTATTCACCGGCTGGTAAAGATGCAAAAGATTTATCCAAGTAATCATAAAATTCTAATCTACAAATAATATTCAAATGCCTCAAATACGAATTATTCAAATTGCTTTAATTTAATTTGCAGCAATTTGAAGCATTTGAATAGCATTTGTAGATTTGAATTATAATTCACTTTTTAACTTTCCCAACCTTCTTATTTCTAATCGCTTTCATATAAAGTGATATATATTTTTTTGCCGGAATCTCCCATGAATTAGACTCTCGCATTGCCCGGACAATAATATCGCGCCAGACATCCTTGTATTTTCTGGTTTCCAGCGCCCTGACAATGGCTCCATGCAACGAAAGAGGATCAAATTTATCAAAAGAAAAACCCGTGCCCTTGTTAGCTCCGGGATCAAAATTTTCAACCGTATCATAAAGCCCGCCTACTTTTCTGACAATCGGAACGCACCCGTAGCGCATCGCGATAAGCTGATTTATGCCGCATGGCTCATGGTGCGAAGGAAGCATAAAAAAATCCGACCCGGCGTAAACCAAGGTTTCATGTTTTTGATTCTTGGAAAAAGGCAGCCAAACTATTTTCTGCGGATATTTTTTATGGTATTTTTTAAATTGGCTGATGTAATTTTTGTCCCCGTCGCCCATTATAATTATCTGCAAGTCCATCTTTAGAAGATGCTCCAATATTTGGAGCAGTATTTCAAACCCTTTTTGGAAAGTAACTCTGGAAGTGGCGCAAAGCAGAGCGGTTTCTTGTTTAATCGCCAGCCCGAATTTTTTTTGCAAATACTCTTTGTTTATTTTTTTTCTATGAATTTTTTTATAGCTGTAATTCTTAAACAGCCCCGGGTCGTTATCGGGATTATACGCATTATAGTCAATGCCGTTCACTATGCCAAAAAGCCGATCTTCGCGGTTCTTTAAAATGCGGTGCAAATCCTGCCCGAACTTTTTTGTCATGATTTCCTCGCGGTACTGCTCGCTCACGGTGCTTATTATGTCCGCTGACAAAATAGCCCTTTTGGCGAAATTAATATATTCAATATCGGGATCGGAAATATGCGGAATTCTTTTGTGGCCGTAATCTTTCTTGTCCGGCGGCACTTCCCACCAATTTTTGCCCATCTGAAAAATCAAATTATGGATAGTAAAAATGGTTTTGGCTTTGCTTAGAGTTTTGGAATAGCGGAAATCAGTTTTTAAATAAAACGGTATCAAGCCGGTCTGCCGATCATGGCAATGCACAATATCAGCTTCAAACTTAAGCAGAGAAATTAATTTTAAAGCAGCCACGTCAAAAATCAAAAAACGCGCGTTTTCATGAGTTGAGCCGTATAAAGTTTTGCGCTTGGAGAAATATTTCTTATTCTCAACAAAATAAATCGGCAAGTCTTTCATGGAATACCCTTTCCAGTAATTAACGTTGATGGCTTCTTTGGAATTTAAATAAATTCTGATATTTTCAAAAACCAATTTTAAATTATGCTCTTTTTTACTAATAACCTTGCCGTAAAGAGGAGTTATAATAAGAACTTCATGCCCTAATCTTTTTATGGCTTTGGGCAGGCTTCTGGCAACATCAGCCAGCCCGCCTGTTTTGGAAAACGGCGCGATCTCCGAAGTAATATGCACAATGTTTAATTTTTTAGGCATAATGGTTTAAAATTCTAAACTCTAAATCCTAAATCCTAAACAAATTCCAAGCAATAAATCATAAATCCGAAACAAACCCCAGTAATTAAAAATTTTGGAAATTGTCATACCATAGGCAGATCATCTTTTGGCTGAAAATTTGTTTGTTATTTGTAATTTGAGTTTTGTTTAGGATTTAGGATTTAGAGTTTAGAATTTGTGGCAGCTATTGGCGGCGCATATGGCAATCGCCAGCGCGTCCGCGGCGTCATCCGGCTTGGGGATTTCTTCTAAATTTAAAATCAGCTTGACCATTTTCTGCACTTGCATTTTAGACGCTTTGCCGTAAGTGGAAACCGCCTGCTTTACCTGCAATGGAGTAAACTCTGTTACGGGAATTTTGTTTTGCCTTGCCGTTAAAACCGCCACGCCCCTGGCCTGCCCGACAACTATCGCTGTTTTGGCGTTATTGCAAAAAAATAATTGCTCAATCGCTATCAAATTCGGTTTATACTTTTTTATTATTTTATTCAGCTCTTTATTTATAATTTCCAATCTCTCCGGCATCGCGAGTTTAGCCAATGTTTTTATTGAACCATAATCAACGCATGACAAATTGCCTGATTTGTCTTTTAAAATTATACCGTAGCCGGTATCGGCGATTCCCGGGTCAATGCCAAGAATAATAGTAGAAGTTAAATTTTTCACACATAACTTATAACTAATAACTAATAACTCATATAAAACCAGTTATAGGTTATTAGTTATGCGTTATTTTATATATTAACATTAGTGTAATAATCCGAAACATCTTCGTCGCTTTCCAGATCCTCAATAAATTTTTCAACTTTTTCTTTATCTTCATCGCTTAACATTAAATCTTCCTTGGCAATATATTCTATTCCGGCCGACTCTGTTTGAATGTTTTTAGATTCTAAAAATTTTTTAACTTTTTGCAAATCTTCGGTTTTAGTAATTAAAGTAATTCCTTCTTCTTCTTTTATAATATCCTGAACGCCTGCGTCAATTAAATCCAATTCTAAATCTGAAATCCGAAACCCAGCCCCGGTCAGCGGAGCTGGGCGGGGTCTGAAATCTGAAATCCGAAATATTCCTTTTTGCGTAAAATTCCAAATCACTGAACCTAACGAGCCGCCGTATTTGGCAAAAATATGGCGGACATTCGCCGCGCTGCGATTTCTGCTGTCAGTCAAGCATTGAACTATGAACTGGGATTTTGCCGGTCCGAACCCTTCGTATATCAATTCTTCAATCTGTCCTCCTGCCAATTCCCCTGTGCCGCGCTTGATGGCGCGCTCAACATTTTCTTTGGGCATATTGGCCTGCTTGGCTTTGTCAATCGCCATGCGCAAAGAAAAATTAGCGTCCGGATCAGCGCCTTTTTCCCGAACCGCCACCGTTATCATGTTTCCCAGCTTGGTAAAAATCGCTCCGCGCTTGGCGTCGGCAGCTTCTTTCTGCCTTTTGATTGTTGACCATTTGGAATGACCGGACATGAGTTTAAAGTTAGAAGTAAGAAGTAAGAATTTAAAATAAAATCAGGCAGCGCCTGATATGGCAACATTATCATAATTAAAGTTAAAAATCAAGGCAAGGCAAGATGTTGAATGCGAGATTTGCAAACTTTCGCCCTCAACAGCTTGCCTGCCATGCCAGCTCAAACAACAGACGCGTATTATTTGCGATTTCATTGCTCTCAATAATAATTCCCATTTCTTCCTTAAACGACATAAAAGCAAGTTTATTGCCGTATATATTCATTTCAATGGTAAAAGGAAATTTTTCTTTTGAAACAAGCCGAGTCTGCTTGATAAATTCTTTGTCGCCTTTTTGATATTCAACCATTTCTTTCGTGTCAGGCGCGATTGCGCGAACGGTAATCCGCGCCTTTTTTCTTTTCTTTATATATTCATCCGCGAAATCCTTCCCAAGATGCTGAATAATATTTTCCGTCACAAAAGCGGCTAGTTCTCCCTGATAATTCAATGTGTCGCGATAAACTTCTTTTAACCCTTCTTTGCCTTCATAATATCTGATTTTCGGCTTTGCTCCGGCAGTATTATATAAAGATTTTAAAATAGGCATAACTTCTTTTAATTTATTCTGCTTTTCTTCTAATAATTTGCTTAATTTCTCCGGCTCTTCAGCGTAAAACAAGCGCTTTTTCCCTTTCTGGGTTTGCCCGACTAATTTTTTGTTCATTAAGCCGGACAAAACATCATAGGCGGTAGTGCGCTTAATATCGGCCTTAATCGCGATTTCAGACACGCCTGCCTGCCCCAGCTCCAAACAGGCAAGATAAACATCATTTTCTTTGTTGATTAACCCGAATTGAGATAATATTTCGTTCAATTGCATAAATTTTTTAGCCAAGCATTGAATTTTTTTATTTGAATAACCTTTCTTGGATTAATTAAAAACGGCTCTACATCAATAGACAGCTGTTCAAGATCTTTATCGCTATATTTTTTGTCCAAAATATTTTTTAACTCCTCCATATTAGCAATGCTGTCTGATTTTTTTAAATACTCCCAATTCGGCCGCGCCAAAGAAAATAAATAAATCAAATCATAAATATCCCTGCCCTTGGATCGCTTGCGGTGTAAGATAGCGGAAATTTTTTGCGATAAAATCACATCAGCCGGATAAACAGCGGCTTCTGTAAAAATATCCGCCTTGCTGATTATCTTTATTTCAGGCTTTATTTTTTCCTTAACGCAAAAACTGTCTATTTGAATTAAAATTTTTTCATCTTTCAACGGGGGTAAATTATTATTAAACAAAATATCCGGAAACTTTAAATAGCAATGATAAACATTTTGGTATGTGTTTCTAATTTCCGCCTCAATGCCTTCCATTTTTAATTCGCGCTTGATTATTTCCATTAAAGCGGCAAAATCCTTTTCGGTTAATCCGCAATTATCCAGATCCAAATCTTCGGAAAATCTGTCATTTCCGTAAACAATGCGGACGCTTGTTCCGCCCATAAAAATTATTTTATCGCCGAATTTGGATGAAAAAATAATTTCCAATATTTTATACTGCAAATATTCTTTCAGCACCATCCTTGGCAGGCGGTTTTCCGCTTCAGAATAATGCTTTTGAATTTCATTAAACGCCATCATAAAGATATTTGATTAGTTTATTAAGCCGGATTTTTATTTGAGGGGCTTTTACCGCGCGCTCGTATTTTTTAATTTCTGCAATTTTAAAATCAGCCGGCAAAGAAAGCCGCAAAGATTCAAAATCCTTGCTTTCTTTCATGTCCTGCCGAAAATAAACAAGATCAAAAAGCGCTTTTTCCGGAGTTGCCATCCTAAACATTCTTGAACCGCGCGAGCTTTTTATCAAAGTATAGCCGGTAAAAAGTTTGCCGATTATTTTGCGGTAATAAAAAAATCCCGTGCTGTTCTGGATTTTTTCATTGCGGCCTCTTGAAACAGAAGTAATAACGCGCGCAATATCAGGTATTATTTGATAATAAGACAAAGCGTATTCCAAAGAAATGTAGGAATAATTCAGCTCATTGGCGATTATATGCAAATCAACTTTTTCATCAGGCAGAATAAACATCCCTCGCTTTACCTTAATCAGCAAGCCCTTTTTTCGCCAGCCGACTAATTGAGTATGGTTAACTTTGCCAAAAACATTTTTAATGTCTTGATAGGCAATAACAGTAAAATCCTTAAAAAATTGTCTAAAATCTAAATACTTCATAACAAAAGTGTATAAAAAATTATACATTACTGTTTTAAGCATAGCATAGATATTAACTCCGGTCAACAAGCCAAAATCTAAGAGAAAGAAGAGCCAACGCTTAATATGCTTATTTTTGATGATTCAGAAGATCAAGATTATGCCCAACATTTAAATTGGCAGCTTAACGAAAATGAGAATTTTCCAACTAAATCCGCGCCAATAAATGAACTGAAACAAATCAAAGAAATAGCGCGAAAACAAGAAGTTGATATTATTTTTGTGGCTACGCCAGACTCTGTTAATGAAGATTTATTTAAAGAGATAGTAAAATTAAGAAATGACAAAGAAGTAAAAAAACAGCCGATTATATTTGTTATGAAAAGCGAAAAAAATAAAGATGAAATGGAAAAAATACAGAAATACGCCGCTGATATTATTGAGCTTCCGCCTTATGTTGATTTAACAAAACTGCCAAAACAAATTAAATCAGTTCCAGAGCTTTTGGGATTTATTGAAGATGAATACGGCGATAAAATGATAAAAAATAAAATTTCTTTTTACAAAGAATACAAAAATAAATTGGCAGACAGATCTGAGGTTACGGCTGACACTAAAAAAGAGCTGGATATTTTAGAAAATATTTTTAAAGAAAATAATGTTAAAAAAGTTTTAGACGCGGGAGGAGGCGAGGGAAGAATTGCCATTCCGTTGGCAGGCAAGGGCTATGATGTGTCTAACGCTGATTCTTCCCATAGCTTATTGGAAAAAATGAAAACCAAAACCGATAAAGTTAAAGCGATTGAAACTGATCTCAGAAAACTGCCTGTTAATGATAGGCAATTTGACTCCGTAACTTACAATTGGCATGTGTTCTGCGACATTCTCGGAGTGAAAGGCAAAAAGCAAGTTCTATCCGAAGCGCATAGAAGCTTAAAAGACAATGGCGTTATAATTCTGGACTTGCCGGACAGGAAAAAGGGAGAATATAAAAAAGATGGAATTTACATTAACTGCCCCGGAGGCGAATCAGTTTTTGTCGGCTACATTCCAAGCGAAGAAGAAATGCAAAGTTACTTAAAAGAAGCGGGGTTTCAAAATATTCAAACCAATAAATGGGGAACAAGTAGCGGCTTTCCCAAAATTACTTTTATTGCTAAAAAGAAGGCGGGGGTAAAGACAAGCCAAGACGATGAAAGTTTATAATGAAAATTTGTATTATGTCTTGGAAAAATATAATACGCGCGCTTGTTAAAAATCCTAAAAGATGTATAATATACAAAGATTAACCTGCGGGTATCGTATAATGGTTTATTATATTAGCCTTCCAAGCTGAGGATACGGGTTCGATTCCCGTTACCCGCTCATATGAATTTACCCCGCACCTTTTAGGCAGTTCTGCCCTTTTGTATTTGCCATTAAATTTATGTTTATATAATTCCTGCCTAAAAGGTGCGGGGTTTACGATTTTAGATTTACGATTGAATCAAAAAAACTATATTTTTTATACATTTGAATTGACAAAATAAAATACATTAGTTAATATTAAAACATTCTAAAACACTAAGTTAATCACTAAATAATATGCTTACAATAAGATTTTCTAGAATCGGCAAGAAAAACAAGCCGGCATACAGGATAATTATTTCTGAAAAATCCAAAGATCCGTATGGACGAGCTTTGGAAATTTTAGGATCATATAATCCTCATACCAAAGAATTGCAAGCCAAACAGGAAAGAATTAAATATTGGCTAAGCAAAGGATCGGGAATTTCTCCTTCAGTGAATAATTTATTGATTGAAAAAGAGATTATTAAAGGAGAAAAAGTAAAAGCATCTAAAGCCGGAAACAAGAAAAAAGGCGAATCTAATCCGCCAGCTGGCGGAGAAAAAGGCGGAAGCAAAGAGCGGGCCAAAGAAGAAAAGCCGGAGGTTAAGGAAGAAGTTAAAGAAAAAAAGCCAGCGGTTAAAGAAGAAGCCGAGGATCCTGAGAATAAAAAGGAAGAAGATAAATCGTCAGAAACAAAAGAGCAAAAAGACAGTGGCGCAGAACAAGAAAAATCAGCAGAACAAAAAGAGGATATTTTAAAAAACACTGAAGCGCCAAAAGAATAAAGCTGTTGGCAAACATTGACAAATTTTTATTTTATGTTATAATATTTAATACCCTATAAAAGGAAGTTGGACAGACTCACCGCGCAATAAATTTCACTATGAAGTTTATTGGGCAGTGAGTCTAATAATTAATTTAACGAGATCTTTCAAATCTGACTGACAGTTCCTAAAGAAGTCAATTTGGAAGAAAAAGCAAAACTATGGCTGAAAAAGCACAAGATCAAGCATTTTTAGAGTTGATCGCTAAGGCTATTGTCTCAAACCCTGATAAAGTATTAGTGGAAAGGACAGTAGATGAAATGGGCGTTTTACTAACGCTGAAGATTGACCAAAGCGACATGGGCTACATTATCGGCCGCAGGGGCCAGACAGCGCAGGCTATCAGAACTTTATTAAAGATAGTCGGAGCTAAAAATAATGCTCGCGTAAATCTAAAAATATTCGAACCGGAAGGATCTCAAAGGCCGGGTAGAACAGCTAATGTTAGAGCTGACATTGACACCTCTAGCGTTGATGATCTAAAAATTTAAACAAAAAAACAAATTAGATAATCAAAAACCTCTCTGATCGGAGAGGTTTTTGATTTGGGGCAAGAAGTTTTTTTGTTAGCTTGGGTTTTAAAACCCAAGCTAACAAAAAAACTGAAAAATTAATAAAAACCGCCAATTTTATTTATTTTAACCGCAAATTAGGATCAACTTTTAATTTTTGCCAATTTATAAATTTATTCCCCAAAGCGTTAAAATAACCGGCCGCGGCTATCATCACGGCATTGTCCGTTGTGTATTTCAGCTTTGGAATTAGGAATAATGAATCCCCGCAAGAAGCGGGACAAGCAGGAATAATGGTTTTTACGGCTTCTTTCATTTGCCTGCGCAATTCTTTATTAGCCGCGACTCCTCCGGTTAGCATTATGGTTTTGACATTATACTTTTCAGCGGCTTTGATGGTTTTATGAATTAGAACATCAATTATCGCTTGTTGGAATTCGTGAGAGTAATTTGAAATTTGTAATTTGAAATTTGGATTTTTTTGAATTTCGTACAGCAACGCTGTTTTAAGGCCGGAAAAAGAAAAATCGTAATTATCAGAATGAATCATCGGTCGAGGCAATTTAACTCCAAATTTCCAATTTCCAATTTCAAATTTCTCTGCTTCAGCAGCAACTGCCGGTCCCCCGGGATAACCCAAGCCAAGCAGTTTAGCCGCTTTATCAAACGCTTCGCCTGCCGCATCGTCTCTTGTTTCCCCAATGATTTTATATTTGCCGTGTTTCTTCATTAAAATTAACATAGTGTGTCCGCCAGATACGGTTAAAACCAATGAAGGAAATTTGAAATTAGAAATTGGAAATTTGTGTTGGTCAGTAATAAAATTAGCGTATATATGCCCTTCAATATGATTAATGCCGACGACTGGGATGCCCCACGCGCAAGAAAGCGCTTTTGCCGTTTCAATGCCCACGATTAAAGAAGTGATCAGCCCGGGCCCGGTTGACACTGCGATAGCTCTTATTCTTTTCGCGGCATCTTGGCGCTTAATTTTCGCTTTTTCCAGGGCTTCATTAATAACCGGCAAGATATTTAAAACATGCTCGCGCGCGGCAACTTCAGGCACTACGCCGCCGTATTTTTTGTGGATATTTATCTGCGATGAAACTATATTTGATCGTACGAACGCAAGATTTTGCGTTCCCGCGTTTTTGCCTTCAACAATCGCGGCCGCGGTTTCATCACAGCTTGTTTCTATTCCCAAAATTAGCATCTTGACTAAATCTAATAAATTATTTATACTATCTTTAGTATTAACACAATTTAAGAAAAAAATCCATCCCGGCACAGGGGTGTTTATTTTTTAATAATGGTCCCTTCGTCTAATGGTTAGGACATCAGGTTTTATTCATCCCCGCACCACAAAAATAATTTTAATATGCCGCCATCGTCTAATGGTTAGGACATCAGGTTTTCATCCTGAAAATCGGGGTTCAATTCCCCGTGGCGGTACTAATTTTTTACTCTTCCAATGTTTTATTTTTGTGGTGCGAGGCAGGCCTGAAAATAGGGGTTCGATTCCCCTAGGGACTACGATAACAAAAAAATAATCCGGAAAAATCCGGATTATTTTTTTGTTTATTTTTTTACTTCAACTCTTTTTTAAACCAATCAACCCATGGAATTTTTGACGGATCAATGCCGTTAAGCATTCCCAGATAATAAGTAACCCAGCTTCCCAGCTGCAGCATTTCAAACGCTTGAATAAGTTTTGTTTTTCCGGCCAATTCATGGCTTACTGTTTTAACGCTGTTTTTTTCTATTACCTTTTTTGTCAGATAACTTCTCTTTTGTATTCTTGGATGGTATAATTTTGAATCAAAAACTAAGAAGGCTAAATTATTTTTATTGTTTTTCGGAAATGCCAGCCCTTCCATGGCATAATGGTTTAAATCAGGCAAAGTTAAATATGAGGCGAAATGCTTGCTGTTCTCGCAGAATTGGTTGCGCATGGCTTTGGCATTGCCGGTCAAAAATTCAGCCGCTATTATGATAATTTGCTTGTTGTAAAGCGCCTCGGCTATTTGCTTGGCTTTGTTGTTTTTTGTTTTTATCATAGGCCTTAATTCCCTGTCCCAAATTTCCAAGCTGGCAATCATGTCTTCTGTTTCTTTAACCTCTATTTTGAACAGTCCGGCTTTGGCCATCATTACCGCCATGCCGAAAATAGAATAGCCAAACCCCAGCCGCGGCTGTCCGGAAGGGTTATGCTCCGGCTTAAAAATATATCCGGGAATATTGTCTTGAATCATTAATTTTTCCAGCTTTCCTTTGCCATGCGAAGTAATAGCCATTATCTTGGCTCCGCGCTTTTTAGCTTCCGCGTAGGTGCTCAGTGGCTCTTCAGTTGATCCGGAGTAGGAGGATATAATATACAGCGTATTTTTATTAACATGAGCCGGCACACAGTAGCCGGGTGTAATGCTGATAGGCGCTTTGATTTGATCGCTAAAAACAGATTTAATAATTCTCGCGCCGATGTTTGAGCCGCCCATGCCGCTTACCACGACTTGAGTTATTTTGCTATATTCGCTCGGAACTTTTATCAGGCGCGCTTCATGCAGAACCTGCCTGGCTTGATCGGCCAGCATGGAAATGGATTCAGCCGCCTGCCCCGCGTCTTGTTTTTTGATTTGTTTAATGTTGTTTAGATTCATATGGTTATTATATCATAAATTAAAATTTCAAGCATTAGGGCTATTTTTTTATTGCCTATTGCTCAATGATGTAATCGTGCTAAAATAATATTAAGTAATTTATGGCTTACGCGTTTGAATATAATTTATACGCATTTTACATATACAGCTATCGCTTATATTAATATCTGAATTGTTACATTGCTAAATTGTTAAATTGTTTTAATGTCAGTAATTTAACAATGTAACAATTTAACAATGTCTGCTGGGATTTTTCCAACAGGCAGAATAATAGCTTTAAAGAATCAATATTCAAACGCGCAAGTCCTATGTTTTTATGAAACTTACTGCAAAAATTGAACTCAATCCGCAATTCAAGCAAGCGCTGGAAGCGATGGAAAAAACTTCCGGCAATGTTTTTGTTACCGGCAAAGCGGGAACCGGCAAGTCAACCTTGCTTGAATATTTCCGCCATATCACTAAAAAGAAAATCGTGGTTTTAGCTCCGACCGGAGTGGCCGCGATTAATGTCAAAGGCCAGACCATTCATTCTTTCTTCCGCTTTAAGCCGGATATAACTTTGCGGAAAGTAAAAAGAAAATACGGCAAAGACGATAAAGACAATGTTTATAAAAAATTAGGCGCTATTGTGATTGATGAAGTGTCAATGGTAAGGGCGGATTTAATGGACTGCGTTGATAAATTTCTGCGCCTGAACGGGAAAAACAAGAACATGCCGTTTGGCGGCGCGCAAATGATCTTTATCGGAGATTTATACCAATTGCCGCCGGTTGTTATGAGCAATGAAAAAGAAATATTCAGAAAAGAATACAACAGCGAATATTTTTTTGACGCTAAAGTATTTAATAACGGCAAATTCAGCATGGAATTTATTGAGCTTGAAAAAATTTATAGGCAAAAAGACCAAAAATTTATTAATCTCCTGAACGCCATCCGCAACAATTCCATTACCGAGCAGGAACTGAATATTATTAACGCCCGCTATCAGCCGAATTTTCAAAACAAGCCGGATGATTTTTTTATCTGCTTAACCCCGACCAACAAAGCTTCGCAAATTATAAATGAGCAAAAATTAAGCGAGCTAAAAGAAAAATTGTATAATTGCAAAGGAGCGGTTATGGGCGATTTTAACAAAGGGCATCTGCCTACTGAAATTGATTTGCGCGTTAAGCCAGGCGCGCAGATAATGCTTTTAAACAATGATTCCGCCAAGCGCTGGGTTAACGGCACGATCGGCAAAATCGTTGAAATTAAAAAAGACTCGGAAACCGGCTTAAATGTTATTTTCGCGAAATTAGCCAACGGCGAAACAGAGGGCATTCTGCCGCATACTTGGGAAATATTCAATTTTTCCTTGGATAAAAATTCCGGCCTGATAAACAGCGAGGTTGTGGGCTCATTCACCCAGTATCCTTTAAAATTGGCATGGTCGGTGACGATCCATAAAAGCCAAGGCAAGACTTTTGACAGGGTTGTCATTGATATCGGCCGAGGAACTTTTACTCACGGCCAAATGTATGTGGCTTTAAGCCGGTGCACTGCTTTAGAGGGAATCGTGCTGAAGAAAAAAATAACTAAAAAAAATATCTGGATGGATTGGCGTGTGGTGAAATTTGTGACTCAATATCAATACGGGATTTCAGAAAATAATTTGTCGCTGGAAGATAAAGTGAAAATCATTAAACAAGCCATTGCGGATAAAGCGAAATTAAACATTGTTTATCTGAAAGCCAATGACATAAAATCCAAAAGAATAATCCAACCGAAGCGAGTCGGCCAAATGGAATATCTTAACAAGCCGTTTCTGGGAATGAAAGCGCTTTGCTTGGCCAGGGGAGAAGACAGAGTTTTCCGGGTTGATCGGATTTTGGAGATGAGGGCGGCTAATGATTAATAAATTGATTTTGAGCTTTCAACGATTTATAGTTTGCAAATCTCGGCAATCCCTTGTTATAATACAAATAAGCGCGGATAGTTTTAGGGCTAAAATTGCGCAATCTTATTTTCTGCTTGAGTTTGCGCATCCGCTGTGAAAACAATTTATTTATAAGGGAAAAAAGAATACAATAAAACAGATTAACAAGACATAATTATGGCAACTAAATCATCAAATAAAAATTTGCGCGACGCGAGCAAAGCGAAGAAAGACGAGTTTTATACTCAGCTTTCCGATATTGAAAAAGAATTGGGGCATTATGAAAAACATTTCAAAAACAAAGTTGTTTTTTGCAATTGCGACGATCCTCGCATAAGCAATTTTTTTCATTATTTTTCCTATAATTTTGAAAAATTGGGTTTAAAAAAATTAATTACCACCTGTTATAAAAATCAACAGCCGGATTTATTCAGCCAAAACAATTCTGAAAAAGCTATTTATTTGGAATACACCGGCGACAAAAATAACGATAAAATTCCCAATCCCGAAGAAATCGGCATTAAGCATCTAAAAGGCGACGGCGATTTTAGAAGTCCCGAGTGTGTTGAACTTTTAAAACAAGCCGACATTGTGGTTACCAATCCTCCGTTTTCTTTGTTCCGCGAATACGCGGCGCAATTAGTTGAGTATGATAAAAAGTTTATAATAATCGGCAATTTAAACGCCATAACCTATAAAGAAATTTTTAAATTTATCAAAGAAAATAAAATTTGGCTTGGACATAGTATTCACAGCGGGGACAGAGAATTTGGAGTTCCCGATGATTATCCGCTAAACGCGGCTAGCAGCAGAATTGATGAAAACGGCAAGAAATATATTAGAGTTAAGGGAGTTCGTTGGTATACCAATTTGGATTATGAAGAAAGACACGAGGATTTGCCGCTTTATGAAAAATATTATGGGAATGAAGACAAATATCCAAAGTATGACAATTATGACGCAATAAATATTGATAAAACAAAAGAGATACCAGAGGACTATACCGGTGCTATGGGCGTGCCAATTACATTTTTGGATAAATATAATCCAGAGCAATTTGATATAATTGGACAAGGTCAAGGAAATCTTTATAGAGAACTCACGCCAAAAGGTTTAAAGAAAAAATTTGTTGAAGATTATTACAGAACTGGTGGAACCGGTTCAATTAAAGAAGACCATCCTGTTTTGGGTTATTATAATAGAAATGGTAAAGCTGTTATTCCGTATATGAGGATAATTATTAAAAATAAGAAAGTAAAAAAATAAATCTATGGCTAAAGTTATAAAATTATTTGATCCAATTTACATGAGGGCGTTAGAACTCGCTTCAGAAATTCATTCTAAATTAAGAGAACAAATTGATGCAACAAAAAAGGATAAAAAATTAGCAATTTATTATTTGCAAGGAGGTTGTATTACACATGCATACTTAGCAATTAATCACTGGTTGTTGGGTGATCTTGGTGCTCCTTTTATTCACAAAAGGATAATACAAGAAATGGGAAATGTGGCACTTTTTATTTCTGTATTACCAGAAGAACACAGATATATAAAATCTTTTTTTGAAAAAAGTATAATAAGTTTTCCAAATATTTTTTCGACAAAATGGGGAAAAGAAAAGAAGGCAATTTTGAATAAGATGGAATGGGATGATCAAACTTTAAAAAAATGGCAGGACAATGCAAAACTCTTAAATGATGGTTTTTCGAATGCGGTGCATGCCCAGATTGAGACAGCTGCTTTTAACTCAGATAAATATACTGGGGAATATGATTATCGTCTCCAATGGGACGAATTTAAAGGAGGATTTATAAGAAATTTTGATTTTGGACATTATATTGTAATTCCAGCTATTAATCCGTTACTCATAAATAAAGAGGTGCTTTTAATAGAAAAAGACGATTTGGATAAGATAAATCAAATTTGGGAAAAAGTTTCGAAAACTGGATTGGATATATTTAATAATTTGCGAGATAGTGTTTTAAATAAACAACAAGCAAACACTTAAAATTCATACCAACTTTGCAACAAATCTAGTGCATATAAAAATTTATGAAAATTAAAAAACAATCTTACGACCAGTCAAGACAAAAACAATCAAATTATTATTCAAAATTATGCCCAAAAAAAATAAAAAAATTGTTCCAAGCAACAACAGTTTTACTGAATTTTTGCTTTATACGGCTCCTAACGGAAAAGTAAAAGTGGAGATTTTTTTGCCAATCAATATATGAGATAATTAAAAAATATGAGAAAAAACAATCAAAACAATTCAGAACTTCAATTATTTAATAATTTTGTTATTTTTAAAACAGAAAATGGCAAAGTTAATATTGATGTTTTTTTAAAAAACGATACGCTTTGGCTTACTCAAAAAAAATGAGCGAACTTTTTGAAATTAATGTTTCCGCAATTTCTAAACATCTCAAAAATATTTTTGAAATTGGAGAATTGGATGAAAAAGTGGTTGTTTCCATTTTGGAACATACCACATTCAAGATAAAAACTATATTTCCGATTTTGATCGCGAAGTTAAAAAATTATTAGACGTTAAAAATAATAAAAAATAATTTTATGAAAATTGAACTTAAAGAAATTACAATTAAAGAAGTTGCGAACGGGTATAAAAACAGCGACGAAGAGGGCGTGGTCGGTTATGGCGGAAAATTAAATATCCGCCCGAAATACCAGCGCGAATTTATTTATAAAGACGACAAAAGAAATGCCGTAATTGAAACCGTTAAAAAGGATTTTCCTTTGAATGTGATGTATTGGGTAAAAAGCGAAGACGGAACTTTTGAGGTGATGGACGGACAACAGAGAACCATAAGCTTTTGCGAATATATAGACGGAAAATTTTCTCTGAATAATTTATATTTTCACAATCTTACGGATACGGATAAAAAGCAAATTTTGAATTACAAATTAATGATTTATTTTTGCGAGGGAAACGACAAAGAAAAATTGGACTGGTTTAAAATTATAAACATAGCCGGAGAAAAGCTGACGGATCAGGAACTCCGAAACGCTATTTATACCGGAACTTGGCTTACTGACGCAAAAAGATATTTCAGCAAATCAGGATGCCCCGCTTATGGCACAGCAAGTAATTATTTAAAAGGCGCGGCAATACGGCAAGAATATTTAGAGACCGCAATCAGGTGGATAAGCAATGGCAAGATAGAAGATTATATGTCCAAGCATCAGCGCGAGCCGAATGCTAACGAATTATGGCTTTATTTTCAAAGTGTCATAAATTGGATAAAAGCGGTTTTCCCAAATTATCGCAAAGAAATGAAAGGCGTGGAATTCGGACCTTTGTATAACGAATTTCAGAATGAAAAAATAGATTCAAAGAAACTGGAAAAGGAAATAACGGAATTAATGCAAGATGAAGATGTAACAAAAAAATCCGGAATTTATTCGTATGTTTTAACTAGAAATGAAAAGTTTTTGAACATTAGAGCGTTTACAGAAAAACAGAAAAGAGAGGCTTACGAAAAACAAAAAGGCGTTTGCAAAAAATGCAAAGAACATTTTGAAATAGAAGAAATGGAAGCCGACCACATCAAGCCCTGGCATGAGGGCGGGAAAACAACCGCAAAGAACTGCCAAATGTTATGCAAGCAAGATAATCGAACTAAGTCCGGGAAATAAAAAAATAGACTCGCCAACTAACGCTGGCATAAATTCCGCCGCCGTCCAAAGCGAACTTGCCTGTCGGCAGACAAATTATAAAAAGAAAGAAATAATTTTATGACCAGCCAAAACAAAAACAACCAAATCATTATTCAAAATTATGTCCAAAAAAAATAAAAAAATCATTCCAAGCAACAACAGTTTTACTGAATTTTTGCTTTATACGGCTCCTAACGGAAAAGTAAAAGTGGAGATTTTTTTGCGCGATGAAAACATTTGGTTGACGCAGGCAAAAATTGCCGATCTTTTTGATGTGGACAGGAGCGTTGTTGCAAAACACTTGCAAAATATTTTTTCAGAAGGTGAATTGGATAAAAATTCAACTTGTGCAAAAATTGCACAAGTTCAAAGTGAAGGCAATCGGCGCGTAAAAAGAGATATTGAATTTTACAACCTTGACGCTATTATTTCCGTCGGTTATCGGGTCAACAGTTCTAAGGCGACACATTTTCGCGTTTGGGCGACGGAACGGTTAAAAGAATATATTATCAAAGGGTTTACTATGGATGATGAGAGGCTCAAGGATCCGTATGGTTTTTTCGGCAAAGACTATTTTGAAGAACAATTGGCGAGAATTAGAAATATCCGTTCCAGCGAAAGGCGTATGTATCAAAAAGTGACTGATATATATGCCCAGTGCAGCGCTGATTATAATCCCAACGAGGAAATCACCAAGCAATTTTTTGCAACAGTGCAAAATAAATTGCATTTTGCCATTACCGGTAAAACAGCCGCGGAAATAATAAGTGAAAGGGCGGATGGCGCTAAAATAAACATGGGACTTACAGTTTGGAAAAATAGCCCGAAAGGCGCCATACGGGAAACTGATGTGGTTATCGCTAAAAATTATCTAAACGAAAAAGAGCTTGATCATTTGAACAGAATTGTTGACATGTATTTAAGTTTTGCCGAGATGCAAGCGGAAAAAGGCATAGTTATGCATATGAAAGATTGGGTGGAGAAATTAGACGCTTTTTTGAAATTTAATGAGCGGGAAATTTTAGAAAACGCCGGAAAGATAAGCCATGAAGTTGCGGAAGCGCTGGCTTTGGGCGAATATGAAAAATTTAATAAAATTCAAGATAAAAACTATATTTCCGATTTTGATCGCGAAGTTAAAAAATTATTAGACGTTAAAAAGGGGAACAGAAGTTAGAATTTACCTATTGAATAACAGGGATGTAACAAAATAATCGTGTTTAGGGTGAGGCGCAATTCACCCCTTTAATTCCACCGCCCTCTCCCTAAAAATAGAAATTAAATTTTATGACAGAGAAAAAAAGAAAATAATTTTGCCTTTGTTGACGGACAAAATTTACATATGGGAACAAAATCAGAAGACCCGGCTTGGCAGGTGGATTTTTTCAAATTCAGGGAATACTTAAAAAAGAAATATAATGTTACCCGCGCCTATTATTTTTTAGGTTTTACAATTGACGAGAAGAGCGACCTATACGATAAAATCCAGGAATCTGGTTTTATTTTAAAATTTCGCGAGCACAATTCAGCCATGCTTGGCAAGAAAAAAGGCAATGTTGATGCTGATATTATATTTTCTATAATGAAAAAGATATATAAAAAAGAACCATTTGATAAAATAGTTCTAGTTTCCGGTGATGGCGATTATAGAATGCTGGTTGATTTTTTGATTGAAGAAAACCGATTCAAAAAAATACTTTTCCCCAATAAAAAATTCGCCTCATCTTTATATAAAAAAATAACCAGGATATATTTTGATTACATGGCTAATATAAAACACAAAATTAAGTTCAAATAAAAAAAGGGGGCCATCAGCCTCGCGGCGTCAGGGACCCTTTTGTCTTAATGCTTATATATTATACCATTTTTCTAGAAAAGTCAATACTAAAAAAAATTCATAAAAATAAGCTAAAATAGACAATAAGGAGTTTTGAAAAAAATGGAATTCACCCATTTAATCCCCCTCGCTCCTGCCATTACGCCCGTGGCGGCTGTATTGCGATTCTCCGTTTTGCGCTAAATCGGGGAATTATTAAGGGGTTGCGGCAATAAAAAAATAAAGGTGACTCATCCTTCATTTTTTCTATTTACAAATCAAAAAATCTCTCCTAGGCATTCGGGAGCGATTTTTTTTGTCGCAAAACAAAATTTGCCCTAAATAATTGCGGTTTTAATTAGTGTGTAGTAGAATAATAATATTGAAATAAAACATTACAACAATGAACAAAAAAGAATTAAAATTTATTTTACAGCAAGGAGAAGGATTTAAAACAGAGTTTAAGGAAAATATTAATAATATTGACAAGGAAATTGTTGCTTTTGCCAATACGGAAGGCGGCAGGATTTTTATTGGCATTGAGGATAACAATAGAGTCAAAGGCATTAGGATTACCAATAAACTAAAATCAGAAGCGCAGGATTTAGCCAGAAATTGCGATCCATCAATAAATATTAGAATCAAGGAGTTTGAGAATATTCTTATAATTCATGTTAATAAGGGCGCTGATAGACCATACAAGTGCAGTTCCGGGTTTTATTTAAAACAAGGCGCTAATTCTCAAAAAATGACTAGAAATGAAATTTTAGGTTTCGCGGTAAATGAAGGCAAAGTAAAATTTGATGAACAGATTAATAAAAATTTTGTTTATCCTAATGATTTTGATGAAAATAGATTAAATTATTATCTTAATTTAGCAAATATTTCCAAAATAATACTTAATAAGCAAATATTAATTGATTTAGATGTTGCTAAGAAAAATACAATTTTAAATTTTAACAACGCAGGCGTAATGTTTTTTGCAAAAGATCCGCAAAAATTCATTTCCCATTCTATTTTTACCTGTGTTTTATTCAAAGATAAAGAAGGCAGCGATATAATAGACAGGCAGGAAATTACTGGAAATCTTATTGAGATTATTGAGGGAGTTATAAAATTTGTTAATAAAAATATTCGCGTGGCATATAAATTTACAGGCAAACCGCAGAGAGAGAATGTGTATGAATATCCGTTAGAAGCAATAAGGGAGGCAGCTATTAATTCAGTCGCCCATAGAGATTATTTTGAAACAGGACATAATAATATTCTTAAAATTTTTCCTGACAAAATTAATATTGTTAATGTATGGATAAGACCTAAAGGATTTAAGCTTGGCAAAGATGTGTTTAGAAGAAACAAAATTGTTGCGGATTTGTTATCAAGAGTGGGGCTGATTGAAAAAATCGGTTCAGGGTTTGCCAGAATGAAAAATTATTGCAAAGAAGTTAACGCCCCAATATTTAAATTGGATGTAAGCGAAAAATATTTTAGAATTGAATTTTTTAAAAGCAGGGATTATTTAGATATGATCAAAAAAGATACAGAAGGGTTGGTAGAAGGGTTGGTAGAAGGGTTGGTAGAAAGCCAAAAAGAGATCATTAGATTAATTTCTCAAAACTTTTATATTTCAAAAAAAGAATTATCCAATAAAATTGGCATAAGCACAACTGCAATTGATAAAAATATTAAAAGCTTAAAACAGAAAGAGCTGCTTAAAAGAATCGGTCCGGCTAAAGGCGGATATTGGAAAATAATGGACAAATAAAAAAACCGCTCCTGAAAATTTGGGCGCGGTTTTTTTTGTAAACCACGTTAGATATGCGCCGTTCCGTAAAATCACTCCGCGATAACTGGGCAAACGTCTAACGGGGTAAAACGAAATATAACAAAAAAATTGCGATTTTAGTTGGTGCAGATAAATCGTAAATCTAAAATCTAAAATTATATGCTAACCCTCCTAAAAACTCATTTCGGCTTTGACCAATTCCGGCCGGGGCAGGAAGCCATTATCCAAAATGTGCTGGATAATAAAGACGCGTTTGTTATTATGCCGACAGGAGGAGGCAAGTCGCTTTGCTATCAATTGCCGGCGCTTAAACTGGCCGGGCTTACTTTGGTTGTTTCGCCATTGATCGCTTTGATGAAAGATCAGGTTGACGCGCTTAAGGCCAATGGCATCGCGGCTGAATTTATTAACAGCACTCTAAGCTATAATGAAATTGAGCGGATGCAGGCAGACGCGCGGACCGGACGAATTAAACTATTATACATAGCGCCGGAGCGGCTGGCATCGCCGGCTTTTCAAAATTTTTTAAAAACACTTGCGGTAAGCTTAATCGCCATTGATGAAGCGCACTGCATCAGCGAATGGGGGCATGACTTCCGGCCGGACTACCGCAATTTAATAATGCTGCGGCAAAATTTTCCCCAAGTGCCAACTATTGCCTTAACAGCCACAGCCACTGAAAAAGTGCGCGAGGATATTATTACCCAGCTTAATCTGCAAAAAGCAAAAATTTTTCTCGCCAGCTTCAACCGTCCGAATCTAACTTATGTTGTCCGGCCTAAAAGAAACGCTTTTGACGGCCTGCTTTCAATTTTAGAAAAACATAAAAACAGTTCCGTGATTATTTATTGCTTTTCCCGCAAAAATACGGAGAATTTATCCGCTGATTTGCGCGCGGAAGGGTTTAGCGCCTTGCCGTATCACGCCGGGCTTGATAATCTTGCCCGCAAGCAGACGCAGGAAAAATTTATCCGCGATGAACTGCGGATTATCGTCGCCACTATCGCTTTCGGCATGGGCATTGACAAGCCGGATGTCCGGCTGATTGTCCATTACGACTTGCCGAAAACAATTGAGGGCTATTATCAGGAAACAGGGCGGGCCGGACGCGACAATTTGCCCAGCGAGTGCGTTTTATTTTATTCGTTCGGCGACACCAAAAAGCATTATTTTTTTATTGATCAAATAACAGATAACGTGGAACGGGAAAGCGCGGACAGAAAATTAAAGCAAGTGGTGGAATTCTGCGAGCTTGATTCCTGCCGCCGGGAATTTCTGCTTTCGTATTTTGGGGAACACAACCCCCCCGCGCCCCCCCTTGGTAAGGGGGGAGATACGGAGGATCTATCTGATTCCTCTCCCTCCTTGCCAAGGAGGGGGCTGGGGGGAGGTAATGGCTGCGCCGGCTGCGATATTTGCCTTACGCCCAAAGAGGAATTTGACGCTACAATAATCGCGCAAAAAATACTTTCAGCCGTGATCCGCACCGGGCAGAGATTTGGGGCCAATTATGTTATTAAAGTGCTGAAAGGATCGGCCGGCCAAAAAATCCGCGAGCGCGGACATGAAAATTTATCTGTTTACGGCATCGCGCGCGATCACAGCGAAGACGAGTTAAAGAGCATTATAAAAATGCTAATCGCGAAGAAGCTGCTTGTAAAAAGCGCTGACGAATATCAGATATTAAGCTTGGCTTCCGCCGGCAAAAAATTTCTGCAATTGCGAGAAAAAATTATTTTAAGCAAGCCAAAATCCGATGAACTGCGCGCGGTTAAAACAATGGAAGAGCTGGAATATGATCAAGCGCTGTTTGAAAAATTGCGGCAGCTGCGCAAGCAAATCGCTGACGAGCTTGGCGTGCCGCCTTTTGTTATTTTCGGAGATGTCGCTTTGCGGCAAATGGCTTATTATTTTCCGCAAAGCCAAGAAAACTTTTCACGCGTCAGCGGAGTGGGAGAAGAAAAATTAGCCCGCTTTGGCAAAGTTTTTATCAGCCAAATCGCGGGATACGCGCGCGAACATGGCTTGAGCGAAAAAAACATTCCTGTCCGCCGCTCAAGCGCGGAACGCGGGGTAAAGCGCGAGGGATCAACTTACGAGGAGACCAAGAAATATTTTTTACAAAAATTGCCGATAGAAGAAATTGCCGAGAAAAGGGGATTGGCGCCAAGCACTATAACCGGCCATTTGGAAAAATTAATTTTAGCCGGAGAAAAGCTTGACATTGATTATTTAAAACCGCCCGCTGACCGGTTTGAAAAAATAAAAAAAGCATTCCATGAATCAGGCGGCTTAACTTTGTCTCCTGTCCGCGAAATATTAGGCGAAGAATATTCTTATGATGAATTAAGGTTCGCGAGGATATTTTTGTGATTAGCGGTTAAAGAATTTTCATAGTATCGCCGCGCAATAAGTTTCACTGCGAAAAATATTTTAATAAAATAAATCGTTATGCGTTATGTGTTACGCGTTACGCGTTACGCGTTACGCGTTACGCGAGCGCGCGCACGGCTTAAAACTCATGCGATGGATGGCGCAAGGACCATATTTTTTTAGCCGTTCCATATGCAATTTTGTGCCATATCCCTTGTGCTTGTCAAAGCCGTAATTAGGATAAATATCATGCATTTCCAGCATAATGCGGTCCCGCTCAACCTTGGCTATAATTGAAGCCGCGGCAATGCAAAAAACCAATTCATCTCCTTTGATTATCGCTTTCTGCCGATAAGAGCAATTGGAAATTTTTAAATTGCCGTCCAGCAATATAAAATCCGGCTTTTGCTTTAAACTGCCGACAGCTTTTTTCATGGCGAGAAAAGAGGCCTGCAGAATATTTATCCGATCAATAGTCTGATGGCCGCAAACTCCAATGCCGACTTCGCCCAATCTTTCCATTATAAATTCCGCCAGCTCTTCCCGCTTTTTAGCGGTTAACTTCTTTGAATCTTTGATCAGCTCTATCTCCGGCGAATCAAGCTTGTCAATAAACCCCGGCTCCAAAGCAACGCAGGCCGCCACCACCGGCCCGGCCAAAGGCCCTCTGCCTGCTTCATCAATCCCTGCTATAATCTTATAGCCGGCAGAAAACAAATTTTGCTCTTCAGTTAATTCCAGCATAACTGAATTATACCACAAAACTCGCATTTAATTTATATTGCTGTGTGGTATAATGAGAATAAGGGGATTGTTTTTAAAAAGTTCGCGTATAATTTGTTAGCTGAAATCATCTTTAACTTTTAATTAACGAAATAACTTTATGAAAAAAATAACATCATTTCTAAAACGACAACCGACTGAAAAAGAACACAAACAAGGTAAATCAGAGGCTATAATATTAGGTGCGATTATTGGCGTTGTAATAACCTCAACAATAGAATATTTTTTTAATGTGGAAATTCCAGTAATTATAAAATGGTTTGTAATAGTAGGCGGCTTCTCGTTCCTCTCTCAAAAATTTTTAAGTAAACATTTGTGCAAAAAATTATAATTACTTGAGTTGTATTAAAAGTTAAAAATGACATCGTAATGTCGCGGAGTATGTGGTGTTTTCTCCGCTTCGCTGCAAAAACGATTTAACAAATTTTTTAAGAAACAAAAACCGCCAAAGTAATTATCAATGGCGGTTTAACACAGTACGAACTTAGCCTCCGTAACTTCCGGTGTTTTCATGACAGTCAACGCACAAAATTAGACAGTTGCTGAGCCCATCAGAACCGCCAGCCTCTTGTGAAACCATATGATGTGCATGCCATTTTTTACCAGAAATGGAATTTTGTGGACCCAATACTTTATTACATCTTCCAGAATGACCGCAGTTTCTGAGAGCACATTCGCATTTTCCCCCAGCTCTACGCCAAGCTTGGTCAATGGTTTCTTGTGAAAAAGCCATAATAATAGATAAATTAATGATTAAATTTCCCCAAAATCTGAAAATGTGCTATCCTTTAATTATCAAGATGGTGTGTGCGGATAACGACCGCACATTTTCAAACGGGGTTCGAATAGGCCCCGTTTTGATTTTGGGATTTATTCTATAATTTTAGCAAAAGCAGTTATTATTGTCAAATTCTTAACAAAGCGTCAAACACTTGACAAGTATTAATCAAAGATTTATACTAAAAATATAAAAAGTATTTAAGTAAAATATGCACTACATCCAACAAAAAATATTAAGTTTCGCCGACAATTTAAATTTAAAACGAGATGGGCTTAGACAAATTGGAAGACTGGTCGGAGAACCCCATCCTTTTAAAATATCTTACCACTTAAAAAAACTTGAGGAAAAAGGTTTTATTAAAATTGACAAAAAAACCGGCGAAATCAAACGCGCAAACAACGAAGAGCCACAAAAAGGCTTATTTTTGGCAATTCCCGTTCTTGGATCAGCGAACTGTGGAGATGCAAACATATTTGCAGAAGAAAATTTAGAAGGTTATATCAAGGTATCAAAAAATATTATTAAAACCAGCGACGGCTTACTTGCTATTAAGGCGTCGGGTAATTCAATGAACAAAGCCAATGTTAATGGTCAGAATATTGAAGACGGTGATTATGTTATTGTTAATTCAAAAAAACAACCTCAGCCAAATGATTATGTTTTAGCAATTATTGATAATTGCGCAAACATAAAAAAGTTATTGCTGGATTCTAAAAATAAAATTATTTCTCTAATGTCAGAATCGACAGAAAATCATCCGACTATTTTTATTCATGAAACTGATAAATTTTTAATAAACGGCGTTGTCAAATATGTGATTAAAAAGCCGATTATAAATTGATCATAAATTTTCTTTTTTGGCGATTTTTAGGTATAATACACTTATAAAATACTATTATATGAATGAAAGAAAAACTGAAAAAATAATTAAAGACAAACTAACCTCACTCGGTTATTTTGCAACGCCTGACATAATTATTGAGGAACAACAAAGTGATAGCGGAATAATAAATAATTTATTATCCAAAGCCAGTAAATCAGGGTCCGGTACTGGCTACCCAGAGTTTATAATAAGGAAAAAAAACTCAGATGTTGTTATAGTTATTGAATGCAAAGCACATAAAAAAAATCATGTTAGCAAAAAAGTGGATAACCCAAAAGATTTTGCCGTTGATGGTGTTTTGCACTACGCATCTTTTCTAAAAAAAGAATTCCATGTAATTGCAATTGCAATCAGCGGTGAAGAAAAAAATAATTGTAAATTATCAATATTCCAATGGAATAAAAATGAAAAAAGATATTTTCCAAAAAGGTATACTGATTTGATGGCATACGACGATTACTATTCTTTATTTCATGAAAAAGACTCGGTCATTATTTCTGAAAAAGATTTGATGCAATACGCAAAAAAATTGCATGACGAAATGAGAGATGAGGCAAAATTAAAAGAAGCTGAAAAACCTTTGCTGGTGGGGGCGTTACTGCTCGCCTTAGAAAGTGGAGACTTCGTGAATGAATATCCGAGCATAACTAATCCGAAAAAATTAGCAAATAGAATCATTGGATCTATAGAGGATGGCTTAAGGGAAGCTACTATACCCGAAAATAAAATAGAAACTCTAAAAAGAGAATTCGGTTTTATCACCACCCATACCTATTTAACGAGAGGCGAAATTGATACTAAAAATCCTTCGCATGACAATAATATCCTTCATAAATTTTTATTTGATATTCATAAAAAAGTATATCCATTCATAAAAAAGGTTAACAACATGGATATAATAGGTAGATTTTACTCTGAATTTTTACGTTATACTGGTGGCGACGGAAAAGGGCTTGGTATTGTTTTGACACCACCGCACATCACTGATCTTTTTTGCGAACTATCAGAAGTTAATAAAAACTCAAGGGTAATCGACATTTGTGCTGGAACTGGCGGATTTTTAATTTCAGCTATGGAGCACATGCTCACCGACGACCCGACTGTATCTGAAATTGACAATATTTATAAAAATAATCTAGTTGGCATAGAAACTCAAACAAATATGTTTGCTTTAGCCTGCGCAAACATGATTATTCGTGGCGATGGTAAAACAAATCTTTTACAGGATAACTGCTTTGACATGAAGAAAGAGGAGCTCCGAAAATATCAATGCAATATCGGGATGATCAACCCGCCATACTCACAAAAAAAGGAGGAGGAGAAAGAACTTAGTTTTGCAGATTATATGTTGGATGTTTTAAATGTTGGCGGTATTGGAATAGCAATATTACCGATTAGATGCACGAACAACGATAATGACATCAGGGAAAGAATAATGAAAAAACACACATTACGAGCCGTAATGATTATGCCGTCAAATTTATTTAAAGGCGTTGGCACCCATACTTGTATAATGGTTTTTGAGGCACACAAACCGCACAATGACAAAACACAAACTTGGTTTGCTCTATGGAATGATGACGGCTTTGTAAATTACAAAAATCAAAGAGTGGATAGAAATGACAAATGGAGGGGAATAAAAAAACAATGGCTTTTGGATTACAGAAACAGAAAAGAAACCGCCGGTTATTCTGTGTTAAAAAATGTTGGCCTCGCAAATGAGTGGTCGGCTTTGGCATATGTAAAAACAAATTATAAAAATTTAACAATTAGAGACTTTAAAAATACCATAAAAGATCACCTAATTTGCAACATAAAAAAAGAAACTGGCATAGAAAATATTTATGAAATAATTTCGAATATTCTGGAAGATGCGGATAAAAGAAAAATATTTGAAAAAGAAACTGATGATGAAAAAAATATAGATATAAAAAATTGGAAGCCAATTGAAATCAATAAAATTTTTGATATTACTGGCAGCAAAACAACGCCTAAAAAGAAACTGGAAGAAATTGGTCAAGGCGATTATCCATATGTAACAACTAGAGCTACAAATAATGGCATAGATGGATATTATAATTATTTTACAGATAAAGGCAATGTCTTAACGCTTGATTCCGCAACGATAGGTTATTGTAGTTATCAAAAAGAAAATTTTACTGCGAGCGACCATGTGGAAAAATTAATTCCAAGGTTTAAAATGTCAGTTAGTACGGCGATTTTCATACAAACACTGTTAAACAAAGAACAATTCAGATACTCGTACGGCAGAAAATTTAATCAAACAAGAATAGAAAATACAAAAATTATAATACCTTTTAAAGACGGGTCTCCTGACTGGAATTCAATGGATCAATTTGTAAAACAAATCTTGGGTAATAATAAAATCTGATTTCTATCATAAAGAGTTTTGAATTTTTGGCATTCCCGCCAATTCGGCGGGCAGGCACCCATTTAATTCCTCCACCCGCCTCGCAAGCGAGAGCGTTGCGGTCAGGCCTCTTCCCTTTGCCCCAAAACAAAAAATAACAATCTCACTAATCTTTAAACCGCTAAACATCAACATAACTAAAACACATGAGAAAGAAAATTTTAATCATATCGGCAGGATTATTTTTACTAACAATATTAGCTGGAATCTATTGGCTCAAGAAAGGCGCTTCCCATTTTATTCAACCACAATTTTATAACGACGATGTCCAAAATGAATTTGATAATAAAGATGTAAAATGGATAACTTATCAAAATGAAGAATATGGTTTTGAGATAGAATATCCAGAGAAATTAACCAGTAATAAATATTGGGCTGGTTTGCCGGATGAATTAACTGAATCCGATGTATTAATAGATAGTAAAATGTTTGTTAAAAATAATAACTTTTATCTTCATCAGGAATATGAATATGGTTTTGATTGGCGAATTGGACAATTTATTAAACTTGAAGATATTTGCATACCTGAATACAATGGTAAAGTTGAATATGGATTGCCTTGGCATATTGTTTTTTTGGATATTGATAATGAAAATAAACTAGACGAATTAATCAAGCAAAAATACGGGGCAAGCTGCAGTTACCAAGAAAAACATGAAACTAATTTTTCCAACACTTATGATATAAAAATAAAAGGCGACGGCAAAGATTTGGGTTCAACAAAATGTCCGATAAATTATAGATACCACCTAAAATATAGTCCTATATATAAGAGAGCCGCCTTTTGGCATACGGGACAAGAATGCATTTTGGGTTTAAGCTTTGATGATTGTTATGATCAAAAAATTTCTGATTCTTTCCGTTTTATTGACTAAAAAATAAAAACCATAAAAAACTTTTTTATTAACTTAAAATCTATCATGCCATTAGACATACTATCAAAAACTCCAATTCCGGACAAACTGCCAAAGCAAATGCAGGAAACAATCAATGAGCTGAAAAAATCTCTTGACAAAAATGATTGTTTAAAGCAAGCTTATGAAATATTAACCGCGAAATACCGCGGCCAGAGAATAAAAACCTATACAAAATTATTTAATGTTTTTAGCAAGGACATTGATAAAATGTGGAGCCAAGCCGGATTTTTACACTGCGCTAATATAAACTATTTAATGAGAACCTTGTTAATAAAAAGCGGCTTCTTTAATAATTCTGACATAGCGCTGAAATGGACAATGGTTTGGCATGTTTCGCCGCATCAATATATTCACGTAATAATAAATAACAAAAAAATTAACATAGATGTATGGGCTAGTTCCCGTGGAATCAAGTTTGGGGATTACGCGCGCGGATTTCATTAATTGCCAATTAAACCAACAACACTGCCGGCAAAAAATAAAACGCCGGCAATTTTTTTATTGGAAAATTTTTTAAAATTTTCACCAAATAAAAAACTGCCAAAATAAATTGACAGCTTGCTTGAAGAATTTGGTCGGGGCGCGCCAAATATTTAAAATCAGAGATAAGCAGTTTCTTGCCCAATATCTTAATTGCATTGGCTGCGCCCCGATAAAATTTTTAAAATGTGCGATGAAAATGAAACAGAGAGCGGGCAGGAAGACCTACACCTGTTGTTTCCCTTTGGAAAGAGGGCTGCACAATTTGACGGATCTTTACTCTCTGTTTCGTCTTGCATCTTATCACATTCTTATTATATGTCAAGGAAAAAATAATTTATTTAGTCGCGCAAACAAAAAGAACTTAATTCCTCCAAACCAAAGAAGTTAAATTTCTTTTTATTTTATTATTTTTATTATTTTACTATTTTATTATTTATTTTACTATTTTCTCTGTTCAGCTGTATATATTGATAAGCAGCCAAAGCAGCGATTGTCGCTTGTCCGCAGGCAATCGTAATCTGCTTGAATTCAACCGGGGTAACATCTCCTGCCGCAAACATGCCGGGCAAACTGGTTTGGCACTTTTCATCAACAATAATTTGATTTTTCTCATCGCGCTTGACCAAATCCGCCACCAAATCCGTGCTGGCAATTCGCCCGACTTCAACAAACAAACCGTCAACAGCTATTTCTTTTTCTTGGCCGGTTTTTTTATTTACAACTTTAATTTTTTCTAATTTATTGCTTCCGACAACCTCCTTAATTTCACTGCTTAAAACAAGTTCCACGTTTTTTTTGCTTTTTACCTCTTCCACCAGCGCTTCAAACGCCCTGAACTCATCCCGGCGGTGTATTAAATAAACTTTAGCGGCGATCTTGGATAATATTTCCGTTGCGTCAACCGCGGAATTTCCTCCGCCTGCCACCGCCACTGTCTTGTTTTTGTAAAAAGGCCCGTCGCAAGTGGCGCAATACGACACACCCTTGCCGGTAAATTCCCGTTCGCCTGGGATAGCCAACCGGCGCGGAACCAAGCCCAAGGCCAAAATAACGGTTTTCGCTTCAAATTGTGATTTATTGGTATGTAAAATAAATTTATCGTCTGTTTTCTCAATTTTTTTCACTTCTTCTGTTTTTATTTCCACTCCCAGATTTTTAACCTGCTCTTGCATTTTGGATATTAATTCAAAATTGCTGATTGATTTAAACCCGGGATAATTCTCAATCTCCGAAGCCCAAATAAGCTGGCCGCCCAGCTCTTTTCCCAGAATTAAAGTTTTCATCTCGCGCCGCGCCGCGTAAATGCCGGCAGTCATCCCGGCAGGCCCGGATCCTATTATAATTGTATCGTACATAGTTTTAGTTTTGTTAGATTATTAAAAAATATAAAAAATTTTGGTATAGTAAATAATTTATTTTATATTAAAACCTTTTTTAAGTTTTAATAATAACTTGATATTTTTTTTATTTTATGTTAAACTACTCCATATAAAACATATAATAAAAAAGGAGGTTAAGCTAATGAAAACAGAAGTAGTTATTAGGGAGTATTGTATAAAAAAATTGGCTCAAATTCTCTATGACTGTGTTGAGTGCCCTGGTGATAGAGCGAAAATTGATTGGGCTACAGCTCAAAATCACATTGACGGAAATCGTTGGGTTGTTGATACTGTAATGGAAAATTTGATCAAGAAATGGGTTAATGACCACAAGAAATGGGTTAATGACCATGTGAGGGAGCGTATTCTCAGTAATCAAATTATAGTAAACAATGACCATGTGAGGGAGCGTATTCTCAGGAATCAAATTATAGTAAACATAGAATGTAATTTCGAAAGGTTTGATCAATTGTTTGGGCGATACATTTGGAACGCCTGTTATCAAAGGATTAAGCCAATTCTTCCCCGTCCACCATATCAACGCATACTATTTCATTAAAATTTCAAAAGGGCTTAATTAATAAACAAAAAACATTAAATTTTTTTTCACTTAGCCCGATGCTTCGCGTTAAGCGAAATAGCTCCATAAAGGTCGCGACAATTTGTCCGGCCTTTTTTCTTTTCCAAAACAATATCTTAATGCAATTCACAAATCAAAACTTTTTATTAAACCACATCTACCCAAATCTGTCAAATTTAGCAATAATTATCCCCAAATAATCCCCTTTTTTATTTTGGCTAACATTAGCCAAGTTTCAATTTAAAGTCCACAGTACTGTGGACTTATCCACCTTGAGCTTAAAAAAACTTTTAGTCTACAAAACTGTGGACTTTAAATTGAAAAATGCAAAAAACTACAAATTTTTATTAATTATTTCTTCCAAAGCATCCTTGCTTTGATAGCCGGTTAATTGCTCAATCACTTCCCCGCCTTTGAATAAAATAAAAGTTGGCACGCTCATTACATTGTATTTCTCAGCAACTTCATTTCCATCATCAATGTCTAATTTGCCGATCTTAATATTCTTATCTTTATAGTCCTCGGCTAATTCATCTATTATAGGCGCCATTAGCTTGCATGGCCCGCACCATAAAGCGGCAAAGTCAACTAATACCAAGCCCTTGTTTTCCTCAACCTCTTGTTTAAAATTTTGATTTGTTAATTCCATATATTTTAGTTTAAATTAAAAAGTTTAAGAATTACGTGTTTGAATAAAAATAATAATTATCTTGCTTCAAACTGAATAATGTAAATATGAAAATACAAGAATATAAAAATATCTTATTTTCATAATTTCATATTCTTGTATTTTCATATACTGCGGAAATAAACTTGATTAATTATTAAATAACGCAAATGTGTAATTTAATAATTGAATGTTCTTTGTGGAACAAATATTGTTAATAATTAACGCTTACTAAATTCAAAATACTTTTTTCGCTAATATTAAATAATTTGACTGTTCCATATAGAACAAATAAATGTTCCATGTGGAACTTTTGTGGACCATAAGGGACTTGAACCCTTGACCTCTTCCATGCCATGGAAGCGCTCTAGCCAACTGAGCTAATGGCCCATTTCGGATATCAGATATCAGATTTCGGATCTCAGATCTATGATATTTAGAGTCCGATGTCTGAAATCCGACATCCGACATCCGAAATGGTGTCCTCGGCAGGAATCGAACCTGCATTTAAAACTTAGGAGATTTTTGTTTTATCCATTAAACTACGAGGACGCGCATGCCCATTTAACAATAATTTTCAATTTTTAGTCTACATTAATGTAGACTAAAAATTGTATTTAAGAAATTATTTCTTAAAAAAATTCGCTATTCTAATCATAACAACACAAAACTTTACTTGTGTCAAATATCGCTAATATAAGCTAAAATTTATAATTTTAAAATTTATTTAAATGGATTAAATCCTGCTTTTAGCTGATTAGTGATCGGCAAGAAAAGCGGGCGGGGCAGTTTCTCCCACTTAAACCACCCCCCATTCTTCACATTTGCACGGCTCCATTACTTTGACTTCGCCTGAAGCAAGCTCAGATATCATGCAAATCGTGATATAGTGCTTTTTCTCGCTTTCAAAAATATCATTGGTAGCTGCGCCAAAACGCAAATTTTTGATTTTAACCCCGGCTTCTTCGCTCACTTCACGGCGAGAGCATTCTTCCAATGATTCGCCATACTCTAAATGTCCGCCGGGATAGCACCACGCTCCTTCGCCATGCGCGTTTTTCCTTTTTCCAAGAAGAATTTTACCGTCTTTTATGACAATTACTCCGACTCCGACTTTTGGCCTGTTGTTCATAAAAATAATCTTAATAAATTTTATTTCACACCTTTGCGAATAAACGAAAAAGCGGCAATATAATGCATTATTATGATACATTAATTTTTTTGCTTTGACAAACTCTGAAATCTTGCTTAAAATTAAAGTATTAATAAAAATAAGAGCAAGAAAATAAATAAAACATTAGTAATATTTTATTTTATTATTTTTCTTATCTAAAACCTATGTTCAAAAGCCAAAACAGCGAGGAGGGATTTAAAAAAATTGAAACAATCATCGGCCCGTCAGTAAAAGTCAAGGGGGATTTTAACAGCCAAGGGAACATTATCGTTGAAGGCATGGTGGAAGGCAATTTAAAAACCAAGGGGAATCTGCGAGTCGGCAGCCAAGCCAAAATTACAGCGGACATTGAAGCAAAAGAAGCAAAAATAAGCGGGGAAGTCACTGGCAATCTGAAAATCAAGGGCTATTTAGAGCTGTCGGCAACAGCAAAAGTAACCGGCGACATTGAGGCAGTAAGCATGTCAATTGAACGCGGAGCTATCCTTAACGGAAAATGCGCTATGTCAGCTGAGGGGAAAGGCAGTGCTCAAGAAACTGAAAAGAAAGAAAGTTAATCTGAAAACTTATAAATGGTTATATGCTATATTGTTAGTTTTGAATCCATGCATTCGCATAACTTATTAAATGATTTTAATAAACTCTTTAATTCTTTATTAATGAATTAACGAGTTAACGGGTTAACGGGTTAAATAATTTTTTTAAAAGAATAACTCGTTAATCCGTTAACTCGTTAACTAAAGAATTCTTTAATGCAACAAATATAACCATATAGGGTATAAGTAACTTAATTTGGTGGAAAACTTGTTCCTTTGCAAATAATTTTTTTGCGGCAAAGCATTAATGCTTGGGTCCACTTCAAGAAAAATTTTACAGAATTTAATCCGTGAGTTTTACTTAAA
>Ga0180732_1000107_pt1 | contig 84627 bp, 61 predicted proteins | sample KR11_01MetaG_FD_148674 | JGI IMG/M metagenome (GOLD analysis project Ga0180732, IMG submission 148674) | Groundwater microbial communities from the Olkiluoto Island deep subsurface site, Finland - KR11_0.1 MetaG | ecosystem: Environmental > Aquatic > Deep subsurface > Groundwater | place... | reverse complement strand
TTTAATAATTTTGTGAAACACCCAAACCGTCATGCCGGACTTGATCCGGTATCCAGAACCCAATGGAATTACTGGTTTCCGGCCTTCGCCGGAATGACAAAAGTGGAGTTTTCCAGCTTTTTACATGACCATGAAATCTAAATGCGGTTACCCTGCCGGAGGTTTCTAAAAGACTTGACATAAGAAAGATGTTTTTGTTAATGAATGAGTATTCATTCATAATATTGTTCGGGAAAAATCCAAAGAAGGTTTACCATCATTACAAAAGCCAAAGGAAACGATAAGTACCATCGCATATTAACAGCTGCTGTTAAGGTATTTGCCGAACAGGGCTTTTATCAGTCAACAATATCCCAGATAGCAAGAGAGGCTGGGGTTGCGGATGGCACTATATACTTGTATTTTAAAAACAAGGACGATATTCTGGTCCAGTTTTTTACTTATAAAACGAAGCAGGTATTTGGTGAGTTGCGGGAGGAAGTGAAAAAAGCCGACAATAGCTTTGATAAGCTCAAGAACCTTATCCGGTGCCATCTTGAGGAATTTCAGAATGACAGGTACATGGCGGTTTTGTATCAGGCTGAAACGCATCAGAACAACCGGCTGGTTGAAAAGCAGATAAGGGAAATGTCCAAGTTGTACCTTGATATCGTTTCGGAAATAGTGGAGTTTGGTCAAGATGAAGGGGTTATACGAAAGGATCTTTATGTAGGCCTTGTAAAGCGTTTCATACTAGGTGGTGTTGATGAGGTAATTAATACATGGTTACATTCAGATGGTGAATATGATCTTGTTTCAATGGCTGATCCGCTTGCCGATCTGTTTATAAAAGGAATAATCAACTCGGAAAAATAAAGGAACAACGAGCCTCATAAAAATAACATATAAATTGATTTTAAGGAGAGATTAATTATGGCACAGTTATTAGCAGACAGGAGGGATGTGGATTTTGTGCTTCACGAGCAATTTCAGATTGCAGACCTCAGCAAACACGAGAAATATGCGGAATTCAATAAAAAAACGATTGATTTGATTGTGTCCGAAGCGCGCAATCTGGCTATAAAAGAAATACTTCCTACCCGTCCGTTGGGAGATAAGGAAGGATGCAAGTTTGAAAACGGCAAGGTGAAAGTTCCGGAAAGTTATCATAAAATTTATGGTTTGATCAAAGAGGGTGAGTGGATTGCCATGTCGGACGACCCGGAGTATGGCGGCCAGGGAATGCCCCATACGGTTGCAGCGGCAGCCACTGATTACCTTGTTGCAGCCAACCATTCGTTTTCAATGTACGGCGGACTGTGCCATGGAGCAGGAAAGCTTGTTGAGGAATTCGGTACGGACAAGCAGATAAAGATGTTTTTAAAAAAGATGTACTCCGGTGAATGGTCCGGGACCATGCTTCTTACTGAAGCTGAAGCCGGTACTGATGTCGGCGCTCTCACTACAAGCGCAAAAAAGAATGAAGACGGCACATATTCAATAACAGGCAACAAGATATTTATTTCCGGTGGGGAACAGAATCTGACCGAAAATATAATTCATCCCGTTCTTGCAAGAATAGAAGGCGCTCCTGCCGGAACTGCCGGTATTTCATTGTTTATAGTACCAAAAATCTGGGTTAATGATGATGGAACTCTTGGAGAACCTAATGATGTTGTTTGTACAGGTATTGAAGAAAAAATGGGACTTCACGGTAATGCAACATGCTCACTGGCACTCGGGGGAAAGGGCAAATGCAGAGGTCTTCTTCTCGGAGGAGAAAACAAAGGTATTAAAGTCATGTTTCTTATGATGAACGATGCGCGTCTGCAAGTCGGTCTTCAGGGACTTACCTGTGCGTCTCCATCTTACCTGTATGCATTGGATTATGCAAAACAGCGGGTTCAGGGCAAACATCTGCTTAAAGCTATGGATGAAAGCGCACCCGGTGTTCCTATAATTCAGCATCCTGATGTTCGCAGACAGCTTATGATTATGAAATCTTATGTAGAAGGTATGAGAAGTCTTGTTTATTTTATCTCTTATTGTTTCGATATGGTAAGCATTACGGAAAGTGATGAAGAAAAAGCAAAGTACCAGGGACTTGCCGATCTTCTTACTCCGATAGTTAAGGGTTATATTACAGACAAAGCCTTTGAAATATGCAGCCATGCCATTCAGATTTACGGGGGCTATGGGTATGTGACTGAATATCCGGTTGAACAATATATGAGAGATTGCAGAATTACTATGATCTATGAGGGTACAAACGGTATCCAGGCTATGGATCTTCTTGGGCGTAAGCTTGGCATGAATAAAGGTAAGCCGGTTAAAGATCTTGTCGGTGAGATTTTAAAAACCATTGCAAGCGCAAAAGGGATACAGGGCATAGAAAGCCTTGCTGAGAATCTTGAAAAAGCTCTTAATAAACTTGGGGAAGTTACCAAGCATATCGGAGCTAGTGCAAGATCTCCCAAAGTGCTTTCGGCGTTTGCTTTCGCACATCCTTTCATGGAAGTCACCGGCGATGTTGTTATGGCATGGATGCTGCTCTGGAGAGCTGTTATTGCTGCCCCTAAACTTGAAAAACTGGCAGGAACCGGACCGGAAAGACGCGCAAAAATAGAAAAAGACAAGAATGCAGCTTTTTATGAAGGTCAGCTCAAGAGCGCCGAGTTCTTTATCAACGCATTACTTCCCGTAACATCAGGCAAGATGGATGCAATCTTCGGGTTAAGCAGTTCCGTTGTTGATATACCTGAAGCTTCATTTGGCGGATGATCAGTTTGGTTTTAGACTTTGTTTATTAAAATAAAAAAGGCGGGCTTTTAACAAGCCTGCCTTTTTTTATGTCTGTCCCTGTCGGTTATTAAGTAATATTGCGAGATCAGCATGTAGATAAGCTCGTGAGTTGGTAAGATAAACGGGATAATTATGTAAAGATATCAATGTGTAATAAAAACCAAGCAAAGACACCTGGCAAGGGTTTTCGGGGATATAATCAGGTTCTTTTTTCTTGACAGATTTTGAATCGGTTTGTTATATGAATGAGCGTTCATTCATTTTTATAAATATTGTTAAAGTGTTGGTCGTCTTAAGCCGCTTCGGCTGTAAAAGACGATTTATATGGAAGATGAACTTGTAAAAAGTCGGGAAACATTATTTTTCATCATTCCGGCTAAGCCCTGAATCTATCTATGATAATGGGTTCCGGCTTTTCCGGATTCTGTTTTCGACCGGATTGAAGGCTTTTTACGGGTCCGTCATAGAAGGGAGTACATATGGATGTAGTATTAATTTCTCCGGCCAGAGCATTAATTTTTGGTATACCCGCTGTGGTTTTTTCTGTTTGTATTGCGCTTATAGGTTTAGGAGTTCTTGCCTTTATAGTATCCAAGCGGCTTGCTCCACTTAAAAAAGGCGCTTTTGATCCACGAATGGATAATGTTAAACTGCGTCTATCAAACGCATTTAATATTCCCCACCACAAAATGCCTCGGTATTTGCTGGCAAGTGTTATTCATATAATTATCCTGTCAGGATTCATCATAATTTCCATAAGATGGATTACGCTAGTACTAATCGGGATTTCGGATGTTTTTGCATGGGACGGCATTATCGGCTTAGGCTACGGTATGCTCAAGGATGTTTCCGCAACGCTGGTTCTATGTATTTGTTTATTTGCAATGGTACGCAGAATTTATTTGCCGAAACGCTACCAGGTACCGTCTCGCTTTGGTCAGGATAAATCCAACGAAACTTTGCTCATGCTTTTTTTGATTGTCTTTTTAATGGCTGCTGATATGTTTTTTGAAGGAAGTTTTATCTCAGCCCAGGTTCAAAAAGGAATAGGGCTTAATAAAATATTGATTCCCGGAACCGGAGTGTGGGTTGCATCACGGTTATTAAGCCAGACCCCGATTGCCAAGTTACAGTCTATTTATCTTAATGCTTATTATTTTCATGATCTTGCGTTTTTTCTTTTTCTTTGTCTGCTTCCGTTCAACAGATTTTTTCATATAATGACTTCTCTTCCCAATCTTTTTGCAATGAAACTTAAAAAGGGTGCTATAAAGCCTGTTAAATGGGGAGTTCCCGACGATAAGCTTGAAGAGATAGAATCCTTTGGAGTGAAAAAGTTTGAAGATTTCACATGGAAACATATGCTTGATTTTTATTCATGTGCAGATTGCGGAAGGTGCTCGGATCAGTGTCCTGCAAATGCCGTAGGCCGTCCTCTTTCTCCAAGATTTATTTCCATAAAAGCTCGCGAATATATGTTTAAAACATATCCAATTTGGGGAAAAGCTCAGGATGTGGATAAACCCCTGATCGGAAGTATATACAGCGAAGATGAAATATGGTCATGCACAACATGCGGTGCCTGTGAGCAGGAATGTCCTCTGATGATAGAGTATATAGACAAGATTGTTGATTTAAGACGTGGTATGGTTGACGAAGGCATGGTACCGCAATCTATCCAAAAGCCATTAAGCGCCCTTGAAAAACGCGGTAATCCCTGGGGAAAAATGGAGAAAAAGCGTGCTGACTGGACCAAGGTTCTTGAGAAGGAAAATGGCATAAAAGTCAATTTGATTGAGAAAGGAGATGCTGCCGATACACTTTATTTTGTAGACAGCATAACATCATATGATGACAGGATGCAGGATATAGCAAGAGCCACAGCAAAAATACTTACAGCAGCAGGAATAAATTTCGGGATACTCGGATCTTTGGAAAAAGACAGCGGCAATGAAGTAAGACGGTTTGGAGAAGAAATGCTTTTCCAGGATCTGAAAAGCAATAATATCGAAGAAATAAAAAATTCGGGAGTTAAAAACATTGTTACCGCCGATCCGCATGCATATAACGCATTAAAAAATGAATACAATGATATTCCACCTATAGAACATATCAGCCAGACAATAGTAAAAAGCGTAAAAGCGGGCAATATAAAACTAAAGAGCATAGAAGATGCAGGCAAGATATATACTTACCATGATCCATGTTATCTTGGAAGGCATAATGATGTTTATGATGACCCGCGGGAAGCTATAGACGCTATTCCTGGAATTAAAAGAGTTGATATGGAAAAGTGCAGGGACCGCTCGTTTTGTTGCGGCGGCGGTGGTTTGATGCTTTTCTACGAGCCTGAAGAAGAACAAAGAATGAGTGTATTAAGGGTTGAAATGGCCAAAAATGCAGGAGCAAATGTTATTATTACTGCCTGCCCGTTCTGCCTTGTCAATATGGAAGATGCGATCAAGGTTTGTGGAATGGAAGGTAAAATGGAATCAATTGATCTTGCCGAACTGATTGAAAAACACATTGCTTAGAAATAAATAAATCGAGCAGGTCTTTTTAATTTTATCAACCTGCAAACAGATTGAAATAAAATAATATGGAGGATGAAATGGATATTTTGGTTTGTATTAAAAGAGTTCCCGATACAGCTGAAAATGAAATCAGCGTAAACAGTTCCGGTTCGGATATTGAACGGGATGACCTTGTGTATTCGGTAAACGAATGGGATAATTATGCTGTTGAGGAAGCTATTCAGATCAGGGACAAGGTCGGAGGAAGCGTTACTGTTGTTGCGGTTGGCGATTCCGAGTCTGAAGATGTATTGAGAAGAGAAATGGCTATGGGTGCGGATAAGGGAATACTTCTTTCGGATGATGCTTTTGAAGGGTCCGATGGTAAAGGCCTTGCAACAATATTAAAAGCCGAAATAGCAAAAGGCAAATACGATTTGATACTTACAGGAGCCCAGGCTGATGATGGAGCCGGTCAGGTAGGCGGGATGCTTGCCGCAATGCTTGACCTGCCTTTTGCATCTCTTGTAAACCTTATAGAAGCATCAGACGATAAAAAGATAAAGATAGGCAGGGAAATCGCAGGCGGGCAACAGGAGATAAGCGAAATTGATCTTCCATGCGTTCTTTCAATTCAGACCGGTATTAATGAGCCCCGCTATGTCGGTATCCGCGGGATCAGAAAAGTAGCATCCGTTGAGATCCCGGTTAGAGGTGCATCTGACCTTGGATTAAATCAGGATTCGATCGGCGCGGCGGCAGCTAAAGTTTCCCGTGTTGATTATTTCACACCTGTTCTTGGAAAAGGAGCTGAAATCCTTGAGGGCAGTATTGATGAAAAGGTTGATAAACTGGTTGAACTATTGAAATCCAAAGGAGGTATTAAATAATGGCCTTTCAGATTTTTGCATATATATTACATAAAGACGGGGCTGTTGATGATACGGCCGGTGAAATGGTTGCAGCAGCCAAAAAGATTGATCCTGCTGCTTCTATAACTGCAATTGTTGTTGGCAGCAAGATAGATTCAGTGTGCAACAGTTTAACCGCTTCTTTTAAAGAAGTCTGGAAAATTGACAACGATGCTCTTTCATATCCCAATTCGGAAGTAATCCGCGGTCTGCTTGCGGGCATTATACCCAAAGGCAACATTTTATTGGTACCGCATGACCATTTTGGTATGGATTTGTCACCTGGCTTGTCTGTCAAACTGGATGGTGCTTATCTTCCTGATGCGATTGATTTTGACGGGGTTGATGGTGGAAAGCTTAAAGCAGTACGTCAGGAATTCAGCGGTCAGGTAAGCACGCATGTGCTTTGCGATATTTCAGGCGGAGCAGTTATTACTACACGTCCCGGCTCTTTTGCTGCTGAAGCAGGTGCTGCGGGTGGATCGGTTGTTGATAAAACGGCAGATGCTCTTGCCGGTGGCATGCCTGGCGGCAAAAGGCGCTTTGTTGAAGTTATTGAAGCGGAAATGGGAGATGTTGATATCACAAAATCTGATATTCTTGTTTCTATCGGACGCGGAATCGGGGAACAGGAAAATATTGAAATTACCGAAGAGCTTGCAAAAGCTATGGGCGGTGATCTTTCATGCTCACGCCCGATCATTGATGCTAAATGGCTTGAGAAATCACGCCAGGTAGGAACTTCGGGCAAGACAGTAAAGCCAAAGGTGTATATGGCTCTTGGCATAAGCGGATCATTCCAGCACCTTGGAGGAATCAAAGGTTCACCTTTTATGGTTGCAATTAATAAGAATCCAAATGCCCCTATTTTCCAGATTGCAGATATTGGAATAGTTGAAGATTTACTTGAGTTTGTTCCGGTGCTGACTGAAAAAATAAACGAATCAAAGTAAAAAACAACAGATAGCAAAACAGAATTATTCAGCCGGTTACCTTAAGGGTACCGGCTGAATAATTCTTAGACTTAAACTGATGGAGAAAGCATGAGAATTGTAACACGGCCTGATTTTGACGGGATAGTATGCGCAGTTCTTTTATCCGATAAGGAGAATGTTAGCGAACCCGTTAAATGGGTTGAGCCGCACGAAATTCAGCAGGGTATGGTAGAAATAAAGGAAGGGGATATAATGGCCAATCTTCCTTATGACAATCGATGCTCAATGTGGTTTGACCACCATTTTTCGAATAGAATTGAAAAGCCGTTTTCAGGTTCATTCATGATAGCTCCTTCTGCGGCCGGAGTGGTATTTTCCTATTACAAAGGCAAATTCAAAAAAGATTACAATGAGCTTGTAAAAGAAACGGATAAAATCGATTCTGCACAATTATCAATGGATGAGGTTTCCCATCCTGAAAAATATCTTTATATTCTTCTTTCAATGACTATATCAAATCACAGCTTATCTGACGAAGCTTACTGGAACCGGTTGATACATCTTCTAAAGGATTATGATATTAGTGGTGTTATGAGCGATTCGGAAGTAAAAATAAAGTGTGAAAAAGTCATTAAAAACAACAGAACGTATAAATCTGTGTTAACAGAAAACACCATATTAAATAAACATGTGGCCATAACTGATTTGCGTTTATTTGATGATGCGCCGGAAGGAAACCGGTTTCTTGTTTATTCCCTTTATCCTGAGGCGGCTGTAAGCGTAAAAATAAGATATGATGACATCTCTAAAGATAAAATAGCCGTAAGCATAGGGCACAATATTTTTAACCCCAATTGCAGAGTAAATGTGGGAAGAATGCTTATAAAATTTGGTGGCGGTGGACACAGGGGAGCCGGTGCATGCAGGTTTTCCGCAAAAAAAGCTGAGGAGTATATTCCAGAGATCATTTCCATACTCTTAAAAAATGAATCCAACGACTAAGTTGACTTAAAATATGCATTTAGCTCTTCCGCATTCTTATAAAGGAATATTTCCTTTTAAAATCTGTACCACTTCTTATATATATCCTGATTACATTGTCCCCAATGTTGAAATGCTTGCCCCCTTTTTAGATGAGATAGAACTTCTGTTTTTTGAAAGCAGGCAACCGGACAGTATTCCCACAAAAACCGAAATAAATGAGCTGCATGAAATTTCCAAAGATCATGGCATAACATATAATGTTCATCTACCTGTCGATATATTCCCGGGCAGCAGCAATAATGCCGAAAGGCTTTGCTTTGTCAAAACCGTTTTAAAAATCATAGAGCATACCTCAATATTGTCACCATCTACCTACACACTTCATCTTTCATATCCGGAAAGTTCCGATAAAACCCAATGTGATCAGATATGGCTTAACAACATCTATGACAGTATGGAAAAACTTGTAGCTGCAGGAGTAAGCAGTAAATCAATATCAATAGAAACTCTTGAATATCCTTTTGAATGGATAGAAGGGATTGTTTCCGATTTTAATTTTTCAGTTTGTATTGATGCCGGTCATTTACTGCTAAACGGTTATAATGTACAAAAGGTATTTAATAATTATCTGGATATTACTTCCGTTATTCATCTTCATGGCGTTAAGAACAGCCATGACCATCTATCCCTTGACAAACTCTCATGCGAAGAAATGAAAACTATAATAAAACATATGCAGGGATTTGCCGGAACCGTATCTATCGAGGTATTTTCTTTTGATAATCTTTTGTCATCGTTGCAGCATTTTTGTAATTGTTACCATTATTATCAGAAAACAGATTTTTGATGTGATATATTTACATTATGTATTGTTTTGCCCTATAATTCTCTTGCAGAGTTCATAGAGGATTAAGAAAAGCCTCCCATCCTGGAGTTATCCCGTAAGAGTTTAAATATCGATCTGATAATTTATCCCTGTGATCTTTGTGTGTTCTGTGACATAATATACTATCTTTACAGGCAATACTTCCTGTTTTTGTTGTTTCATGTCTTGTCTGACAACGCTTAGTGGTTGATGCGATTCTCAAAAGGGCTGTTTAATGCCGGAGAGAAAGATAATTGTGACAACTATATAGGTGGAGGGAGGAAAAAGAGAAAATGAAGGGAATGAAAATGTTAAAGTATTCCGGATTGTCATTATGTTCGTTGGTTATTCTGCTTTTGTGTGGCGGTATCGTGCAGGCCATGGATTTGCCAAAGGTGATCGACAAGGCCAATTGCAGCCAATACAAAAACCTTCTCATTCCGGCTATGTACCGTGCGGTTAAAGGGGGCGACCATGTTGTTACGCCGGGAACAATAAACTTCAAATACAAACATAGTGACAGCTTTCTTGCAGAAAGCGCAAAGAATAAAGGGAAATTCGACTTAACTACTGAGGGTGATTTGATTGATAAACTCACCGGAGAATATCCGGAAAATGTTTACGGTTATCCTTTTCCTAACATTGATCTCAAAGATCCCAAGGTTGCGGCAAAGATCATGTATAATTTTGATTTCCAGAGATATCGTTTTATGGCTTCAAGAGATTTTGTCCGTTTCATGTTGATAGACAAAACAAAAGAAGAACGTTTTTATCAGGGTTTTGATCAACGCATTTACATGAATGGCAGACCGCCTGGCCAGGAAATAAAAAATCCTGATAAGGTTCTTACCTACGAATTTCAAAGAATTTTGGAGCCGATGAGTAGCAGAGGAACCAATACAATGTCCCACGTTTATGAAGACCAAAGGGATGATAGCAATTATGCTTATATCCCTGCTATTCGCAGGATTCGGCAAACTACCTCATCAGCAAGATCTGATCCTTACATGGGCTCTGATTCATGGCTGGATGGAAGTTACATGTGGGCTGGGAAAAACCGTACCATGAAATGGAAGTATTTGGGAGAAAAGACAATTCTTGTTTCTTTTACAAGTCCTAATATGCTGCCGACACAACAATTGCCGGATGGAAGGATGGCCAGAGTATTTCCCTATACCGGCACGCACATCAAATTTGGCTATGAAGATCCAAACTGGAAAGGCGCGTCATGGGCACCTCTTAATATTACCTATGTTCCAAGAAAAGTATGGATTGTGGAACAGATGCCTAAAGATCCTTATTATAACTGGGGATTGCACATAAATTATATTGATCAGCAAACTTATACCATATGGTACAAGGAGGTATATGAAAAATCCGGTGATTTCCGGATATGGATCTCTTCTTTAGTGCACTACAGTGAGGACACGAGTGGTAGAAACAACACGGGGGATTATGATCTGCAGCTCTATATTGACGAAAAATCTCGCCATGCCTCATCAGTAAACCAATCAGCGCATCCGGATTCATTCATATATATGCCTGCTTCAAAACTGGACCCCAGCTATTTTAGCGTGAATAACTTTTTGTTGTTATCGAAATAAGAAAGTAGTTAACTCTTGCGCTAAAGCTTCACTAAAGTGCAAATTTTTCGCCCAACGCAGAAATCGGCCAAAATGGGACGTTTTAGAATTGGCTCATAAGATGAATTGTTTCTTGTTATAAATAAAACCACGAGCAGATCCCCAATATTCACAGAAACGATTAGGGCATTTTGGGGCTTTTGAAAAAGCTTAATGTGGCTTTTTGTTGATAGCTTGCCGTTCAGATCATATATTTCTGCAAAGCAGTATATGCCTGGAAGTCGGGGTTTACCAGAGCTGCTCCGATCTGAACGTCCTCATAGTGTAAATACACCTGTTGAGGAGCGATTTGTACGTTTACCGGACAATGATAGTTGGGTAAGCTGAATATTATGATGTACTTTTCGGTATTGCTAAGGCGGTCTTTCTGGATTTCCAGTTTTGTATTCTTGGGAACGGCAAACCTTATTCCGCCGATTGAGATGTCCGTGATGGTAACTGCTTCAAAGTCACGTCGTTGCCATCGGGGGTCGCCGATATAGGCCGGAATTTCAACTTTTTTCCTTTCAAACCGGCGACGGTTCTGTTTGATCTCCTTAAACTCTTTATTATCTTTAAAATAGCTGTTGATGATGATATCAACGACTTCGGAGACACTAAGTTTTTCATCTTCCGCAATCTTATCCAGAGCATTGCTGATTTTTGAAGTGGTTTGGAAGCAGATTGTAATTTCGTTCTCCATATCCATAATCCTCGTTATGCCATTTCATGCTCTGCCATATGTGATAGATAGAGCATATAAGTGTTTCTGTCTAAGATGAAGCAGTATTTGCACAGATATCGCATGGGACATTTAGTGCATTAAATGAACCAATATATATTGCATGAGCAGGATACGATACTAAAAGAATGGTGAACAGAATAGTTCCATACAAAAGCACTGATTGCCTATTCATCATATTTTCATATCCTTAGAAAATCATAGATTGAAGATAAAAAAAAGGCTAAATAAATAAATACAAACTTAATTAAACATAATAAAAAGATGCATAAAACAGGCCAATAATATAACTATCTAATATTATGGAACTATAATTATATATCATATTATTAGTTACATTGAAATTGTAAAAATATTCGACACTTTTAAGGATAAATGACTTATTAAGTATATATATAATAGTAAATACAATAAGATAGATTAATATCTCACTTTGTAAAAAATCCCGACACTAATTTCTCCCTCTTTCAACCGGAACTCTTCGCTTATAATCTGATATAATTCCGCTATGATTGCAATACTTTTTCAAGTTTTTGAAGATTTGAATCTTGTCCCACAACAATAACCGTATCGCCGGCCTGAATCTTAGTCTCAGAGGAAGGATTAAAGGTCATATTACCATCGTGCTTTTTTATCGCTATTATAATCAGGTTGTATTTCTGCCTTATTCCTGAATCTTTTAACATTATGTTTATTATTTTTGAAGACGCTCCAACAGGAATTTCCTCCATTCTGATATCATTACCCTGCTCGTTAAAGGCAAGATCCAGAAAGTTTGTAACAGCAGGTCTTAAAATTCGCTGAGACATTGTTAAGGCGCCAAGTTCATATGGTGAGACAACATTATTGGCTCCTGCAGCAATGAGTTTGGATTTTGCTTCATTTCGGGTTGCTCTGGCTGTTATATATAGGTCGGGATTGAGCTGTCTTGCGGTTAAAACCAGAAAAACATTGTCTGCATCCGAAGCAAGAACGGCAACAAGTCCTTTTGCTGTTTTTATTCCGGCTCTGATAAGGGTATCTTCCTCAACTGCATCTCTGGATAAAAATAAAACACCTTCTTCTTCCATAGCAGGAATTAGGTCCTTTTTGCTTTCGATAACAATAAGGTCGAAATTTTTCTTAACCAACAGATTGCTGCACAGCACTTTACCTATTCTTCCATATCCGCAGATAATATAGTGATTTTTAAGTTTGCTGATTTTATTATCCAATCTTCGCCTCCCTAAAACAGCTCTTATTCTTCCCTCAACCATGAATTGAACCATGGCTCCTGCCATATACAAGCAGAACCCGACACCAATAAAAATAAGCCCGGATGTAAAAATTATTCCGAACCTGCTTAGTTTATGAACTTCACTATATCCGACTGTAGAAATTGTAGTTACTGTCATGTATATTGAATCTAATAGGTTCCACCCTTCTATCGTCATGTATCCTACAGTACCGATAATACTGATAAGAAGAGTTAGCAGAAAAGATATTATAAGATGCTTTGCGCTATTCATGTGAGTATACAGTTTTAACTAAACGGTTAATCTAACGTTTCTAAGATAAAATATCCGAGTTATGAAAGCCTGAATTAATAGCTTTTCCCCCATTATTTGACACTTCCGTAAAAAGCCGGTGACGACCATCCTGCCAGGTTGAAAATGTCTTTTCCCGTCAGTTGCTTGTAGCAAATATAGCGACTCCGCTTTTCCCTCATGCAGGGACTTGTTTAACCTCTGCCAGTTTGTGGACTTTTGCTTAATTATTAATTATATTATAAAAGGATTAATCTTTCAAGGATAGATTTCTTGACGGAATTTAAATGATTTGGTAGAAAACCGAACATGCATAAAACGGAATTAAAATATGAACGGATGCGCGAAGATATGGTAGAAAAGCAGATCATATCACGCGGTATTACCGATCCTAAAGTTCTTGCGGCAATGTTGAGAGTCCCTCGTCATCTGTTTGTGAGTGATGCTTTGATGGACCAGGCTTATGGCGATTTTCCCCTTCCTATTGGTGAGCAGCAAACTATATCACAGCCCTATATTGTTGCGGAAATGACTCAAGCTCTTAATCTTAATGAAGAGGACAGGGTGCTTGAAATTGGAACAGGCTCGGGTTATCAGGCAGCGGTTATTGCAGAAATAGTGTATCGGGTTTATACTATGGAAAGAATACATGAACTTTATGTCAGAGCTCGAACTCTTTTTGATAAGTTGCAGTATTTTAATATTGTAACCAAATATTCCGATGGGACACTTGGATGGGCGGCAGAAAGTCCATTTGATGCCATAATAGTTACAGCTGGCTCTCCTGTTATTCCTGATTTCCTTATAAGCCAGCTTGCAAAAGGAGGACGATTGGTTATACCTGTCGGGAATCAGGATTCTCAGGAATTGATCAGGCTATACAAGGATGAAAGAGGTATTCATCAAACAAACCTCGGCGCGTGCAGATTTGTCAAACTTATCGGGGAACAAGGCTGGAAGGAATAATGACATGCTTAGAAGAATGTATGATTGGGTGCTTAATTGGGCTAAAACACCTTATGGAACATGGGCGTTATTCATTTTAGCTTTTGCCGAATCTTCTTTTTTCCCTATACCTCCTGATATTCTGCTGATTGCACTTGCTGTTGCCATCCCAAAGAAATCTTATAAATATGCTTTGGTATGTTCTGTCGGCTCTGTTTTGGGAGGTTGCCTCGGTTATCTTCTGGGTTGGCAGTTTATGGAAGTAATTGGGGTAAAGATAATACAGTTGTATGGTTTTGCCGGTAAATACGATTATATCCGGGAGCTTTATATTAAATACGACGCATGGGCCATCGGTATTGCAGGTTTTACTCCTATCCCTTATAAAGTATTTACTATTTCAGCGGGCGCATTCAAGATAAGCTTTGTAGTGTTTATTATCGCTTCTGTTATTTCGCGATCTGCCAGATTTTTTCTGGTTGGAAGTCTTATTTATTATTTTGGCCCTAAAATTAAGAATTTTATCGATAAGTACTTTGATGCTCTTGCAGTGGGATTTACAGTGCTTCTTATTGCAGGGTTTATAGTGGTCAAATATTTTTTATAAGATCAGCTGCATTTTGAATATCCGCATGAATGGCAAACGAGGCAGCCTTCCTGATGTGTAATAACTCCGCTGCATTCGGGGCAAACTCCCATCATTGCTGTGTTTTCTGTAAAAGAAAAATCAGTTCTGTGCTTAAGCACCCTTGCGATTGCATCAGGGCAGGAAAGCACCATTTCTCCGTTTTGCCATGCAGGTGATGGACAACGGATTCCTGTAAGCTGTTTTATGATAGCTTCAATACTAACCCCAGACCGCAAAGCAAGCGAGATAAGCCTGCCTGCCGCTTCTATTTGTGATGATGCGCATCCGCCTGTTTTTCCCATCTGTGCAAAGACCTCGCACATTCCCTTGTCATCGGAATTTATTGTGACGTACAAGTTTCCGCACCCTGTTTTAGTGCGTTCAGTAATACCAACCGTACATTCAGGTCTCGGTCTCGGGGCAATTTTAACGGAATCTTTTATTTCTGCACCAATACTTAAAACCTGCTGGTCACGGCTGCCGTAACGGTAAATTGTTACCCCCTTGCATCCTTTAGTATGGGCAAGCATATATACTTTTTCAATATCACTTTTTAAAGCATCCGGCCCGAAGTTAACGGTTTTTGAAACAGCATTGTCGGTAAACTTCTGGAAGGCAGCCTGAATATTTATATGCTGTTCCGGCGATATGTCATGAGCTGTTTTGAAGAGATCTTTTATTTTATCAGGGATTGCTTCAATCTGTTGTATTGATGTCCCTTTCGTAATTTCTTCTATAAGATCTTTACTGTAAAAACCTCCTGCTTTTGCAATCTCGATAAACTGCGGATTAATCTCTGAAAGTGTTTTCCCATCAAGGACTCTTCTTGTTTGTACTATGCCGAATATCGGTTCGATGCCGCTTGATGTTCCGGCAATAATGCTTATAGTACCAGTCGGAGCTATAGTTGTAGTAGTGGCATTTCGCATGTATGGAGTATCAGGGCTGTCATAAATACTTCCTTTATAATAAGCAAAGTTTCCTCTTTTTTTTGCAAGTGCTGCGGAGGCGATTTTTGATTCTTCAGAAATAAAAGACATTATTTTTTCAGCTTCCAAAACAGCTTCTTCTGAACCATAAGATATCCCCTGCTTAATCAGAATATTGGCAAAGCCCATCACCCCTAGGCCTATTTTTCTGGTTCCTTTACTCATTTTTTCTATGCGGACAAGAGGATATTTGTTTATCTCGATTACATTATCAAGAAAATGAACCGCGTCGTGAACAGTTTTTTTAAGGCGGTTATAGTTTATTTTTTTACCCGATAACATTGCAGACAGATTTATGGAGCCAAGAGTGCATGATTCATATGGAAGAAGTGGTTGTTCACCGCATGGATTTGTTGCTTCAATAATTCCAATATGAGGGACCGGATTGTCCTGGTTAATTCTATCAATAAATATTATGCCAGGTTCGCCGGTAAGCCATGCGGAATGCACTATAGCATCGAAAATATTTCTTGCGGGAACGCGCCTAACAGTCTGTCCTGTCCTTGGATTTATAAGGTCATATTCAGAGCCTTTATCGGATTCATTATTTAAAGCATCCATGAAAACTTGAGTAAGGGCAACTGATATATTAAAATTGTTTAGTCTTCTTGTATCATTTTTGAGCTCTATGAAAGATTCTATATCGGGATGATCTACCCGTAAAATCCCCATGTTTGCTCCTCTGCGGGTACCGCCCTGCTTTACGGTTTCGGTTGCCACATCAAAAACAGTCATGAAAGAAATAGGACCGCTTGATACTCCGGCGGTTGAAAGCACAATATCTTTTTCGGGGCGTATTCTGGAAAAGGAAAAACCGGTTCCACCTCCGCTTTTGTGTATCATGGCCGTATGTTTTAATGTTTCAAATATACTGTCCATTGAATCTTCAAGAGGCAGTACAAAACATGCAGCAAGCTGGCCAAGGCGGCGGCCTGCATTCATAAGAGTGGGGGAGTTAGGCAGAAACCACAAGTTGGTCAAAAGTTTTAAAAACTTTTGTTCTGTTTTTTCAACATCACAAGATCCGGCAAATAAAGAATCGGCGGAAGCAATATGTTTGGCGACTCTCATAAACATATCTTCCGGCGTCTCTATTACATTTCCTTCCTTGTCTTTTTTCAGATATCGTTTTTCAAGCACTATCAAAGCATTATCTGAAATAGGTGTATTCATGGCAGGTTTGTTTGCATCTTTGATTTCATGTGTTCAATGAAAGCATTGCATAGAGGAGAGAGGCTTCTTTGTTTGCTTAAGGTTAGATAAAAACTGCGATTAAGGTCAAGGCCTTCTATGGCAAGCGCTTTTAAAGAACCTTCTTTTAAATTGTCTTTAACCGCTATTGTAGAAAGAATAGATATGCCTAACTGATTTTTTATTCCCTGCCTAACGGCTTCCGTGCTTCCCATCTGAGCAGAAATATTCAGATCGTCAATGCCGTATCCGGCTTTATTAAAATTCTGTTCAAAGGATTTTAAGGTTCCTGATCCTCTTTCCCTTATTATAAAGGGTTCTTCTAATAACATTTTTATTGTAACACTCTTTCTCTTCGCCCATTTATGAGTAGATGGAATAACGAGGCGCATTTGGTCATCAATAAGAATTTCCTGTTGAATCCTTTTATCCTTTTTTGCTGCTCCGACAACTCCGAGTTCAATTAATCCTGAAAGAGTATCGTTTATTATTTTTTCAGTGTCGCCGATGATAAGGGAAAGTTTTATATCAGGATAAGCTTTGGTGAAACTTCCTGCGATTCCGGGAAGAATGTATTCGCCGGGAATAGTGCTTCCGCCTATTACAAGGCTTCCCTTTATATTACCCTGAAAACCGGATAGAGCGCTTTCCATTTCATCATAAAGAGCCAATAGCTTTTTTGCATATGAATAAACCAATGCTCCTGCTTTTGTTGGGACAGCCTCTCTTGATAAGCGATCTACCAGGCGGCAGCCGAAATGGGATTCCAGATCTCTCATATGGCTGCTTACGGTTGGCTGGGAAATATAAACAGCCTCACCTGCTTTTGAAAAGCTTTTTTGCTCGATTACTTTACAGAATATTTTAAGATGCCAAAGGTCCATTTTTTTTAGTATTAAATCCAAATTTTTCTTTTAATTTTTGATTAACTATGGGAGGAACCATTCCTATAATATTGCCGTCAAATTCAGCGGCTTGTTTTATTATTGAAGAGCTGGTAAAGATCCACCTCAAACCGGTCATAAGAAAAACAGTCTGGATCTCCCTGTTGAGCCGCCTGTTCATAAGCGCCATCTGAAATTCATAGTCAAAATCGGATAACGCCCGCATACCCCGAAGGATGGCATGACTTTTCTTATCTACTGCATAATCAACAAGAAGCCCGTCAAAAGTATCTATTTCAACATTTTTTATTTTTTTCAAACTTTTATTCAGCATTTCAATTCGTTCTTCAATAGTAAACAGAAACTTTTTGTTAGGGTTGCGCAAAATAGCAACTATTATCTTGTCAAAAATCTTAAGACCTCTTTCAATTATATCAATATGTCCATTTGTGACAGGATCAAAGGAGCCGGGATAAATAGCAATTCTTCGCATTGATTAAATAATCCGTAAAATATTGTTTGTTGTAATTTTGTTATGCAATTATTCGATCTTGAATACCGCAACTGTTTCTTATATTATACCATGTATTTTAAAAATGAAACAAGGGTTTTTCCATATCTTCTCTGATCCGTTATTTTGTAATCAGATATATTTTCCGGAAGAGTTTCTTGCACATCATGTTCAATTACTATAGAGGCGTTATTTTCAAGAATACGGCTTTTTGAAAGATTTATTAAAGCGGGTGTTACAAGATTTCTGTTATAAGGAGGATCCATAAACACAAGGCTTGCGGCAGGAAGCTTGTGAGCAGATTTGATGATATTGTTTGATATGTCAAACCTTGCTATTGTTGTTCTGTCCATCAGTCCGCAAACCTTAATATTTTTACTGATTGTTAATACCGCTTCTTTATCGCTATCTATAAATATTGCAAAGGATGCCCCCCTGCTTAAGGCTTCGATTCCCAACGCTCCCGTTCCTGCAAAAAGGTCAAGTACCACAGAATCGGCAACTTGATTGGAAAGGATATTAAAAATGCTTTCTCTCAAGCGACCTGATGTAGGTCTTATTTTTAAACCTTTTATGGAAAATAGCTTTCTTCCTTTCAAGTCACCGCTTATTATTCTTAAGCCGGTCATGTTATAAGCCATTTAATTTTTTATAAATATAACTTCGGCCAACATCAATTTTCTTTGCTGTTTTGGAAATATTTTTTTCATTTTCAAATAACTTTCTTTTAATAAATTCTTTTTCAAAAGCTTTTTTTGCGTCTTTCAAGCGATCAATTATAAACAGATCCGATCTGAGGGATTCGTTTTTATCTTCAACAACCGGTTTATACTGATCAGGGATATCGGAAACATCGATGATATTATTTTCAGTCATTATGGCAAGTTGATTAATAAGGTTCTTTAGCTCTCTTACATTGCCGGGCCATGAGTAATTGCATAATAATTCGAGAGCATCCGGGGAAAGCGCTTTCATTTCATTCTTGTTTTGAGGTGAACATTCAGCCAAAAAAGTATCTATCAAAACAGGAATATCGTCTTTGCGGTTTCTTAACGGAGGGACCTCAATCGGTACAACGTTGAGACGGTGATAAAGATCTTCTCTGAAACTTCCTTTCTCGATTTCTTTTTCAAGAGATTTATTGCTTGCAGCAATAAATCTTGCGTTTATATCCAGTATTCTGTTTCCGTTTAATCTCTGAAATTTCTTTTCCTGTAGTGCTCTTAATATCTTAGCCTGAGTTTTTAAACTCATTTCTCCGATATTATCAAGAAAGATGGTGCCATTTCCGGCCAATTCAAATTTGCCTACCTTCTTTGAGGTTGTTCCGGCAATTGCTCCCTTTTCATGCCCAAAAAGTTCGCTTTCCATCAACTCTTCAGGAATAGTTACACAATCAACAGTAATAAAAGGTCCATCTACACGGGGGCTGAGCTGGAATATTGTTCTTGCAACAAGCTCTTTGCCGGTTCCGTTTTCGCCTGTGATCAAAACCCAGGCATCAGTTGGAGCAACAGCGGCTATCTTTTTTTTAAGTTCAAGAATTGGAGCGCTGTTCCCGGTCACAGAATTTTTTTCTATTGTTTTTTTTCGAAGATATCTATTTTCTTCTTCCAGTCTTCTGAAATTTAGGGCATTATTTATTGTAACTATTATCTTGTCAATTGACAGTGGTTTTTCAATAAGATCATATGCTCCCATCTTTATGGCTTTAACTGCGGTCTCAATATTACCATGCCCCGTTATTATAATAACCTGTATATAAGGATTATCTTTTTTAATTTGTATTAAAGTTTCTATGCCGTCAATGCCGGGCATCCATATATCCAGAAGAACAAGGTCCGGAGATTCCTTGTCTATAATCTTCAAGCCCTCATATCCGTTTGAAGCCGTAATTACCTCAAAGCCCTCATCTGCAAGAAGACCTTTTAGAGATTGAAGAATTGACGGATTATCATCAACAATTAATATCGATGGAAACATATTATTTTATTCCTTATATTTATATTGGGAAATCTTTGAGCCAAATTCAGACTATTGGTAACTCAACAATAAACTTTGCTCCTTTAGGTTGATTATCCTGTACTCGAATAACACCTTTGTGATCTGCTATAATTGTATTAACAATAGCAAGCCCCAAACCGGACCCGGCTTTTTTTGTTGAAAAATTTGGTTCAAAAATACGTGATTTGTCTTCTTGCGATATTCCTGCCCCATCATCGGCAATTTCTATTTTAACTACTTTTAATTCCGTATTATGCATAAGTTCAATTGAAATATTTCCGTGGTCTTTAATTGCGGCGATAGCATTATCAACCAGGTTTATCATTGCTTGTTTTATCTGTTGCCTGTCAAGATTAAGATTTGGAATATTGTCGGGAATTATTGTGTTAAAATTTATATTCTGATGACCCTCCCTGTATAGTGCAACAGTCTCTTTTATTATTGGTGGCAAATCACAAGGTATTGGATTTGCTGATGGAAATCTTGCAAATGATGAAAACTCATCAACAATATTTCTTATTAATTCAACATGGTCAATGATCATTTGAGTACATTCTTCGAATACCGGTTCATTTAACTGGTCTGAATATCGACGTTTAAGTCGTTGAGCAGATAGCTTTATCGGTGTTAATGGGTTTTTAACTTCATGCGCTATCCGGCGTGCTACCTCCCGCCATGCAGCCATTCTCTGAATTTTTTCAAGCTCGGTTAAATCATCAAAAACCATTACAATCCCCATATGTTGACCGGAATCATCCTTTAGGGCATTGACATTCATAAGAAAGCTACGGCGTCTTCCTCCTATGAAAAGATTTAAAGGCACTTCTACAGCATTATCCTGTGAAACAGATAAATTTTCTTTTATTTCTTTTGCTATGTTAACATTTTGATCCGGGAGCAAATCTTTATAGTTTTTGCCTAATATTTCATCCTGTTTAAGATTCAGCATTTTTTCAGCGGATTTATTGATTGTAGTAATTGACCCCTTCGCATCAAGAGTGATAACACCGGTTGAGACATTTTTTAAGACGATCTCCATATACTGACGCTTTTCTTCTATTTCGACGTTTTGCTGTTCAAGCTTCCTCGCAGAAAGCTCAAGTTGCTGTCTGCCGGTTCTGAGATCTTTTGTCATTTTATTAAATGAATCAACAAGGCTTCCTATTTCATCATCCGAAGCAACATCAATGCTGAAGCTAAGATCTCCTTCTGCGACCCGTCTGGTTCCTTCAACAAGTTCCATGATGGGAATTGTAATGGATTTGGCAAGATAAAAACCAAACCAAATTGCGCAGAAAAGTACAAGTAATGCCACTATGGATAGTAATATATAATATGAAATCTGAATTGGTTTTTTTAAAAGTTTTGTTTGCTGGTATTCTTCAAATCCAAGAGAAATAGATTTCATCTTGTTGGTAAGTTTATGGGAAAGTTGATTTGTTAATACAATATAGCATATTGCTTCAGAAGGTTGCACGCCAAACGGAACAGTTCCTATTGTTCTGACAAGTTCTCTATCTGACACAATTTCGGTTATGGTTTTTACACTGTTTGCAGGTATATTTTTTTTGAAATTATCAGGATCAATGACTTTTAACGGCATTTTTTCCATTCCCGGGGCAATAACAAAAGTCATACGCCTGAATTTGCTGTCATAAAGCTCCATGGCCTGGATGTTGAATGACCTCTGCACAACTTCCATATAGTGAAAGAGAGAATTTTTTTTAAGAGGATCCAGTAAGTTTTTACTGTTAATTTGATATGAAATTCTTTCAATATAAAATTTATTATTTTCCTGAAACTGACCATAATAGTATCTTCCAACGTCAAGCGAATTATCAAGTGCCTGTTCAATGGGAATATTAAACCAGAATTCAGTGCTGGTTGTTATAAAGCTGATGGAAAAGAAGAATAAAATTGTGGTTGGCAAAAGAGTAAGGGTGACAAAAGCTATAACTAGTTTTGAACGAAGCTTTGCCCCAACTGCCTTTTTCTTTCTGTCATAAAGAAGTTTGAAAAGGTTCCTGAATACCAGAAATATCAGCAGAATGAGTAATAACAAATTAACATTGATTAGAATAAACATCAAAACGGTGTTTGATACCGGAATATCTGTTCCAAATTTGATTATTTGGCTTTCAATAAATGTCAATAAGGCGACAACAAATATAATTACAATAATTATAATGCCTTCTCTTTTACGTCTTGAACGTTCCTGGGAGGAATTAGTTAAAGGAGGGGCTATAGATGAATTATTCTTCATATTGGTTTAGAAATTAAATCAATTCACGAATTAATAGACAAAATCTATAAGATACCAATCTGTTTCAAAGTCCCATAAAGAAACAAAAGCAAATATGTAATGGAGGTAAAAAGGCAAGGTGAACTTGCTTACTTCTGCCTTAGCCTCGATACGGTAATGGGCATTTTTTTCAAGACTGTCCAACTGAACCAATTGTAATCCATCAATCTGGGTCATCAGTTCCTGCGCTCCTTTGAATGATTCGATTGTAACCGGTTCGCTGTTCTTCCAGAATCTTGTTATTGTATATACATTTTTGAGATTATCGTATTTTATTGTATTGGTTAATACCATTTCTGAAATTTTGTCGCTGAACCACAGGCTGTTAACTTTATAAAGGTTGATATTAAAAGTAAAAGAAGTGGTGATGCCGCTAGCGATTGCTTTCTTCATATCTTCAGTAAAAGCACCGTCCAAATTCATCTTAAAAAGAAGCTGGTCTTTTTGCCTGGTAATTGCGATGTTCGAGAGTTTTGCCACCTGAGCAAAGCTTGTTCCAGGTATGAAAATTAGAAGTAAAAGTAATAATATCCATGATTTATGTTTTATTAGTGTTGACATGTCAGTATTTGTCTTTATATAGTAATAAGCTGTTTTATATCAGGGCATTAATAAGTAATATCAGGTTCATAATATCTTCATATTTATGCCGGATAAATCAACTGCCATCATGAAATAGTACGGGTTTCCCAAGATTGTTTATTGGAAAAAAATGTTTCAATAAAAGCATGATTAAATGCATGTCCGGATTTATTGAGTTTGAAATGTCCTATAACAGGCAAACCAAGGAGTGAAAAATCACCTATCGAATCTAAGATCTTATGCCTTACGAACTCATCCGGAAAGCGCAGACCATCTTGGTTTAAAATAGTGTTTTTATCAATAACAACAACATTATCCAGAGAACCCCCCTTGGCGAAACCATACTGTTTGAGATATTCCATCTCATGCAAAAAACCGAAAGTTCTTGCCCCGGATATTTGATGTTCGAACATTTCATCGTTGATATTTACGGAAAAAGTTTGTTTATTAATAACAGGATGATCAAACTCGATTGTACATGTGATTTTAAAATCGGATGAAGGATATACCCCGACTGACTTCCCATCTTTGTTAAGCTCGATAGATTCAGTAACAACAAAATAATATCTTGGACTGTCCTGATCTATTATCCCCGCCTCTCTTATCATGCGCGTAAAAGGTGCAGCGCTTCCATCCATTATTGGTATTTCATATGAATCAAGCTCAACAGCTGCATTATCAATTGATAAACCGGCAAAAGTTGCCATAATATGTTCGATGGTCGATACTATGAAACCATTGTGGCCTATAACCGTTGCAAGGCTGGTATCAACAACCATGCCAAAGCGGGCAGGTATGCTGGGTTTATCCGGAAGATCGGTTCTTATAAACTTTATACCATAGTTAACCGGTGCAGGTTTTATGGTAAGATTAACTTTTTTTCCTGAATGAACGCCGATTCCTGAACAACAAACCGTCTTTGCAATAGTTCTTTGCTTCAAATAACAAGCCATTATATAATTAAATAAACAAATTTCTATTATTAATGTAATTGATGGATTCGCATAAGAGTCAAATAATACATTAAATATCAAATAGATATTATCTCATATGCAAGAAATGTCTGCAGTATATCTCAGACAAACTAAGGAAGCAACCATATCTTTACCCTGAAGCAACTTATCTTAACTGTTTTCAGATTGTCAACAAATTCTTGATGTTAATAATAATATCATGTATATATGCGAACAACGAAATATATCTTATTAAGGTTGAAGGAACAAGGCTCAAGGTGCAAGGAAAAGGAAAAGGTCTTTTTCATTACTGGTCCATGACCCCTGATTCCTGCAACCTATGTGAGAGATAAAAGCAGGAGCCAGTTTCAAAACGTCCCATTTTGGCCGATCTCTGCGTTGGGCGAAAATTTTAATCCTCGAAATACTCCATGTATTCCTGCGGTTAAAATTTTCACCCGCCTTGACCTTGACCAAACTGAAACGTTTTGAAAGTGGCTCGCAGGAATATGAGATTAGGAGGAGATATGCTCGCCAGGGTATTAAGCAGCGCAGTTATTGGTATAGATGCTTATCTTGTGGAAGTGGAAGTAGATATTGCTAAGGGGCTTCCTTCTTTTACTACAGTTGGGCTTCCGGAAACAGCGGTAAAAGAAAGCAGAGAACGTGTTAAATCCGCTATTACAAATTCCGGATATTTTTTTCCGGATGACAGGATAACCGTTAATCTTGCACCTGCAAACATAAAAAAAGAAGGAACCGGATTTGATCTGCCTATCGCGATTGGAATTCTTGCTGCAACCGGAATCATTACACAAAAAAAGCTTGCAGGGTATTTTGTGCTTGGAGAACTTTCCTTAGACGGCCGTATAAAACCTGTAAACGGGTCTCTTCCGATGGCGCTTTCAGCCAAAGCCGCCGGTTATGAAGGTATTATAGTTCCTTTTGATAATGGTAAGGAGGCCTCAGTCGTTGATGGAATTTCGGTTTATCCGGTAAAAACACTTTCTCAGGTTGTTGATTTCTTTCGTGGCTCTGTAAGACTTGAAGCGGCAAAAACCGATATAAGCTCGCTGTTTGACAAAAACACCGGATTTGAAGTTGATTTTTTAGAGGTAAGGGGACAGGAACATGCAAAACGGGCGCTTGAGGTTGCAGCCGCCGGTGGTCATAATATTATAATGATAGGACCTCCGGGTTCAGGAAAGACAATGCTGGCCAAAAGGCTTCCTTCAATATTACCCCCCATATCTTTTGGGGAGGCGCTGGAAACCACAAAAATATACAGTGTTGTCGGCATGCTTGACCAGGGAGATGCCATGATCGTAAAAAGACCTTTCAGATCTCCTCACCATACGATTTCAGATGCAGGCTTAATAGGAGGAGGTCATGTGCCAAGGCCGGGGGAAGTCAGCCTTGCGCATAACGGAGTCCTTTTTTTAGACGAGCTTTCCGAATTTAAAAAACATGTGCTTGAAGTATTGCGGCAGCCGCTTGAAGACATGAAGGTTACAATTTCCAGAGCATTATCGTCTATAACATATCCCGCAAGCTTCATGCTTGTTGCGGCCATGAATCCATGCCCCTGCGGCTTTTTTTCAGATCCCAAGCATGAATGTAAATGTACATATCAGCAAATACACAAATACAGAGCAAAGATATCAGGACCTTTAATGGACAGAATTGATATTCACGTTGAGGTGCCGGCAGTACATTACAGGGATCTTATGACTGATTCTGTTTCCGAACGTTCGGAAGAAATAAAAAAACGTGTTTCAGCAGCCCGCCTTGTTCAGGCTGATAGATTCTCTAAATCTAAAATATACTGCAATGCTCAGATGAACAGCCGCCACATAAAAAAATACTGTGTAATTGATGATATTGCATGCGCTCTTATCGAATCTGCCATGGATAAACTCGGGCTTTCCGCAAGGGCTTTAAATCGCATTCTAAAAATTTCCCGAACAATAGCGGATCTTGCAGGGAAAACGGATATTGATTCTGATCACGTTTCCGAAGCTATTCAATATCGAAATCTTGACAGGGGCAAACTATAGTCCGCCTATTTCAAGAAGAGGAGAGAATATGTATTGTTTGCTGGAACATATAGTATTGAATATGGAAGATGATGTGAAGATTTTGCTGTTCTATAGCGATTGTCATAAAATTTATATGCTCCGTTTGAAAGGTTATCATCGATGCTATAATGTTTTCTGAAGAACTTCAGGAACTAATTGTATTTAAGGATAAGGGTTATGCAAACTATTATCTCCATATACAAAGGTATTGCCTTACAAAAAAACGAAGATATTACTTTGCTCAAGGTAATTTCTATCGGTAGACACAGATATAATAACATTCAACTGGCTGATTCAAAGATTTCAAGATTTCATGCAGTGCTCTTTTATGAAGATGAAGATAAGTACTTGTTGCAAGACCTCGGCAGCCAGAACGGACTATTGGTTAACGGGGTGAGAAGTGATTTCGGGCCTGTCAGCATAGGGGACAAAATAGATATCGGCGATTTCACATTAGTTCTTCAGAAGCAAACCAAAAAATCAAAAAAACATAAAATAGCCATTTATGAAGATATCACCGATAACCCCGCTAAAACCGCTTTTTCTCCTGTTACCCTTCAGACCCAAAAAATTAACAGATCTCTTCTTGATGCCGATGGGCTTTTTGTTTTGTATCGGATATGCCATATTGCTAATGCATCTTCAGAGCTATCAGAATCGTTGCAATTGATTGTCGACGAACTATATAAAATCTTCAAGCCGGATAGAGTATTGGTTGCGGCGCTTGAAAACAACGGAGAAGGACTCAATTGTTTGGCAAAAGTGCCGGGGGAAGATACCGAAGTAAAGATCAGTCGAACAATGCTTACGCATCTTCTTGAAAAAAAGCAGATTATCATAACAGAAGATGCTCTGTCCGATGAAAATTTCAAGGTAGGTGGAAGAACTGCGAAGAGCATTCTTCAACTGAAAGTAAAGTCAGTAGTTTGCATCCCTTTAAAATGGGATGCAGAGATTGGAGGCGTCCTGTATATGGATTGCTTCAACAATAAGATATTGTCCAAGGATAAAGATTTGCAGCTTTTCGCTTTGATAGGAGAGGAGCTATCCGTGTTAATCGCGCGTGATTCGCTTTATAAAACTGTTATAGATGAAAAGGCAGTTCTCGAAGAAAAGCTTGAAATGAAAGAACTGGTAATCGGGAACACCCCGGTAATTAGAGATATTATGCACAAGGCCGGGAATGTTCTGGATACTGATATTACAGTTTTGATTACAGGTGAAACCGGGACTGGCAAAGGCAATCTGGCCAAATTTATTCACAAAAGCTCAAGTCGCAAGTACAAACCTTTTATCAAGATAAACTGCTCATCCATACCGGAAAACCTTCTTGAGTCAGAACTGTTTGGTCACGAAAGAGGTGCGTTTACGGGTGCTGAGAAAAGAATCGGCAAAATCGTATTAGCGGATGGAGGGACACTGTTTCTTGATGAAATAGGCGAATTAAGTTTTGCACATCAGGCAAAACTATTAGATGTTCTCGATGATAAGGTCGTCTGGCCCATAGGAGCTAAGAAACTAATATCTATTGATATACGGATTATTGCGGCAACAAACAAAAACCTTGAGGAAGAAATAAAAAAAGGCACTTTCAGGCAAGATCTTTTTGCCCGGTTAAAGATGCGTCGCTTGCATATCCCTCCTTTGCGGGAACGTAAAGAAGACATCCCTTTACTTGCAGGCTATTTTCTCAGTATTCTGCGGCCTAAATACGGCCTTGGCATCAAAAGGCTTTCGAATAAGAGTATGAATTTCATTATTCGGTACGATTGGCCTGAGAATGTCAGAGAATTAAACGATGCGATTTTGATAGCGATAACGAATCATCCAAACCGGCATAATATGTCACTACCAAATACTCTTTCCCCCGATCATTTCGAATTAGGACGCTCAAACGAAAAATTAAAGTCACTTGATGAAGTCGAGAAAGAGTACATCATTAAGGTGTTAAGGCACGCCAGGGGGAATAAGGAGAGGTCAGCAAAAATCCTCGGTATCGTCAAAGAGACTCTCTATAACAAGCTTGAGAAATACAGGATAAACGAACCTATGTACAAGGATGAATGAAACGTCTAATAAATAGACGCTTAGTTAGGTAAGGAAATTCTTCGCCACTGTAACCATGCACTTAACTTACTTATTATAAACATAATTAATTAATCTAAACAGGTGGCATGAGAATTGCCGGTACTTTTGCAAGGAGTTAATTAATGATGAAAACAACTTATTCTGCTATCGCAATATTTTTTTTGACAATATTATTTTTCTTCTCGAGCAGCTTTGCCCTTTCTTCTAAATCAGACATCCTCTTTGTGCTCGACAACTCAGGATCGATGAAAAAAAATGATCCTGAGTTCTTAACTCGAAAGGCGGTTACAAACCTTATTGAAGGGTTAAACAAGGATTCAAGAGTTGGGTTTGTTATTTTTGATAATAAGGCTGACCTTGCAATGCCTCTTACTTCCATTGTGAATCCCAACCTGGGAAAGGATGTAGCGAATACGATGGGAAAGCTTGTTTACAACGGCAAGTATACAAATATTCCGACAGCTATAGAAAGGGCCATCTATGACCTGAAACAGAATGGGAGAAAGGATGCCGAAAAACTGATTGTTTTCATGACTGACGGATTTATAGATACCGGGGATGCAAAAATAAATGGTGAGCGGGGAAAGTGGCTTAAAGAGGAACTTACTCTGGAGGCAAGGAATGCGGGGATAAGAATTATCAGCGTGGCATTTACCGAAGAGGCGGATTTTGAACTTATTCAGACATTGGCAGTAAAAACCGGGGGTGGATACTATCGTGCCATAAAAAATGAAGATCTGCACAATGTGTTCGGCAATATTCAGCAAGCTATACTCACACCTCAGACAACGCAAAAGGAGAAAGCCACGCTCCAGACAAAACAAGAACCAAAAGCAGAAAAAGATGTTGTATCAAAGAGCTTGCTGGTTATTTCAGTCGTTGGCCTGATCGTTCTGGGGATAGTGATAATAGCAGTGATTTCCAGAGGCAGGAAGAGAGAAGCTAATAATATTAGATCTGAACTTATTGGAGTCCCTGATAAAAAGCAGCCAGCTATTCCTGACGCAATACTCGAAGATATGGAGTCAATAACCGGCAGGAAAGAGATCCGGCTATTCAAGAAAGAAATGACGGTTGGCCGCGCTGTTGACGTCGGGAAGCCATCGGTGGATATTGCCATTCCTCAAAATACGGTGTCAGCACTTCACGCCACTATCGAATACCGGGACAACAGCTTTTTTGTTATAGACTGCAGAAGCACAAACAAGACATATCTTAACAATCAGGTCTTGCCTTCAGACATTGAACAGAGGTTGAAATCAGGAGATATAATCACTTTTGACAAGTATAAATTCCGGTTAATCATTAAGGAACAGACCGGTAAGAGCGGTACGGTTCTTCGGCCTGCAGCTGCGGGAGGTACAATCATCCGCCCCAAGGGTGCGCCACCGGAACCTAATCATCTGCCACCTACATCCGAGGCAGGGCTTCCACAATATGCTCAGTCAGACAAGGTTGAAAGAGAAACACGTTTAAAACCAAATGTATGCGAAATACATCCGAGCTATAAGGCAACAGAATTTTGCCCGGTTTGTAAGAAGGGATATTGCACGGAGTGCATGATCGAAAAAGACGGGAAAAAGATATGTCGGACATGTGCTTCATAGATAAGAAAGTATAGAATAGAAATGGTTCTTAAACTGATTGGATATAGCGCTCTTTGAATGCGCAAAGAGGTTTAAGTAAAAAATAAATATCCAACATAGAAAAGGAGCAATATGAAAACATTCGAGAGACTTCAAAACATTATAGCTGAACAATTTGGCGTGAATCCGGATGATGTGACAAATAGCGCTAACTTTACAGATGACTTAGGAGGCGACGCAGCAGATGTCATGGAACTTGTAATGGAGATTGAAAGCGAGTTTGACATAAGCATCAGCACACCAGAACAGATCAAGACAGTAGGCGATGCTTTAGCCGTGGTGGAGAGACTCACAAATACTGTTCAATCCGAAACTGAAAATAAACTGAACCACGTAAGAAGAACTATCCAAATACTTGAGATGGATATACGGCAATCTCAAGCACGAGGAGACTTTGTACGCGCTGAACAATTGGAGATGGAGCAGCGTAAATATCAACAGATTCTTGATGGTCTTGAGAAGAATACGTGAAAAGCTTAATGATTAAAGGAGGGTTGTAAACATGCCAATATCATGTGTGGTTGGATTACACAACTGGGATGGGTGTAAATGCAGAAAATGCGGCAAGGTTCGTGATGAAGGACACGATTGGAGCAAGGACTGTGAAAAATGCGCAAGGTGTGGCGTAACTCGGCAGAACTCCCACAACTGGAAGGGCTGTAAATGCGAATTATGTGGTAAGACCCGAGATCAGGATCATGACTGGGTGAAGGACTGTGAGCGATGCTGGAAATGTGGCGCAACACGCAAGGATGCCCATGACTGGAAGGCCGACTGTGAGCACTGTAGCCGATGTAGCGTTACACGTAGTAATACACACCAATGGGACGGCTGCAAATGCATTAAGTGTGGTAGTTTCAGAGATCAGGATCACGATTGGAGTAAGGATTGTGAAAGGTGCTCTCGATGCAACGTGACCCGGCAGAATGCCCACAAATGGAATGGCTGCACGTGCGTTACATGCGGTAAGACCCGCGAAGGTGGACATGATTGGTGGAACAAACCTGGAACTTGCACGATCTGCGGGCAAGAAAGGCCACGGATCAATTTCAATATGTCCGCTCTTGGCAATTCGGAAGCAGCCCGTCAGTTCACAACGCGCCATGCTTGCATTACCAAGACACTTATTGTGGATTCCGAACAGTCGACACCCGTCATTATCGATCTAAATACCGGCAAATCAACGGCTATGCTTCCCATAGGAGAATTTATTGAGTTTACCGGATTCGACAAGGGAATCAATTCAATTCGCACGGACAACGGATGGGCAGTTATCCATCATGCCGTCAATTCTAATGATATAGGATTAATCCAAAGGGTTATTGATCTGAAGGCCGAACTCGATGTCGTTGACGGAAAAGGATGGACTCCAATGCACCACGCCGCATGGATAGGAAACGGAGATATCGTGCGTCTGCTCCATAAGCATGGAGCGCCTTTAAACGTTCTCACATACAAGGATGTGTTGTCGCCGTTGCATACGGCAATTGCAGTGGATGCCCCCGATGCGGCTGATGCACTGCTGGCTTGCGGAGCAGACAAGGAAGTCAAGTCGAAGGGCGATGTTCGTCCCCTCCATCTTACCGCGATGAAAGGCCGGAAGGAAATAGCGATGCTTCTTTTGGATTACCAGGCTGAGCTTGATGCACTGGAGGTAAATCAGAGTACAGCTCTCCATGCCGCTGCTTATTACGGACATGAGGGGATCGTTCGAATACTGCTTGCTGCCGGCTGTGCGCCCGGGCTTTCCGATCTGCGAGGCAATACGCCGTTGTCATTAGCGAAACAGGGAAAACATCAGGCTATTGTTACTCTGTTATCTGACAAAATAGCAGGCGATGCCTCTCAAACGGACAGTGGCGGTAGCATGACCGACGACATCGTAGGTATGACGGCTGAGCAATTGCTGCAACAACTGGAACAGTTCGCTCGCGAAGGCCTGCCAATCATTTCAAACTCCAAGAAAGAGCACTTTGCAAATATCGTCGAGATCATGGATTTTGTAGGTGCAACACGTCACGGGTCCCAAGGGCAACAGGGCACAGACGGAAGGTACTACATTTTTGATAATTATACTCTTCCAAACGGAGCGAAAGTCAAGGCAGGATACGAAGACAAAGCGTCACGGGTCTCAAGGGCAACAGGGCATAGATTGAAGGTGCTACATCCTTGATAAATATGCTCTTCCAAATGGAGCGAAAGCCAAGGCAGAATCAATGGGACTGACGCCTTTCATAACGAAAAGTTGCTATGACTATAAAGTCGTTTTTCATGGAAGTGGGTGAAGGAGAACTGAACATATGCCAATATCGTGTTTGTTTGGATTTCATGACTGGAGCGGCTGTAGGTGCACTAAGTGCGGTAAGGCACGCGAGGAAGGTCACGACTGGCGTTGCGACTGTGAAAAATGCTCGGGATGCGGTGCGACCCGGCAAAACGCCCACAAATGGAATGGCTGCAAATGTGGGTTATGTGGTAAAACGTGCGATGAAGGTCATGATTGGAGCAAGGACTGCGAGCAGTGTGATAAATGTGGCGCGACCCGGCAGAACATTCATAAATGGAATGGTTGCAAATGTTCGAAGTGTGGTAAAACCCCCGACGAAAACCATGATTGGAGCAAGGACTGTGAGAAATGCGCTAAGTGTGGTGCCATCCGACAGAATGCCCACAAATTAGATGGTTGTGTATGTGAATCCTGCACGAAAACCGAAATGTTTTTTGAGGCTTGTAAAAAGGGGTTATCGAGTGAGATGGAGTTTCTCATAACCAATGGTGTGAATGTAAATACAATAATAAATAGTGGCGAAACCGTTTTGCATACTACTGTTTATGGAGGTAATAACAATATCGTAAAGTTTCTTATTGCCAAAGGCGTTGATGTAAATGCTAAAGACAATAGAGGTATTTCTCCACTTCACATTGCTGTTCGGAAAGGCCGGAAAGATATTGCGGAATGTCTTATTGCAAAAGGTGCAGATTTCAATATTAAAGACAACGATGGCAATACTCCGCTGCATTGGGCCGCTCAGAAAGGCCGTAAAGATATCGTAGAGTTTCTCATTGCCCGCGGAGCGGATATAAATGCCAAAGATAATAAAAATTTTATCCCTTACGATATTGCCAATCAGTGTGGCCATAAAATAATTGTGAAACTTCTCGATATTGCTCGCGAGAGGAAACAATTCAAATTTGTGGAAGCTCTTATCGCAAAAGGGACTAATGTGAAAACACAGAATATCGATGGCTTCACTCATCTGCACGATGCTGCCAATAAAGGACTCAAAGATAAAGTTGAACTTCTCATAGCCAAAGGTGCTGATGTTAATGCCAAAGGATATGCCGGTCTCACTCCATTGTATATTGCAGTTTATAGAGGCCAAAAAGATATTGTTGAACTTCTTATAGCTAAAGGCGCAGATGTTGATGCCAAAATAGTCGACGGATCAACCCCTTTAAGTTTTGCTTTAAATAACTACTCAAAATATTATATGGAATTAACCAAGCGGCCTGATATAAAAAAAAGGACTGACATAGAAATAAATAACGATAAGGGCAAAATCTTTGAAATTCTTTTTGCTGCAATAAAAGTCGATGAAACATCGCCAAAAATTTTAAATATATTTCCGGAATCACGAGATCCCGGGGCGATGACCGGTGGTAGTGGCTGGAGATAGTAACCATATATCTGGCTGGGGCAAATGTATGCGCAGATTTATAAATCCTAAAATAAGCAGGAGATATTCCGCATTATCGGATGAATTGGAAATACTGCCTCCTGTATCGTCTGCCTGTATTAAACAGGTAATACTGAACGTAGCTTCGATCTGTAACATGTGTTGCCCCTATTGTTTTGCCAGCCAGGGTGCTTATGGGCTTTCTTGTCCGAATTTCATGGACGCTGAGCCCGTTCTTGTTTTTCTTAAACGTCTTGCGATTAAACGTCGTGGTATTGAACAAATCAAATTTTTTGGTGGTGAGCCATTTCTGAATGTTCAATGCATTGAAATTATCTGCTCTGCTTTTCATCGCTGGTTTGCTTGCGGAGAAATTGTCAAAATGCCTTTTTTCCATATCAACACAAATCTTACGCTATTGGATCAAGCCATTGTTGAACTGATACAAACATACAACATATCAATTACCGTGGGGCTTGACGGCCCGCCAAAAATCCATGACCGTCTGCGCGTATATCCGGATGGAAGGGGATCTTTTGAATTGGTTGATAAGCATATTATTAAGCTTGTCACGATTTGCGGTCAGCCCAGATCGATTGAGGCTGTATATACGGCGGAACATGCCCGTTTGGGGGTGTTGCCCTCTGCTCTTCATGAGTTTTTTGGCGAGAGATACGGTGAGCGCAATTTCATCATACACCCTTCAGTATCACCTTTTATGGGTTTACCCGCCCTGAACAAAGGCAAGAACTTTGATGACCAAGAGTTGGATAAACAGATGCTTTATGATGCTTTTTTTGACTATGGTCGTTACGTTATGATGAAAAAGCTTTGTGATAATCCGGCCCTTCCTAAGGATGGTGCCAGCTTGTTAAAAAACCCACAAATTGATTGTCAATGCGATCAATGCCTGGAGGATATATTTATCACTACGAGCGGTGATATCTACCCCTGTTCCGGCTTTGTTGGCCGTGAGGAGTTTCGGATCGGGAATATTGGGGACGATGGACAGGGCTTTGATGCCTCTCTGGAATTGATTCGAGGGAGACTGTCCAATAGTCGCAGATCTACCAACCAGACATGTAAAACCTGTCCTATCTCCAAAACATGCAAGACTTGTCCGGCGGCAATGCTACAAAGAAATGGCTCCATTCATGTTCCGGACGGATATCTATGTACTTATCACATTGGTTTTACGGAAGGAATGGTATCAGGACTGGAAAATTGTTCCGGATCTATCAATTTGGAAGATAGGGGCGTAAGTGACGATATCTAATACTAAGAGGCCTTATGCAATGAGCTTCAAGATTTTATAAGGAGTTTTAAATGTCCTTTCTAAACAATTTATTCGGCAAAGACCAAAAGAAAGTCATAAAGGAGTCTGTTGATGGATCGCGGGAACTATGCGAGACGTGCCTATCACAAAATCCTCAGGGCACGCCTCCTCCGGCCACTAAACATGGGCCTTTCTTCCTCGGTGTCGGTGATACTATCCTATCTGCTTATCGAATAGAAGATATTATTACTACCGGAGGTATGGGGCTTATCTTCGTAACAACACATCTGGGCTGGAAAATTAAGGTGGCCATAAAGGTTCCAACTGAGGAGGCTCTTTCCTGGCCGCATTATGCAAAAAGAGTCCGGAAGGAAGCCGAGGCGTGGATCAATCTGGGGCTTCATCCTAATATCGCATACTGTTATTTCGTGCGCAATATTGAGAACATCCCATGCTTTTTTGTAGAATATGTCGATGGAGGTAATCTTACTACATGGATAGAGAATCGCAGATGTGCTGACCTTAAAACAGGTCTCGATGTAGCCATCCAGTTCTGCCATGGAATGGCCTATGCCCACAGCAAAGGGATGATTCACAGGGACATCAAGCCGGCAAATATACTTATGACTGAAGATGGCATCCTCAAGGTGACAGACTTCGGTATAGCCAATATGGGAAAAGACGGGTGCGTATGTGGCCCCTCAGCGAGTTTCGATCCGACAAAAACTGTGGGCTTTATGGGTACGATGCCTTATGCCTCTCCTGAACAACTGAGGGACACTCATGCTGTTGGTACAGCAGCTGATGTGTATTCATTTGGAGTATGTATCTGGGAGATGCTGCTGGGGAGAAGACCCCGTTCCAATGCGTGGGAGGATAGTCAGCTGCCTGATCTCAGAAAAGCAAGATCGGACCTTCCTGATAATTTATATCCTCTCTTAACGCAACTGGTATCCTTTGATTCCGAAGCTCGGGATGCTCTGGGAGGTTTCGGGGCATTGAGGGAGCGTTTCAAGGCAATCTATAAAGATCTCTTTCACGAACCATCTCCTCACAGTGTTCTCGAGGATCTCAATCTTCTGGCAGATGGTTTTAACAACCGGGGGGTTTCCTATATAGAACTGGGCAGGGAGGGAGAAGCCCTTTATTGCTGGCAACAGGCTCTTGTTGTTGACCCACATCATTTGGAAAGTACTTTCAATCATGGATATTTTGAATGGCTCAGAGGCTTGCCTTACCATAAGGCTTTGGAAGCCCCACTGTCCGCCTTGAGGGGGACTCATAAGGAAAGTCCTGACTATTGGCGACTTCTTGCCTGGCTTCTCTATGAACGAGGAGAGATGGAGGCCATCGATGAAATACAGAGATCAGCTTACAAGGTTACGGACACAGACTTTTTGAACGCTCTGGACGATCAGAAAAGGCCTAAAAAGAAACTTTTGAGAAACTTTAGAGGCCATACTGCCTGGGTGCGCAGAGTATGCTTTTCCCCCGATGGGCTATTCGTCTTATCCTGCGGCGGTGATAAAACTATCAGGCTCTGGGATGTCACAACAGGTCAGGAGGTAAGGCGATTTGAGCTTACGGAAGCTGCCATACGGACTATAGCCTTCTCTCCTGACGGCAGGCATGTAGTTTCGGGAAGTGACGACGGAATCTTGCGACTCTGGGAGGTTGCAACTGGTCAGGAGATACAAACGCTGCATGCCACCCAGGGGCTCCTGCTTTCCGTAGCGTATTGTTCGGACGGCATACATGTCTTATCTAACAGCAACGGCAATGCTTTTGTTCTGTGGGATATATCGTTGGGCAAACAAATCCGTAGGTTCGAAGGCCACGAGAACCAAGTAGCCTCAATCGTTTGCTCAGCAGACGGAAGGTATGTCCTTTCCGGCAGTGATGACACTACCGTACGTCTATGGGAGTTGGATAGTGGTCTGGAAGTAATGTGTTATGTGGGGCATTCCGATAACGTGCTTTCCGTTGCTTTTTCGCCTGACGGCAGATATGCGGTTTCGGGAAGCGATGACAGTACTATCCGGCTCTGGGATATTGTTGTGGGCTCTGAAGTCAGGAGGTTCGACAGCCATTTGGCGTCAACAACTTCAGTCGCCTTTTCGCCTGATGGTAAGCACTTGCTTTCAGGAGACAAAAGCAGCATAGTCCGTCTGTGGGATGTGTCCTCCGGAATGGAAATAGCGCGATTTGAAGGACATTCGGGTAATGTGCTTTCTGTCGCTTTTTCACCAGGCGGCAAGCATGCGGTTACCGGGAGTCAGGGCGAGAGCATATGCCTTTGGGACATCTCTGAATCTCAACAATATCATAGGTTGGAGATATTCCCTGTCTTATCAAGGCCGCGTTCATCCTCGCTGCTGATAAGACAGAACTTTGAAATGCGACGACTGCTTAAGGACGCAAATAATGCCCTGAAAAAGGGAGAATTACGCCAGGCTTATGAATTGGCTGGGCAGTTACGATCCATTGCAGGATATGAAAGGGATAAAGAGGCATTGGGACTTGCTGCTCTTGCTGTGAAGAAAGGCCATGCCAGAGTGAGGAACCTGAAGGCTTTTTGGCACCTTAGAAAGTTTGAAGGCAATCCCTGGGAACCGGTCAGTATTGTTTTTTCACCGGACGGTCGGTATGTCATTTCGGGAGGCGAGGACAAGAGAATTAATATCTGGAACCCGATGACCGGCCAAAAGGTAAGGCAATGTGAAGGGCATTCCGGTCCTGTGACCACAGTAGCCTGTTCCCCGGATGGTTGGCACATTCTCTCGGGAAGTCAGGACAAAACCATCAGAATGTGGGATGTGATGACCGGAGAGGAAATACGACGGTTTGAAGGTCATCTTGATACTGTTGGAGCTGTTGCCTTCTCTCCGGATGGCAGCATTATTGTATCCGGCGAAGGTCACAGGGTAATTGGCCAGGGCCGGTCGTGGAGCGGGGTAGACAATGCCGTCCGCCTTTGGGATGTATCGACTGGTCTGGAAGTAAGGCGACTTGAGGGGTTGCGAGGTTCGGTATATTCTGTTTCCTTCTCCCCGGACGGACGTTTTATCGTCTCGGGTAGCGCAGACAAAAGCGTTGTTCTCTGGGATAACATTACATGCAGGGAAATACGACAATTCGCAGGACATACTGCCGCTGTGAACTCTGTTGCCTTCTCTCCAGATGGCCATTTTATTCTTTCAGGGAGTGAGGATAATACCATCCGCCTCTGGGACATCATTACAGGCCAGGAAGTGCAGCGGCTTGAAGGGCAGGCGAACCGGGTGTATTCGGTTGCCTTTTCCCCCGACGGCCAATATGCTGTGTCAGGTGGAGGAGACAGGACTGTCCGCCTGTGGGATCTGGCTGCCGGTTATGAAGTAGCGCGGTTCGAAGGACATTCAAACTGGGTATATTCCGTCGCTATTTCTCCCGACAGTAGATTTGTGGTCTCGTGTGGAAAAGATAATGCAGTTTGCCTGTGGGAACTCGACTGGGCATGGGAGTTTAATATGGAAGTTTGAGTTTGACAAGGAACAATAGACATGTCGTTATTTTCGAACATAAAGTATCTGCTTAACAAAGATAAAGATATTAATCACATTGGACCGGATAGACAAGAAGCATTCCAAACCCTTCCGAAAGCTGTCCTTTCTCCCGGTAAAGAAGATAAGGAGAAAGTTAGCGGCGGCACGGTAGTAAGGCAGGAAAAAGCGCTTCAGCATCAGAATACGGTAGTCCGTCAAAAAGATCCTCAGCTTACGAGCCTTGAGATGCCTGAAGAGGGCGGATGGGCGTGCAAGGCAGCAACGGTCTATCACACAGGGGATCTGATAGCAAACCGTTACAAGGTTGAGAATGTTCTTTCAGGCGCAATGGGCTATGTCTATATCTGTAAGGACACCAGCCAAAGGATCATGTTTGCGATCAAGCAGCCGAAAACAGAGATGCTTGCCGATCGTGAGCTGTTCTCACGAGTATTGCTGGAGGCAGACGCATGGACCAAACTTGGGATGCATCCGAATATTGCCTACTGTTACTTTGTAAGAGTGATAGAGGAAGTGCCCTATATATTCATCGAGTATGTAGATGGAGGCAGTCTTGAAGACTGGATAAGCGATCGCCGGTGTGCGGACTATAAGACAGGCATCGATATGGCCATACAGTTCTGTCATGGGCTTGAGCGAGCCCATGACAGGGGCATGATCCACCGTGACATAAAACCGAAGAATATATTGGTAACAAAAGACGGGCAGGTGAAAGTCACAGATTTTGGTCTTGTAGGAGGCGGAAGGGCAGGGGGAAAGGTAAGCACAATGCCTGGAGATCAGCATGGGACGCGGATGGGAGACATAATGGGCACCCCAGCGTATATGCCGCCTGAGCAGTGGAATGACCCGAGGCAGAAAAGCGCTGAAGCGCCGGAAGGCGTGTGGTATGAGTCTGATGTGTATAGTTTTGGAATCTGCATGTGGGAGATGTTCTGCGGCAGAAAACCCTATGAGGTATCCATAGGAGTCAAGGGAGGGCCGCCTGATCCGAGAGAGCTGAAGAGGGATATACCTGATGGATTGAGGGAGTTACTTTTAGATAGCGTTGCGCTTGAGCGGGGGAAAAGACAGGCAGACTTCAGAGATTTGAAGGAGGAGTTGAACAGGGTATACCGTGAGCTATACGGAGGAGATGCGCCGCATTACAAGCTTGAGCTTCATGACACAACGGCTGATGAACTGAACAACCAGGGTTATTCCTTCCTTGAGCTTGGCAGGAAAGAAGAGGCAAGAAAGTGTTATGAAGAGGCGGTGAAGGCAAGCAAAATCCATCCTGAGGTGGTGTTTAACCTTGCTCTCCTTCAGTGGCGTGATAATAAAATAGATGATTTAGAAGTGATAAGGAGAATCAGGAATTGTTTGAGTAACCCTGTCGTAAGTAAGGAAAAGATAGCAGAGTTGCTGGCTTATATCCATGCAGAGAGGTTTGACCTTAGCTCTGCAAAAGAGGAGCTCAGTGAATACTCTGGGAAATTCGATAAGCTATATCAAGGCAGAATAATAAGTACTATAGGATGTCGCTCCTTCACGGGACATAGTGATTCTGTCACTTCCGTGAGTCTGAGCTACGACGGCAGATATGCCTTATCGGGGAGTCGAGACAATACGCTTAAGCTCTGGGAGGTAGAGACAGGAAAGTGTCTGCACACCTTCGAGGGACATATTGATAGTGTCGAATCCGTGAGTCTAATGGCTGATGGTAAATATGCCTTATCGGGAAGCAAGGACAAAACGCTTAAGTCTTGGGAGGTAGAGACAGGAAAGTGTCTGCACACCTTCGAGGGGCATAGTAACTGGGTAACTTCCGTATGTCTGAGCACCGACGGAAGGTATGCAGTTTCGGGGAGTATGGACAAGACGCTTAAGCTTTGGGAGATAGAGACAGGAAAATGTCTGCGCACCTTCGAGGGCCATAGTCATTGGGTCAGTTCCGTATGTCTGAGCTCCGATGGCAGATATGCCTTATCAGGGAGTTACAATACGCTTAAGCTCTGGAAGATAGAGACAGGGGAATGCCTGCGCACTTTCGAGGGCCATGGTTATGGTGTCAATTCCGTATGTCTGAGTTCCGACAGCAAATATGCCTTATCGGGGAGTTCGGACAATACGCTTAAGCTCTGGGAGGTAGAGACAGGAAAATGCCTGCGCACCTTCGAGGGTCGTAATGAGCGTTTCGAATCAGTCAGTCTGAGTGCCGATGGAAGATATGCCTTATCGGGGGGTGATACGCTTAAACTCTGGGAGATAGAGACAGGGAAGCTTCTGCGCACCGTCGAGGGTCACGGTAGTCATGTCCAATCTGTTATCCTTAGCGCCGACGGCAGGTATGTCTTATCAGGTAATTTGGACAAGACGCTCCGGCTTTGGGATGTGAATTTAAACAATGATGCATATATCTGTGACTTTCAGGTGACTGCCTTTAAGGGCTTTGAAGAGATTAAGGGAGCGCAAGATGAGCTAAGTTTGGCAATTACCCAGGCAGAGAGGTTGACAAATGAGGGGAAACACACGAAAGCCTTTGCTATGCTTTATAGCGCATGGGAGAGGGATAATTTTAAGTATAATAAGCGTTTGATGGAAGTATACTTAATGCTCTATGCCAGGGCAAGCACAAGGACCTTTTCATTCGGTTATTTGGAAAACACCTTCGAGGGCCATAGTGATTTTATCTTATCCGTGAGTTTTAGTGCTGACAGCAGATTTGCCTTATCGGGTAGTTTTGACAAAAAGCTCAAGCTTTGGGAGGTGGATACAGGGAAATGCCTGCGCACATTCGGGGGCCAAAGTAACTGGGTTAAGTCCGTGCGTCTTAGCGCAAACGCCAGTTATGCCTTATCGGGCAGTGAGGACAAAACGCTCAGACTTTGGGAGGTGGAGACAGGTAAGTGTTTGCGCACCTTCGAGGGCCATAGTAGTGATGTTAACTCCGTGAGCCTCAGCGCCGACGACATATATGCTTTATCGGGGAGCCGAGACAAAACTCTAAAACTCTGGGAGGTTGAAACAGGAAAGTGCCTGCGCACTTTCGAGGGTCATAGTGATATTGTCTACTCATTAAGCCTGAGCATTGACAGCAGATATGTCTTATCGGGTAGTTATGACAAAACGCTTAAGCTCTGGGAGGTAGAGACAGGGAAATGCATACGTACCTTCGAGGGCCATGATGGATGGGTCCGTTCAGTGATTCTGAGTGCCGATGGCAGATATGTCTTATCGGGTAGTTATGACAAAACGCTTAAACTCTGGGATGTGGAAACAGGTAAATGCTTGCGCACCTTCGAGGGCCATAGTAAAAGCGTTAATTCCGTGAGTCTGAGCTCCGATAGCAGATATGCCTTTTCGGGGAGTTCGGACAATACGCTTAAGCTTTGGGAGATAGAGACAGGTAAGTGCCTGCACACTTTCGAGGGCCATAGTGGTATTGTCGACTCTGTGAGTCTGAGCGTTGACGGCAGATATGCCTTATCGGGAAGTTGGGATAAAACGCTTAAACTCTGGCGGCTGATATGGAAGCTGGAGTTCGACGAGAACAAATAGATATCTCATTCAAACATTAAAAGGCTGCTAAACAAACTTATCAGGAGACAAATTTGAAGAGATTATTTCAAAGAACAAAAGAGTTCATTATTGAGTTCGCGTTTGGAATGACTGATGTTGGCATGAATAGAGACAGCAATGAGGACGCCTTTCTGTTGCTGCCGGACAAACAGTTATATATAGTTTCAGACGGCATGGGCGGGCATAATGCCGGCGAGGTTGCAAGCCATACAGCGGTCAATGCATTGGAGACTTATTATGCCCAGCTTGCCATATCAACAAACAATGCGGAAGCAATAAAAGAGACAATGATCGATGCTATTTCAGAGGCCAATAAAAAGGTCTGGGATATGAGCCGGTCGAGAAGTGAATATTCCGGCATGGGCTGCACAGTTGCAATGGTTTTTATTGACGGAAACAAGATTCATGCCTGCCATATCGGAGATTCAAGAGTTTATGTTATTAACAGGAAAGAAATAGTTCAGGTGACAACTGATCATTCTGTTGTCACGGAGCTGGTACAAGCCGGAACAATGACCAAGAAAGAAGCAAGGTTCAGTGATCTGAAGAACCAGCTTACCCAGGCTATCGGTATATCTTCTTCTATAAGACCCGGGTATAATATGCGCCAGGTTGAGAAGTGCGATATCGTGCTTCTCTGCACCGACGGGCTTTGGGACATGCTGGAGGATGATAAAATTTTTAAGGCAGTCCATAAAGGCGGCATGCCTGAAGAAATCTGCGCCAGGCTGATCCATATGGCAAACGAAGCAGGTGGGGAAGATAATATAACCGTTATAGTTGCCAGGATATCCGGCAAATAAGTCCAAATTGAGGCAATGAAATGAAGCTGCGTCTGGAAGTAATCAAGGGCCCGGAAACCGGCAGATATTTTGAGTTCACTCAGCCCGACACCTTTATTGTAGGGCGTGGGGGGAAAGACAGACCTGTCCACTTTAAGCTTTCAGATGATGATCCATATGTTTCAAGACAACACTTCATGCTTGAAATAGCTCCGCCGCGAATCTATTTTTTCGATCTTAGGAGCACAAATCCGCCTTGTGTCAACGGGGTTGAAGTGAAAGAGTCTGAGCTCAAGGAAGGCGACGTGATAGAGGTTGGCTATACGCAAATTAAGGTTCGGATCTTTCCGGAGTTACAGCTAAAACGCATCCCATTCTATTGCGAAAGGTGCAGGGAAACTCTTGTATTTGAAATGATGGAGGGAAAAACCTCTCCTGTCATTTGCGCATCATGCGAAGATGAGATAGAAGAAAAAAAGAGGAAAGAATCGGTTGGGATTAGATTCACTGTTAACTGCAAATGCGGGAAGGACTTATCAACGATTGCCAACAGCGATGGAAGGGCGCATGAGCTGACTGGCGTTGTTAGCTATTGTTGTGACGGATGTGTACAGGAAATGATGGCAGGCAAGAACGCCGGCAAGATGGTAGATGGCTACACGGTAATCAAAGATCTGGGCGCCGGAGGAATGGGCAGGGTCTATCTGGTCCGTCAGAAAGAAACCGGAAGAGTAATGGCGTTGAAGCAAATGCTTAACCTGAAGGACGAAGAGTCGATGAAACGGTTCTCCAGGAGAGAAATGAAGTATATGAAGGAAATTACTCATCCTAATGTCGTTAGATTCATAGATAGTGGCGCGACACAGGAAGGGCCGTATATAGTGATGGAACTGCTCTCCGGTGGGAACCTTGATAAATTGATGGACCCCGTAAAGGGATTTATGAGCCCTGATCTTGCAGTGCCATATATTATCGATGCCATCAAAGGCCTTGAATTTATTCATGCCCATAAATTTGTGCACCGTGATCTCAAACCGGAGAATATCCTTCTGCAGGAGAATAATAACGGCAGGCTGATACCCAAGATAAGCGATTTCGGTCTTGCAAAGAAATATTCCGAGGCAGGCGGTTCTTTAATGACACAGGCCAATGTAGGTATGGGTACGATAATATATATGTCGCCCGAGCAGATAAAAGATACCAGAAGTGTGAGAGAACCGGCTGACATATACTCGATGGGTGTTACCCTTTATTATCTGCTGACCGGTAAATTTCCATATCATTTTCCAACACAACGGGAAATTGAAAAGTTTCTGAATGAAAACAGGGCAAAGGCTCAAAATATGAAAGAGGCACTGGATCTGATTATGCGGATAGAGGATATGAAACATCCCCATGTGATAATTTTGACACAGGAGCAGATACCCATTCAGAAGCGCAATCCGGGTATCCCTGTTAAATTGGCAACTGTTGTTCATAGGGCAATAAAGAAAGAAATTTCTGAGCGTTATCAGACTGCCGCAGAGCTAAGGTGTGCGCTGGAAAGCGTGATATAGGCGAAAGCAATGAATACATTTATGAGGTGAATTGAATATGCGTTCTTTATCCGTTTCTTCTCAAATAGTTTATAGCCTTGCCGCAGGCGAGGCCCAGGCGCTTCATAGTAAGGACATTGATAGCGAACATTTGTTCCTCGGGCTATGCAAGCTTGAAGATGTATTGCATCTCGAAAGAACCGCTATATCCGATATAGATGAAAATCAGTGGCAGCAGGTGCTGCAGGATGTTAAGGAATTCAGGGATTCTCTTTCGCTGTCGGATTTTGATCCGAAAAAGGCCCGCAGACGGTTAAGAAAAATATTGCATGAGTCAGAGCCAGGCGCAGAAAAGTTTTCAGGCCATCGCACGCAACGTTGCAGGGATATGTTTTCAATCGCCGAGAACATTTGCATACAGACATCTGCAGGAGATATTCTTCCTAAACATCTTTTAGCCTCTATTTTAGGGCAGTACTCACTGCCTTTGGATCGGCTTTTCTCCGAACTTTCGGTTAAAAGGACCGACTTGTTAAAGGTGATGGAGGTATCCGCACGGGCGGACAATGATGCGCTTGGGATTATTATTCATGACGCTCAGAAAGAAGAGGCTAAAGGCGAAGAGAAGAAGATGCAGCCGAACAAAAAGAGCGATACCCCCATATTGGATAAATTCGGCAGAGATATTACTAAATTGGCGAGGGAAGGAAAGCTCGATCCATCTATAGGCAGAGGAAAGGAGATAAAGAAAATTGCGCAGATTCTTATGCAGAAGAAAAAGAACAATCCGATACTCATTGGGGAAGCAGGTGTCGGTAAAACTGCGGTTGTTGAGGGATTTGCCATTAAAATAGCCCAAGATGGCGCTTTGCAACAGATCAGAAATTTCAAGGTTCTGGAACTCAATATGGGATCTCTTGTAGCTGGTACCAAGTACCGGGGTGAATTCGAGGAAAGACTGGAAACAATCCTGAACGAGGCATCCTCAGACCCTGACATCGTATTGTTTATAGATGAGATACATACTATGGTAGGCGCAGGAGCCGCCGGTGGATCTATAGATGCCGGAAACATTTTAAAGCCGGCCCTTGCAAGAGGTGCGATAAAATGTATCGGGGCTACGACTACTGCCGAGTATCGTAAGTATATTGAAAAGGATCCTGCATTGGAGCGAAGGTTTCAGGTGGTCTGGATAGATGAGCCCACCAAAGACGAGGCTATACAAATTCTTAAGGGTCTCAGGCCGAAATTCGAGGAGCATCATGGTGTTAAAATCCCCGATGAGGTAGTCGAAAAGGCAGTGGAACTGTCTATGCGTTATCTCACGGATTTCAGACTGCCGGACAAGGCGATAGATATCATAGACCAGGCATGTGCAAGGGTTATGCTGAAGACTTTTTCTCCAGGAACCGTTCCAACAAAAATGAATGTGGAACTGGCGATAGAGGATATCGCACGGGTTGTTTCCGAAAGGTGCAGGATACCTGTTATCAGCCTGACAACAGAAGACAAGAGCAGGCTTCTGAAGATAGAAGATTACCTTAAACAGAGGGTGATGGGTCAGAATCATGCTGTTAAAGAAATTGGAAAGGCGATCAGGTCTGCAAAGGCAGGACTTAAGGATCCGAATAAGCCGATTGTATTTCTCTTTGTCGGCTCAACGGGGACAGGCAAGACTGAGCTTGCAAAAGCTCTCGCAGAGTTTTTGTTTTATGATGAAAACCGCCTCATTACTTTTGATATGTCCGAATATCAGGAAAAACAGTCAATAGCAAAACTGATAGGCTCGCCGCCCGGCTATATAGGTTATGACGACGAAGGGCAGCTAACCGGAAAAATCAGGACAAATCCTTACTCGGTTATTCTTTTTGATGAGATAGAAAAAGCACATCCAGATATCTTTGATATTTTCCTTCAGATATTTGACGAAGGAAGATTGACCGATGCTCATGGAAGACGGGTCAATTTCTCCGAATCGGTGGTTATTCTTACATCAAACCTCGGAAGCGGTTTTGGTCAAAACAGCGGTGAGAGAAAGCCGATAGGTATTGATATAGACAAGGCATATTCGGATGAAAAAGAGACAGTGTCAGGCCTTGGTATAGAAGAAGATTCAAAAAAATGGAAAGATTATGAAGATCAAATTAAGAAGGTAATTGGTAATGCATTCAGGCCTGAATTTTTAAACAGGATACAAAAGAGGATTACATTTTATCCTCTTGGAAAAGGAACAGTTAAGCAGATAATATCTGTAAAAATCCTTGCGGAGCTAAATAACAAGTTAAAATCAAAGGGAATCCAAGTGGTTCTTTCTCAGGATGCTCTGGATGCTCTGATAGAAAAGGGATTTAGCGAGGTGTTTGGTGCAAGAGAAATAAAGCGCGTTTTTGATCAGTATATATCCGAGCCATTATCTCAAATGATTCTTGAAGGTGAGATAAAATCAGGGCAGGAAGTAAAGATTTCCATGTCCTCAAATGGACTCAGGTTTGATATTTTTTAACTGAAAAGGTGTTATAAATTAATTAAATGAGATAGGAGCGTGTGACTATGGGAGTTCTGAAAATTCCTTATGTTGTTGAAAGGACCCAGCAGGGTCAAAGACAGGTCGATATTTATTCGCGTCTTCTGTCGGACCGGCTGATATTTTTAACAGGTGAAGTCAATGATGATGTTGCAGATATAATAATCGCACAATTATTTTATCTCGAATCGGAAGATCCCAAAAAGGATATCCATTTTTACATCAACAGCCCAGGCGGGGTAGTAACCGCAGGCCTGGCAATCTATGACACTATGCAATATATATCGTGTGATGTTGCAACAATATGTCTCGGGCAGGCTGCGTCAATGGGTGCTGTTCTCCTTGCGGCAGGGGAAAAAGGCAAGAGAATGGCTTTGCCTAACGCTCGTGTGATGATACATCAGCCGCTTGGGGGTGCTCAGGGTCAGGCATCTGATATGGAGATTCAGGTAAAAGAAATGAACAGAATCAAATGTCGGCTCAATGAAATTTTATCATACCATACGGGAAAAAATATGGACGTTATGACAAAAGATACCGACAGGGATTTTTTCTTGACAGCCGAAGATGCTGTTGAATATGGTTTGATTGATAGAGTCATCAGGCAAAGAGACGTGTAGCTTTGTCTTTATATTTTAGTGTAAAGTAAAATAATATCATATTACTAAAAACAGATTATTACTTAAGCTGTTGGGAAAACTTCAAACTGGCTCAATTTTCAGTTCCTAAGTAAAATGGGAGAACCGTTATGGCGAATAAGCGCTCTTTTTGTATATTTATTATTCTCGGTATTGTTTTTATTACAGCGGCTGGAGTTCAAAGTAAGGAGACCAAACCAAATGCGACGATGCGTTCTGGCAAAGTTCATTCCGCACCTGCCAGGCAAACTGCCAGGGAACCAAAGGCTATGCTTGATTCAAAGCTTCTCTTTAATGCTGTGCGTGAGAATGCTGTTGAAAAAGTGCGATCGATTATTGCCGGGGGTGCTGACCTCAAAGGCAGAAACGATCAAGGTGAAACTCTATTTATGCTGGCTCTATCACTTAAGGAGAATGAAATCGCCAGCCTGCTTATGGAAAAAGGATCGGATATAAATGCCGTAAGCAAGGAAGGCTGGACCCCTTTGATGTATGCGCTTCGGTACGGAAAAGGCGATCTTGCCCGCGTTCTCATCAAGAAAGGAGCAGACATTCAGATACAGAACAAGTCGGGCTGGACTCCCCTGATGTTTGCTTTGCGCAACAAAGAGAAGGAATGTGCCCGCCTTCTTATCGAAAAGGGAGCAGACCTCAATGTAGTTAATTCCGATGGCTGGACGCCTGTAATGTTTGCCTTAAGGTATGGCCCGGTTGAAATTGTACCTATTATGATAGAAAAAGGAGCCCAACTTAATGTGAAAAACTCGGGAGGCTGGAGCCCTCTGATGTTATCCATTAAATACAGTACTCCTGAAAATTCTTTGTTGTTGATTAATAAAGGTGCTGAAATTCGGTTTAAAGACAAAGACGGTGAATCGCCGCTGCTGCTCTCTGCTGCCGCAGGAGATGTTCGTGTGCTTGCAAACATTATGGAAAGTGTGAAGTGGAAAGATGAAAAGGACAAGAAGGGCAATACCTTGCTGCATCTTGCGGCCGAGAATGGAAAAACAGGCGCGGTAGAGCTGTTACTAAAACATGGAGCCAAGATAGAACAAACTAATCAGGAAGGATTGACTCCTCTTCTATCGGCATTAGCGGCAGGACAAACGGAAGCGGCTTCGTTTTTGCTTGGTAAAGGAGCCAGGCTCACAGCTCTTGCCAATGGCAATAGCGCACTTCATTATGCCGCAAAAAGCGGAAAGAAAGAATGTGTTGCTCTTGCATTAGCCGGTAATATTCCGGTTAACATAAAAAACTCCGTTGGAGCAACTCCACTTCATGATGCATTCAACAGGGAAGTAGCTGAGTATTTATTGTCTCAGGGCGCTATGCTTAATGCAACCACAGATCAGGGAATAACGCCATTGCATTTGGCTGCCTACGAAGGGCATCAAGATGTTATTGATTTTCTCATAGATAGAGGTGCCGATATCAATGCTGTGGGAAAAGGATCCACTATAGAGGAGATAACTCCTTTATATATGGCAATTACAAACAAGCAATCCGCTGCTGCGGCTCGATTAATTGAAAGAGGGGCAAACTGGCAGGCGGAAAGAAAGGATGGCTTGCATCTTTTCTTTCTATCAGCAGGCAGAGACCTTCATGATATTGTCAAACTTATGCTGGCCAAAGGGCAAAATGTCAATTATCGAAACAAGCAGGGAAGGGTTGCCATTCACTATGCGGCCAGTAAAGCCATGCTGGAATTATTGCTGGCTAACGGGGCTAAACTCAATGATTTGGATCAGGATGGAGCCTCAGCTCTTCATTTTGCGGCAGTTGACGGAAGGCGCGAGGTAGTGCAGGCATTGTTGGAGAAAAAAGCGGATATTATGCAGAAAACCAAACAAGGTGATACTCCGCTGCATTTTGTTAATGATCCGCAAACGGCAGAGTTGCTGATAGCCAATGGGGCTAAACTCTATGTTAAGGATCAGAGCGGAATGACGCCCCTCGAATTTGCCCGGTATTTCGGAAGGCCCAAAAGCCTGGTTTCGTTTTTGATGGAAAAGGAGCTTAAACAGGATGAAAAAATTAGTGCCGTTTCAGAAAATAAAGTTCAGGTAATTCGTGTAACCGATCCTGACAGCAAGATGGTAAACTCAGTCATATCTGATGTGGCCTATGATAATTTTCTTGGTGCTTTGGCTATGATGGCCAGTCCAAACATTTCCGGAAATGTTGGTATGGCGGCAGGGCTCATGCGCTCGGCTGCGAATACCGGTTGCTGTGAGGCTTGCTATTATATTGGTGAATGGGCTGCTGCAGGTAAAGGGATGACAGCAAATGAATGTGATGCTATCAATCTTTCACAGGGATTTCCTGATTTTGATGCAGATCCTGAGTTGATAGATCTTGTGCATAAAAACATGAAAAACGGTTATAACCAGTATGCTCCCATGCAGGGCGTAATGCTTCTTAGAGAAAAAATAGCTGAAAAAACATTAAAACTATACAATGCATCATACGATCCGTATACCGAAATTACAGTTACTTCCGGAGCAACTGAGGCATTGTTTGCTGCTATTATGGCGGTTGTTAAAAAAGGAGATGAAGTAATCGTTTTTGAGCCGGCTTTTGATTCCTATGTTCCTGCGATTATTTTAAGCGGTGGTGTCCCGAAATTTATCAAGATGAAACCACCTTATTACAGCATAGACTGGGAAGAAGTAAAAAATTCTGTATCGAAAAGAACCAGGCTTATGATTTTAAATTCACCGCATAATCCGACAGGTTCCGTTCTTTTGGAAGAAGACATTCGGGCTCTTTATGATATTGTTCAAAAAACCGGCATTTTTATTTTAAGCGACGAGGTTTATGAGCACATAATCTTCGATGGCCTGAAAAACGAAAGTATGGCAAAGTATCCGGATCTTGCAAACCGCAGTTTTGTGATATGTTCTTTTGGCAAAACATATCACACGACAGGATGGAAAACAGGTTATTGCCTTGCTCCAAAAAAGCTTTCCTCAGAATTTCAAAAAGTCCACCAGTTTCTGACATTTGCTTCAAATACTCCCATACAGTATGCATATGCCGAATTTTTGCAGAATGAAAAAGCTTATCTTGATTTATCCGGCTTTTACCAGAAAAAAAGAGATAAGTTTTTATCTCTTTTAAAAAATTCACGTTTCAAAGCGATACCATGCAAGGGAACATATTTTCAGATGCTTGACTATTCATCTATCTCTGATGAACCGGATACTGATTTTGCAAAACGTTTGACGATTGAAAAAGGTGTGGCTTCCGTTCCTCCTTCGGTATTCTACCATGACAATGATGATCATAAAATGCTTCGCTTTTGTTTTGCAAAAAAAGATGAAACACTTGAAAAGGCAGCGGAAAAATTATGCGGGATTTAAATATAACAGTCGTACAGTCAAATCTTTTCTGGGAAGATATAAAATCAAATCTTTCTTTATTTGATAAAAAAATAGATAGTATAAGGGAGAAGACGGATCTTATAGTACTTCCAGAGATGTTTACAACCGGGTTCAGCATGAATGCAAAAAAGCTTGCCCGGGAAATGGGGAGTGCTTCAGTTGAATGGCTGAAAAATAAATCATGCAGTAAACAGGTGGATATAACAGGAAGCATGATTATTAAAGAAGACGGAAAATATTTCAACCGCTTATTATGGGCAAAACCTGACGGGAAATTGCTTTATTATGATAAAAAACACCTGTTTCGCATGACAGGTGAAGAAAGAGTTTACAGTGAAGGAAACAACAATTTAACCGTTGAGCTTAATGGCTGGAAAATCAGGCCGTTTGTCTGTTACGATCTGAGGTTTCCCTGCTGGACAAGAAATTTTAATAAAGCCTATGATGTTGCAGTATTTGTAGCAAACTGGCCCGAGGCCCGCTCTTATCACTGGGAAACATTGCTTCTTGCAAGAGCAATCGAAAATCAATGTTATGTTGTGGGTGTAAACCGGGTGGGAAAAGACGGAAACGGCTATAACCACATAGGAAACTCTTCAATAGTAGATCCGGCAGGAAATATATTATTCAGAAAGCAAGATGAAGAATGCATATATACGGCAACACTTTCATATTCGGTTTTAGAGGAATATCGAAAGTCTTTTCCGGCATGGATGGATGCGGACAGTAATGAATATCAAATATTGAACAAGGAATTTTGTGATTAAGAACCTCATGCCCTTTTCTTTCTTCGATATTCATTATTCCTTGTTCAATATTCGGTTTTCAGTATTACGGTACTTTCATATCAAACTTTGGTGAATGACATTCGTTGCAATAAAGAATCGATGAGGCATGATTCTTATGGCACAAGGTGCAGCGGGCTTCACCCATATGCGATTTGTGCGGGTTTTCAATTCCTGCCTTGATATTTTCAAGCTTAGCTGTCTTTTCGGCAAGCTTTGCATAACTGTCATGGCAGTTCATACAGGTATCATCTCCCGGTCTTGCGTACAGTGAGCCCTTTTCATGGCAGGATTCACAGGCAATCTCTTTTTCTTTATGTTTGTTTATCTTCGGCAACTTTTCCGCACCGGATACAGCCGGGGTCGGCAAATTTATAATCATAAATAATGTCAATAATACTATTATCACCACAGGGACTTTTATCGATTGCTTCATCAGAATATTCTCCTTAGGTTTTCTTTTATAATTTCACAACTTGAAAGCTGGTTATGAATCAGAGGTATATTAAGTGTTTCCAATCACACAACCTATCCCAAAACCTCTTTGGCCGCAAATATACCGGCTAAGCGACCGCCGGGAAGCACGAATCCCACAGTTCCGCCGCCGAAGGTATTTTCTCCTGCTACAAACAGGCCGGGAATAGGGTCCCAGTTTTTATCCAGAACGTGGAATTGTTCATCAACTACAAGTCCGCCATGGGTGTTGAAACAGCTTCCGCCTTTTTGGCCAACTCCATAAAAAGGAGCTGTGCGGATAGGATGCATATAAAACGGTTCTTTAAAAAAGTCGCTATCTTCGCCTTTGGCACAAAGCATATTGTAGCGATCAACCGTTTTTACCAGCTCATCGGGATCAAGGCCTAATTTTTTTGCCAGTTCAACAATAGTCCCAGCCTTTTTGATGACACCTTTGGCTACATAGTTTTCAAATTGCTCTTCAAACCATGGACAGGGATATTCACAAAAAAGCGGATGAAACTTATTGATAATATCTTCCTTACTGATTGTGTTTGCATCAAAGAGTGTAAAAGATTCCATATCCGGCTGGGCAATCGTCTGCGATCCCTGATAGGTGTATACCATACCCCTGTTAAGACTTTCGCAGAAGAATCTCTTAGCCTTCTTGTTAACTGTAAGAGATTTCTGGCGGGCCAATTGATTCGGGGCACTGTATACCGTTGTAGCACCATGCTCACGAAGAGCTCCGCCGTCCCAGATCTCGATTTCATCCATTCCACGCATATCAGCGCCCAGCGCTTGGGCCATCCTGATTCCGTCTCCTGTTGCGCCCGGCATACCCCAATATCTGGCTGCTTCAGCCCTGCGAGGTGAGCAATAAGCTTTAAGCATATCGGTATTTGCACCAAAACCACCTGTTGCAAGTATAACCGCCTTTGCTTTCACATACACCATTTTACCGTCAATGTTGTGTGCGGCAATACCGATCACACTTTTGTCTGATGTTACAAGTCCTTTTGCAGGATGTTCTTTTAGAATCTTAACACCAAGAGCTTTTGCTTTTTTCTCCAAAGCCAGCGTGAAGCCTTTGGCATTGTGCGGGTGCCATCTATACCAGCCTTCTTCGGGATGTTCCGGATCAATGGGAACATGGACAAGACCGGGAGCAGGCATACCGCCTGCCGGCTCGGTGGAATAAACTACTCCCATATCTTCAAGCCAGTCTACGGTGTCTTTTTGTTGTTCCATAATCTGACGCACAAAAGTAGCGTTTCGTCCCGAAGTTGGGTTTGGAGTTGCAACGTTTTGAGAACCATCCGGATTTTTGGAACCCTCAGCCAGAACCCTTGCTGCGAGTGGTGGGGCCTTTATTCCAAATCTGTCCTGGAATCTACTCCCAATGCCTCCGCCAATACACTCGGCAATTGATGTGTCACCACCGCAAAACGGATTTTTCTCCAGCACTATAACCTTGGCACCATTTTCTGCGGCGGAAACAGCAGCGGCCAGACCCGCTCCGCCACCGCCGGCAACGATAATGTCGGTCTCATAATCCCATTTTGCGGGAGCAGCCAGATTCGGGAGCGGTTCTGCGTTTGGATGTTTTTCGGCTTTGTTTCTTTTGGTACGCGAGGATTTACCTGCTGTGGCTTCCGCATTTTTTATCCCTAATTCAGCCATTGCAACTGAACCGATAATGCCTGCACCACCGGCTCCTGCCGCAGTCAGAGCGCCCTTTAAAAAACCTCTTCTTGATAATCCTTTATTAGATTTGGTTTCCAAAGGCTCAAGGTTTGTTTGGACAACATTTTCCGTTTGATCAACTGTAGGTTTCTTCATTATTTATTCCTCCATATTGTTGATTACGACAATAACCTTCCTTCATAATTTATTCTAAAACAATCAGTAACCGGTCTACATCTACAGCATCCTTCTTTTTGACTTTAATTTCCTTTACTGTTCCGTTTGATGGGGCATAGATAGAATTTTCCATTTTCATTGCTTCAAGAATCAAGAGCTCATCATCTTGTGCTACTTTATCGCCTTCATTAACAAATATCTCCAGAATAACTCCCTGCATCGGTGATCTAACTTCCTTGCTCATTTATATTATCTCCTGTCTTCTTTCAACATATTTAATGCCTTTTATCCTCTTGCCATGCGTCTGATGCAATCCACCCCCTCCAGGTATAATGCCTTCTGTGCACAACTGCATACACATAGGCCGCAGCCAAGACATTTTTTCTCATATACGGAAGCTGTGATCCCGCCCCTGGTTTTTTCATATGTTCCGACTCTGAATTCCCCCACTGACAGACACATGAATATCCTGATATTGTTCCCGTTGACTTAAAAGAGCTACAAAATATGCGTGTTTTGCCGCTTTGGAACCGGAAATAAATACTGATGAGGTAATTACCGGCTCAATTATCTCGAGGTTTATGCCGGGAGCAGCCGGAAAAACAGTGGCTATTGTCAGCCAATCCAATTCAGCTTTTTTAGGTATCTTAAAAGGAGATAAGCCCAATAAGGACTTATGAAAAATCCATCCGGTTATAGCACAACCGGGTAACCGCATTTTGGAATTAATATCTTCTTAGATATAGCTGGTGTGCGCTCACAGATTACAACCCCCCGGCCCCCTTTGTTAAGGGGGAATTAAAGCGGGTACATGACCATTTGCGCTTATCAATCCCCCCAAGTGGGATTAAGTATCCCAATAATTTCCCCTTAGAAAAGGGGGATAAAGGGGGCTGCAAAAATATAACTCTATGCTACTTTCCTTTTAGCGTTATCCAGAACGAGAAAGAACTGTTCCAGTTTCTTTTTAAGTTCCTCTTCCACAGCGGCAGAATTCTCCATAACGTCAACATCTACGGTCAGGGTAGAGAGTCCGGCCTTGTCTCTTAGCTGATCCTTTATCAGCCGGGATACCGCACCGCACATACGGCAATTGGTATTAAAAAAGTTTACTGCGCCATCCGCACCGCTTTGTATTGCATCGTTTATAATCATATCTGAGAACACTTCATAAGGTCCATAGAACCCATGGTATGGCTCAACATAAAAAATTCTGGCAAGCGCCTCAAGTGGTTTGGTAGGATCTATCTTTGCAACCTCAGCTTCATTATAGTAATGATACATGGGTTCCGCCACTAAGGTGGCGCCTTGCGTTTCCATCCAGTCAAGCAAACCATGCATTCCGGGAGGAAAAGTATAACAACTGACCAGGCGGTATTTTTCCTCAGGTGTATAACCTTTACCGCTGGCAACACGTTCTTTCATTTCATCCAGAAATGCCTGACAATAATCCACTCCCTCCTGTCTTCCGGCATACATCATACGGAGGAAGTGAATTAAAAAACCGGTTCCGCTTTTTACAGGGCAGGGTCTTGCCGTCTTAATAAGATTGTGGATCTCAACGCTGATCTCCATCTGCTTCTTGGTCAGCCTTGTTGCTTCCACAAGTTTGTCATAGTTCATCTTATGCCCGGTAGTTTTTTCCAGAAAGGAGATTGCATCCTTAATTTCTTCTACCATGAAATCGAGTCCCTTCTGGGTCCAGAAGAGATAAGGCCTGGTAATGCAAAAGACAGGCACATCATAGAGAGCGCCCATAATATTTGCGTTCTGAGCACAATTATCGCATTGGCATAAACTCGTGTTTACGATAGCAGTCGGTTTTGGAAACCATCCTTTTGCAAACCAGCCTATGGGAGCGCGCTGGGCGGAACAGATTTCCGGCCGGATACCAATGGATTTTGCAGCAGTAAAAATCTCATCTTTATTGCCCATATATAAGGAAAACATACCGGCGATAAAGTCGTATTCTATACCCGCAATATCCATAGCCCAATAGATTTCAGTAGGAAAAGACATAACATTTGTAACAAAAGGCCTTCCTCCCTTTACTGCTGACATCACTTCATCGCATAGCTTTATTGTCAGATCATAAAACATGGTTTCCGCCCGGGTAGTGCTATGATGGTCCCTCAATTGCGCCATGATAGGGATGCCCTGTTCAAACATTGTTGTATCAATATTTTCTATCTTTCGTAATTTCATATTTCCACCTCCAAAGATAACATTTCAACGAATGCTTCAATTCTTGTTCTGATCTGCCCGCTGAAACCTCCTCCATATTCTATGTCCAAATCTAAAACGGTTACTCCCTCGTCCTCAAGTCTGGTCTTCCACATCGGCAGATTAAGGATATAAGGAGCGCAGCATCTCATGGTTAGAGCAATTATCCCGTCAAGTCTGAAATCTTTTGCTATTTGTGATATCCAGTCGGTTCTGTTTTGAGGCGGATTGATTCTGGGGCAGGAACACTTGGGAAGCAGATAGCGTTTTGCAAGCGCCTTCCATGGGTCTCCATCTTCCACCTGCTCCCACCAATACCGGGAACCGTTGCAGAAATCATCAACAACTACGTTTACCCCCAGACTCTCAACACTTTGTACGAAAGAAGGGGTGTTCAGTAACGCACCGCTGATCATGATTCTTGGCGCAGCAGGAAGAGATCGGCCTGTGGTTTTAATTTCCTCCAGCAGCTTTTCCAACAAGGTATTGAAATCTTCCCTGGGCATTCTGACCGCAGCATTTAAGACTTCCAGCATTTCGGCGCCGGAAAGCGGCGGAGTATTGCTTTTCATCAGATCGTGGAGTTTTTTCAAATCTGTTCTTGTCTTGTTATAAAGTGCGATTGAATCAACAATAGCCTCATCTGTGATTGTTACGCCAAAAAATTTCTCCAGGTTCTTTTTAAACTCCATAACCTCGCCATGATAAAATTTATAAGCCAGGTCATTGAATTTGCGCGGAGTATCAAGAAGGGGTAGGGTTGGGATATTGTGATAATAACTGCCCACTTCCGCCAGACGGATGACTCCTTCGCAAGGAGTAGCTCCCGCAATACAATCCAGAAATCCGTATTCACCTCTTAGCTGCAATTCCAGTATTGTCCGGCTGAAGGAACAGGTGCCGCCGCTGAAGAGATATTCATTGGCCAGATCCAGGGAGATTTCTTCATTTCCGCCTGTGAGCCGGAAAGGCATCATGCCCGCGGCGTGAATTACCTCTTCCGGCACGTTGATGCAAATCCATCCGACAATTTTCTTTCCCTGTTCTTTCCATTTCCTGGCCGGTTCAGTAAAGGGAAAAGAAGCATTCACCTTCCCGATTTCTTCGATAGTTTTAAGCATCTCTGCCATTTGGTTCCTCCTTTGATTTTATTTTCTCTTTAAGCCGCCGACATCTTTTTGTTTTGTTTTTTATAGATAGCATTGGCGAACATTGCAGCTCCAAGCGCGCCGGCAATCTGGGTATCATATTTTGGTATCAAAGCCTCAACTCCAATGAGTTTTTCAATTCGTTTAACAATACCCTTGTTTTTGGCAATTCCGCCGGTGATGGCAAATTCTTTCTCCACTCCGATTCTTGTAAGAAGTTCCAGAATTCTTGTGGCCATTGCCTTGCAGTATGCCGCCAAAACCATATTTTTTGACCAGCCGCTTTTTAAAAGGCCGCTAGCCTCGGATTTTGCAAATACCACACAGGTACTGCTGACAGCTTCCGGTTCTTCGGCTACGTCAAGCGACATGTCGCCGATCTCGGTTACCGGAACCTTCAACATCTCTGCAAACACCTCCATGCCGCGTCCGGTTCCTGCTGCGCATTTGTCGTTCATAAGAAAGCTTAAGCATTTTCCCTTCTCATCAATATGGATGGTCTTGCAGTCCTGCCCACCCATATCAAGCACGGTTCTGACACTAGGGCCATACATGAAATTTGCTCCCAGCGCATGACATGATATCTCTGTTATAGCCTTGTGAGCGAAGGGAATATTTACCCGGCCATAACCTGTTCCAATCAGATAATTGATCCTATCAAAGGTGAGGCCTGGGATATCTTTAAGACACAAATCCATGGCATTATTAGCGCTTTTCGGACTGCTTGAACCGCTTCTGGTATTACTGTAAGCGTATATCTGACCATCACATAAAACAACCATCTGCGAACTTACCGAGCCCACATCAATACCGGCAGAAATAATATCTGCTTTTTTCCAATCCATTTCGGGGTTTACATAGGTTGACTCCACCCATCGAAAATATTCTTTTTTTTCTGCCATTTTTTGTATTTCCTCCTTATCCCTGCGCAATTAGCGCCGCACCAACGGCGCTTGTAAAAATCGGATCTTCCGGCACTGAAATTTTTGTTTTCAAAAATCCTTCAAGACCGTCAATGAAGCCTTTATTCAGTGAAACTCCGCCGATAACCGTTACGACATTTTCCATTCCAACCCTTCTGACCATTGATGAACACCTCTCGGCTACGGCTTTGTTAATCGCTCTTGAGATGTCCGCCGTTGTAACTCCCTCTGTATTTATCAACGATACCACTTCCGATTCGGCAAAAACGGCACACTGAGCATTCAATGGAATGTTCTTGTCGGACTCAAAATGAAGCTTAATAAAAGTTTCAAGATCTGATTGAAGGGCCCTGGCCATCGACTCTATAAAGGCACCGGCTCCTGCCGCACATCTTTCATTTGTGGCAAAATCAACCACATTCCCATCAGTATCGCATTTTGCTACCGCGGCCTTCTCGGCGCCCATATCAACAACCGTTCTTGAAGCCGGTACTTCAAATATGGCCCCTTTTGCGCCTGAGGAAATTTCTGTTGCCACATCATCAGCAAAGCCAACTTTCTTTCCCCCACCGCCGGTGGCGACGATTTTGCCGATAGCATCTCTGCCGATTCCCGCCTTGGCAAGCACTCCGTTTAATGCATTATTGATGACCTGTTCTTCATCCTGTTCTTTCTCCCCCCCGGCCAAGTGGCAATACTTTGCCAGGATCTTGTTGCCATCCATGATTACCGCTTTTGTGCTGGATGCACCCACGTCTATGCCCATAGTAATCATAAAATTATACCTCCTCTCGCATTAAATTAATTTTAAAATGACAGCATTTATATAAAACAACAAAAACTGTTAATTAAATGCTAACAGGATTGGTATTAAATACAACTCCAATAAAACAAGGGGATAACTATAGGATAAACCTATTGTTAATGAAGGCTTAATAAATAGGATCTAAGGTTGGCGTCTCTTTCTTTCAAACCAAATTTTTTTCTGAGACTGTTTCTGTGAAATTGTACGGTAGTAATGCCGATACTTAGCAATTCAGCGATATCTTTAATTGATCTTCCTTCTTTTACGAGGGAGGCGATTTCAATTTCTCTTGGAGTAAGATTATGATGTTTAAGCTTCAATAGCGGCAAGAATGATGAAATAATATTATTAAGATTTGATTCAACGATATTTAAAACAGATAGCTGCCGGGAAGACAGATTACTGTTCTTAAAGTTATCAATATAGGGCAAAACCAGTTCACGGACATTTGATAGAATTTTCCCTTCTATATCAGCTTTACTGCCTTCAAGTTGCCGCAATAAAACCTTCAAAGCGGCATTGACCTCTTCAAGGCTTTGAGTCTTCATCCTTAATGTTTTTTCCGCCCGTTTACGTTTGGTGATGTCTTTAAAATATACGGAAAGTCCCTCTTCCGATGGATAAGCGTGGGCCTCGAACCATCTGCCGAAAAGAAAAAGAGCATCAAAGAACATAGGTGTACGACTCGCCATTGCAGTCCAGTAAAACTGGAAATATTCTTTCTTGGTTTTAGGAAATAGCTCGGTCAATCGATTGCCGATCGCTTCATTTCTTGTCTTCCCCATAACTACTTCTGCCTGCTGATTCAGGTCGGTAAAACGGCCTTCCCGATCCCATGTAAAATAAATATCTGTGATGCTATCCAGAACGGTAGCAATCTTCTGGTTAGCTTTGTGTAAGGCTTCGTCAAGACGCTTGTATTCGGTAAGGTCATGGATAACCAAAACAGTAATCTTATTGCCGCTGTCATTTTCGTATTCGGAAGCTGATAAATCGGCGGGAAATTCAGCTCCGTCTTCTTTTCGCAGGAAAAGATTGCCCCTGGCATTACCGGCGCTGGTTTGCTCTGCCAGAAATACGGGCAATCCGGGATCATCATGATCAAAAAGTTCACTACTGCCTATACGACGCAACTCTTCTTCCGAACGTCCCAGCATCTCACAGGCAATAGGATTTGCAGCAGTTATCGAGCCATAACCCAACCCTATGAGAACGCCATCAAGAGAGGTTTCGAGTAATAAACGAAATTTATCTTCATTACCCATCAGACTTTTAATAGTTTCGTTTTGTTTCATTATTTAGACAACAGCAAAAAATTATTGCTGCTGAAAAAGCCGGGGTCCAGCGTTGAAGCCGGCATATATATGAATGATTCCGGATGCGCCGATCGGCTTACGCATGTAGCATGATGAGATTTTTCATCAATGTAAAGCTGAGCGTCATGATCCCCTGCGTTATTTTTGCCGCTCGAACCCTCACTGTAATGCATTAAAGAAGAGACCCATATCCGGGAATCACCGGATTGTTCACATACCTCCTTATACCAAATAGTATAAGTTTCCTGATCAATATAATTTACGTGCAAGCCCCAGTTATAATACGGATCTTTAGGCATCTGTTCCACAACCCATACTTTTCTTGGAACATAGGTAATATTCATAGGTGCCCAGGATGCGCCCTTCCACTTCGGATCTTCATAGCCTAATTTAGGATGGGTGCCACTATAGGGAAACACCCTGGTCATTCTTCCATCATGCAATTCCTGTGCCGGCAGCATATTGGGACTGGTGAAAGAAACAAGAATTGTTTTTTCTCCCACATACTTCCATCTCATGTTACTGTCTTTACCATCCCACATATAATTTGTATCCAGCCATGCATCAGATCCCATATAAGGGTCAGACCTCGTTGTTGAGCCGGTTTGCCGAATCCTGCGAATGGCAGGAACATAGGCATAATTGGTATCTTGCCTTGCGTCCATGTAAACATAGCACATTGTATTGGTTCCCTTGACGCTCATCGGCTCCATAACATTCTGGAATTGATAGTAGAGAACCTTCTCCGGATTTTTTATTTCACGGCCTGGCGGTCGGCCATTTAAATAAAGGCGCTGATCCAAGCCCTGAGCATAACGTTCCTCTCCTTTTTCGTTTACCCACATAACACGTGTGTTCTCTCTTGAACCCATGAAACGATATCTCTGGAAATCGAAGTTGTATATGATCTTTTCTGCAGCCTTGGGATCTTTCAGATCAATCTTCGGAAAAGGGAGCCCATAAATATTTTCGGGATATTTTCCAGTGTGTTTATCGATCAATTCTCCATCAGAGCCTATATCAAATTTACCTTCATTTATTGCGCTTGCCGCAAGAAAGGTGTCATTATGTTTGTATTTGAAGTTTATTTTCCCAGGGGTAATAACATAGTCCCCCTTTTCAACCGCGCGGTACATAGCAGGAATGAGAAGTTCTTTGTATTTACTGCAGTTAGTCTTGTCGATCACATTGGGTAAATCCATAGCCTGAACGTTACCACCACACAAAAACAGAACGAACAAAGAATACAATGACAAACCAAAATACTTTAATATATTCATTCGCTTCATTTGTTTCTTTTCCTCCTTCAGTTTTCTTGGTTATTTTATGTTTTTCTCATGCATGAAACTGTCTTTCTGAAGATCATATCAACTTCTAAACGTTGTCAGGCAAGGCATGAAATAACAAAAGGGCTGTTTGTTTCATGCATGAGAAAACTTGATGCATAAATGATTACTGAGTCAATGACCGGTTTCAGAGTAAATAAATGTCAGGATCTGGATTTAATTATTATTTGCAAAATTTATATGAGCCAACAAAAACGTAAAGAAACATTAACAGGATTTTTATTAAATACAACTACAAATAAACTACTAAATAACTATAGGCTAAAACTATTGTTATTCAAGATTTAACCCAACTTCATGGTTTTTAGTGGAAAGGACTTGCAGACCATATCGAAAGCATTATTTCAGGTGTAAAAATGTGTAGCTCAAATGATTAATCTTGAAAAAAAGATTTGTTTATATGATTTGACGAACACCTTTTTTAGATTTCATAGACATGTAAAAAGCTGGAAAACTCCACTTTTGTCATTCCGGCGAAGGCCGGAAACCAGTAATTCCATTGGGTTCTGGATACCGGATCAAGTCCGGCATGACGATTTGGGTGTTTCACAAAATTATTAAATGGCATATTAATTCCAAATGCGGTTACCCTGGCCGGGAACTTTGGAAAAGATTTTGTCTCATAATAATTAAAGTTTATTTTGAAGCTTGAAGCTGGGTTAATAAATAGGAACGAAGATTGGCTTCTCTTTCTTTCAAACCAAATTTTTTTCTAAGACTTATTCTGTGGAATTGTACCGTACTGACGCTGATAGTTAGCAGTTCCGCAATATCTTTAATTGATCTTCCTTCTTTTACGAGAGAGGCGATTTCAATTTCTCTTGGAGTAAGATTATAATGTTTAAGCTTCAATAGCGGCAAGAATGATGAAATGATATTATTAAGATTTGATTCGATGATATTTAAAATAGAGAGATGACGGGAAGACAGATTACTGTTCTTTAAGTTATTAATGTAAGGCAATACAAGTTCTCTGACATTTGATAAAATTTTACCCTCAATATCTCCTTTGCTTTCTTCAAGTTGCTGCAATAAAACCTTTAAAGCGGCATTGACTTCTTCAAGGTTTTCGGTCTTCAACCTTAATTTTTTTTCCGCCCGTGTACGTTTGGTGATATCTTTAAAATAAACGGACAGCCCCTCTTTCGATGGATATGCGTGAGCTTCGAACCATCTTCCGAAAAGAAAAAGAGCATCAAAGAACATATGGCTATGACTTGCCATGGCAGTCCAGTAATACTGCATGTATTCCTTTTTTGTTTTTGGGAAAAGCTCAGCCAATGACTTGCCGATAACTTCATCTCTTCTTTTTCCCATTACTACTTCTGCCTGCTGATTCAGGTCAGTAAAACGGCCTTTTCGATCCCAGGTAAAATATATATCTGTTATGCTGGTCAAAACAGTACTAATCTTCTGGTTCGCATTATGTAAAGCATTGTCAAGACACTTGAGCTTGGTCAGGTCACGGATAATCAGTATGCTAAATTTATAACCGCTGCTATCATCAAATTCCGAAGCTGATAAATCGGCTGGAAATATAGAACCGTCTCCTTTTCGCAGGAAAAGTTCACCCCTGGCTATACCGGTGTTAGCCTGTTCTGCCAGAAATATGGGTACCCGCGGATCATCATGATCAAAAAGTTCACTAATCCCTGTATTGTGTAACTCTTTTTCAGAACGGCCCATCATCTCACAGGCAATGATATTTGCAGCAGTAATTGATCCATCGGATAAACATATGAGAACAGCATCAAGAGAGGTTTCGAGCAGCAAACGGAATTGTTGTTTACTATCCATCAGATGTTTTATTGTTTCTGCCTGTTCCATTTGCCGCTTTCCTTTTTTTCACAAGAACTATTTTGCTCATAATGCTTTATAAGTTATAATGCCAATAAATAAGCTTTCTTATCATAATAAAATATTCTCCCTTTCATTGCAAAAAGAAACTTATAAATATATACTACCTAATGTTTCCTTACAGCAATAAAGCAAATTTGTTAAGTAATGTTAATATGTTCCCAAACTAAACATATTTATAACAAATGTTTAAAAACGTTTACCCGGGGGAATTGATGGGTTTATTCAATATAATTGCGGTGCTTGTAACGCTTGCAGCCTTGTTCGGTTATGTTAATTACCGATACATCAAGCTTCCAACTACTATAGGCTTGATGTTTATATCCATACTGATGTCTGTTCTAATGGTAATACTGGGACATCTGGGGCAGACAGGATATGGAATTGAAAAGCTGTGGCTTGACGTAATACGCAAAGTGGATTTCAACAAAACACTAATGGTAGGGATGCTGAGTTTTCTGCTGTTTGCCGGCGCTCTTCATGTTGATTTGAATGAGCTGTTGAAGCAAAAATGGCAAATTCTTGTCTTTTCAACTATTGGGGTCATGCTTTCAACTATATTAGTCGGATATTCTGCATTCCTTTTCTTAGGCTGGCTGGGAATTAATCTTAATTTAATATACTGTCTGCTTTTTGGTGCCCTTATTTCTCCAACGGATCCTATTGCGGTACTGGGAATACTTAAAAAGGCGGGTGTTGCAAAAGAACTGGAAATAAAAATCACCGGTGAGGCGTTGTTTAATGACGGTGTAGGTGTTGTAATATTTATTACCCTCTTAAAATTAGTTGATGGCGGGTCGGATATTTCGCCTGTACAAATATTAGTGTTTTTTGGTAAAGAAACAATAGGCGGAATTGTAATAGGTTTAATAAGTGGTTGGTTTGCTTATCTAATGCTAAAAAGCATAGACAATTATCAGACTGAAATTCTTATTACCCTTGCTTTGGTAATGGGCTGTTATGCCCTGTCAACAGCCATTCATTTCTCAGGCCCCATTGCTATAGTTATTGCCGGTCTTTTAATAGGTAATCATGGCAGACAATTTGCCATGTCTGAAAAAACACGAGAAAATCTCGATACATTCTGGGAGCTTATAGACGAAATACTAAACGCTCTGCTTTTTGTTTTGATCGGGATAGAACTTCTTATAATAACACTGACAGGCAGATATATTATTGCCGGTTTTATAGCCATACCCATTGTACTTTGTGCACGTTTTCTATCTATAGGAGCACCCCAGTTTTTTATGCCTGTTAGAAAGAAAATCACCTTAAAATCTATGCAGATAATGACCTGGGGTGGTTTGCGCGGCGGCATATCGGTTGCTCTTGCCCTGTCCTTGCCAATAGGATATGCAAGAGATACTATTATTACAATGACCTATATTATAGTAGTATTTTCAATCATGTTCCAGGGATTAACCTTAAAATATATTGTGAAAAATAATCAATGAGCTGATTAACATTTTTGCAACTGGCTCAAATTATTTTTATTATCCCTCACGGATATTGAGGGAAACCCCCCAAACAAAATGAAGCTTGAAAAAAACCAGTGCTTGTATTATTAATTAGCTATATTCTTTTATATTTTTAAAGATAAGGTTAAAAAGTACATTATCTCAGTTATATTCAGAAAATCACTTCGATCCGGATCTAAATTTAAAGTAAATTATCATTATTACCGATAAAAAGGTTAGGCCTTTTGATTTCTTTGCTCTGGAGAGCTATGAACAGCGAAAATGATCCGAAATCTGTTTTAACAAACATATCTATATGGTGCCTATTCATAACAGCATGCATCAGCGTTCTGGCTTTTACCGGATGGGTAGCAGGTTCTGTATTTATCACCAGCATAAGTCCGAATTACAAGCCTATTCCTCCAAGCACTATCTTATGCCTTTTCGTAATTAGTGTTTCTTTTTCGTTTTATATCAAAAAACCCGAAAATCATGTTCTACGGATTATTGCTATAACATGCGCAATTGTTGTTATGTGTATTTGCGTTTTAATATCCGTCTGTTTTTTCGCGGGAATAAGAATTGAACCGGAACATCTGTTCTTTGTACCTCAGAATTTCCCGATAGGCCATATGGCACCCGCCACTTCAACAAGGCTTGCAGCCATTTCTCTGGGTATTTTATTGTTGACCTTTCCTTCTTATAAAAAGAAGCTTTATAATAATTTAGCGGCTTTTTGTGCAATAATATCTATTGTTACCGGATTGTTCGTACTTATCGGCTATCTTTATGAAACCCCTGTTTTATATAGAGAGGACACAATACCTGTTTCCATACCCGGAGCAGTATCTATGATATTTCTTGGCATGGGTCTTTTGGCGGCAGCAGGGCCAAATACAATTCCAGTTAAATTTTTTATAAGCACATCTGTCCGCAGTCGCTTAACCAGGGCGTTTTTACCCGTCATCCTTGCTGCTGTTTTCATAAACGACATACTGGTAAGAATACTGACATCTTTTGCGAAAGTTAACATTGCTTTTGCAAGGTCCTTAATTGCGATAGCATCAGCTGCAATAGTCGGCATAATAATTGCCAAACTGACAAAATCCATCGGAACCCAAATAGATGATATTCATAATGAGCTTGTTAAAAAGGATGAGGAGCTTGTTACAAGCAATGATCGTTTCAAAATGATTGCCGAGAATATTAATGAAGCTTTCTGGGTGCTGGATGCAAAGATAGGAAATATAATTTATATAAGCCCGGGTTACGAAAAGATATGGGGGAGATCGGAGGCAGATATATATCAAACCCCGCTGTCTTTTTATGATTCGGTTATTGCCGAAGACAGGGATAAGCTGAAATCTGCTATTCTATGCCATAAAGCAGGAGAAAAGAAACAGGTTGAATATCGTATCCTGCGTCCGGACGGATCTATGCGGTGGATTGAGGGGCAGGGGTATTCGGTAAAGGATGCCTCGGGGCAGGTCAAATATAATATCAGTGTAATTAGAGACATTACCGAGCGAAAGCAGGTTGAGGAAAATCTGAAATCGGAAAGAGATTTTTCGGATACGGCTTTAAACAGTCTTCCTGTTGTTTTCTATCTTTTTGACAATACTGGTCGATTTTTAAGATGGAATAAACATGTTGAACTAGTTACCGGATATTGTGCAGAAGAAATTGGAAAGATGCATCCACTTGATTTTATATCTGATTCGGATAAGGCTTTGGTGGCGGAACGTATTGAAACAGCTTTTAAAAAGGGTGTTGCAGATGTCGAAGCAGATTATGAAACTAAAAGTGGAAGAAGAATCCCCTATTATTTTACCGCAAGGCCGTTTCATTTTAAAGGTCTGCCATGTCTTATCGGTATTGGTATTGATATAACTGAACGCAGAATAAATGCTCTTGCATTGAAGAAAGAAAAGGAAACGGTTCAAAAATATCTCGATATTGCAGGGGTTATGATTGTGATAGTTGATCTTGATATGAAAGTTCTTGTAATAAATAAAAAAGCTTGTGAAGTTATTGGGTACGAAGAAAAAGAAGTAATGGGAAAAAACGCCATTGATATTTTTATCCCTGAAGATATCCGGCCCGAAGTGAAGACTTATATAAACAAATTAATAGCAGATAATATAGATAAGATCGAATCAACGAAATTTAATGATATTGTTTTGACCAAAAATGGACAAAGAAGAACTATAGCATGGGATCTTGTTTTTCTCAAAGATGACATGGGCAAGGTAACCGGAATTTTAAGTTCGGGAGAAGATATTACTGAGCGTATAGCGATGCAGAATATGCTCATGCAGGCCAAAAATGAATGGGAAGAGACCTTTGACACAATAAATGATGCCATAACCATTCATGATAACAAGCATAATATAATCCAGGCAAATAAGACCGCAAAGGAGTTACTTGGAAGATCTTTTGATGATATAAGAAAATTGAAATGCTTTCAGTTATATCATGGCTACAATAGCCCCTTGCCTGATTGCCCATGTTGCAATGTTTTGAAAACAGGCGAAATATCCGTTCAGAGAATATTTGAACCCCATCTTAACAGACATCTTGAAATCAAGGCGATTCCCAGATTTGATAAAAACAACCAGCCTGTAGGTGTAGTACATATTGTAAGGGATATCAGTGATCAGGTGAAAGCGGGAGAAGAACAGCGCTTATTGCAATCACAGTTTTTACATATACAGAAGATGGAATCCATCGGCAGACTTGCAGGTGGAGTGGCTCATGATTTCAATAATCTGCTAAGCGGCATATTGGGATTCAGTGAGTTAGCGCTGCTTGATATACCTGAAGATGATCCTTTAAGAGAACGAATAGAGCTTATCATAGGACTGGGAGAAAAGGCCGGATCTCTTACGCAACAGCTTCTTGCTTTCAGCCGAAAGCAACAACTTGTAATGAAAGGTATCAATCTTAGCAATGTGGTAAATGATATAGCCAAGATGCTAAAAAGGATCATAGGCGAAGACATAAAGCTTGAGTTAATAACTCCAAAAACAATCAGAGGCGTTATGGCCGATCAGGGCCAGATGGAGCAGGTGTTGTTGAATCTGGCTGTAAACGCCAGAGACGCCATGTCAAATGGCGGGGTTTTGACCATCGAAACATCTGAATCAGTATTAAGAGAAGATAATATCCAAGAGTTTGAAGATATGTATCCCGGAGAATATGTAAAGCTTGCTGTCAGTGATACCGGGTGCGGCATGAGCAGTAAAGTGCTTGAGAATATATTTGAGCCTTTTTTTACCACAAAAGAAGTGGGGAAAGGAACCGGCTTAGGTCTTGCAACGGTTTATGGAATAATTAAACAGCATAAAGGGCATATTGATGTTAAAACCGGGCTGGATGAAGGATCGGTGTTTAATATATATTTGCCAGTTTCAACTGATAAGGGGATCAATAAAGTATTTGAACCTGATGTTAAACAGATAGGAGGGGGGACTGAAACGATTCTTGTAGTAGATGATGAACCGATATTGCTCTCAATCATAGAAAAAGCCTTAAAGCCTCTTGGGTACAGACTTCTTATAGCTGTTTCTCCTCAGGAAGCCATAAAAATTAATGAGTCCTACGATGAAGCCATAGATATGTTGCTGACAGATATCGTTATGCCTAAAATGAATGGTAAACAGCTTGCAGGTATAATCAAGGCCAAACATCCGGGGATAAATGTGGTTTTTATGTCGGGATATCCTGAAGATGACTTAAGGCAGCAAAATGATGAAAAAGATAATGAGCTTTACCTCAGAAAGCCATTAAGAATAAACAAATTAAGAAAAATTGTACGAGAAGTATTAGATAATAAGAATATTTAAAAAGCTTAGTACAAATTTAATAATGGATTGGCAGATTAATGGACAGCGCAAAACATCCGGAAACTTTGTTGAGAGATATTTCGTACTGGTGTATGTTTATAACAGCATGCATCAGTATTCTCACTTTTGCCGGATGGATGACAGAATCTGTTTTTATTACCAGCATAAGCTCCAAATACAAGCCTATTTCCCCAAGCACTATTTTGTGCCTTTTTATAATCAGCGTTTCTTTTGCAACTTATATAAAAAAACCGGAAAATCGTGTACGGCGGATTATTGCCATAACATGCGCAATTGCTGTCATATGCATCTGTCTTGTAATATTTATCTGTTTCTTAACCGGCATAAGACTTGATGCGCAACTTCTATTTTTTACACCCCGGCGGTTTCCTGCAGGGTATATGGCGCCGGTAACGGCAGCAAAGCTTTTCGATATTTCCATTGGAATATTATTTCTGACTTTTCCTTACAGCAAAAAAAATATCTATAACAATATAGCGGTCATTTGTGCAACAATATCAATCTTAACCGGATTATTAATACTTGTTGGTTATCTTTACGAATCACCTTTTTTATACAGAGAATCTACAATACCTGTTTCAATACCCGGAGCAGTATCTATGGTATTTCTTGGCATGGGTCTTTTAGCAGCAGCCGGGCCAAATACTCTGCCTGTAAAATATTTTGTAGGTTCATCTGTCCGCAGCCGCTTAGCCAGGGTGTTTTTTCCCGTTATCCTTGCTGCTGTTTTCATAAACGACATAATGGCAAGAGTGTTGACATCTTTTGCAGAAGTTAACCCTACTTTTGCAAGATCGTTAATTGCAATAACATCTGCTTCAATAGTAGGCATAATAATAGCCAAACTGGCAAAATCGATCGGCACACAAATAGATCATATTCATAATGAGCTTGTTAAAAAGGATGAGGAACTTGATATAAGCAATGAACGTTTCAAAATGATTGCAGAAAATATCAATGAGGGTTTCTTGATTTTTGATGCTAAAATTGAAAATATAATTTTTGTCAGTTCCGGTTATGAAAGGATCAGGGGAAAATCTATGGAAGATTTTATTAAAAAGCCATTCTTCCAATTTGAAGAGGTTTACCCTGAAGACCTTAATCGTGTGCTTGCTTCTTATCAAAACCATAAGAATGGCAAGTCCGAACCCATTGAGTATCGTGTTAAATTTTTGGACGGATCCATCCGCTGGATTGAGGCCCAGGGATTTCCGGTAAGAAACGATTTTGGAGAAATTATAAATAATATCTCTGTGATCAGAGACATTACAGAACGCAAACAGGCAGAAGAAAATCTGAGTTCGGAAAGAGACTTTTCGGATGTGGCTTTAAACAGCCTGCCTGCAATTTTTACCCTTAATGATAGTACTGGAAAATATTTGCGTTGGAATAAGAATTTTGAAACAATAACCGGATATAGTGCAGAAGAAATTATAAGTTTGCATCCTAGTGAACTTGTTATTGGTTCGGTTAATGCATCAGTTCGAGAACGGATTAAATTAGTTTTTGAGCAGGGTTTTGCAGATTCCGAGGGTGACTTAATCTGTAAAAACGGTAAGACAATTCCCTATCATTTTACCGGCAGACCTTTTTACTATAAAGATATCCAATGTGTTATCAGTATAGGAATAGATATAAGCGAACGCAAAAAAAATGCTCTTGCATTGCAGCTGGAAAAAGACACGGTTCAAAAATATCTCGATATTGCAGGAGTAATGATTGTAGTAGCTAATGCTGATTTGGAAATAGTTCTTGTAAACAAAAAAGCTTCTGAAGTTATCGGATATGAAGAAAAGGAAATCATCGGAAGAAACGCTGTTGAAATTCTTATCCCGGAGGAAGAACGTCACAAGGAGGAATCTTTTGTACAAAAAATGATTACGGGTGAAATAAAAGCAACCGGAGCAGATAAATCACAAACTACCGTTCTTACAAAAAAAGGTGAAAAAAAAGTTATAGAATGGAGCGGTGTTCCGTTAATAGATGAAACAGGCAAGATAACAGGAATAATAGCTTCAGGAGAAGATGTCACTGAGCGAATAAAAATGCAGAACATGCTTTCGCAGGCCAAAAATGAATGGGAAGAGACCTTTGATACAATAAATGATGCCATAACCATTCATGATAACAAGCATAATATAATTCGGGCAAATAAAACGGCATCGAAGCTGCTTGGAAGATCTTTTAACGATATAATAAAGTTTAAGTGTTTTGAGTTATATCATGGTTCCGATAGTCCCATGCCAAGCTGTCCATGTCATATTTCTCTTAAAACAGGCGAAATATCCGTTCAGAGAACATTTGAACCCCATCTTAACAGACATCTTGAAATAAAGGCGATTCCCAGGTTTGATAAAAACAACCAGCCTGTAGGTGTAGTACATATTGTAAGGGATATCAGTGATCAGATGAAAGCGGAAGAAGAACAGCGATTGTTGCAATCACAGTTTCTACATATACAGAAGATGGAATCCATCGGCAGGCTTGCAGGAGGAGTGGCTCATGATTTCAATAATATATTAAGCGGTATATTGGGATTCAGTGAACTTGCGTTGCTTGATATACCCAAAGATGATCCTTTAAGAGAACGCATTGAACTAATCATGGGGTTGGGAGAAAAGGCGGGATCACTTACACACCAGCTTCTCGCTTTCAGCCGCAAGCAAAAGCTTGTGATGAAAGATATCAACCTTAACAATGTAGTAATAGATATGGTCAGGATGTTAAAGCGGATCATAGGTGAAGATATAAAGCTTGAATTAAGGCCTTGCGTAGCAATCAGAGATGTTCTGGCGGATCAGGGTCAGATGGAACAGGTATTGTTGAATCTTGCTGTAAACGCCAGAGATGCTATGCCATATGGCGGCGTTTTGACCATCGAAACAACTGATACAGTATTAAACGAGGAAAATATCAAAAAACATGAAGGGGCAGATCCCGGAGAATATGTAAAGCTCACAGTAAGCGATACCGGATGCGGAATGAGCAGTAAAGTGCTTGAGAATATATTTGAACCTTTTTATACCACAAAAGAAATTGGGAAGGGCACCGGGTTGGGCCTTGCCACAGTATATGGTATTATTAAACAGCATAGGGGGTATATTGAAGTAACAAGCAAGCCGGAAGAAGGATCAGCATTTAAAATATACTTGCCTACTTCAACAGATAAGGACATTAAAGAAATTATTGAAGATGAAATTAAACAGCCAATAGGCGGCGATGAGACAATCCTTGTTGCAGATGATGAACCAATTATGCTTTCAATTATTGAAAAAGCCTTAATACCTTTAGGATACAGGCTTATTATTGCCAATTCTCCTCGAGAAGCCATAAAAATTAATGAAACCTACGATGGTGTTATCGATCTTTTACTGACAGATATTGTCATGCCGCAAATGAACGGCAAACAGCTTGCAGATATTATAGCAAATAAGCGTCCGGGTATAAAGGTGGTTTTTATGTCGGGTTACCCGGCAGAGACATTCACAAATCAAAGATCAGGTGAAGAATATGGTTTTTATCTTCAGAAGCCATTGAGGATCCACCTGTTTAGGCAAAAGATACGTGAAGTATTAGATAGTGTCTATCCATAAACGGCATCTTGCGGCCCATATCTGCGTTCTCGCGTTTTAGAAATACTCGATGTAAGTCCCCATTACGCCTGCGTCTTCAAAAACGCTGCGGCCTTGAACTGAACCACAATCCACCACACGGTGAAGTAATGCTATCCGCCACCGTTTACCCGACCTTTTTCAGTGCAGGTCCTCCTTATTTACCAACTCTTTTATCAGCGCATCATCAGCCTTTTTTTCAAGAGAGAGCGATTCGCCGGGGCAAATGGTAACACATAGTCCGCAACCCATACATCGTTCAAGGTTTATCACTGCGACCTGATCTTCACCAATTGTGATGGCTTCGATCGGGCACCGCTCAAGGCATTCTTCGCATCCCGTACAGGATTCAGTATCTACCTGGGAATAATAATTCGACTTAAAATGATCAGCCGGCCTGCGGTTTCCCCACGAACGAAGGGCAATACAATGCTTATCACAATGACACATGATTTGATGATCCTTCATGACCGTGCTCATGGTTACCAACCCTGCTGCTTCGCATTGCTTTTGAATTTCTATGGCCTCGTCAAGACTTAAATAACGCCCCTGCTTCCGTTCTTTGGCATAATAATCAGCGTATTCATTAAAAGAAAAACAGACCTCAATCGGTTTTGTCGGCGTCCCGGTCAGACTCACCTGTTTTCTGCAGGCGCACTCAATGACGGCTATTTTATTTTTGCTCTTAAGTATTTTTAATACATCATCGTGGGGAAATACCTCAGGTGTTGCTTCCAAAGCCTCCTGTACCGGAATATACTTTATAAGCGGCGGAGCATTATCAGCAAAATGTTTAAAATAGACTTCTTTATGATATTGTTCAAGCAGTCCGGCCACTTCTTTATCCATTAGTTTAACTATATTTTCGTAAAGACCAACCATATAGGGTGCAGGTGAATAAACTTTACGGCCTTCCATTTCCATGCAAAGCACAGAGCCTCTTTCCACCATCCGTTCCATATCCATAGTGGTCTTATCAACGTCTTCACCGAACCTTTGGGCGATCATTTCCAAAGTTTCAGGAACAGAGTCCATCTTCATATATATTTCGGCGTCCTCTTCGGAAAAAAGAATCTTTAAAATTTTCAACTCAACACCCGAACTTGTTGCAGGGTAGCCGGGAAAATATCCATTGATTTTTTCCTGAAGACGCCTGTAAATACTGTCCTCCATGGGTTTCATCTCCTTTACAGGGCAAATTTATTGTCTATGAATTTTTTTACCTGCTCCGGGGTGTAGTCCAGACATACGATCGGTTTTTTCTCAAGTTGCATGCTCCCGTTTACTAGTTTCACGGTAATATTGCACAGCCAGTTTTCGTTATCCCTTTTTTCAAAATCCGACCGATAATGCTGCCCCCTTGTCTCAGTTCTCATCAATGCCGCCCGGCACATGGCTTCGACCATATCAATCATGTTATAGTTTTCAATGGCTTCTTTCCATTCCGTATTAAATGTTTTCGTTTTGTTGGAAACTATCATTCTCGGAAGATCTTCTTTCCTGATACGGTCAAGCTCTTTAATAGATGCTTCAAGGCTTACCCCGTTTCGTATCGGTCCCAAAGCCTTATAAGAAGCTCTTTGAATGGCGTGTCTTACAACATGAGGACGAACGGGTTTATTCGCCTTTCTGTTAAGTATTTCATAGACTCGCGTAAATTCTTTATTCACCGGTTGCCAGTCTATCTTATTAATACGCATATCTTTGATATATTCAACCGCCTTAATTGCTGCAAGCGAGCCGCCACTCATATTCATATCAATACCGCCGGTTCTCGCGCCTCTAACACCGCCTCCCAAGGGGCAGAAAAGACCCGGAATATCGGTTGCCAGATTTTCATCAACGATCGGATGCGCATTGGATTCATACCATTCAAGATTTACTTCCAAAAGTTCTTTTCTGACGTCAAATCCGAACTGTTCCTTGTAAGGCTTAACATTACGCCGGTATGTATCTCTTAATCCGGCGATATGAGTGTCGGAACGGCAATCAACATACACACCTCCGTTAGGACTTCCCTTACCCTCTTGAATCTTTTTGGCGATCTCGCGCGCAAATAAACCTCTGTTCATTTCTTCCCTGGTATAATGTTTCATCCAGTAATCACCATTCTTGTCGCATACATAAGCCCAATCAAGATCGTCGGCACCGATACCTCCGTTGTAACTTGCCGCAAGGCCGGTTGGATATATACTTATCAAGTCATTTGCCATAAATTCGCAGTCGGACAATCTGGCGCCATGTCTTAAGGCAATGGCATCCAGATCTCCCGTATTATCAGGGCTGCCGAGAGAAATCGGGCTTACGGAAACCCATCCATAGTGCCATGTACACGGACCTGTGGCGGCAATAACGGCTTTTGCCCTGAAAACACGAAACGTTCCCGTTGGCAAATTAATCCCCATCGCTCCGATGCACCGCCCATCCTGCATAAACAGGTTGGTAATCATGGTTCTGTCAACCACATTTATTGCATTTCTTTTAACCTCATCGGCTTCATGTCTGCTGAATCCATGTTCCATCATGTCCATACCCGGCATTAAGGGTATCATTACTAATTTTCCATCTTTGGTTCTACTGAAAGCAGTTGTCCCACGGTTGGCCACCTCAAGTAATAACTTGTGATCCGGCATATGATTGTAGACCGCACTCATTACCTTCTGGTTGCCCACACCCTCTGAGTACCAGAAATTGAACCGGTATGCCATATCTCCGTCTTTCATGCTGGCAACATAATTATCCCAATTCATGCCAAATCCGCCGCTAAATCCGAATGGCCCTTTATCTACCATGATCAAATTGGCACCCTGACCAAATGCCTCTAATGCTGCGGATACAGCAGCAAAACCTCCACCAAGAATCAGCACATCCGTATCATATACTTCGTAAACAGGCTCAGGCACTGAAACAGTCTTTCCCGGGCGGTGGATTTCTTTTGCAGTGATTTTCTCGCCTGTTGCTCCTTCCGCCAGATTAACCATGCCAAGACCACCTGCTATACCACCGGCAAAAAGCCCTGCATTTTTTAAAAACTCCCTGCGGGATGCTTTGTTGTCCTCTTTCTCCTTCTTTTTCTTTGTTGACATGTTTGTCCCTCCTTTTGTGGAAGCTTGCCATACTCTTTGGCTGCCTTCATGAAAACGTCAAGGTGCTCCGCCGGGGTGTTTATATCCAAACCATCGGTAGCCAATACAAATCGGCCGACCGGCCATCCTTCCCGTATGGGCCTTTTCACTTCATCACGAATCCTATCCGTGGGTCCATGCACTATCAAATTGCTACTGAAACCATAGCGCAGCGTAAGATCATACTTTACTGCAGTTTTATTGCTATGTCCACCATAAGTTGATGCTGCATGCAGGCTAATCGCACATACCTGAATGGGAATCCGACCAGGTGATTCTCCCCGGTATATCGCATCAAAACGCTCACGGGGGGGCGTTGCAACACGCTTCCGGATTTTACCGCATATTTTGTCTACCCTGGTCTCTTCTTCTGTAGTCAGTTGAACTCCATAGTCTTCAACCATGTTACCTTCTCCTTTATATCATGTATCTCCTGGATACCGGCTAAATCTCTGGCATTTTCCATTACAGTCAACATTCCTCAATAAGCCCTGCACTTCCTTTTGCTCTTACCCTAAGAGACTCAACATACCTGTCGTCCATTATAAAATCTTTGTCGGCAAACATAGTTCCGTGAGGTCCGAAATATATTCAGTAGCCCTTTCCAAATCATGACGGGCATGTACCAGACAACTAATACTTTTGTGATGCAGCATGTTTGGCGGCAGTATAACCGGAGGTAGTCGACATGCTGCAACCACCGAGAAGACCGAAACCCATCGGAGTTCTACCCTCTCCGATACTTCCGCCAGCCGTAAAAAATGCGGCGTATAGTCCGGGAATGGGCTTTTGATCCTTATCCAATACTTGCATGTCAGGGTTAGTCCTCAAACCACAGCCGATGGGCCCCATGCTGCCGCCGGCTTTCAACCCATAGAATGGAGCGTGCTTTATCGGGATTAAGAACCGGGCAGGTGTGCCGAATTCCGGGTCCTCTCCAGCCGCACAACATTCATTCCATTTCTCTACGGCCTGCTTGAACAGAACCTTATCCAAGCCTAACTTTTCAGCTAACTCTTCCAATGTATTGGCTACTTTTATCACATTCACATCGATCGCTTCTTTCACCGCCACTCGCCAATCGTTTGGAGCAAGAGTCTCATTTCTGGTAACTGTATTCACTCCAGGCACATCCGGCGTAATGGGGCGTTTGCAAGATAGCCCCAATGGAACATCATCCTGAATCTTCCAAATATTTTCTTCATACTTGTTATCGAAAATGACATACGCCCTTCCCCCGGGTTGTGCCATCATTGCGGGCGGTCTTAACATGTATTGGCCTAAGTTGTTGTCCATCATCATAAATCTTTGGCACGCTTTGTTCAGGTGCAGCCATGGAGCCCTCGACAACTGGACATCTCCGGAGTATAAAAATCTAAACCACGGGCCGCCATTCTCCGTCCTGTGGTCTATTCCCCCCTCAAAACAAGTACACGAGTCAAATCCTGCCACATCGGCTCCTACTCCAAGCCCCATTCTGAAACATTCTCCGGTATTGGACGGCAGAGACATCGATACACTACCGACACCCTTATATACTGAGGGCGCGTATTTCTTAAGCAAGCTTAGATTGTGTTGCATACCGCCGGCAGCCATAATTACAGCTTTTTTTGCTCTTACGTAAATAGTGGTTCCCTCCGGATTGCCCGTAGCTTTCACCCCATCAATCCTGCCGTTATCTCTCACCAATGCGTCTACTTGAGTATTGACCATGAACTTTACGCCCTTTTCTTTGCACTTTTTAGCCAGGAAGTTCATGAGATCCGTCATCGGAATCCAACATAATCTCTCGTGGCCGCCTTTGGAAACAACTGCGGGGTACCCTGCTATGTTAACCTCCCATTCAAAGCCTTGATCTCCCACCCAGTCGACAACTTCACCACTCTTTTTTATCATATTACGAAACAAATGTATGTTGCCTGTGTAACCTGTCTCAAATAGGTTTCCCATGGCAACCTCATTTACATCCCAATCTATCCCTGCCTTTATCTGGACCCTACTGTTATAAGCGTAAAAGGCGCCGGCGTATTGAGAGGTTCCACCTGTGGCATCCGTCTTCTCAAGAAGGATCACAGAACATCCTTTATCTCTTGCTATCAATGCACCGGCAAGGCCTCCTCCTCCTGATCCCACCACTACTATATCGGCCTCCTGATCCCATTTTGCCGGTGGGCCTGCCGGCAGGATCGGTTCCGCATCTTCAGGTTTCTCGAGTGGTTTGTTTCCCAACCTTGTTGGTAAATTTCTTTTTTCGTCAGTCATTTTTTCTCCTTCTCCTATAATTTGAATATTTTATGAATTATATCGCATCAAGCAGCACCCTTATAATACCAAGGTGCATTCAAAAAGATAGCAAGGTGGCAAGGAGGTTTTCCAGCAGGCGTATATGTAATAATCCGAGGACAAACCGACGAAGCCAACACAGGTAGAATTTGAATGCAACTTGGTATAACTACCTGTCTTTTAATCTTGCCATTTCACCCGATTTTATCATCTTAACCTTGCGAATAGCTTCAATAGCGCTAATTCCGGCAGCATCGGCCCCGTATTCTTCGGCCTGCTCATCAGTGAAGGCCCAGCCTCCGACAATGTAAATCAAATTATCCCGCACACCCGCATCAACAAGCGCTTTATTTACATTCCCGCAATATGCTTTTACAGGTGATAGAATAGCGGAAGCGCCTGCTACCGTTGCGTTATGTTTTTTTGCGGCATTCGCAAAATCTTTGGCCGATTTGTTCTCACCGATGTCAATTACATTATATCCATTGTGATGATTCTTATATCTTAGCAAATTTCATAGCTGCCGCCATACTGGCGTCCATATGTTCAGGGGTTGTATAATAGTCAATAGCACCCAAACCTATCGTACATCTGTTGTTGGGTATTTTTTTGGCTGCATCACATCTTCCTTTTATCTCTTCTTCTATTTTGGATATAGGCCCGCTAAGCAGTAGTTTGTCTGAAGGAGCATAGCATCCGTACATGTTATTTTTATGCAGAAAATCATTTACAATATTATAATCGTTAATATCCCCCGTACACATAACGCCGTCAAAGCTGTCATCCCCCAAAGCGCCGGCTTTAAGCATTTCATCCAGCCAATCGATTGCTCCATTAAAAGCCCAGGCATGAACGATCGGCTTTTTCACCGCCGCTTTCACGGCCTTGCCGATTCTGGCGTACTCACCGGCAGCCCACTCTGACCCTTTTACAGGATACATTCCGACATCTGAGCACATGTAGCTGTAATCTACTTTCCCCAAATTAGTTACTGCTATGCCAAGTTTTATCAACCAGTCAGAAGCTAGGTGCGTCGCCTTTTTGCAGAATTCTTGATTTTTGCGGAGATTTTTCATAAATTGATTACAACCCATCATATGCATGGCGACAAATCCGTCCGGCCCTTCACAAAAAGACCCTTCAATGGGCATAACATTGCTTAGTTCATATTTATCAAATATCCGCCTCACTTCCTGGCAAAACCAGAGATATTGAGCAAACATGCCATGTTTTGTTGGATCGGGTGCTTCCAGTCCTTCCAGATCTTCAATTGTCCTTATCGGCAGTTCTCCGTCATGTACAGGATTGCCGTTTTCTATGAACATAGAATCACCACCGAACAATTCTTCGCCATAAGAGATTGGTGCACAAAACATTCTCTCAAACTTGTAGCGAGCTGTGGTCGCCAGATGGGATTTAACCAACAGCTTGGGATAAAAGTAAGCATCGATGGTTTTTATGGCATTGGCAAACCCATCCAGAGTACGCACGGCATAGGAGGGAAAGTAAAACGTCTCCACAACCAGACGGTCTCTTTCCTTGCCTTCCATCGTTGCCTTGAAGCGTTCCATCGGCGTCATCTCTTCTTCTGAGATATTTTTGTGAATCTTCTCGCAGTAACGTTCGATCTCTCTTTCCTCTTCAGGGCTCCATGTAAGACAGACTTTCAGTTCGTCCAATGATTTCCCATAATACGGTCCAGCACCTTTCATCTTTCCCAATTTAATAGCCATGTTCTTTTGCCTCCTTTTGATATATATTAATATTCTTATGTGGTTTGCACATAGCAATATCCCTCTCTTTATTATCTGTCCTTCAGTCTGGGCATCTCGCCCGACTTTATCTTAACCTTGCGAATAGAGTTAACAGCGTTGGTTTCTGTCGGGTCCGCTTTATATTCACCTGCCTGCTTATCGGTAAAGGTCCAGCCTCTATGATATAAATTAAATCGTTTTTCTTATACCTGCATCCACCATTGCTTTGTTTACAACTCAGCGATATGCTAAAGTTCAGTTAATTCTATATATTTATTATTTTAGTTTACCCCGGATCGTCAAAACTTACCGGGATAGCCTCAATATTTTCAAATCTTTCTTCCTCGCCATATCCTTATATTTTATTATTACTGGAGAATTAACTGCTTCCTTATTTAGATAACAGCAAGAAATTATTCGTGCTAAAAAAGCTGGGGTCCAGTTTTGAAACAGGTATAAATAGGAATGCTTCGGGGTGCGCTAATCGGCTTACACATGTAGCATGATGAGTTTTTTCGTCAATAAAGAGCATAGCATCAAAATCTCCTGTATTGTTTTTACCGCTCGGGGTCTCGCTGTAGTGCAATAAAGTAGTGACCCATGTCCGGAAATCACCGGATTTTTCAAATACCTCCTTGTACCATATGGTATAAGTTTCCTGATCAATATAATTTACGTGCAAGCCCCAGTTATAATACGGATCTTTAGGCATTTGTTCCACAACCCACACTTTTCTTGGAACATAGATAATATTCATAGGTGCCCAGGATGCGCCCTTCCAGTTCGGATCTTCATAGCCTAATTTGATATGTGTGCCGGTATGGGGATATGCCCTGGCCATCCTTCCATCCGGCAACTCCTGTACCGGAATCATATTGGGACTGGTAAAGGGAACAAGTATTGTCGTCTCGCCAACATATTTCCATTTCATGTTTCTGTCTTTCCCATCCCACATATAATTCGTATCCATCCATGAATCAGAGCCCATATAGGGGTCGGACTTCGATGTTGCGCCGGTTTGTCGAATTCTGCGGATGGCAGGAACATAGGCATAATTGCTATCTTGCCTTGCGTCCATATAAATGTAGCTCAATGTATTGGTTCCTTTCACGCTCATCGGCTCCATAACATTCTGAAATTGGTAGTAGAGAACCTCATCGGGATTTTTTATTTCCTGACCTGGCGGACGGCCATTCATATAAAGACGCTGATCCACGCCTTGAATATAGCGTTCCTCTCTTTTTTTGTCGATCCAACTGATATAGATATGCTCTCTTGAGGCTATAAAACGATATCTCTGGAAATCAAAGTTATATATGATCTTTTCTCCGGCTTTGGGATCTTTGAGATCAACAGCGGGAAAAGGATAACCGTAAATATTTTCTGGATATTTCCCGGTGCGTTTATCGATCAAATCGCCCTCAGGAGTTACGTCGAATTTTCCTACATTCTTTGCACTTGCGGCAAGAAAGCTGTCCATATGTTTATATTTGAAGTTTATTTTCCCAGGTGTAATAACATAATCGCCCCTTTCAACCGCACGGTACATAGCAGGAATTAGAAGATCTTTGTATTGACTACAGTTTGTTTTATCAATCACCTTTGGCAAATCCCCAGCCTGCACGATACCACTACACAAAAGCAGAATTAACAACGAAAACAGTGACAATCCAAAATGCTTTGAAATTCTCAATTGTTTCATTTTTTTCTCCTTCCAGCTTTATCTGTTATTATTTTCTCTCCCAATAAATATAATTAATGATCAATGGTCGCTTTTAAAAACTCATCCATTTAAATTAACGTTGAAATTTGCGTTAACTCTTGGCTCTTGACAAAAAAACCTCCGCTCAGTAAATTGATCAATAAAATCTACATGGAGCATATTGCTTGCGATAGATTAAGCCGTTAACAAGAATAAATATATGAGCGCTCCAAGTTTTGTTTTTGATGCATGTGCTTGACCAGTTAATGTGTCCTGTTGCTTGATTCTAAAAGGAGTGTAAATAATCCGTGGTTCCCTTACGAGGAAAAATCATTGCCGATATTTATAATAGTGATACCAAGCTCTATAAATCACTTGGATCTCTAATCCATGACTATCGGCAATGCTATAAACTGAGCCAGGAAAAAATTTCGGAACTGATCGGAATCAGTATCCGGGAATTAAGGAATTGGGAAACTGATCGTTGTCACGCTCGTATAGAGAATCTTCATGATCTTTCCGAAGTCACTGGAATCCCGATGCAGGTATGTGTGGCTCTTAACGCAGATCAGCCAATCTGGTATTCTTTACAGGAAAGGCGTTTTGCATACTCGTCGATGGAAGCCCAAGCTTATTCCCATGAACTTTACAAATTCAGTGAACAATTGGGCGACAGATTTATTGTAAGAGCTGAAAAAATTTCAAAAGATAAGCATATTAGTATGATTCTTTCATACCATAGGGAGATTTACCATACGGTAAAACCCCTAAGGAAGGATGTTGTTGAGACGGCAGCTTCGATCCTTCCTGATTTGAACCATATAATCTTTGACTCATGGGGGCACTATGTGGGTCATGTTATCTTTCTGCCTTTAAGATCGGATGTATATAAGAAACTCAAGATGCAGAAAAGCTTCGAGAGTTATCTGTCACGCGAAAAAACCAGCGACATTGTTGCTCTAAGTGAAGGTGTTTTTTTAAATTATTCTTCATATGCGGCCAGCATAAATGCTTCACACCAGAATATTGTAAGTATTGTGCGATATCTTGCTAAAATAAAACAAAAAGAAAAATATATGGTTGCCGGTTATTCACCTGTGGAAGAAACGTGCAAACTCTATAATAAGATCGGTATGAACATGGCAAGAGATTATCAAAGTACGAGCTCTGAAATTAATTGTAAACTGTATGAGATTGAACTGGATGCCCTTATGAGGCCTAATCAGCCTTTATGGAATTTGTTATGCATGATTGAACAGTATGATAACCAATTGTTTCCAGACAGCCTGATTAAAAAAGTCAAACAGGACTGGTCTATGCTCCCTGTTACTCAGGAGTCGAATCATAACAGCAACAAGTTTGAAAAATATTCATCAGGAAAACCACAAGTCTATAATTCCTCAAATCAAAATATGCCGGTAAGTGTTGGTGATATACCGGTAAGTGTTGATAACATAATAGATGATGGCAAAGATGAATCAAAGTCCCAAATATATAAGTTACAGAAAGATGCCTGTCAGAATCCTGAATGCACGTTACATAATAAAACGAACAAAGACAATATCATCTCTTACGGGACGTATCGGTCAAAAGCAGGTGTCTTATCGCGTCGGTTTATTTGCAAAGAATGCGGTAAATCATTTTCACATAGAACAGCAGGTGTTTTTTTTGATCTTTTTGGCCTCCGGTCTCCGGAAGAAAAAATTCTGATGGCTCTTAAGTATTTGGTCAAGGGCATGCCCTTGCAAAATGTTGCAAAGAACATAGGCATTAAATCACAAACGGTTCAACACTGGTTAAAAGTTATTTCCGAACAAAGTGAAAAAATAGACGCCATACTTATAAAGGAATATAATGTATCTCCTGCAAAGTTAGCTGTTTTATGGTCTTTTGTGAAAAAAAACGCCCTTCGCCAAAGAGCAGCTCTTTATAATAGAAACAACGAGAATGGTTGTAGACGATAAAATGAGCCAGATAGAATAAGCATTGGTAACAGTGAGGTTAAAAGCAACAAAGTTTTCTATGGTGGAGATGAGAGCGGGGATAAAATCGAATGACAAAAAAAAGGGGCTGCGGTATTTCTTCGCAACCCCTTGATATATCTGGTGGGCCGTGTTGGAATCGAACCAACAACCTACTGATTAAGAGTCAGGTGCTCTGCCTAGTTGAGCTAACGGCCCTTGATGTAAAATATTCCTCAAAACCGGGTATGCACGTACCAGCTTTGAAATAACTTGTCAATTTTTTTATGCCTGTTTAGGCAAAATGTTGCAACACTTATTTTAATGGCTTGGCAGAAAATGCCTAAATTTTATCTCTGCTTATGCGCTTTCTTTCTTTTTTCCAGTCGATTTCTTTTTTCTTTCTTTGAAGTTTTGTTCTCTTTTTTTCTTCTTCAGCAAGCTCCATGTTCAGAATATAGCTGCCCGCCATGGATTTTGGGGCAAATTCCTTTTGTTTTTCTGTGTGCCTGGCTTCTTCTTTTTGTTTTGGTAATGGCGGCCCGGTGAAACAGTCCGCAGGAATCGTATCTGATGTATATAAATCTCCGGTATTGTGAAATATTACTCCTGCCTCAAGAGCTTTTTGTACATTTACAGTAAGAACAACAGGTAATGGATTAAAACGCTTTCCTATTCTTTCCGCCATATCTTTTTCGGGTGACAAAACCACCCTGTTGTTGCCAACAGGAAATATTCCTTTTTCCAGTGTAAAATTATAGGCTTTTTTCCTTACACAGGTATAAAGAAGCTTTGGCGGATTTTCCGAAATAGTTTGTTTCGGCAAATTATCGCGGCATTTTGAGCGTATTTGGTCATCTTTTATTTCGAGTTGAGACTCCGGGATTAAAGGCAAAAGATTATCTATATGGTGCCGCCTTACAAATTTATACCCATCTTCTTCATTTAAAGCCAGGAGCAGAGACTTTATTTTTATATATCCATTTTCATCCAGGACAAGGCCAAACTCGTCCGGTTTGCGCTCAAGTATATATGAGATAAATTTTGAAATCTGTTTAAGCGATCTCAGTGCATCCATATTATCACTTTTCTCCCAAAGCAATTTTGCTAATGAAGTATTGTAGCGTTTTTTACGAGTCCATGTCCTTTATTTATCAGCCAAAATTAGTTAGACTTATTCTGCTTAAATTTTTATTAATAATCATTTAGTGATGAGAATAGAAAAAATACCTATATCTGTCAACGGGAATCGGATTTTGATGAAATTTATGTGAGCAGTGATTTATTTATGCAAAAGCAGGAAGATTCATTCAGGAATGAGCGGGTTAAAGCTGCTAAAGACATGACTATGTGATTTAAAGGGTAAGGAAAATATATAAATTGATTTGAGCCTCTACAGGAATAACGTTTCGATTGCAGCAATAAAAAAAATTTGTTAATAATAGTTTACTAAAGTTTCGCAGTTGAGTAATCGAGTTGATTACAAAGTACATTTTCAATAACTTCAAGAATATATAATATATTATTTCTGTCAATTTCATCAGA
>Ga0180732_1000106_pt1 | contig 84905 bp, 75 predicted proteins | sample KR11_01MetaG_FD_148674 | JGI IMG/M metagenome (GOLD analysis project Ga0180732, IMG submission 148674) | Groundwater microbial communities from the Olkiluoto Island deep subsurface site, Finland - KR11_0.1 MetaG | ecosystem: Environmental > Aquatic > Deep subsurface > Groundwater | place... | reverse complement strand
CATCAATAATCTCTTATAAGTTCTTGCGTTTACTGGCATGAATGGTATTTGGTAAGATTATGGTAATGGTTTGGTTAGAATTTTCATCGCGGAGCCATTCCTCTTCATTTCTGAAGTTATTCACAACCTCCAAACCAATAGATTGTTGATTATAGGACTATAATTTCTGATTACTCTTTGCTATATTTTTTTTAAACATTAATGCAAGCATTAGCATTGCTGTTGGAGCTGTTATTGCCCAAGGGAGCCCTAAAAGAAGTATTTTTTCTGAAAAATTTGGATAAAAATATACAAATGCAATCAGCGGGGTGACAAGCGCATTGGCTATAAAAGAAAGCCGGACCCATTTCTGAAACCCCTGTTTCTCAAACACAGGAACAGCGAATAATGTGGCCAATCCCATAGATATATATCCTATCGCATCAAAATTCCAGAATAGAGAATGCGGCGTTTGGACAAGGACACTAATCTGGTCAGCTAATCCCCTAAGTGTCATTGGGATAACTGTTGCTAATTGAACAACGTAATTAGCGGTAACAAATATGACATATATTATTGTAAAGATAAGAGCCGCGTGGCTCCAAAACTTTTTATCATTTGGCGTTATATAGTGGAGCGCCAACATTTCTATTAAGAAGGGTATAACTATACAGAGCGAAAAACCATAAATAAAGATTTCATCAAACGGATAACGAACAACCCTGAAAAGCTGTAAAATTTGAACTATTACAAAAGCCGCATTTGCGACAAATGCCGCGACTCCAAAATAAAATCCAACTTTATATACACTACTGTTCACTTCGCCTCCTTTAGTTATTAACAATATCACTTTATGCTCACCACTAAATTGTGTAGCTAATAAATATTCATAAGGATACAATTATTACTTAGGATTATAATAAATAATTTTTTAGTTTTATTCAAAACACTTATGCACTAATTTATTACAATAAAACCAGTGTTAAAAAATTGGAAAATTATAACCTTAATGTTATACAAAGTTACCTGCGTTTTGCTTCATAATTCAATGGACAGATTTAATGATATAATCAAGGTATGCTTTTGAAGGGAAAAAGGTCGGAGGCGCCAAGCCCATTGAGTATTGCGAGGAAATTTTAAGCGCGGAGACATTCTTTTAGTTACGAACTTTTTTAAGGACGAGCGTACGGCTTTTCCTCAGCAATTCGACGAACTGTTTGACTTCGGAGACTTCTGGACAGATGCCTGCCTAGAAATGATATCTGATGCCAAGTCCTGAATTTATATCAAAATCCGAATCCGGCGCTATAATAAAGACAGGAACGATTTCGAAAAAAATATCAACCTTGCCGCCTTTAAATATATAGTCAAGTCCTACCGGGATACGAACACCGGTCCTAAAATCGTCAGAAGCAGCTGATGTATCATGCCTAAGTCTAAATTTCCCGCCAACACCATAATAAAGGGGAAGTTTACCTTCCTCTACCTTGATCAGATTGAAATTATGAATAAGATAATCAGCATGAAAATATAGATTATCATTGTTATCTCTTCCGGTTGACCACGCTAAAGCGCCATCAATCGCCGTGGTGTCTCCTGTCCACAACTTAGCGCTTAATCCCGTGGGCTCACCTAAAATAACTCCCAATTCGTAATCCCCTGTCTGCGCTGATGCATTGCCGCAAAGCAATACTGCGGCCAAACTTACAAATACCATTAACTTTCTCATAATCTCGCCTTCCTTTTTTTATTTATGTTGTCTGACATTGTTCCTCTCTGTATTAAATCGCTGAGACCGCCTATCCTTTTAACAACATACTGTATTATACAATATTTTCAGATTAAAAGAGCAACACGATACTGTTTTCTTTTACACACGCGGCTGAGATTTTGTATAATTCATTCTATGAACGATTTCATGAAAGCCGCGGTTGACGAAGCAAGGAAAGGCCTGGCCGAAGGGGGAATACCCATAGGCGCGGTGCTGGTCAAGGACGGCGAGATAATATCAAGGGGCCATAACCGCAGGGTGCAGGACGGGGATCCCCTCGCCCACGCCGAGATCGTGTGCATGCGCAACGCCGGCCGCAAAGCGTCATTTGAGGGCGCCCAGCTATACTGCACACTGATGCCCTGCTACCTGTGCGCGGGGGCCATCGTCACATTCGGCATATCCAAGTGCATCGTCGGGGAAAGACGGAATTATCAGGGAGATGTGAAATTCCTCACCGACCACGGTACGGAATTCATAGACCTTGATTTTGCGCTCTGCTACGAGATGATGTCCGGCTGGATAGCCAAAAACCCCGGCCTCTGGAAAGAAGACAGCGGAAAGCGCTACAGCGTTTAATCTTTAAAAGCGCCCTGAACAGTCGGCGCTATTCGCCTATTATCTTGATGAGCACCCTCTTTTTTCTGCGGCCGTCGAACTCGCCGTAAAAGATTTCATAAATCCTCCCTGTTCCCGATAAAGAGCAAACAGTTTTATTTTATCAGATATGCCGGCGATTTAAAAATTCGCACAGCGCCTTTGATATGCCGCTTCACCGGCTTAAATTTCAGACTATTCAACTTCACGGCGCCTTGACAAAATGAATTTTCTATGTACAATTGTATTGATAAAAATATGGAAACCATCCTTGGCAGCTTTATATGGGATACGACAAAAGAAAAAGTCAATATCCGCAAACACAGGGTTGATTTTCGAACGGCTGCAACGGTGTTTAAAGACCCCAAAAGAAAAATTTTTGTGGACGAGAAACACAGTCGGAAAGAAGAAAGATATTTTTGCATTGGAAAAGTGAATGAGCGAATTTTAACCGTTAGATTTACGTTCCGGCGCAGGAAGATCAGAATATTTGGCGCAGGTTATTGGAGAAAGGAGGCAAAATACTATGAAAAACAAGGCAGCTGATTCAGACAGGCCTTTTGGAAAATTAACCAGAATTAAAGATTTTCTACCGCCCCCCTATAAATTGGTTATTCCCGAAGAAACCAGCAAGGTGACCATTTGCCTGAAGAAATCAGATGTGGCTTTTTTTAAGCGCATGGCAAAACAATATCACACTAAGTACCAGAAAATGATACGCGAATTGGTGAGCAAATACACGGAACAATACTCACAGACAATCTGAAGCCGGATCAGCGGCCGAACTGTATTTCCAGACGGAAGGTGATAGAGGCCACGGGCGAATAGGCGCCGAAGTCATCCCGCGGCCAGTCGTTCGCGGGCTCTATCTCATAAAAAACCCAGCCCTTATAAAAATTGCGCCGGAAGCGCACGCTCGCCCTGTAATTCTCGACGATGAGCCTCCTGTCGGACACCCCCGACATGCCCAGGGTGTATGACAGAGCGTTCCTCGCTGATATCTGCTGCTGGAAGCCGATGTAGCTCTCCCAGTTATAGTCGACATCGGGTGCCTCGAAAACAACGGCGTTGCCCCAGCGCAGGATATTGCTTTCGGAAAACAATCTCTCCACGCCAAGCTGCAGAGTTTTTCTCCAGCCCTCGTGGTGCTTCACCCGGGCCTGGCCGCTGAAGCGGATCTGCGAGACTTCCGTTAAAGGAAAAAGATGCCTGTAGTACACGCGCACATAGGGTGAAAGCGGGGTTTCGGCCTTCATGCCCGATCCGAAATGCAGTCTGGAGAGCATCGTATCAAGGACATTATATCTCAGTCCGACATCGGCGCGGTCGGCGTCCGTCGCATTCCTGACGCCGGTTTTCACAAGCTCGCCGGTGGTGACAGGCACAGCGTCCTCGTTCTCGTCACTGATGATCAGCTTCAGCTTTTTGCTCGCTTTCGGCAGACGTATGCTCGCGTGCAGAAAGGTGCGCATATAGGTCTGTCCGCCTTCCGAGAATCTCAGATCACTGCGCAGCCTGATCTTTGATCTGGCCGGCACTTCCTCGAGCGCTCTTTCGTCGCTGAAAAAGTCATCAAACCACGCGACGGGAGCATACAGGCCTTCTGATATGAAATCATGAGTGTTATCCCAGAAACGCAGCCGTTCGATAAAAGTCTCCTCTTCTCGCGGCGGTTCAGCAGCCCGCGCTATGTGGGGATATGCGCATAGAAAAATAAATAAAATCAGACAACGGTGTAGTTTTAATGTCTTCATAAGGTCAAATCACTGATACAGCTCAACATAAACTTACAAGCCTGTTTCCCGGCTTTTTTTCAACACAAAACGAACAGCGGCGGCCATCACGGCCAGGGATAGAAATATGAAAAAAGGTATGAAGGGATTAAAAATTATCGTGGAGTTTTGGATATTCCATATTAAAAGCGCCCAGCAGGCTATTGCGAGAGATGTCCCTCCCAGAACCACTGTCAGGTTCAACCACATCGGTATGCCGAGCAGATAGCCGATCACACATCCCACAGCGGGCCCGGTCATGTGAAAGGGTATCCATACAAAAACAAAAAGCCCCGGCACGCCGTATCTACTGACGATTTTATGATTCTTCTCGGCAGCTTCCCTGATTTTTGTCAACAGTTTACCGAACACTTTAACCACCATGAGGCGCTGCAGGCTGAAAACAAACAGCGGATATACTATCAGAACGATGATTACTTCGATAAGTAAGGTGACAGGTATGACTATAATATGAGGGAGATGCATTGCGTAGCCGAAAGATATACAGGGGGCTCTGCCGAAAAAGATATTTGTCACAGTCATCGTGGCCAGCAGACGGAAATATTTGAATGAGAACAGGCCCGACAGTCCCAGCGCGATGATATATGCGGCCGCAAGCAATAAACCCGTCAACAGCACCCTGCCCTCCGGGCTTCTTCTAATATTTTCGTTTTCTAACATTTGCGTCTCCACAGGTAAACTGCCTTTTATTATAACAAATGTTCAAAAAATTCAATCCGTATTATTGATTTAAGCGGGCGAATTTGAGATTATTGGGTTATTCGTCAAGGAGGATGATATGTATAAAATTTTAACGCTCAATAAGATCGCGGAAGAAGGCCTGTCTGTTTTACCGGCCAACAGCTATGAAACAGGAGACAGCGTCAAGAATCCCGACGCGATAATCCTGCGTAGTTTCAAAATGCACGATATGGAACTGCCCGGATCTCTTCTGGCCGTAGGCCGCGCGGGTTCGGGGGTCAACAACATCCCCCTTGATGCCTGCTCTGAAAAAGGGATAGTCGTCTTCAACACCCCCGGCGCAAACGCCAACGCCGTGAAAGAACTCTGCATAGCGGGCCTGCTGCTCGCCTCACGCGATATCGCCGGCGGCATAGCTTACGCCCAAAGCCTCAGGGGCAAAGGCGAAGAAGTGTGCGCTCTCGTTGAGAAAAACAAAAAACAGTTCGCGGGTTCTGAGATCGCCGGCAAGACCCTCGGCGTAGTGGGCCTCGGAAAAATAGGCGTGATGGTGGCAAACAGCGCCCATGAGCTCGGCATGAAAGTGATAGGGTGCGACCCGTTTATTTCCGTGGAATCGGCGTGGGGCCTCTCCCGCGATGTACGGCGGGCGAAACAGCTGGATCAGATGCTTTCCGAGGCGGATTATATAACGCTGCACATGCCTCTCAACAGCTCAACGCGCGGCCTGATAAGCAAAGAGAAATTCGGCCTTATGAAAAAAGGCGTAAAGCTCCTTAATTTTTCGCGGGGCGAAATCGTCGACACGGCGGCTCTGGCGGAAGCGCTTGAAAGCGGACAGGCCGGGCGATATGTCACGGATTTTCCCGACGATAAAGTTCTTAGTATGAAAAACGTCATAGCCATACCGCACCTGGGGGCTTCTACCGCCGAGGCCGAAAACAACTGCGCCGTTATGGCGGCCTCCCAGATCAGGGATTTCCTGGAGGCGGGCAACATCAAAAATTCGGTCAACTATCCCGATTGCGAGCTCGAGCCGACTTCTAACTTAAGATTGCTGGTGATGAACAAAAATATCCCTAACATGGTCGGCCAGATATCCTCTATTCTGGCTAAGGCCGGCATAAACATCGTCGAGATGCTGAACAAAAGCAAAGGCGATTACGCCTACTGCATCATTGATATATCGGAGAAGCCCGGCGATAAGATCATCGCGGATATTATGAACATAGACGGCATCATCAGAACCCGCCTCATCCGTAAATAAAAACAAAAACTATGGCTGCGGGGGGAGGAATCGAACCTCCACGGACGGCTTCAAAGACCGTTGTCCTACCATTAGACCACCCCGCAAATTTATGTGAGAACGGCAGTCTGTCCTGCGCCGTTTCACCTGCCTGTCGGTAGGCAGGAATGAAAATTATTTTTGTTCAGAAACAACGGGCTCCCCGGGCTGAGTGATATCCGCGGCGATGGCATCACCTGATGACGGAGCGGGCGGCTGGACCTCGGCGGCCTTTTCGGCGGCAACCTGTTTATATTTTTCTATAATGACCCTATCCAGGCGCTGTCTCATCTCAGTGGTTATGGGATGAGCCACGTCCTGATATTTACCGTCTTTTCTTTTCTTGGAGGGCATGGATACAAAAAAACCGTTGTTCCCGTCCAGCACTCTTATGTTGTGCACAACAAAAGACGCGTCAAAAGTAACCGCCGCGAAAGCTTTCATCTTTCCGTCTTCGCGGAGAAAAATTCTTACATCAGTAATTTCCATCCCACTACCTCCCGTTTACATCATCCCTCAACATGGCGGCAATTCCGCTTCAGGCGGATATTACAGACTGATTTATTTTACAAAAAGCGCGCGATTTTACAAGAACATTCCGTCACGGCGAATTTTTTCGCGACAGCGAGAGTTTTGAATATGCCGAAAACCGCGGAACCGCTGCCGGTCATGAGGGCTTTTTCGGCGCCTGCCTCAAGAAGCTTTTTTTTCTTCGCCTCTATCTCAGGACGAAGCCTGAAAGCCGCCCCCTCAAGGGCGTTATAAAAAACAGCCCGGCCCGGCATCTTGTATGACGGTCCGCAGAAATCGCCGTCAGGGAGCCTGTCAAAATATTCATAAACCCGCTTTGTTGAAAGAGTCCGCCCGAACCACAGGACAAGAGGGCCCTTTATCTTTCTGCGGGAAAGCTCTAATTTCTCGCCCCTGCCGCGTATCCAGACAAAGGGCGAACTCATGAGAAAAAGCGGCACGTCGGAGCCGAGCCCGGCGGCTACCGCCATTTTTGTTTTGTCCGTCAGGTGCAGGCCCCACAACTTGTCTATCGCCTGTATAACAGCGGCGGCGTCGGAACTTCCTCCGCCCATACCCTGGCCCGGAGGGATCCTTTTTACAAGTTTTATGCGGGCGCCCGGAAAAGGGGCCATTTTTCTCAGGAGCTCGGCGGCGGCGACACATATGTTTTTTTTACCCCGCGGTATAGTGTAAGGCGAATCCGTCTCAAGCGTTATTTTACCGGCCTTTTCGACACTGACCGTGTCTGACAGGCTGATTTTTCCGGTGAGACTCACGAGCTCGTGGAAACCATCGGCCCGGACGGGTTTTTTGACGTCCAGAAAAACATTCAGTTTCGCGGGAGCTTCTATTTCAATTTTCTTCATACGCAATTATGCTGATCTCCATGTCGGCAACACCTTTGCTGAAATAGAGTTTTATCCTTCCGGGCCCGCCCTCTTCCATAAAAACCGTAATCTTTTTTATGTGAAAGGGGTTGCGCGCAAAACGAAAATATATCGCATCGCCGCGCTGTTTGACCGATTTGATAAAACCCGATTTCCCTTTGAGCGCGGCAACGGCTTCGGCGGCTATTGCCTCGGCCGTCTCGTCTCTCAGGCTCGCGCCCAGGGCGTCTATGATAAGAAATTCCGTGCCGGCATCCGAGCTTTTGAGCGCGAAGGAATAATATCCGTCGGCGAAACCCCTCAGCCGCATATCCCCGATCATAGAAAAGCGCTCCGCCGCGAAGACGCCGCGGGGCGGAAGGACGCCGGCGGGAAAGCCGGTGATACGGGGGGACGCGCAGGAGATCAGCAGAAACATAAAACAGGAGAAAAAAAGGCGTTCAGCGCGAGGCATCGATCTTCTTTTTCAGGGCGATTTTGTCTCCGCCCATAGCCAAAGCTTTCTGGTAGGCCTTCATGGCCGAAGTTTTCTTGCCGAGTTTCATATAAGCATCGCCCAGATGCTCCCATATGACGGGATCGTCCTCCAGAGAAGATGCCCTCCTCAGCAGCTTCAAAGCCTGCGAGTAATTACCCGACTGATAATATACCCAGCCGGAGGTGTCCAGGTAAGCGCTGTTTTGAGGAGAAAGCTTCAGCGCTCTTTCTATGTAGGAACGGGCTTTTTTAAGATTGATCACGGCCTCCGCCCAGCTGTAGCTGAGATAATTCAAAGCCCTGTGATTCTCGGGGTCTTTTTCTATGGCCCTTTCAAAGGCCTCATGGCCTATGGTTTTGTTGCCGAGCGAATCAAAACAAACGCCTTTAAGAAAATAAATCTCAGTGTTTTCGCCGCCGTATTTCTCCGAGTTTTCCAGGGCGTCCAGGGCTTTGCTGTAATCCTTAGCGTCCATATATATCAGCGCAAGCGAATAATATACCGGCGCGTTTTCCGGATTTATGTTCACGGCCCTGCTGAAATATTCTTCAGCGTTTTTTTTATCTCCAAGGTTCAGATAAGCCAGGCCAAGGTACATCTCAACTTCGGGATAGTCATCCTGCACGATATGTATTTTAAGCAGCACATCCCGGAGTTTTTCCCACGACTTCTGCTTCTCATAAATTCCGGCCAGCGCCGCAATAACTGAAAAATTATCGGGTTCCTTTTCAAGAACCTTGAGAAAAACAGCTTCTGCCTCGTCGTATTTTCCGTTTCTGCCGTGTATCTCGCCTATTTTCAGAAGTGGATTCACGGAATCCTCATCGAGCTCGGCCAGCGCCTTATACTGTTGGACCGCCTTGTCCCATTTTTTCGCCGCTTCATAAAAAACGGCGAGAGTGAGTCTCATTATAGGGTTGTCGGGCTCGCTTTGAACCGCGTTCACAAAATGGATCTCCGCCTTGTCGTACAATTCTTTTTTCATATATATCCTGCCCAATGAAAAACCAACATCGGCGCTGCCGGGCTTTAATTCCGCCGCGCGGAGATAATAATCCACCGCTTTATCCGTGTTGTCCCTTATCTCATGAACGCTGGCTATATAAAAAAACGCCGAAAAATTCTTATTGCTTTTCTTAAGAAGCTCCGGGGCAATTTCCATAACCTTATCGTAATTGCCCATATCAAAATAAACAGGCAGAGCCTCTTCTATCAGGAACACAGATCCCGGATCCAGCGACATGGCTTTTTCAAGTTCGGCGAGGCCCTCAAGATACTTGCCCTCCCTGAAATACCTCCCGTAAAGAAGATAATGAAACATTGAATTATTCCCGGACTCCACTTCCGCGCCGGCGGCGGCGCGGGCAGAGGCAGGAATAAACAAACAGAACGATAATAGCAGGGCGGAGATAGCGCGCGTTTTATTTTTCATCTTTGACTTCCTTTACCGGATGAATCAGCAAACCCGAAGGCAGCTTAGGCCAGAAAAATGTGGATTTCTGCCCCATCAACTTTCCGGTCCTCATCACCTCCCTGACGGCGTTTTTATCAAAAGGGGTTTTTCTGTCGGCGTGCGAGAGGATGAGGCATCCCTCATCCGAAAAATCACATATATAAACCATGAGATATCCGGCAGAGCGGTCTTTGGCGAAATTCTCCCGTGAAACCCTGAGGCGGTGATGGCCGTCGGCGATGACGAATTTCTTTTTACCTAAGAATGAGAGCAGGCCGGCACTCTGAGCCGCCGGAACGCGGGAGAGCGCGCCTTTCTCTCCGGGAACACTGTAAAAAGATTCCTTCTTCGCGGCCCTGAAAGCTTTTCTAATGCGCTCTGACACGCCTTCCGTTATCAGAAAGACGGGAGAAAAATTCATGGGAAGGGCATTGAGCAGACGGCTGCGGTCAAGGCGGTGTTTTTTATGGGTTTTCTCATGCGGTATTATACTCCCGGCAGATGTGCGGCTCCAGTCGAGGCGGGCGACGATTCCCTCGCGGCGGTATTTCTTCCCGAAAAGCTCAAAGTCCTGCCTCAATATAAAAACACCCGGCTCGCCGGGAATAATGGTTTTCTCATCAGTCCATTTTTTAAAAAAATCAGCGGCTCTCGTATAGCTGTTTCGCCGGGCGTTGTCCGGGGAATATTTTTTCCCCAGTATGAGACGCACAACATTCTTAGGATGTTTACGGTAAAGTTTTTTTTGAGCGGCCGCGCTGATAATATCATAAGGCGGCGCTATAAAAGCGCTCTTGTCCCTGCCGGCGGCGTAAATAAAAGGCCTGAATGTCTCAAGTTTCACCATAGCGTGATTTTAATAAATCGACAGAGCCCGCGCAATCAGATTATTTTTTGAATTGGATATCCATCTCACGGCCGTCGTCAAGTTTCAGTTTGAGTTTTTTCTCTTTTGCCTCATCAAAATTAACTGCCGTTATCAATGTCTTTATATCGTCGTTGTCTATGGTCATCACGCCGGGCCCCGGACGCTTTTTCCTGCAGTAGAATGTGAGAGCGCCCCCGCTCATTTTGAAACGCGCCGCGCCCCGCCACTTCTTTCCGGCAGCGGAAAGCTCAAAATCTTTGGAGGATGTTTTTACATCTATCTTCCCGTCATATTGGGCGGGGGCTTTAAGGCTCACCTCAACAGGCAGCCCCGCGATGAAGCCCTTTTCGCTTTTAAGCTCCATCTCCACATCCAGCTCTTGCTTTTGTTTGCCCGTCCACAAAGATTTTTTACTCATATCCTCTTTTTCCAATTGCGCGGGCGGGGAGGGGGATGCCCCTGCCCCGACGCTTGTTTTTTCTCCCTCTTTGCAGAGGATCTTTCCGTAACTGTTAAAAACGTCAACCATGCCCTCAAAAACATAGACTTCGGTGATATTCCCTGAAGCACGCACGCCGAATTTTGTTCCCCGCACGGCTGTCACCGCCTGGGGCGTCCGGACGCTGTAATCGGCGCCCTTGCGCACCTTTGAAAGTATCTCGCCGAGGATCATATCCATTTCTTCTCTTCTGTCGCCCTGCTTTTCACTGAGCTTGATCACGAATTCCGTTTCCTCGTTCACCTCTATTTCTATGCCGCTTATAAAATTAATGACAGCGCGCGATTTTTTTGCCGTTTTTATCCTGTCTCCCTGGAAAAGAAAATCACCCGTGCCCGCTTTTCTCCATTTTTCGCCGGAAGCCGCGCCTGAGACGGCGGACTTAGAAGCCGCGCTCATCAGGGAAACGCTCCCTTCCATTTTGCTTATCACGGCCAGCGGCGAGGCGTCGGAGGCCGGTGACGGATATGATATGACGAATAACAGCAGTGACGCGAACGCCATCCTCAAACTCTTTAACACCTGATCGCCTTCAATTATTTTCATCTGCTTATCTCCACTTCAGCGTTTTTGATTTTCAGTTTCCCCTCATTTATCGCATCCAGCGCGTCTTTAAGCAGGCCGCTGTTTATTGCAATGCCCGAAGCCGTGTAGCCCTCCAGCGCCGAAAGAACGCTGTTGTCTTTTATCTTCGCCCTGATTATCTGCCAGGCTTCATCCGCCGTATAATCCTCGGGCGCGTCTATCAGCGTTTTCTCCATGAGACTACAGTCAATTATGACGACCGCGCCTTTTTTCACTTCTATTTCTTTTATCTCACTCTTATAGCCCTCTTTTTCAAATATGAGATTATATGTCCCTCTCCTGACGTTCATCAGTTTATAAAAACCCTTATCGGAACTTTGCGTCTCGCCGGCGCTGCGGTATTCGCCTCCCGGCGTTTTTCTCATCAGCCTCACGGTAACTTTTTGCATGACATCCTTTGCCTCGCCTGAAGTGACCTGACCTTTAATGACAGCACTCCCTTTTTTTGCGCTTTCCGGCACGCCGGCGCCGGCGGCCGAGACGGATATTCTGTTTCCTGTATAGGCCTTGTCTTCCGACACATTGACGCTGATTACATCGCCTTCTATTCCTTCTACCACGGCGGATATTTTATACTGGCCCTTTATCAGTTTTTCAAATTTATACTGCCCGCCGGCGCCGCTTATGGCGTCTCTCGTAACGGGGCCTTCCAGATACAGCTTTATTCCCGGGATCCCGTTTTCCGTGCCGCTTTCAACAACGCGGCCTGTAATTTTCGGGACATTTATCCACTCTTCCGGCAGATCAACGCTGAAACTCTTCGTCAGCACATTGTCCTTTGCGTTTTCGTCCGCGGCCTCTATCATGGCCGTGACTATTATATTTTCCTGATGCACCGGGCCGAACTCGAAGACAGCGGGGGTTTTTTGTGACGGCATCAGAGAATTTATCTGGGTAAAACCCGAAAGGATGCCGCCCACGAAAAGATTCAGCTTAACGGCCGTTTCGCTCTGATTCCCCATATTGCTCACTTCGGCTTTCACTATCACCTTATTCGGAGGCGAGCTCATAGGATCGTATTCCAGCCCGGTAACGGCAAGGTTCCTGTATGAAACCGACAGCGCCTCTTTTTTCAGAGTGAAGGCGTATATGTCGGAAGACGCTACCCTGCTGCCGTCGGACGAGAGCCCCACCACCTTCCAGTAGTACTGGGTGCCGCCGGAAAGCCGCTGTCTGTCTTCCGGCGGATTAAGAGGATACTGCGCGTAAGAAGCAGGCGTCTCAAGCGTCCACAGCGGATTATAAAAAGATCTCTCATCCGCCACACGCACCCTGTATTTAGTCGCTCCGCTTGCCACCCATCGGAAGGTAACGGGCTTATCCAAAAGATCCGTGACGCCGTCGTAGGGATATGTGAGAGTGATAACGGGAGAATACACCGTAAAGGATTTAGACTCGTCAAAAGCCACAACGCTCCCGGCCACAACAAGTTCCGCGCGGAAACGATACAGCCCGGGCCCGTTGTAAAAAGACATCGGTATATTCCTGAGCGACGCGGCGCCGGCCCCGACATTGCCTTCGGTGGAATTGCTGTCATGATAAAACACCTGCGCGCCGGAGGGGTTTTTGATATAGAATTTGTAATAGATCCTGTCAGGCGAATATGCCGCGCTGCAGTAGCTCTCTATCCTGAGATTTATTTTCTCACTCGATGAGAAAAAAGTCCTCGCGGCGCCGGCGCTGTCCGTGACGGCGGTTTTTGTTATTAAAACACTGCCCGCGAAAGCGCACGTAACCGTAAACATCGCCGCGGCCGCCAAGGCCGGGAACAGAGCGCGTGAAATCTTTATTTTCCCCATGTTATTTTACCTTCCGCCCTTCCCCGCCGGCGGGCTTCTTCTCTTTTTTTAAAAGGCTCTTTTCCACCGCCTTTCTCAGCATGGCGCAGATAACGTCGGAGTTCTTGTCTTCGGCGAACATGAGCGCGGTATAACCGAGATTGTCATGGATGTGGGGATCCGCACCTTTTGCCAGCAGCATTTTTACCGCCGAGGTGGAGCATTCAACAGAAGCCCATATGAGAGCCGTCCAGCCGTTTTTGTCACGAGTATCTATGCCGGCGCCGTTTGCGATGAGAAGTTCCGCGCAATCAAGAGCGTTGAACCTTATGGCTCTCATGAGAGCCGTCCTGCCGAACCAGTCGCAGTCGTTAATATCCGCGCTTTTCTTTATCTCTCTCTCCAGTCTTTTCGCGTCATCCCTTTTCAGGATAGCAGAGCTTATGCCCGCGGCAAAAACGCCCTGCGCGCAAAACACAATAAGCGAACAAACCGCGAATCTCTTGATCAATGTCATTATCTCACCACCCCTATCTTACCCTTGTATTTTCTGACGCCGCCGGAAGCGTCCGTGAGCTCCAGTGTGTAGAAATAAACGCCGCTTGCCACATCCTGACGGTCATTATTTCTAAGATCCCATATAAATTCATAACCCGTCAGGGAATCCGCCCGTGTAAAAGCGATGAAATCGCGGGTATCCCTCACCAGCTCGCCGGTTATCGTGTATATTTTAAGGTCGGCTCCGTAACTGGAGCCTATATAGCTTATATGCACACCTGCTTCATTCGTTTTCAATTCAATAAAAGGATTCGGCCAGCAGTAAACCTCGGCGCTGACCGGGAATGTGAACTTCACCGTCGCGGAGGCGCCGCCTGAAAGAATGAGCGTTTCGCTGTTTGAATACCTGCTCCCGTCCCATGCCCTTGCGCTGTATCTGCCCGGTATAAGATTCCCCATGCGGAAAGAACCGTCGGCGGCGACGGGTATTCTCATCACTTTTCTGCCCGCGCTTATCTCGACAAAGGCGTACTCCGAAGTGGCCCGCGGCATTATAAGGCCTGCCGCCGCGCGTATGCTTGAGGCGCTCAGGCCCAAAACCATACCCTGCACAATAGACAGATCAAAATTAATGCCGAGAGTAAAATTAAAGGCCGCGGTGCCGTTTGAGGCCTGTTTTTCAGCCGAGGATTCAAGACCGCCCGCGCCCGTCCATGTGGCGCGCACCGTGTAGATGCCTATATCAAGGCCTATAACAGTATAACTGCCGTTTATCGTCGTAAAAGGCACGCCCGTGGACAATCCCGCGGCATAGGCCTCAACATAAACTCCGGTCAGCGGCGTCCCGTCCTTCTGCGTGACGATGCCCGAAATAAAATCAAGAGGCGAAACGGTCACAACCTGCTGGCCCGTTATGAGCGCATCCCCTGTATCCGTCACCCTGACATAACAGTTGTAAAGTTCGCCCTTCTCCAGGAAAACGGCACCGGTGAAAACATGAGCCCCGCTATCGGCGCTTGTGAAACTGTAATCCGCCGGCAAGGACACCATGGCATTCGCGCCGGCATAGGAACCGTCCATGATCTTGCTCTCAAAAGTAACGGCGCCCGCGTAAGATGTGTCGGTCACGCCGAGAGCGTTCTTCACCTCAACCGTAAAATCGCTGCTGACACCCGCGGTTATGGGGCTTGTTATACCGTAAACTTTCAAAACCGGCTGGGCTCCGGCTGAAGCCGCCGCGGAGACTTCTCCCGAAACATTACCCGCGCTGTCTTTCACTTTTATGTAGAATGTGTAGGCGCCGCCGGGAACAAGGCCGCTGACGGTCAGCGCTTCCGTTGTGCCAGGCACTATGTCTTTAATAATATCCGGCATTGTCGTGGCCGAGGCTCCCGTCACATACCTTATCATCTGCGCGCCGCCGGGAATTGCCCCGACCGTTCCGTCATCGCCGGGATTAGTCCATGAAAGTTTTACTGCGCCTTTGATATTCGCCGTTTCAGCCGTGAAAGCGCTCACGGCAGAAGGCGCCGTCAGATCCGGTTCGGCTGTAAAGGCCGATGTCTCATAAAAGGCCGTTGAATATGCGTCGCTGTTCAAGGCGCTGACCCTGACATAGTATGTTGTTTCACTCAAAAGAGGAGTTATCTGATAGGAAACATCCGTCGTCGTGGCATAATCCGTGACGGAAAAATCCCCAGCCGTTGACCACTCTATATCGTAATCCGTGCCGGCGGGATTGCCGTTGGCGGACCAATCCAGCGTCACCGCGCAGGAAGTGACCGTCACGGTGAAAGCCGACGGCGCATTCGCCAGAGTATAGACGGCGGCAGGAATTGAGGCGTTTTCCCCTGCGGTATTATACGAAACCAGATATCTGTAATTTTCGGTGTTTACGCCGAGCACCGTTTCCAGATAAAAAGTCGCGCCCGCGGGAAGCGTCTGCACAACTGCATCAGACGAATTCTTAAGATAAAAACCGTCTTCATTGGAAGAATTGACCGTCCATGTCCACATGATAGACGAGGCGCTCTGCGCGGCGCCTGAAAACACCGTCGGAGCGGCGGGCGTGGAAACAACCACTTCCGCGGCCGCCGTCATCGCTGCCACGCTGTCATAAGAAGTAATAACGCCCCACCCGTTCCGAGCGCACACCCTCAGGTAATAAGTGGTTTCCGCGCTCAGTGATACAAAAGTAAAGTACGCCGTAGATGTCGCGATTATCCAGCCGCTGTTTCCGTCGGGAGAAACAAATGCCGGGGATGTGTCGCACTCTGTATAATACTCCGTTCCCCCGGGATTGCCATTGATCGACCATGTCAAAGTCACGCTGCCGCTTGATACAGACGAAACATAACTTCCCGACGGGGGATTGGCAAAGGTGTAGACCAGAGAACCCGCCGCGGCACTTGACCCGGACGCATTATAAGCTTCCGCATATCTATAATAGCTCGTATTGACATTCAACCCGCTTTCCAGCCAGTAAGTTGTATTGGAGGCAAGTCCGGCGACAACGCCGCCCGTCGCCGTCTTTATATTAAAACCGTTTTCGTTAGCCGAACTATCCGTCCATGTCCACATAATAGACGCCGAATCCATTGCGGTTCCGGAAAAAGCAGCAGGCGAGGCCGGAGGCGGAACAGATGCCGTTACCGTGGAAACGGCGCTGTCAAAAGCGGTGGCAACGGCGCCGCCGTTGTATGCCCTGACCCTGTAATAATAAGTCGTGTTGCTGTAAAGTCCGGTGTTCGTGTAACCTATTGCCGTATAATTATCCGCAAAAACTTTCAAAGGTGTCGAGGTCGCGAAATTATCCGTAGACCTTTCTATTCCCCATCTTGTTCCGGCGGGATTTGAGTTATCCTGCCATGTTATAGTGACAGAACCCGTAGATGAAGCGACAACCGCCGTGGTGAGAGGCGGATACGCCAGCGTATAGACAGAGGATACGGCTGATACGCTTGAACCGGCCGTGTTATAAGCTTCCGCATATCTCGTATACTGCGTATTCACGCCGAATCCGCTTTCAATATAAAATGTCGTACCGGCGGCAAGGACGGCAACAAGCCCCCCTGTATCCGTTAGAATTTTATAGCCGTTTTCGTCGGCGCCGTCTGCCCAGTTCCAGCGTATGCTCGATGGAGAAGCCGCAATACCCGCAAAACCCGCCGGAGCGGCAGGCGTGGAAGGAATAATCTCAAATGTTACCGAACTTACCGGCACTTCCCAGTTGCCGGCCACATCCTGAGCTTTTGACTGAATATTATAAGTCCCCGCCGGCCATCCTATCATTGAGGTGTCAAAACTCCACGAAGCTGTGCCGGATGCGTCATTCCAGAATTCCGCCCCCTGCCAGCCTGTGCCGTCCTGCCACCACGCGCCTATGTACGGGCCGGTCAATGCGAATATTTTTATTTTTGTCGCCCACGCTCCCGAAACGGTGTCCGTAGAAGTTCCTGTAATGCCCGTGACATCCGTGTACTGACCGCTCTCCACAGGATATGTCACCGCGGATGTCGGCAGCGAAATATCATAAGTGAATGTTACAGTTGAATAAACCGTTGACCAGTTGCCTGATGTATCCTGCGCTTTTGCGATAATCGTATAACTTGCTCCGGCCGACAAGGAAACAGCGGTCGTGTATGACCACGACGAAATATACACATTATCCGCCGGTATCCAGACGCCCGCGCCCGTCCATGTTCCCCCGTCCCATACAAAAGTATCTTCTCTCTCTATCCACAAAGTCACGGAACTCACCGCGATATTATCATTCGTGGTTCCCGCTATCTTCGCCAGGCTGTTTACGTAACCAGCAGCCGGTTCCGTTATTCCCACCGTCGGCGGTACCACATCTGTTGAACTCACCACGACATAAGCCGAAACGCCGTCCGTATAACCGGCGGACGAGGCTGTTATCAGCGTGCCCGTCGAGGGCGTTACAAGCGTTACATTGACATTATTCGTGCCCGCCGTAAGAACTATATTACCGGGATCAGCATCGGCAATATCACTTGTCGTTACATTTACCGTCGTAGCCGTTGAAACAACATTCCAATAATTATCGCAGGCGTTGACCGTCACCGTAAAAACAGCTCCCGCATACTGAACAGCAGGCGTTCCCGTTTTCCCGCCGCCCGTACCGGCGGCTGCTGTTTCGCCGGGGGCAATAACCTGCAGTTTCGCCGCCGTATTGGGATTAACCGTCACCACAGGACTTATATCTGAAGTCAGCGGCGTTCCATCGGTATCAGTTGCTGTTATAGTAGCCGTTCCGGCAGTCACCATTGTCAAGGATAATATCTTCGTTCCGCTTATCATCGTCGAAGAACCCGGCTCTGTATCGTTCGGGTCGCTGGTCGTTATCTGCGCTGTCGCAACCGCATTCACCGCGACATTCCACAAATCGTCAACGGCATTTACCGTCACGCTGAAAGCCACTCCAGCTGTCTGAACAGAAGGCGTTCCTATTTTACCCGGGGCTATGCCCGGCGTGGCTGTCTCTCCGGGAAGAAGAACCTGCAGTTTAACTCCGGCTTTGCTGAAAGTAAAAGTGCTTTGATTAACGGCGGACTCTATGTTCACCGCGGCATCCGTCGCCTGAGACTGTATTTTATAAATATGTCCTTCTGTCCAGTCGCCGTCAACAAAGCTGTACGACCAGGGGTCGACCCCGCTTACGGGGAGCCACGCGGAAGTTTCCACCCAACCGCTGCCGTTCCAGTATGTCGCTCCCTGCGTCAGATCCGTGATTTGAATTTTAACCTGCGAAATTCCGGATGTTGCATCCGCTGCCGTGCCGCCGAGACTTGTCAATGTGGTGAGTTTCATTCCGTTTTCCGGAACGCTCACGGCAGAATTCGGCTTCGTGACATCGTAGGTAAAAACAGCCGTTGAAAAAACCGCCGACCAGTTGCCGGCCGTATCCTTCGCCTTTGCGCTGATTTCATAAACCTTTGTGTCCGCCCAGCCCGGAGAATTAAACCACCAGAATGTCCCGCCGGCCGAAAGCGTTGGCGCGAACCAGGCAGTTTCAGGCGTTAGCGTAGCATCCCAAATCGTCGTATTGTTATTCCAGTAATTCGCGTTTATCTGATTAAAAATTCTTATCGCAGCCGTCGAAACCGCCACATCGTCCGCGCAGGTTCCATTGATCTGTGTCAAAGCATTAGCGTTCACATATGAATTGTTAACCGGCTCCGTTATCCCCACCGTGGGAGAAACGAGGTCTATGTAAAGTGTGGTCGTCGCGGCCGTTAAGGAAAAATCCGTGAGAACGGCATCGCCGTTCCTCGCTCTCACTCTGAAATAATAGGTTGTGTCGTCGGCAAGCGAAGAAACCGGCCAGTTGTCCGACGCTATCCAGCCGCTTATTTGATCAGTGACCGAAAAATCTGAAGCGGTGCCGCATTCAACATAATACTCCGTTCCATCCGGATTTGCGTTTACCCCTACCGTTACCGTCGCGCTTGTATACCACACTCCGCTGAATCCTGATATCGCAGGAATATCCGCAAGTGTATATACCACCGGGGACGGAGAAGCGCTCGAACCGATCAAGTTATACGCCTCAACATAAACCCAGCGCGTGGTATTCGCGGAAAGCACTTTCTCTATCCAAAATGTTGTGTCCGCGGCCAGGGCATCTTTGATTATGCCGCCGGTGCTGCTCTTAATCCTGTAATTGTCTTCCTCAATTATATCGCTCCAAGACCAGTTAATGCTGTCTGTCGCAACGGCAACTCCCTGAATTCCGCCGACGGCCGGAGGTGTTGAGAACACTATTTCAAATGTCACTGATGATAACGCTGTTTCATAGTTCTGCGTTACATCCCGCGCTCTTGACGAAACCACATATGTCCCCGTTGACGAAAACACGTCTGTGGAATACGCTATATCAAATTTCCAGTTCTCCGTCAGAGTGTCGTAAGCGCCGTCTGAGGGCGGCGCGGCTAACCATGACTGCCCCGCGACCCACGATGACCCGTTCCAATATTTCGCATCATCCTTTCTCTCTATACTTATATCAGCCGTGTTTATCGCGGAAACCGTATCCGCCGAAGTGCCTGTTATCTGCGTGACAAAATCGTACTTGCCGCTCTCCACAGGATGTGTCACCGCGGATATCGGCAAATCTATATCGTATGTAAACGCCGCTGATACCGTCGAGGAATATATAAGAGCGGTGTCACAGGAGCGCGCGGTTATGGTATAACTTGAACCGTTGATCCATGCGAGATCAACATCCGAATATGTCCATGAACTCGTATAAACGCTCGCGGACAGCCATGTCTGCCCGGTCACCCATGCCGCCGAATCAAAATAAGAATTATCCGAGTTCCTCTTTATTTCAACATTAACAGAATTTATCCCCCCGTTGTCCGCCGCGGTTCCGGCTATCTGCGCTAAACTATTGACATAAGCGGCGGCCGGTTTTATTATTCCAACTGTCGGCGGAGTTCCGTCCGGGGTTTTCGTTGATATGATATTATTGAACAGGGAGCCGATGCCGTCGCCATTAAACGCCTGAACCTTATACCAATAGGTTGTTAAATCGGTCAGCCCGGTATCAGTATAAGCGCTGCTTGTATAATTCGCGGCGAAATCTTTAACTGTCGTTGTGCTTGTTGCAAAATTATCCGTTGACCTGTAAATCCCCCACCTCGTGTATGCCGGATTACCGTGGGTCCATTGAAAAGTAGCGCTTGATCCTGTAATACCTGAAAATGATAATCCGGAATGATTATTCGCCAGCGTGTATCTGGTAACCGATGCCGAGCCGCTTGAGCCGCTGGCATTATACGATTCGGCATACCTCTGATACGAGGTGTTTACGCTGAGCGATCCTTCCAGCCATGAAGTTGCATCTGCGAGAAGAGTTTTGAAAAGCCCTCCCGTAGAACTCCTAATATAATAGCCGTCCTCGTTCGCGACATCATTCCATATCCATTTTATTGATGTCGCCGTCATCGCCACACCATTAAAACCTGACGGCGCGGATGGAGTCGCGAAAACAATATCAAATGTTGTTGAACTTGTCGGCGTCTCCCAATTTCCCGCAGCATCCTTCGCTCTTGATTGAATACTATAGCTGCCGGTTGACCAGATGACCGGGATTGCGTTAAAACTCCAGTTCGTCGTTCCTGTGGCGGTGCTCCAGACGGCGCTGAATGTCCACGATGAACCCACGGCGTCCCAGTATTTATTATCCGCCGGCCTCTTTAATCGGATGTTGACCTCATTCACTCCCGAAACACCGTCTGAGGCCGTTCCCGTGATTGAGTCCACATCAACATAATGCCCGCCGTTTACAGGATATGTCGCCGATGATACCGGCGCGGAATTATCATAAGTAAATGTCACCGTTGAATAAACCGCTGACCAGTTGTTTGCGGTGTCCTGCGCTTTGGCTACCACTGTATAACTTGAACCGTCTATCCACCCCGGCAGTGAAGTCAGTGTCCACGACGAGGTGTAAAGATCATTCACGCCGTTCCATGCTTCGCTAACAGCCCATTGAGGCCCCGGCGACCAGTACCATTTGTCGCTCAATCTCTGTATACTTACCGTCACCGTGCTCACTTTAATATTATCTTCCGCCGTGCCTTTTATCTGCGTAACATTGTTAAGATATGCGCCTTCAACCGGCACAGTCACCCCCGCCGTCGGCAAAGTAACATCAACGGTTAATGCCCTTGTTGAACTCCAATCGGAATAATTGCCCGCTTTGTCTTTCGCCCTGACCTGCCAGTAATAATTGCCTTCACTCACCGTAAACGACGCCTGCGAAACAACCGGCGATGAGCTGTAATTGACTGAATTAAAATTGAAATCCGTTGAAACCTGCAAATCGTAATTACTCACTCCTGAAACAGCGTCTGTTGAATCTGCCCAGTCAAAAGCAATCGTCGCATAATTTGTAGTTGCCTCATTTATGGGGCTAATTAACGTCGGCACTGTCGGCGCATCATTGTCTTCCAAAGTTTTGGCTGTTACCCCACCTGATGTCACAATTCCGCCGGCGTTCACCGCGACAACGTATCTAAAGTAGGACGTCCCTAAATTGAGACCGGTTTCACTATAAGATACATTTCCCGCTACGATTGTATCGGTATCCGCTATTAGCGAAAATGGCCCGGTTGATGTTGCCGCACCGTAAAGACGGAAACCTAATTCGTTTGATGAATTATCTGTCCACGACCATGTAATTGACGATGAATAAATGTTCGGAGCACTAAATGCGCTTGGCGCTTGAACCTTACCTCTTGCATTTCCCCCCATTGGAGCGGTTAATCCTGTGCCTGACCAATGCGCAGCTTTCAGTTCACCGCCGAATGTATACATAATATGCACATCACCCGCGCCATCTATAGCAATAGAATTCCAGTATCCTGTATTACCCTCGGAATCCACAGTATTTGTCGACCATTTTATGCCATCATAAGCTGCATATTTTATATCCTGATTCGGCTGATCGCGATAAGCAATATGCGGATTGCCTGATCCGTCAAGGGCTATACTGCAATACTGAGAAGTATTATCTGTTATACCGGCCCCGACCCCGGGATCAACGACTGTTTTTGTCCATGTCGCACCATCATAATAGGCGTACTTAAGATTATCAGACGCATCATCGTAATATGATATGTGGGGATTTCCGCTCCCGTCCAACGCTAAAGAAGTGTACCTTCCCACATCGGCAGATGTATCATCCACAGTCTCCGTCGCCCAACTGGGGTAAGAATATTTCGCGTACATCAGGTCCCATCCGGTAACATAGGTATATGATATCCGGGGAGTTCCATTACCATCTAAGGCAATAGATGGATGTCTTCCAGTAAAATTGGTTGTATCAACAATTTCAGTTGCCCACGTGCCATTCTTGAGTTTTGCGTATTTTAGCGCATCTTCTGTATTATCATCTTTGTAAGCTATATGCGGATTATCCGCGCCATCTATAGCAATTGACTCATGCCATCCATTGTAAGAGGCTGCGTCTATAGTTGAAGTTGACCAAACACCATCGAATTTGGCATATTTAAGATCATAATTCGGGCTCTGATCGCCGTAGGCAATATGAGGATTAGCGTTTGCATCTAATGCTATAGATGGACTCCATGGAGTGTTTACCAAAGAATCTACAGTTGTTGGACTTCCCTGCCAAGTGGTTCCGGTACGTTTTATATACCGAAGTTCTTGATTTGTTGCAAAGTTGTATGCAACGTGCAGATTATTATCTTTGTCGATTGTAAGATTTGGCGCACCGCCTGACTGACCTATGTTCTCAAATGAAAATTGGGAATTAAATACGGATACAACTGCGGAAACAGCCGACCAATTGCCGGTTTCATCACCAGCCCACATTTTAAAGGAATACATCTTATTTAATGAAAGGGTAATGCTTGTAGAAACCAGAACTCCCGGGGAAACGCCGGATGTGGAAATTATAACTTGCGCCGTGGAAGTTGACCAGTTAACTGAAGCTGGATTTGCAGTTGAATACTGAATTCTATATTCACTCCCTGCAGACAGAGCGCCCGAATAATTATCATCCCCCGGGGTTACCCATGATAATTTTACAGTATTGGCTGAAGAATCCTGATATGCAGCCAATCCCGTCACTTGACCTGGCGCAGTGGTGTCACCACCGATACCGTCAAGATAATAGCGGATGGTCCGGAAATCCATATTAGGGGAACCGACCTCAGAAGCGCCTGTTACATAAACATAATTTGAAGTGCCGACCGCCACCGCATAAGCGGAATCAAAAGTGCCGCCGTATGTAGTTGAGGATATAAAACCAAGATCATTCCCATACTTTATAGTGCAATACTTATCCGACGCCGCCCCTGTGATAAAAACATTGCCGTCAGCGGCCACAGCGATGCTCTTCGCTATATCGGCGCCGCCGGAGTCAAAAGTCACTGACGAAATAATCCCCAGACCGCCGTTATATTTTATCGTCATATAATCATAATTGCTTCCGTTGAATTTTTCGCCGGTGACAAAGACATTCCCCGCTCCGTCTATATCAAGACCCAAGGCCTTATCTATTCCGCCGCCGTTATAAGTGCTTGAACTTATAAATCCGCTCAAATCCGAATTATATTTTATCGTACAATAATCATTATCCGTGCCGTTATGAGAATCCCCTGTCACATAAATATTGCCCGTGTTATCCACCGCCACCTCGGCAGCGACATCAGCGTTTCCTCCGTTATAAGTTATTGAGGAAATCGCGTTAAGACTGTTGTCGTATTTAATCGTGAAATAATCATTATCTGTCCCATTATAGGCATAGCCCGTGATAACGACATTTCCGCCAGGCATCAAGGCAATGCCTTTCGCGACATTGTCCACTCCGCCGCTGTAAGTGACGGAAGAAATTATATTCAGATTCGAATCATATTTTATTGTAAGAAAATCGTTATTTGCTCCGTCACTTAAGGATCCCGTAACAAAAACATTGCCGTTTGCGTCTATCGCGACGCCGTTGGCGCTGTCGTCAAAATTCTGACCGAAAGCCGCCGCTTTAAGTTTTGTTCCCCCCGCATCATATTTGATCGTGAGAAAATCAAAATTACCGTTCTGAGATGATTTCCCGACAACATAAACATAGGGTCCGCCGCCGGAAATAGTATCCACCGCGATTCCGTAAGCCTCATCACCGCCGGATGAACCGCTGTCATAAACCGCTCCGGCGGCCTGCGAAAAATCACCGCTGAAAGTTCCGATCACACCCGTGGCGGGTTTTGCGTAATTAAAACTTGCGCTGTTTATTCCGGTTGATGTGCCCGGCCAAACGGACCAGTTATTTACTTCGTCTTTTGCTTTGATCGCGAACCAGTAAGTTACACCCTCGCTGAATCCCGACAATATAGGCGGCTCCTGCGAACCCGGCGCGGCGGGCGTCCAGCCCTGAACATAAGTATAAGTCCAGCTCGCATTATAATCGGCAGTGCCGATATACCGCGTCGCGTATTTCACATCATACTGCGTCGCGCTTCCGCCCATCGTCCCGTCGTCGCCCGGCGCTGTCCATTTGAGCTGTATCTCCCCGGCATTATTCCCGACGAGCGCCGTGAGATTTGATATTGCTGACGGAGGGGTAATGTCTTTCAGAATATAAAAAACGTCGTCCATAGCGCCGGTGGAGCCCGCCACGTCCCACGCCCGAACAGACACATAATTAGTACTCGGCGAAGAATACAATGAATTAAAATTAACTGTCCAATCAGTTGTATAGTTTGCTGCCCCACCGGGAAGGGCGATATTAGTCCAGTCAATTATTAAGTTACCCGTCTGGGAAGGCCCCGACATCACTTTATACTGTATCGTATCCAGCCCTGTCCCGGAGTCTGCAAAATCAACATTGTAAGTTGTTCCGGCGCTGTTTCTTACGACATTATCGCCAGGCTGATTGTCAGCAATATTAGGCGGTGTCGTATCCGCCGCCGCCTGCGTGCTTATCACGACTTTCACATAGTTTGTCCATATTGCACCATCATTTGGGTTTGAATACTGCCCGCCGACCATAATAACATCAAGACGGCTTGTCGTCGTATCAATGTAAGAAAGGTATCCGGAAGTTATCGTGGTTGAAAGAGTAACCTCGGCGACCAAGCCAGTGTCTTCGTCAAAAATATCCCGTGCTTTCGTCTGATAATTCCAGATTCCGAGTTTACAGTATTGATTTCCCGAATTATAATCATTGCCCTTGCCAACCCACTCAACAAAAATACCGTCAATCGTATTTGTATCCTCGCCAATAATGAATTTAAAATGATGCATAGCGTGCAAAGCCGTGGCCGTTGAAACATAATGACTGGCGTCGGATGAGCCTACTAAAGAATATGCGCCCGCAGGGAATGCTGTCTGCCCCGTGAGATCAGGGCTGGTTATAAGCAGCCAGTTGGCGTCGGCATAATAACCGACCCTATTCGTGTCGCTTGACCCTCCGGAGAAATCATAAGTACACGGGGGCGAAGTTCCGCCGCCGCTGTAATCAACAATGACTTTTATGAAATCCGAATAGAGAACCGAAGGCGGGTCTCCAGTCCCAGCGCCTCTCCCCACGGCATACGCATAGAGATAACCGCCGGAAATGTAATTTCCGAAATTTGAAGCGATGGCGCTGCTTAAAACAACTTCCGCTTCGCCGTCATATCCGTCAAGGAAAATCCATGAGGATGAATTAAAATTCCATATGCGAATCTGCGTGCCGGTGCTGTTGAACGCGGTGTTATATCCATCCCATTCAATATAAATCTGGCTGATACTTGAAGTCGCCTCGCCGATAGTAAATTTGCAGTTTAAAAACGACATACCCGTGCTGTAAATTGCCGAGGAGTGATACACATTGTTCGCCAATTCTATGCTTGTGTAATCCGTTATTTCTATCTGACCCGGCAGATCCGGCCCTGAAGTCGGCGGGTTGCTGGTATCGACTGCATCGTAAGCCCATTTGTCCGCGCCGGCGCCTGCCGTAAAAGTATATGTGCTTGAAGCGGCAAACAAACTGCCGCTTAAAAACGGCAAAATAAACGCGAACCTGTAAAATCGTTTCAAATTTATTCCTCTTCCTCCCACTCCACGGGTAATTCTTTAAATCAGATTTTCAGCGCCGTTAAAAACGATTACGATTATCCTTGACGGCTTACCGGCTTGCGCATTTTTCACTTCAACCTCAACTTCAATTTCTCCGTCCTTTGAGCCCTTGACATTTGTTTTGGTAATCTCCATAAGCCCCTCCTTAAAAAATGCACACCCCTCAGCTTATTTCACCCGGCGCCGGTAAACGGTTCCCTCCCCAAATCCTGCTATAATTGTAAATTAAAAAGTCAAGTTTGTCTATGTGCTTTTCATCACAAACTGCTGGCGCGGCGCTATCGACCTCGTACCCGTTCCGCCGTCTCATTCGCACGGCGCGTCAAAATCTTCAAAAAGTTCCGCGACTTTTTTTAAAAGTTCCCGCGGCGTATAAGGTTTTTCCAGATAGCCCGCGGCGCCGTAACGCTCGGCGGTTGACGCTATCACTTCTCCCGGGAGCCCCGATATAATCAGGACTTTTGCCGGGATCCTATCCTTGTCCTTCAGCAGTTTCATGATATGATCTCCGCTCAAATACGGAAGCCGCAGATCCAGCAGCACCAGGTCAAAATCCTCCTGATAAAGCCTGGCCAGCGCCGACGGGCCCTCTGATTCATAAAAAACATCAAAACCTTCGTGCATGAGCGTAAAACCGTTCATGGTTCTGATACCCGGGTCATCGTCCACAATCAGCACTTTTTTAGTTTTCATGCTATATCATAGTTTTTTTCCGCAGGGCTGTCTACGTGATTTATGTCACCAAACTGCCCGGCCCCGGAAATGTAACGGGAATCCTAATTACATTAGAAACTGTAGTGAAGGCGGAAGAGATAACCCGTGGAACTGTAATCCTCGGCGTCAGTTGTTTCGTCGTTTTTCTCAACGCTGACACCGGTTGTGACGGAAAGATTTTTGCGGGCGTTATAGGTGATTTCAGCCGAGTAATTCTGCGTATCTGTTTTCACATTGTCCGCGAGCTTCTCCCTTGAAGTTTTTGAACCGTACAAAAACAGATTCAGCGTTTTTGTGAACTTGACATTGGCGCCAAGCGAAAGAGAGGTCGTCTCATCAATAGACAGATCGTACAGATTCTTTGTTTCGTTACTTGTGTAGCCGGCGTCAAAAGACAAAAAAGAACCAATGGCTCCGGAATAAGCGAAAGAGAAAACACCGGTGTCAAGATCCTGCCCGGTGACCGTTGAGGCGTAATTCCTGAAAGCCGACTCGGAAATTCCCGCCGAGATCATCTGGCCCCCTATCCGGTAGCTCAGGCCCATATTCAGCCCTTTCGTCTCATTACTCAGCACGGTGACGGAACTGCCCTCCACTTTGTTCAGCGTGGATGAAACGCTGATGCCCGGAAGATCTTTCACATTGATCTGGAAACCGTAATTTGACACGGTCTGCTTTGTCGTGTCTCTGTCCGCGTCATTCTCCAGGTTATCTTCCGAGGATTGAACACCGCCGGAAAGCCTCAGGAATTGAAAAGGAGAATACCCCCCGGACACCTCGGAGCTCTCTCTGTCGGGATAAAGGCCGGGGCTTGAGAGGCTTAAAAAATCCGCTTCCGCTTTCTGGTATTTCCCTTTCAAATTAAACTTTCTTGTAAAAAACCGCGTTTCAAACCTGTATGCCGCGCCGGTTGTTGAAACCCCGCTGTCGTATGAGTCACTGCCGGCGATATACTCTTTTTCCCTGCGCGAGCTGGAGGCGAACTCTCCCTTCACATCCATAAACCCGCAGGCCCAGCGCATCTCGGAACTCAAAACTTCGTTCGCTATTGCGGAATTCGCGGGGCCGGGATCGCTGATGGAACTTTCAGAATCGTATGTCTGAACACCCGATAATTTTAAACCGAAACCTGCCGGCAGTTTCACAGACGCGTTGAGGCCGCCCGTGTATCTGGCATAAACGCCGTTGGAGGTGGCGTCTCCCTCAGCCGCCTCCTGCGTTCTTATATAAGCGCCGGAAAAATCGGCGGAACGGGTCATATAGTCCAGAACAAGACCGCGTCCGGCGAGAGAATAAAGCGACAGCGGAGAAAATTCAGGCATCACATCACCGGCTGACACTTTATATTTCCTGGCGAAAAGAGACAGATAAATGGAATCAATGTCAAATCTGTCATCTTCCGAAGAATAAGCATTTGAATTAAATATCAGCGTACTGTCATATAATTTACCGAGGAGATTGGCGGAAACAGAGCCCTGATAATCCGCGCGCTGGCTGTTCTTGTAGAGAAAGGACATGTTCCCGTTGAGGAATAACGGCTTGTATTTTTTTTCCTCCACGGCCGCCGCTTTGACGCTGAAATCATAAAAAGCGCTTGTGAGTATATTCTGGCCTTTTTTATAGAGCATCACCCTGAACTGATAGCGCCCGGAATAGGAAAAAGGGATCTGATGAGACGCGAGTATAAGAGAGGATCCCCCCTGCGGCACATCGGAAGGCAGTTTAAAGCCCTGCGTTTTGCCTATATATTTTCCCGACGAATCAAAAAGCTCTATAACGCAGTTGATATCAGTTTTCGCCCAGGCGGCCGTTTCCTTATTCAGCATTATTATCTGGAAAGTCAGCTCGTCGCCCGCCTTGGCCGGATCGGGCGCGGCTACGGCAAGCTGTATCTCCGCCGGCGATTGCGCCACTAAGGAAGAGGCTGCTCCGGCAATCAAAAACAAAATCGCCGTCGACATTACAAGTAATATTTTTTTCACATTCATAAATTCCATCCTAAAATACTATATTTATAATCCGGAGGCAATCAGCAGAAATGACAGGCCGGGCAGAAGAAAACTCCCCATGAGCCTGCTGTAAACCGGAAAATTAGTGTCATATAATTTCAGCGCCGCCGAGGATGCCGCCAAAAGAACAGCCACCGGCGGGAATATATCGCCGCCGCACTCCTGCCAGATATTCCTTTTCAGGCTCAAATAAAAAATGATCGCCGCCGCCGACAAAAGGAACATAACGCAGCGCGAGACCGTAAAACCACCTGCGGAAAAAAATTTAACGGCCCTGTAATAATACAGATTTTTCGCGAACGCAAGGGAAAAAAGGAATATAAATGCCGAGGCCCAGTAATAATAAGGCCGCAGCCCCCTATGTATCTTCAGAAGCCGGAGATGAAACACATAAGCGTACTCCGATAGCGTCCTCTTTTGCACTATTTCCTTTTCCTCGCCCTCGGGGGAAAACATCTTATTGAATTTTTCTATGACCGGCGCTTTTCTCTCCGCCTGCATGGTCTTATGGATCTCAGCCATGATCTGGCGTTCTTCCGAAGAAATCCCGCTGTCACGGCTGGAGGAAAGATCATCCAAGGTCTTCTGCTGTTCCGGAGAGAGCCCCGAATATTTTTCTTTGAATTCCCCCAGTGACGCGCCGAGCTTCTTCGCCGATTCCGGCACATAGGGCTTAACGCTCACACTTTTAGACAGGTACAGCGCGGCGCCGGCGACGATTATAAAAAAAAGCGTCTTCACAAGTCAGTCCCTCTGGTAAAACCCCACAGCCCGTTCAACATCCTGGATGAAGGCGAAACCCTTGCCGGGTTCCTTCAGATGCGCCAGCTCCACGATCTTATTGAACACTTCATCCGCTTTTTCAGCGGGCACAACCGTCGTAAAAACTTCCTTCTCCGGCTCTATCAGACGGCCGATGAAACCTATCTTTTCCCGCACGCCCGTGCCGCGGGCGTAATGACTCGTCACGCCGTAGCCCGTTGACGAGGATATTTTTTCTATGATCTTATCAGCCTTTCCCCTCTCAACTATGCAGGTAATGATCTTGAAATCGCTCATTTAAACCTCCTCTATTTTTTCCCGCCGGTTTTTTTCTTTTTTCTATCCAGCAGATTCAGAAATTTTTTCACATCTTTGTTTCCTGGATCTGTTTTAAGCGCCAGCTGCCAGTTTTTACGCGCCTCATTAAAATTGTTGAGCGCATAATACGCCGAACCTTTTCTCATAAGGGCGAGGGTGCTGCTCTCATCAAGCGCGAGAATCCTGTCGCAAAACATGATCGCGCCGGTGTAATCGGCTTTGTAAATAGAATCAAGCGAGCTCTGGAGCAGCTGTTTCATCAGATCCATGCCCGCTATCAGCTTAACGCGGGATCTTGCCTCGGGGTATTTTTTTTCCATATAAGAGAGCAGGGCGGAAATTTTCCTGCCGAGGGCAATGTCCTTATTTAACTGCTCGGCATATATGGCCGCGTCAAACATAAGCGCGGGATTTTTATCAAAATAAGCGTGGACGCTTTTTCTCAGCATGATCGGCACCTTGCCGGAGCCCGAACAATCTTCGGTGATTCCGGCTATTTCACCGAGCTTGTCTTTTTTTTCGGCGAGGCCCGGATATGCCGGGTCAATATCCAGCACCCTGCACGCGGCGTCATGGGCGATGAACCATTTTCCGGCCTGCATATTTTTTTCAAAGGCCTGCACCCGCGGCGCGAGCTCCTGTTTTATCTTGCCTCTCGTGAATTCTATCATTTTATGCGGGGGCACCTGTTCGGGATCTATTTCAAGTATCCTCTGCCAGCACCTGATCGCGTCGCTGTATTTGCCCGCGCTGAAATTTTTCACGGCGGAATTATACAACGCGCCTATATCATCCGCGGCCGGGCACAGGGAAACAGAGGCCAAAAACACGGCGGCGGAAATACATCCAATCCTCATATCAGGTTTTCGCGCCTTCTCTTCGTGCCGTTTCACGCAGGATGCTGATCTCTATGCGCCTGTTGCGGCTGCGGCCGGCGCTGTCGGTGTTCGGCGCGACAGGACTGTGTTCTCCGAAACCATAGGCGGAAAATCTTGTCGGCGGTATTTTCTCAACATCTATAAAATACCTGATCACATTAAATGCCCGCAGAGTTGAGAGCTCAAAATTCCCGCCGGGGAGAGCCCTGAAAGGGATGTCGTCCGTGTGGCCGGCGACATTCACCTTGTTGCGCGTTTCCCTGAGCACCTGCGCAACTTTAAAGAGGACATCGCGGCTGCTTTCTTTAAGTTCGGCGGAACCCGAGTCAAAAAGCACGGGGCTGTCCAGCATTATCTTTATTTTCCTCGCATCCATCTGAATGACGCCTTTTTCGGAACCGAATATTTCCTCCATTTTCTCGGCCGTTTCAACATCCCCGGATGAGTGCTTTTCACGCGAAACCCCCTCCTGCAGCTTCGCTATGACCCCCTCGTATTCAACGCCCGACTTTAACGATATGGTATAAAGAATCATAAAAAAAATCATGCACAGCAGCATCATCGTGCCGTAAGGCGTTTTCCACGAGGACGGATCGAATCTTTTCTTTTCACCGATTATTCTGTCGCTCCGCCGGCGTCCGGCGATGAAACTGCTCACTCTATATCCTCCTTGAGGAGGACGATTTCTATCCTGCGGTTTTTCTGCCTCTGCGCAAAATCATCATTGGAATAGCGCGGGAAATATTCGCCGTATCCCGCGGCGATGCACCTGTCAGGCGGCAGGCCGCGGCTGACAAAATAATTTATAACATTCACCGCCCGGCGCGCGGAAAGTTCCCAATTTGACCTGAAATCCTGACTTTTTATCGGTACATTGTCGGTGTGCCCCTCCACCACTATTCTGTAAGATGTCATTGACAATGTCCTTGCTATGCCCCTTAACAACGCTTTTGTTTCGGGCTTCAATTCCGCGCGGCCCGAGTCAAAAAGAACAGGAGTGTTCAGGACAAGCCTTATCTGGCTTTCGGAAGTTTCAAGATTTGAGTATTTGTTCAGATCGCCCCGGCTCATCATTTGTTTAAGATTAGAGCTTGTTTCGTCTTCCGCGAATTTTTTCAGCACGCCGTCGGCCTTACGCTGAAGGATTTTTTCCCTGTTCCCCGCCGAGCTCAGCGCGGCATACATTTCCTGCTGGCGGCTCTTGGAAAGTCTCGTAAAACCGTATAGCAGCAGAAAAAAAAGCATCAGGTTGGTCGTCATATCGCAGAAAACAGTCAGCCAGATGGGTTCTTTCGCGGCTTGTTTGATCGGACGGAATATCATGCCTTATTGGGGACGGTTCCTAATACACCGCCTCACCCGATGCGCCATCCCCATGAGGCTGTCATATTAAGAAACGTTTCCATTTGCCATCATTGCTGTTTCGCGCGGATCTGCTTTGACAGGAATGCGTCAAGACGGCGCATGGTTATGGACGGCACCTCGCCGTTGAGAACAGATTCCAGCCCCTCGGCTATGAGTTCCTTAGCGAGTATTTCCTCTCTTGAATATTCCCCCAGCTTCAGCGATGCCGGCAGAAAAAGAAAATTCGCGCCGAAAATACCGTAAAAAGTCGTCGTCACGGCAATGGCCATTGAGGCCCCCATGCTCTGGGGGTCCTGCAGGTTTTTAAGCACCTGGATCACGCCGATCAGCGTACCCAGCAACCCGAAAATCGGAGAAAAGGTGGCCATCGCCTGAAGAACCCCCGATGCCCTTTCATGTCTCTGGGCCACGGAAAAGATTTCCTGCCGCATGTTCTCGACAATAATGTCTTTTTCCACACCGTTCGCAATTTTTTTTATGTTTTCCGAAAGAAAATGATCTTTCGTCCTCAGCTTCCCGTCCGAGAGCGTCATAATCCCCGATTTTTTCGCCTCGGCCGAAAGAACAGCCATATCCTTTATAAGGCCGCCTATGTTAATTTTCGGCGGCGGAAAAAAAATAAGCTTAACGGCGCGCGGAAGCTGAACAATGGTTTTAAAAGGGAAAGCTATCATGGTGGAGCCCAGTGTCCCGCCGAAAACAAGAATGGCGGCGTCCAGATTGAACAGCAGATAGACAACATCCCCGTGGAGCATGACAATATATATCGCGCCGCCGCCGATGGCAAGGCCCAGAACCGTCATTAGATCCATAAAATTTAAGTCTCCGTTGAATCAGTTTTCAGCAGGCCGTCTCTTCTAAGGCGCGACACTAAGCGCGAAAGATCCTTCTTTTCCGCGAGCAGTTTTTCCTTACCCGAACCGGCGCCGAGCTCTATTTCCTCGCTCAGCCGCGATGATATGCCTTCAGGCAATTTACCGAGCGCCTTCTTTCTCATATCTTCAGGAAGAGTCCTCAGCACATCGGCAAATGAAACAGGATTAAAATGCTGGTAGACGAGCAGCAGGTTTTCCGTGCTCATTTCCGCAAGATGCGACGGCCTGAAAACGGACTTCCTGAGTTCTTCGGAGAAAGCGCGGTCTTTCTCGCCTATAAACGCGATATATTCATCCATTTCCTCATCGGAGAGATTTTCCAGTATGTCTGAAACGACCTCTTTGCCGCCGACAAAAAAATCAAGTTTCTGCCTCAGTTCGTTCTCCCACCTGGAAACTTCTTCACCCGGAAGAGACCGCGTATCAGTCAGGCGGGCAAGGGCATCGCCGGCGAGTTTCCTGTCCAGACCTGAAAGAATAGCTCCTGATAAGCCGGGGGCGTAATTCAAAACAAGAGCTATATTTTCCGGTTTTTCTTTTTTGAGCAGAAATATAAGTTTATCCGCAGTCTCCGGTGTCAGAAAAGAAAAATGCCCTTTTTCTTCCGAGGATATACCGCGACCGCGGGAATCAGGATAAAGCGACGGCGATGCCGTCAGTGCAGAAGAAAAACCTCCGGCTGTTCCGACAACATTTTTCTCGCCCGAATCCCTCACCGCCTGCGATACCGCGTCGGCAGAACCCGGAAAAGTCTTCGTGACAAAAATGAAAAAAGCGGCCAGGCCCGCGCCCAGGAACGCCGTGAACAAAAGACCCCATAAATGAGGAGGATAGATAATATCGGACCAGCTGAATGGGTTTTTTCTGAAATTGATCCTCTCTATGGAGAGGATATCGCCCCTCTCCGCATCCATGCCGAGCACGCCGGCCGATACCTCTTTGATGACCTTGACCATGCTTTCCGGTAGACTGTTGTCGACTATGATCTGCGCTGAAAGTTTTTTTATTTTTTTCGCCGTATCGCCCAGCTGCAGGCCGGCGATGCCCAGGCCGAGTTTTTCCTGGAGCGGCACGCCCGGCAGCACGACCTCGTCTTCTTCATCCTTGCCTTCATCACTGCCGACAAGCTGAACATCTATGACAATGATCAGTTTATCTGTACCGATTATTTCGGTTAATATCCTGTGGAGACGCTCTTCCAGATTTTTTTCTATGGCGATCTTCGTCTGTATATCCGCGCCCTGTTGAGCCGCCAATAACTGCGCAGGGAGAAAAAAAGCCAGAAATGCCGGTAAGAAGCGCAATCTCATTATTACTGGCTTAAAATTCCGCGGCGATGATATCGGCTATGATCTTGGCGGTGTCCAGATTATCCTGTGTCAGGATATCTTTTGATGTGGATTTTTTTGCGTTGATCACCCCTACGACTTTACCGTTTTTGACTGCCGGCACGCTCAAACCGGATGATATTTCCTCATATTTTTTCAAATGGGTGAAATTTTTGTTGTGGGAAATGTCCCCGACGATCAGGAAGGGCTTCTTTTCGGCGGCGGATCTCCCCGCTATCCTTTCTCCGACCTTGACGCGGATTCCCAGTTTCTTGCCGGCAACTTCAGCGCTCTCTTCTCCCGATGAGACTATTTCGATCTCATCCGTGTCATCGTGCTTCATCATAAAGGAACAGCCGTCCGCTTTTATGAGTTCCGCCAGGATTTTAAGGGCCGTTTCCACAACTTTTTGTTTTTCCGCTCCGAGTTTAGCATCACTGACAAATACAGGCATCTGTGTATCCTCCTAATCTTCGCTTCGAGCGCATCCGCGCTTCCAAAACCCCAAACACGGCAAGCCAAGCAGTTGGCTTGCTCCACCTTTACTTTAAAACTACTGGAGGTGGCGGGAGTCGAACCCGCGTCCGATAAAGCACCTTCCGGGTATCTACAGGCTTATTCTGCGTTTTAAATTTCCCCAGTAGCCGTCTTCCGCAGACGAAATACGGCAAGGGTAGTTTCCTGTTTTCTCACGCGAAAGAGGGAAACGCTCTTCCGCGCCAGCTCACCTGATGTCGGCGTCATCCCGGCCGGCGAACGTGCCGGGGACACCGGGTAACCTTTAGCAGGTTGCCATTGCCATGTTGTTGGCAGTTTAAAGCGGTCGAATTTATATGCGGCCCACGACCATCCGCAGCCTGCTGCCTGAAAAGGACACTGTCACCGTCGAGACCTTTCACCCCCTATTTCCTTCAGAATAGTCTTTTTCTTCAGGGTATCCCGCTTGTCATAAAGTTTTTTGCCTTTGGCAAGCGCTATCTCTAACTTAACCAGTCCACGTTTAAAATACAAACTAAGAGGAACAACTGTCAAGTTTTGAAGAGATTGTTTCTCTCCTATTTTTTTAATCTCTCTTTTATGCAGCAGCAAACGCCTCTCCCTGTCGGGATCCGGCCTGTCCAGTCCCGAATACTCATACGGATTTATGTGCATGCCCACCATAAAGGCTTCTGCGCCCAGAAGTTTCACATACGCGCCCTCAAGGCTTACATTTCCCATACGCACGGATTTAACTTCACAGCCTTTCAGCTCTATTCCAGCCTCGTATTTGTCAAGGATCTGATAATTAAAATGTGCCTTTCTGTTTCTTATCTTTATTGACTTCGCTTCCATATTAGATTATTATAGCAAATACAGCCGGAGTGGCGGAACTGGCAGACGCGCTGCGTTCAGGGCGCAGTGAGCACTAGCTTGTGTGGGTTCAAATCCCACCTCCGGCAAAACACATTCCAAAAAAATCTTCACCGCCGCAGCGTGTTTTGAATTAAACAAACATTTGATACAATCCCGCTATGACCACGGAAACGCTGTTTATGCTGATGGGAGGCCTTGGGTTTTTCTTTTTCGGTATGGAACTGATGTCGGACGGCCTTAAAAAGGTTTCCGGGGAAAAACTTAAAGCATTCTTACACAGCGCAACGAAAGTTCCGGCGATGGGGGTTTTCGTCGGGGCAATCGTAACCTGCTTGATTCAGTCTTCCAGCGCAACGACAGTTATGACGGTAGGTTTCGTTAACGCCGGGCTTCTCTCCCTAAGCCAGGCAATAACCGTTGTTATGGGCGCCAATATCGGAACCACCTTCACCGCATGGCTGGTATCCTCAATGTCAATATTTAAAGTTACCAACTACTCACTGCCGGCAATAGGAATAGGTTTTATGCTGATGAAATTCGGCAAAACCAGAAAGGCGAGATCTTTCGGACAAGTCATACTTGGTTTTGGCCTGCTGTTCACAGGACTTTCTTTCATGAAAGATGCTTTTGTACCTTTAAAGAACAGCTCTTACATAATAAATATATTCGCCACATTAGGCCAGAGCCCTATATTGGGTGTCTTGACCGGAATCATTTTTACAGTTCTGTTGCAAAGCTCGAGCGCGACAATAGCCATTGTTCAGGTGCTGGCTTTTAACGGGGTCTTAGGTTTTCCGGCGGCAATAGCAATTGTACTCGGTGATAATGTGGGAACGACAATAACCGCTCAGCTGGCCGCGCTGAATACAAATATAGCGGCAAAGAGAACCGCGATGGCCCATACTTTGTTTAATGTATTAGGAACTGCTTACATGATGTTTTTCCTGTACACAGGCCTCTACGAGAAAGCGGTATATTTAATTATCCCCGGTGAAATATCGTCAAAAAGCATAATGTTCTACATTGCGGTGGCCCATAGCTTGTTTAATATCGTAAACACCATAGTATTTCTGCCAATGGTCGGCTGGCTTGAAAAAATAAGTATCCTTATGGTTCCGAAAAAAGAAGGGACTGTGGATATAGGGACTCAGTATCTTGAAAAACATATTCTCGCAACACCGGGGATAGCGCTGGATATGATAAAAAAAGAAACGGGCTATATGCTTAGCTTGGCTGCAGAATCAGTTTCATTGGCCTTTGAAAGTTTTATAAACAACGAAGTAAACAATATAAAAAAAGTAGCGAAACTGGAAGATGCCGTCGACAATCTGCAATCGGAGATAACACAGTATATTGTCGAACTTTCCGGTAAGACCCTGTCCGAGGATGAAAACAGCCAGCTGCCGGTGCTGATCCACAATGTCAATGATATAGAAAGAATCGGAGATCACTCAGAAAATATTACTGAACTTGCCGAAAGGAAAATTGAAGAGAAGCTTCCTCTAACCGCGGAAGCTGTCTTAGAGTTAGATCTTATGTGGGCTGAATTAAACAGCATGATGACAGAAACAGGACAGCTTCTTGCCGGCAGCGATATATCCGGCGCAAAAAATATACTGGAGCATGAAGAAAAGATAAACCGTTTTCAGAAAAACCTGAAAAACGGGCATGTGGACAGGCTGAACAAAGGAGAATGTAACCTGAAATCAGGCATATTGTTTCTTGATCTTGTGGATAACCTTGAAAAAATCGGAGACCATCTGGCAAATATCACAGAGGGTATTATGGGCGATATGCAGTGGAAGGGTCAAAAACATCATCAAAGATAGGGGGACAGTAGTGCGTATGCATATATTCTGCGGCAGAAAAAAATCCGCTATAACCGGCTGTATCCGCAAAGGCGTTAAAGTTTGGCATGTAATGGAATTTGTATAATTTGAACTCGTTAATACTAGCGCTGCCTTTTTATCATGAGCAGGTTTATGGCAGCTAAAGAAGGCTGGAGACGGCGCGCTTCTGACCATAACAGCTCAATATGCTCACTACTGGTGGAACTTGCCGCTATTACCATAATAGGACAACCGTCCCCATTATCGAGCATCATTTGACATAAGCTGTAAATATTGTATCATTGTTCCAATTGATGAAAAAAGCGCTTTGTAGTTTTTTTCAATGTAGAGCCAATTTAGGAGGCTATGATTATGAAAGGTACAGTTAAGTTTTACAATGAACGAAAGAATTTCGGTTTTATCGAACCGGACGACAAGAGCAAGGATCTCTTTGTCCACAAAAATGACATCGAATCCGGCACACTGCAGGATGGAGACAAAGTGGAATTCGATTCTGAAGACGGCGAGAGAGGTTTAAAGGCAGTTCACGTTAAAAAGATTTCATAACAAAATTGAAACCTAATTACGGATATCAAAAATATCTCAAAGAACAGTTAAAGAAAAAAAAGAACGACGAAAAAAGACAGCGAAAACAACAAAAAAACATAAAACCTGAAGAACATTCATAGAAACTGTGCAGGATTACCCCATTCTTGATTTAAGAATGATTAACCTGGCCGGGAAAAACGAGTGCTGGTTCTGATCAAAAAGCGAAAACATATTTTTCATATGACCGAGCTTTTTTTATGACGGCGATGTACGCGTATTCCCATCGGACTTCTTGAATTATTACAATAAACCTATCCCGGCAACGGCCGGGATAGGTTTATTGGAGCAGGCGGGAGTTGAACCCGCGACCTCCACGTTGCGAACGTGGCGTTCTCCCAACTGAACTACTGCCCCTAAAAGATCTGACTCTGTAACTCCTGCAAGCTCGCGCATCGTCCGCCACAGGCGGATTGGCTCGCGTACTACATTAAAAATGGGTCGTATAGGGATCGAACCTATGACCTTGGGCTTAAGAGGCCCCTGCTCTACCAGCTGAGCTAACGACCCTGTATTTTTTTCTTTGCCCCGGAGAAGACTCGAACTCCTAGCCTTGTGGTTCGAAGCCACACGCTCTATCCAGTTGAGCTACCGGGGCGCTCAAATCTCGCGCCAGGGCCTTTCCTTCGCCCTTCGGGCTCAGGTCGCCGCTTTATTCATCGCGGCCGGCACGGGGGGCGCCATAACGTTTACCGTAGCGACTATTATATAAAAAATCCGGCAACAGTAAACCCTCTAAATCTATTTTGCGGAGCCCTGCTCTTTTACCATGAGAAAATACATGTAAAAATATTTTGCGAGAGCCTCGTCTTTTATAACGATATTGGCCTCACGGTAAAGCTCAAAACCGCCGTAGCCCCAGTTGGAAGAGCCTATCATAACGCTGTCGTCGGCGACGGCAAGCTTCGCGTGAGTGATTATTTTTTCGTTGTCAAACAACACATCCACACCGCGAGTTCTGAAATATTCCGCCGCCTCGTCAGTCATCTTGTTGAGCGTGTCATTATAATCGCTTTTCTCCATCACAGCCTCTGTCTTTACGCCTCTGTCAGCGGCGGCAAAAAGAGCATCCAATACTTTCATAACAGGGTTCTCCGTTTCGCCGGGATAAATCTTAATGCCGTATATGAGCAGAGCTATTCTTTCCTTAGCGCTCTCAAACATCCCGATGAGAGCCTCGTCGGCGAATGACGTTTCCACCGTCGTCACGGAGCCGGAAGTAATGCTGCCCGGAGACGCATCCCCGTTCCACATGGCCATAAAATATTCCTCAAACCACTGCCCCAACTTCTTATCTTTGATAAAAACATTGGTCTCGTTATTCCTGTCGATGGAGGTGGAACTCAGATTAGTGGAGCCCATAATGACTTTTTCTCCGTCGGCCACCACGAATTTGGAGTGAGAGAAAACATCCCCGCTGTCAGGCCTGGCGTCGACGCCTATCCTTTTGAGCAGCGGCAGAGCCTCGGCATTATACGAGACGGAATCTTCAAGAATACATCTCACATCAACGCCCCGGTCAACGGCCTCGTTCAAAAGGAAAACCAGCGGGCGCGTGGTTTCATCCATATGGAAATAAAGCTGGCTTATATAAAGCTTTTCTTTGGCGCCTTTTATGATTTCCTTAAGCCGCGGGAGATAATCCCTGTTTGACGCCGGGCGGCATATATAGGCACGCGGCGCGCAGGAAGACAGAACAAACAGCGCCGCGGCAAAGCGGGCGCGGGCGAATATCATTGTTTACGGGATCTTTTCAGAAGTCTTTTTCTTATATCCGAGATATTTTTTTTCACGCGGTCTTTTTCTTTGATGTCGGGGGTGAAGGCAACATCAAAAAAATCGCCTTCTTGTATCTTAAACGGAAATTTCTTCGCCGGGATTTCCATCCTTCCGCCGCCGCGGACAAGGATGACCGCTATCCCTTCCTCAATCCTGTCAACAGAGCATTTCATAAAACCTCCTGAACAGGTTTCATCCTGCCGCTCATCCGGATAAACCGGACATTATTTTCCGGGTTTCTGTTTGTATCCTGTCTTTTAATATTTTTTTCTCGGAGGCTTCGCAAAATGCCGCGTCAATCGCGAGAATATTCATATCCAGCACATCGTCTATTTCGAGGCCGCACTTTGTCTGGACAATATTCCATTCATGCGTGAGGTCTATATTTGACACGCCCCTGTCATCCGTGTTGATTGTGGTTCTGATGCCCTTTCTGTAAAAATCGGGGAGGGGATGGCTTTTATAATCCGCGCACACCCCAGTGTGCACATTGCTTGTGACGCAGACCTCGAGGACAATTCCGGCATTCTTGACGCGTTCCGCGAACACTTCGTTCTCGGCTATTCTCACACCGTGCCCTATGCGGGATGCATGGAGCACATCAACCGCTTCTTTGACTGATTCCCATCCGGCGGCTTCGCCCGCATGAATTGTGACAGGTATCCCCGCGTTTTTCGCGCGGTCAAAAATAAGCGCGAACGGGGCCCCGGGAAAACGGCTCTCATCTCCGGCAAGATCCAGGCCGCACACACCCTGTCCCGTATATTTTTCTGCGAGAGCATAAGTCTTTTCCCAATCCTCGACGGGCGTGCCGCGGTATGCGCAGAGAATAGCTCCTGTTTTTATATCAAAATCCCTCTGCCCTTTCGTCAAACCCGCAAGAACGCTCAGAAGGATGTCTTCCTGCGTCACTTTCTCGGAAGCCTGCAGGCAGGGCGCGAAGCGGATCTCCATATAACGGATATTTTCTTTTGCCGCGTCTTCACAGAGCTCATACGCTATTCTCTCCATTGATTCAGGAGTCCTCAGGTAGGGATAGAAAAATTCGAATTTGTTGAGAAAATCCGTCAGAGAACGGCATGTTGAATCGACCTGCACGAATCCGGCTATACCCGCGGGATCCGGGCACGGAAGTTTACAGCCCGCGGCCTTCATTATGTCAAATATCGTCTGCGGCCTTATCGACCCGTCAAGGTGACAGTGCAGATCAACCTTCGGCAATTTTCTCAGAGCTTCGCCGGAAACCTTCATCTTCAGAATTCGTCCACAACCGAAAGAAGCTGTTTTTCAATATCTTCCGGCGTGACCCCCCCATCGTTTTTGATAACTATGACCTTCACGGGCGCCTTCGACGGGAGCGTGTCCCCGTCATCATTCAGGTATGTCTCTTCCATCTCTTTTCTGGATACAAAATGCGCGTCAATGCCCTCTTCTGCCGCCCTTTTGGTCCTCTCTTCGTTACGGGAAACGCAGGTTTCAAAAGAAGCGTCTATGTACAGCGCCGCAGCGTTTTTCAGTATTTCATCCGAAAAAATAGCAAGAGAGCGGGCGTTGTCAGGCCGTGAAAACTCTATCGCCAGCACGCCTTCTTTTTCTTTATAGCCGAGAGCTTTCTTATTGAGGCCCACGAGCATCTCGTCCCATATGCCCGGATCCATGATCTTAAAACCGCCGTCATCGGTGGGCATGAATCTGTCTGTCCTGCCGGAGGCGACATCGCCGTCGTGAAGTCCCATGAGTATGGGAAAATCGTCTATCCTCTCAAAATTAACAGCCCTGCCGTTTTTCTTCAGTATATCCGTTATAGTCCTGTAAACGATGCTCTTGCCGCATCCCGGCCTTCCAAGTAAAAATATATTTTTCATACAAAAATCTCCGCCAGGTACGCCGACTCTTCCTTGAGGACATCTATCCCGTTAAGAAGATCGTTCATGTCACGCACCGCTGTCTCTACCACCACTATCTCCACTCCCTTTTCCTTGAAGAGTTTATTCATATTCTCCAGATTCTTTCTTTTCAAAAAGCCCTGCTCCCTGTGCAGCGGAGGATGAAACTTGAATGGCGGAGACCCCTTGGGGTCAGGATTGATCCAGAAATCATTAAGATGTACTTCATAAAGCATATCAGCCGGAATTGTTTCTATGATACTTTCTACAGGGTCCGCCAGGGCTTTTCCTCCGAACATAGGAAGAGCTCTTGTAAACCAATGCCCTATATCAAAACAATATTTTACATCAAGTCCCCCGGCTCTTACATCTTTCATCAAAGCCAGCATATCATTCTGTTCAACACCGATGGTGTCAAAAGCGGTATTATTTTCAACGTGCATCAAGAGATCCTTTGTTTTGCAGTATTCCGCCAGTTCTATTGTGCTTTTCCTGAGGCTCTCATTAGCAAGATCGAGATACTTACCTGTCGCCTGATAAAAAGGCACACTTCCCGGATGCATATTAACAAGTTTAGCGCCTATATTCTTCGCAAAATCTATGTACCTTTTCATCAGTGCACAGGCAGCTATACGATCTTCCTCCTGGAATGTAACAACACTCTGCGCGACAAAAGTGTATGGCAGATGCACCGAAATAGACACCCCCTGCTCTTCGGCGTATTTTTTTATTCCCGCTATTTCACCATCAGCCAGGGCAAGGAACGGATTCGGCACACCGCCGTCGAGCTCAATGTGATTCAATCCTATTTGCTTGATAACATCTATCTGCCCCCGGATGTCCTTCTTGGCTTTTATCTGCACCGTGGCGTCCATGTCCGGCACCGTGAGCTTGCCCGATTTTAAGTCTTTTTTTTCCTCATCGGTCAAAAAAGTTGTCTCCAGCATGTTTGTAAAATTTCTGCCTAACCTCATCTATCCTCCTATTATCTTAACTTCCTCAAAATGCACCAATTTAACGAATTCCCTGTATCTTTTATCCACTTCGCTCTTTTTAAGATCCATAAGCCCTTTGACGCCGAATCCGGAAACCGTAAAGGACGAGATAACCGTGCCGTATGCGGCGGCTTTCTTTATACTGCTCCATGTGATTTTCCCGGATGAGGCCAGATAACCCATAAACGCTCCAGCGAAACTGTCGCCGGCGCCGGTGGGATCAACAGCATCCTCGAGCGGATAGGCCGGAAGAAAAAACATCCCCTTTTTACTGAAACATCCGACACCATATTCGCCTTTTTTTACAACGACCGTCTTCACGCCCTTTTTCAGCAATTGCCTAGCCGCTTTGATTATGTTGTGCTCGCCGGTGTACTGTCTTATCTCGGCCTCATTGATAAGAATAGCGTCGAGGCCCGGCAAAAGGGCGCCTATGTGCTTTTTTTTACTTTCTATCCAGAAATTCATCGTGTCAAGCGCCTTGTACCCTCCTGATTTAGGGAATTTCATCTGCTTCAAAACTTTTTTCTGCAGCACGGGGTCTATGTTGGCCAGAAACAAATGCTTTGATCCGCGCAAAGCCTCCGGCACCGACGGGTCAAACTTCTCAAAAACGTTTAACTGGGTATCCAGGCTTATGGCCGTTGAGAGATCCCATGAATATTTACCTCTCCAGAAAAAAGTTTTGCCCGGCTCTCTTTTTATTCCGTCGGTATTGATCCCTTTTTTATTCATCTTTTTGAGAAAATCTTCCGGAAAATCCGCGCCGACAACGCCTATGATGGCGACAGGCGAGAAAAAAGACGCCGCAAGCGACGAATACACCGATGAACCGCCGACGCCCCTGTCTATTTTACCAAAGGGCGTGGTTATAGAATCAAGCGCGACCGATCCCACAACAATGATGTTTTCTTTCATTTATCCTCCGGCATGTATTTATCCATTATGACCCCGAGTTTCTTTCTCATGGCGGGGTTTATATATTTTTTATCCGTCATCACCGCTCCCCTGAGCGCGTCGCGGCACAGACACGAACGCTCCGACGACAGGCGCGGAATGATATTTTTGAGTATCTGTTTTGCCTTAGCTATATTTTTATTAAAATTGGATATGACTTTTTCGGTGTTCACCTCTTCGCCTTCTTTCCAGACGTCATAATCCGTCACGTGCGCCATGGTGGCATAGCAGATCTCCGCCTCGCGGGCGAGGAAAGCCTCAGGCATCGCCGTCATGCCCACGATATCCGCGCCCAAAGACCGGTAAAACATGGATTCGGCCTTTGTGGAAAAACGCGGGCCTTCTATAGTGACAAAGGTACCGCCCTTGTGCGCGCGGGCTCCCGTTTCTTCCACGGTTTTATACAAAATATCCGAAAGTTCTCCGCAGAAAGGCTCCGCCAGCGGCACATGCGCCACAACACCCTCACCGAAAAAAGTGGAACGGCCTCTCTGCTTCGTGTTATCAAAGATCTGGGACGGAACAACTATGTCCGTGGGATGATTTTCTTCCTTCAGGGAACCGCAGGCGCTGACGGATATTATCCTTTCAACACCTATGGATTTCAGCGCGTATATGTTTGCCCGCGAATTCACCTCGCTCGGCAGGATCCTGTGGCCGCGGCCGTGGCGGGGAAGAAAAGCCACGCCGACGCCCTCAAGTTCGCCGCAGATTATACTGTCGGACGGCTTGCCGTAAGGAGTGGATACAACGACCTCCTCCACATTTTTAAGGCCCTCAAGATCATAAAGGCCGCTGCCGCCTATTACCGCTATTTTCACTTTTTTCATCGTTACCCCCGTTATAAAGCCGAAAGCTTTTCCTCGAAAAGACCCATAATTTCCCGGATCGGCGCTTTTTTCTTTGTCCTGCATTCCGCCGCGAAAGGATGGCCGCCGCCGGAAGCGTATTCTTTTCCGATTTTTTCCTGCAAGGCCACGGCAAGGCCGTGCGCGAAATTACCGCAGTGCAATTTGCCGTTTTTGGAACGGAAGGAAAAATGCACGCCCTTTTCACCCATGTCCGAGAACATTATGAACATAACATCCTCATTCTCCGAAGGAAGTTCATAAAGGACCACACTTCCCGCCATCGGCATGAGTTTCACTTTTTCGCCCTTGAACAGATAAATATCCGTACCTTGCGCTGTTTTCACAAGATCCGCCTTGTGCATGAGAGAAGCCGTTGCTTCCCAGTCGGAAAGATAATAATCAAATATTTTTTTCGCCCTGACGGAATCGGAAAGAGCTCCTATAAAATCATCCTCCGCTGAAAATGTCAAAGGATTCTTCAGCCATTCCTCAAGATTATCAAAGGCGAACTCCCCGCTTGTTATATCGGCAAGGCCCTTATCTCTGTCATTGTAAAAATACTGAAAGCCGCCGCCGCCGAGCGCGAATATTATCTCCGCGGCCTGATTCAGGAGCGTGGTTTTTGCCCGCTGACGCACCTCGAACATTGTGGGGCGCGCTTCTATCTTATTGAGCAGCCACGCGTATTTTTCTTTGATACCATCGTAAAACGGCTTCACATAATCCGATATATCGTCAGTGGCCGGCTCAATGGCCCAATCGCCTTTAAGGCCTATCAGCGCCGCGATGTCATCGCCGGGATCAACCTCACCGCAAAAAGAAGCGAGCATGTGGGCGACCAAACTCCCCGAGCATCTTTTATATGAGCCGAGCACCGGATTGACAACCATGACCCTTTTAAGTTCTTCGCCCAGAAGAGGGTGATGGTCCAGTATGATTATATTTTCATGTATATCGGCGTAATCGTCATAATAACCCATGGTGGCCTTGTCGGCGACAAATATTATATCAGGGCTGTGGCTGTCAATATCTTTCTTTAAGCGGGATTCCTCAAGTTCCATGGTCGTTGGCACCTTCACTGTTACAGCGATGCCCTTTTTTTCGAGCAAACGCCTGAGTATTATTCCCGAAGTGATGCCGTCCGGATCATCATGACAGTAGATAAGAGCCTTTTTTCCGCGCGCCGCTTCTATCCTTGCTGAGACTTTATCAAAATTCAAAGATCCTGCTTCCGCCTTTATAAATTCCGCGTAATTCATTTTAACTCCTTTATCAGTGCGTCAAACTGCCCTACCAGCGCTTCAAGGCCCTCTGATGCGTTGTCTATCACAAAAAAATCTCCGGGCATAGCATTGTCAAGTTCAGTACGGTTCGAGAGAAACAACTTTTCTATGTCATCATTTTTATAGTAGCTTTCCATGAGATCCGTCGGCACAATATGGTCGTCAAGAGCGTTGTTCTTCTGCTGCTCGAATCTTTTTCTGTTCCGCGCCAGGCACACTTCGTAGGGACAATAAATATACACGATCATCGACCGGGCAAAAGTGTCCAGGCTGAAATTTTTCAACGCCGAAATGTAGTCGGCCCTGGCAAATTCTATAAAAACAAGGTCGTTTTTTGATTTAACGCCCTCAAGCCGGCTGTCTATGATGCTGAGCACCTCATCGACAATGGTGAAATCCGTCACCTCAAAACCGCCCTCTTTTCTCAGATGTCTCTTGAATTCCGTGTCTTTATCCAGAAGCTCTTTGAGGATGGGAAAATCGTCCACCCTTTCGACTTTTTCGATTTTCTCCGTTTCCTTGAGCTTCTTTATTATCGTCTCATACACAAAGGACTTTCCGCATCCCGGCCGCCCAAGAAGGAATATATAATCTTTCTTCATAAGGCCAGGCATTCCTTAACATATTCCAATTCTTCTTTCACAAGCTCATTCCTCTGAACCAGATACTCTTTTACCTTGGATGCGGTTTCAAGAATAATCACTTCCGGCTCGAGTGTCTTAACTATTTTTCCGTATTCTATGAGATTTGCTTTCTGGAGAGGCCCTTCGGTCAGATGCAGGGGCGGATGAAAGGTAAAAGTTTTGGGAACGAAATCATTGAGATGAAGTTCCTTCACCAGTTCTTTGGGTATGGTCTTCATAATCTGTTCGGGGTGTTCGGGAACGGGCTTGGCCTTCCCTCCGGGAGCAAGAGCGCGTGTGAACCAGTGCCCTATGTCCAGGTTATAATACACCTCGGCTCCTTTTTTACGGCATTTCTGAACAAGCCTGATACCGTCTTCAGGTTCTACATATAAAGTATCAAACGATACATTATTCTCAATATGAAAATTGATATCTCCGCCGTATTCGGCCAGTTCAAGAACGCTTTCTATGAGCGCGGCTTCTATCTTCTCCAGCCAGATGGGGCTGCTCATATAAAAAGGCGCTGTCCCCGGATGCATGTTAACGTGTTTCGCTCCTATATCCTTCGCGAAATCTATGTACAGTTTCTGCAGTTCAACCGCTTTCTGCCTGTCTTCCTTCTGTATGCAGGCCACGCCGCTGCCTATCCCCGAATAAGACAGATGGACGGAGAGGGTTATATCATTGTCTTCCGCCTTTTTGCGGATGGCGGAGCGCTCTTCTTTTGTGAAACCGGCATAGGGATTAGGCATATCCGCGTCCAGCTCAATATGATTCAGGCCCTGAGCTTTAGCCATATCCAGCTGTCTGAGCACATTCTTTTTGAACTCAACAAGCCCCAGCGCGTTCATGGAAAACATATCGATCTCACCGCTGAATATTTTGTTCCGCGTTTCCTCCGGTAAAACATCCACAATGAACAAATTCGTAAAATTCCTTCCCAGTCTTATCATTTCTCCTCCTGAAGGCGGATTTGTCCCTGCCTTTTCGAAACTTCAAAAAATCATGCAAAAAACCGGGCGCACCTTAAAAACCCTGTAATTTACCCCCGGGTATATGCCCGTCCCTGATGAACAGGCATGAGAGTTATTGTATCAGTTCTTGCTCTTGATTGCAAGAACGGAAAGAGCGTCCGCCGTCTTGTTTTTTGAGCGCGCGATGTGAGTGAACGACAACGAAGCGTTTTTTTTCGACTTGATTATTTCTATTTTATTTTTGACCTGGAAAAGCAGAGCCGCTATTTCGGCGTCCTTCACTCTCCACAAACCATTGATCTGATTCACCATAAGAAGTGAATCGGAATAAACGCGCAGGGAAGAGAAGTCCTCTTTTATTTTCGCCGCCTCATCCAGCGCGAGAATGAGCGCGGAATACTCCGCCTGATTGTTTGTTTTTATTCCCAGGTATCGGGATACTTCGGCTATGACCCTGGAATCCCTGCTCAAGACGGCCCCCGCGCCCGCCGGGCCGGGGTTGGGCGCAGCGGCGCCGTCCACGAAACATTCAACGACGCCGGTCGCGCCGAGCGACTGGCCTCCGGATGATATTTTTTTTGAAGCGGCGATGAGCATATTCTTCACACGGGACGGTTTTAATGTTTTATATTTTTGATAAAGTTTAGCGAAGCTCTGTTTTTCGGCGAGAAACGCGAAAATTTCCTCATCTTTCACCATGCCGGATTTCCCGGGCGCAATGTTTTGCTCACGCGCACAACATGCGGCCGCAATTCTCACAGACCACAATATCGGATGATGCGACTTCTATAATCTGCTGCCTTGTCAAAGCTATGTTGCAGCCGCCGCAGGAGTTGCCGTCTTTAACTTTCACAACGGCAACTCCGCCTTTTGATTTTCTTATCCTCTCGTATTGCTCAAGAGCCTTTGCGATAGTCCCGTCGGATTTCATGTTTGAGGCACTTTCATCCCGCGCAACTTTTTTAGTGCCGAATTCCGCGGACAAGGCGTCTTTTTCAGCGTTCAGCGCGAGGCCCCGGGAATTCATATCGTCTGTTTGCCTGGCAGCATCCTCTTTCAGAGCAGTGAATGATTTTTTCGCGCCGTCAACCCTGTCCATCAATTCCAGGAGAGAGGTCTCCGCGTCCGAGACCTTGTTTTTTTTATCTTTGATCCCCTCAAGGATCGTTGTATAAAGATCATTCGTCTTAACAGAGTAAAGCTCGGATTGGGATTTTTTTATCTCTTCATTGAGTTTGCGGATATCGTTTTCAAGATCCTGCTGAGCCACGGCCTGTTTTTTGTAATCTTCCTCTTTTACTTTCAGTCCGGCGTTTAAAACATCCGCCTGATTTTTAATAGTATCTATTTCATTAGGGATCACGGCTATGCGTGAGGTGATGGCATCCAGTTCATTATCTTTTGCCTGTAGCCCTATCAGTTTTTCTATAATCTCGGCCATTGTCTCCTCGCGGGACAACACTGTCCCTTTTTCATATGCCCTGGCTCGCTCACCTTTTAGTGCGCTCTAATTTTGGGCGGTATAGGATTCGAACCTATGACCTCTCGGATGTGAACCGAACGCTCTAACCAGCTGAGCTAACCGCCCGTCATTACCCGCCGGCGGGACGCCTTGGCGGGGAGCGCCGCCCCGCACGGATATTTTTGGGCCCGGAAGGACTTGAACCTTCGACCACCGGTTTATGAGACCGATGCTCTAACCAACTGAGCTACAGGCCCTCTTTTTCGTCTTCCCAAAATAGACGCCGTATCTCACGGTTGCGATTATACTATTTTATTGCCCCGCCATACAAGGGCAAATCGGGTCAATCCAGCACAAAAAACTTTTTCACCGCATTAAAAAGGCCCTCTTTGCTGAAAGGCTTAAGCAAAAATTCCGTCGGCCCTTCCGGACGGTGCATTTCATATATTTCCTTATCCTTCACATAGCCGGATGCGAATATCACGGGGATTTCCTCAAACCCTTCCTTCTCTCTTATGCCGCGCACCGCTTTCCAGCCGGAGATACCGGGCATTATGACATCTGTTATTATCAGATCCGGGCGGAACGCGGGGGCTTTTTCTTCCAGCTCCATACCGTCGGCGGCCTCCTCTATCTCATAAGCCTTAAGCATCACCCCGAGCAGTTTCCTTATGGCGGCCTCATCGTCAGCGATGAGTATCTTCCTGAGCTTTTTCCGTTCCGGCGCGACCTCGTTTTTTTTCAGCGCCGGATATGTGCCCGCCAGTTCTTTCATCTTTTCCAGCATAACATCCGGCAGCGGGGGCACGGCTCCGGGCGAGGACAAAAAGCGCACGCGGGATATTTCATGCTCTCCCGTCATATTGTCGGGCAGGAGCACCAGCACCGGGACATCAAATTCCTCCGTGAGCTTTCTGCACATATCATAAATATTGATCCCCTTACTGCCGGCGAGCAGATAATTGATGATACATATGTGGGGCTTATCCTCTTTTATGAGCATCAGCAGAATATCAAAATTCCTGGCCTCCCTGATACTGCAGTCGTAATTTCGCCAGAGCAGTTTAACGGCGAACCTTCTGTCTATGTCCTCATCAGCGAGAATTACTTTCATCAATTCTGCGACCCTCCAAAAATTTTCTGCAAGAACCCTGGTTGTTTTTTGACCCGCACTACGCGCCGCAGCATTTTCCTTGTGTTGCCGAGTCTGTCCTGAAAAACTATCTCCATCTCATGCGGCCCCATGGGAAGATACACAATCTGGGAAAACGAACCGTCGTCGCCGAGGTCCACCAGCGCCGTGTCTATGGAAAGTTTTGATATGTCGCGGCTGGCGGAGCCCCGCACCTCGATGAATTCGTCATCGATTTTCAAATTAGCCGGCGGATAGAGTATGATCACGCTCATTTCTCTGGCCGCGCGGTTGAGCTCAAACCCCTTCACTTTTGAATATCTGGCGGAATCCCCTCCGGCATATTCCACGCGGTAATAATACTTACCGTCGGCGAGCTTGCTGATCTCCTTCTGCACGTCAAGCGGCTTCAGCTTCAGGATGATCTGCGAAAAATATTCATCCAGCGCGATCTCCACAGCACTTATTTTATTCCGGATCTTATCGCGCTTCGTCACCTCCTGGACAAAATTATCGGCCTCGGGGTTAAACACACCTACCGTCTCGATATCGGCGACACTGATCTGAAAATCTGCCGGAAGCGTTATGTCGTCTTTGAGAGCTTTTAACCGCTCGGCGTCAGGCAGTGTTATTTCAGCGGGCGCCATCGGAAGATCCCCGAACTTAATGTTTGAGGAAAAACCCTTACCCAGCTCGATTTTCCCTTTACCGTCGGGTGAGGCGACATCGACCTTTCCCTCGAACACCTCTATATTGGTGCTCTTGTCATCGCCGACCACGGCCCTGTAAAGCCCTTCCTCCTGCGGCGTTAAAACCGCCGAAGGCGTCTGCACCTTGGTTTTTTTAAAGAACACTTCGCCCTTGAGAAGATTCACTTCCTGATCCAGCTCCCTCGGTTTTATAATGACAAGGCTGTTGGGAGACACTCTTGTCACCTCTTTTGTCGGAAAAAGCACTTTGGCGTGAGAATTCGCGAAAGTGCGGAGTGTGTCTTCGTAGAATATTTTCTGATTGAGCGCGGCGTCCCTGAAAAGCGCCTCTCCCCGGGCGCGAAAACTGACCTGCTCGATTTTTTCTATAAGAAAAGCCGCCCGCATGGATTTTTTTATTTCCTTCACCGGCACAAGAAGCTTATCCCCCGCATGAATAACATCGGGGTCTCCCGAAGCTATCACATTATATTTGAGGAGTTCCGGCCATCTGTCGGGGTCTTTAAGATACAACTTCGCTATGGCGTGGAGAGTGTCCCCGGGAATCACTCTTATCATCTGAAGGCCGCTATCTTCGCTGTCGTCATCTGCGGCAGCCGCAGGCATCACACCGCTCGCGGCAAAGACCGCTAACAAACACGCCGCTTTTTTAAGAGATTTAAAGCGTCTCACTTTTCCTGCGCACTTCGCCGTTTTCTTTTATCAGATCTTTGGGTATATAAAAACTGAATTCCGAACCTTTGCCAAAAACGGATTTCGCGCCGATTGAGCCCAAATGCGCTTCCACAATGTACTTGCACACCGTCAGGCCAAGGCCCGTGCCTGTTTTTTTCAAAGCGGTGTCTGCGACCTGATGGAATTTTTCGAAGACACGGTTGACCTCGCCCTCGGGAATTCCTTTACCCGTGTCTTTAACCGACACGGTTAAAACCCCCCCTGAGGGAGCATCGTCCGCGATATCCACTGTCACGGAACCTCCGGGCGGCGTAAACTTCATGGCGTTCGACACAAGATTGGTTATCACTCTTTCTACCAGATTTTCATCAATGTTGATCTTATCCGGGGCCTTGGCGCATTGGAAACTGAGATTTATCTTAAGGCTTTTCGCCTGGGGATAGAAGAAATCAACAATTGTTGAGGCTATTTTTGACAGATCCGCATCCTTGAGATTTAGAACCATTTTTCCGGCCTCAAGCTTTGACACATCTAAAAGATTGTTGATCATTCCCAGAAGTTTTTCGCTGGATTCATCCATGATTTTCAGAAAACTCTCCTGCTCCTCATTGATTTCTCCGGCGCTGCCGTCCAGCAGAAGTTCCAGAAAGCCCCTGATGGAAGTCATCGGGCTCCTGAGGTCATGTGTTATTGAATGCAGAAAGTTTTCTTTCATTTTAGCCAGCTCTTTCTCAAGCGTCACATCGCGCAGCGTTATAATACTGCCCAGGTTGATCTTATCCCTTGTTAGAACGGAATATCTGCTCACCTCATAAAATTTCGGCATATCCTCATGCGACATATCTATTTCTGATTTCGGATTTTCTTCTTCGGAATTCAAAAGCTCAGAAATAATTTCCGATGCGATTTCAGCAGGGGGAAAGACATCAGCGGATCTTCTTACGGCCGCCGCCAGATCTTCGCCGGGAGAAAATTCCAGCATATTGAGAATAGCCCTGCTCTTCTCATTGGCCATAAGTATCTTCCCCTTATGATCTATCATTATCAGCCCGTCTTTGATGGAGTACACCAGGGCGTCCAGTTTGTCGGCCTGCATCCTGTCATACTTTTGAAGCTCATCCATCATCTGGTTGAATATTTCCGCCAGCGCCCCTATTTCGTCACCGCTGTCAACCTTAACCCTCGTGCTGAAATCCCTGGCAGCCACACGCTGCGCGCCGCCGCTCAATTCCATTATCGGGCGGGATATGCTTTTTGCCAGAGCAAAGGCTACCCAGAAAGCCGCGAGAGATATGACAAATATCTGCGTGTAGGTCTGTTTGATCAGCTGACGGCTGGTTGTTTTGATCTCGTTTTTCACCATTCCCACCTGCGCGTAGGCGGTCGTTTTTGTCTGCCAGACCACCACGCCCCACCCGAGGCGACTCACGGGGCTTATCGAACCTATCATGGGAATGTTTTTTATGCCGTTGAAATCACCCTTACTGAGCGGCGAACGGGAAGTTAAAAATTCGCTTATCAGCGGGATAAAAGAAATATCTCTTTTTTCGTCCATCTTGGCCAAATCCGGATGAAGGATTATCCGCCCGGAAGACGAGACGATAAAAACATCTTCTCCTATTTGCGATGGTGTTCCCTTGATTTTGCCAAGTATTGATTCAAGGCTGATGGCAATATACAGATATTCCCCTCCCGGGCAGCGGTATATAAAATCTATCACGGGCGAATCCTCGACGAAATACACCTCGCCAAAGGCGAATTTCGGTTTACCCCCGGCAAGTTTAGCGACAGAATCCGCTCTGTATTCCCAGTTATCCGGTATTTTCATACGGACTTTTCCGGGGCTTGCCAAAAGGGCCAGGGAGAGAAACTCTCTGCCTGTGTTATACTCCGTGATCATGATCCTTCTGCGCTGTTCGGCGCTCACATCCTTAGCGGATATGTTTTCGGCTATCCGGGGCACGTTGCGGAGCAAACCGGAGAAATAATCGTCGATCGATCCGGCCATCCATTCCGAAAGGCGGTTCTGCTTATCCAGAATCGCCGTTTCAAGAGAATTCGAAGAGATTTTTTCCACATTACCCGAAAGTTTCGTGTTTATTATAATAGCCCGCAGACCCATAAAAAACAGGGGTATGACGCTGATAAAGATCATCACGAGGAAAAATTTCCTGAAAAAACCTGATTTGCGTTTCATTTTATTTCTTCGCCCGCTTCCAGGCCTTCCTGCGGGTTCAGAACAAGAGTGAATTCGCCGAGTTTTTTCGACGACGCCCATGCGCTGAAGGAATCCGCGTCATCAAAAAGCACGTACTCTTCAAATTTTTTTGTCATCTCGCGTCCCGCGAAAACAGAAGTGCGCGGAAAATATTCTTTTAAAATCCTCGCCACACGCTCTATATTTCTTTTTGTCGCGAAAGCCACGACGGGAATACCGAGCGTGAAATATTTTTTAAGAACCGCGGCGGCGGCCGAAAAACCGCGCGGAAGAAAACCCGCGAAAACATATTCTTTGATCTTAAACGGGCAAACGCTCAAACATGCCCCCGGCGCGTGCGGCCCGGGAATAGGGAAAACTGGGATACCGCGCATCATCGCCTCTCTGACGATCAGATGCCCGGGATCAGAAACGCCGGGCGTTCCGGCGGAAGAGACCAGCACACACATATCCCTGGCTTCCACGGCCCTAAAAACAGAACTCATCCTGCCTTCGTTGTCAGATGGATAGTTTATCAGCGGCTTGCCTTTTATGCCGAGAGCGAAAAGAAGTTTTTTGGTTTTCTCGGAACTTTCGCAGATAATAGCGTCAGATCTTTTCAGAAGCTCGCTCGCGCGAACGGTGATATCACCGAGATTGCCTATCGGTGTGGCTATGACATTCAGCTCATTCATAAAAAGAGAGGGTAGGCATTTTACGCGTTTTCTTTTTGAGCATCTTCAGGAATTCTTTGACAACATCGGGATCGAACTGTGATCCGCTGGCGCGCGTAAGTTCAGCGGCCGCTTGTGGTTTTGTCAGAGGATCCCTGTACGCTCTTTCGGAAATCATGGCGTCCCACGCGTCGCAGACCGCGACAATCCTCGCGCCCAGGGGGATCTGAGCCCCGGACAAGCCCATGGGATAACCTTCACCGTTAAACCACTCGTGATGAAACGCTATTATCGGCACAAAAATATTGAAAAATTCCACCCTGTCCACGATCTCGCTGCCTATGCGCGGATGGCTCTGGATTATTTTTCTTTCAACGGCATTGAGCGCCCGGGGCTTCAGCAGTACATTGTCCTGTATCCCTATTTTTCCTATATCATGTATCAACGCGGCTCGTTTTATGAGCTGGTGCCTCTCTTCAGGCAGGCCCATGCGTTTTGCCAGCTCCGAAGATAGTTCCGCTACCCTTCTGGAATGGCCTCTTGTGGACGGCATCCTTTCATCCAGCATTTTCGCCAGCGTCGCGATGGTGTCCATATAAGCTTTTTCTATACTGCGCAGAAGACGCCTGTTCTCTATTGTCATCGCCGCCTCATCCGCTATCAGCGTCAGGATTTTCATACCCTCCGCCGTGAAAGGCTCACGGGTTTTTCTGTTGTTCACATTGAGCACACCCACAACACGGCCTTTCACCTTGAGCGGCACGGCCACAAAACTTTTAGAAGAATATTTGACCCTGCTCTTTTTCTTGAATCGCTCGTCGGCCTCAATATCTTCGCAGAAAATGGGCTTTCTGCTCTGAAAAACTTTGCCCGCGATGCCTTCTCCCGGTTTAAGAGAACTGGTTTTAATAACTTTTTGGGGCAGGCCGCGCGCCGCCACTATTGTCAATTTCATGGCCTTATCGTCAAAAAGCATCAGCGAGCCTATGTGGGTGTTCATAATATCGGTGGCTTTCTTCACTATGAGATCATAAAGTTCCTGATCACGGTTGACCGTGTATGTCAGAACATTATACTCATGAAGGCCCTCAATGACTTTCAATAACTCGTTGAAGCGGTTAGGATCGATGGGCGCCGCCGTCGGGATAACTTTCGCCTCAGATGATGATAATGATGATAATTCTGTTTTTTTCATCAATGGCTCCTGACGGATTGGCTCGCTCCGCTCGCAATTGCTGCGGAGTCAAGCAATATACCTTCGGCATCTTGCTAATGACTCCTGACAATTTCTTTGATTTTCATAAGACGCACGGTGTTGGCCCTTTCCATCTCCTCAAGTTTGAAATTAATATACTTAACGGTTTCGGTGATATTGGGTATCATTATATATTCCAGCGCATTCACCCGCCGCCTTGTTGAGGCGATCTCAATACAAAGCGCCTGTATTTCAAAAAGAAGGGCCCCTGCGGCGATAATATCCGGAAGCAGCGCGGCGGCCTTTTCCACCGCCTTATCCCAGTAAACAACGCTCTCGGCGGATTTGTAAGTTATAGCTTTACCCGAATATTTCACATGAAAATCCGGCACCCTCAAATTGAAAATATTTTTCACGCCGGCCTCAAGAAAGAGCCTGGCCCCGGAAAGCGACGCCAGATGCGACGTTTTTTCCCCGGAAAGAAAAGCGTTACCCGCTATGGCCAGAGACAGGATTTCCCTCATATTCTCATTGCATTTCCTGTAAAGTTTGAAAAAAACATCTTTTTTTTCCAGGAAGATCCTCATCAGCTCATCCTGCTTGTCCTTGAGCATTTTCCAGCCGCGGCGGGCGAGGACAAGGGACTTCTTCAGTCGCTGCATCTCCATGCGCGTGGGATTTACGTTAAGCCTCATGTATTAATCGGTCCCGGCCTTCATGTATTTTTTAATTTGTTCTTCCTTCACCCTCTTGAGTTCTTTGCGGGGAATTTTTTTCAAAAGCTCCCAGCCCAGATCAAGTGTCGTGGCAAGATCCCGTGATTCATTCACAGACTGAGCCACAAAGCGCTGTTCAAATTCATCAGCAAAGGCGGCGAACTTCACATCATCTTCGGTCAGCGACGCCTCGCCGAGAATCAGGGCCAGTTCCTTGGCCTCTTTCCCTCGCGCGTAACTCGCGAACAGCTGCGCCGTCACATTACCGTGGTCCTCGCGGGTCTTACCCTCGCCTATGCCTTTCTCCTTGAGCCTTGACAGCGACGGGAGAACATCTATGGGCGGATATATCCCTTTTTTGTTCAGTACCCTGGATATTATCACCTGTCCCTCGGTGATGTATCCCGTCAGATCAGGTATGGGATGGGTCTTATCGTCTTCCGGCATCGTCAGGATAGGGATCTGCGTTATAGAACCCTTCTTGCCTTTTATTCTCCCCGCCCTCTCAAAGATAGACGCCAGATCCGTGTACATATAGCCGGGATAACCGCGTCTGCCGGGTATCTCTTTTCTCGCCGCAGATATTTCTCTTAAAGCGTCACAGTAATTTGTCATGTCTGTAAGAATCACCAGAACGTGCATATCTTTTTCAAAAGCCAGGTATTCGGCGGCCGTCAGGGCGACTCTCGGCGTGGCTATCCTTTCTATGGCCGGATCGTCCGCGAGGTTTATAAACAGCACGCTCCTCTCAAGCGCGCCGGTTCTGGCGAAATCTTTCTGAAAAAAACGGGCCTCCTCAAAAGTGATGCCCATGGCAGCGAAAACAACAGCAAACTTCTCATCCTTACCCACGACCCGGGCCTGTCTGGCTATCTGGGCCGCCAGTTCGTTGTGAGGCAGGCCGGAGGCCGAAAATATAGGAAGTTTCTGTCCCCTGACAAGAGTTGTCATGGCGTCGATGGCCGACACCCCCGTCTCGATAAATTCCTCCGGATAATCTCTCGCGTAAGGATTTATAGGGAAGCCGTCTATGTCGAGTTTTTTGTCGGGGATGATCTCGCCGCCGTCGTCAATAACCTTGCCGACACCGTTAAAAACCCTTCCAAGGATCTCAGCGGACACGCCGAAATGAAGCGTCTCCCCCAGAAAAGACACCCCGGAACCGTTTATATTTATTCCTTCCGTACCCTCAAAAAGCTGTATCAGGGCGCTGTCCCTGGATATATCCAGCACCTTTCCCATGCGGCGGGAACCGTCCTCAAGGCGGATATTCGCCACCTCCGAATAACCGACGCCCGTCACGCCGTCAACCCTGATGAGCGGCCCCTGTATGCTCCTGATACTTCTATATTCTTTCATTCTTCCTTCCCTCCGCCTGCGCCCTGAAGCGCGGCAAAATTTTCTTTAAGGATTTTTTCCACCTCGGGTAATTCCGACTCATCCATTATCTTCATCCTGGCTATTTTTTCCTTGCAGGGAATATCTATGATCTGCTTTATCGGCACGCCTTTTTTCACGGCCTTTTCGGCGCGTTCATGAAACATCATGATTATCCCCAGCATCTTGAACTGTTTGCTGACAGCGGTATAGGCGTCCTGCTCGTCAAAAGCGTGCTGATGCAGAAAATCCTCTCTTATGATCTTGGCGGTTTCAAGAGTCAGCCTGTCCTCGTCGGAGATCGATTCCACTCCTACAAGACGGACAATTTCCTGGAGGCTCGATTCCTCCTGCAGGATTTTCAGAGCTTGTTTTCTCATCGCGGGAAACTCTTTCATGTTGTTTTTCTCATAAAAATCCGTGATATCGTCTATGTACAGCGAATAGGAATTCAGCCAGTTGATCGCCGGAAAATGCCTCTGATAAGCCAGTGACGATTCCAGGCTCCAGAACACCTTCACCATCCGCAGCGTCGCCTGCACCACGGGGTCGGAAAGATCGCCGCCGGGGGGTGAAACAGCTCCGACCACTGACACGGAACCCGTCCTGGGAGGCGTGCCCACCTCCACTACTCCGCTTCTCTCGTAAAAACCGGCGATCCTTGAAGTCAGATATGCCGGATAACCTTCTTCGCCCGGCATCTCTTCCAGCCGGCCGGACATTTCTCTGAGGGCCTCCGCCCAGCGGGAGGTGGAATCGGCCATCACGGCGACATCCATGCCCTGATTGCGGAAATACTCAGCTATCGTAATACCTGTATAAATTGAGGCTTCCCTGGCGGCGACAGGCATGTTTGACGTGTTGGCTATCAGCACCGTTCTCTCAAGAAGAGGCCGTCCGCTTCTCGGATCCAGCAGTTCGGGGAATTCCGTGAGGACATCCGTCATCTCATTGCCTCTTTCCCCGCAGCCGACATAAACCACGACATCAGCGTCAGACCATTTCGCCAGCTGGTGCAGAACAACCGTTTTGCCGCTGCCGAAAGGCCCCGGAATACATCCCGTGCCGCCCTTGGCCACAGGGAAAAAAGAATCTATTACCCTTGTGCCCGTAACGAGCGGCTCCGACGGCAGTATTTTTTTCGTATAGGGCAGGGGCTTGCGCACCGGCCATTTGAACATCATCTGAACCGGAGTCTCTCCCACTTTGCAGATATCGTCCGTCACAAGAAAAGAACCCGCCTTGATTCCCGAAACTTTTCCGGAAACGCCGGGAGGTACCATGATCTTGCTTTCTATAGCCTCTGATTCCTTAACTGTTCCGAGAATCGAGAATTCCTGCACCTGGGTGCCGTTTGCGGCAAGAGGCTTGAATTCCCATTTTTTGTCGCGCGCGAGGCCCGCGGCCCTTACGCCGCGCAGAATGTAATCCCCTGTCTGCTCCCGCACCTTTTCAAGCGGGCGCTGGATGCCGTCGTATATGGACTGTATGAGTCCCGGTCCGAGCTCGACAGTAAGAGGAGAACCCGTCGCCTCGACCGGCTCACCCGGGGCGATGCCCCCTGTCTCCTCATAGACCTGCACGGAAACCACCTCGCCCTGGATCTCTATCACCTCTCCTATGAGTCCCTGTATGCCGACATGCACGACCTCATACATCTTGACGTCATCGAGGCCGACCGCCTGAATAAGGGGCCCGGCCACTCTGATAATTTTTCCTTTTTTATTCATATTTCTGTTCTCCGGTGCGCTATATCTCGACTCCCACAGCAATTTTTACAAGCTCCGCTATTTCCCTTTCTATCTTGTTCTCTTCCCCCGGGAGAGGAAAAACTATATACGGGGCGTCGGGAAAACTCTCCTTGAAATTTTTTTTCAGATCCTCAAAAGCGCTCTGCGAGAATATAAAAAAAGCTCCCTGTGCGGCTTTCATTTTTTCAAACACCTCGGCTTCATCGCCTTTCCATTCCGCCGTCGCGGCTCCGAGCGAGGCGAAAAGGCTGCAGAAAAAATTTTCGCCGCAGGCAAAAACTTTTTTTTCCTCAGGAGACATATTTAAAATCCGCGTCCCTATTCTTGGCCATGAGTATCATCCTCACTATCCTGGCTTGCCACCAGAGCGCCAGCCATATATATTCCAGCACATCATCTCCCTCTATCCGACCCATCAGGCTTTTTCTTTTATCGTCAAGAAATCCATAGAAATCCAGCGGCGCGGGGTAACTGTCCAGCGCCGAGAGAATCTCGCTCCTGGAATTTTCCTCGAGGAACCGCAGAAATCCTGATTCGTCAGAGGTGAAAAAATCCCCGCTTTTTTGCGATATTTCCGAGAAAAGGGCCGAGGTTTCGGCGATATATTTCCCTATGCCGAAATCTTCCTTACCGTTATCTATCAAGCGTCCGAAAGACCTGCTCTTTATAACAGATTCGGCACCGTGAAAATCCCCGGCATTGAAAGCCGCTTTCAGTTCCCGCGGGCTTAAGAGCAGTGTTTCCAGCACGCGGGCTTTCCCCACAGCAAAAACAGCGCCGGAACCGCGTCCGAAAGGAGACTGTTCTAATGTCACACTGTTAAGCACCGGATCCTTCTTCGCTCACTTTTCTGATAGTGGCGGCTTTGAATTTCTGCAGAAATTCATCCCAGTCAAAGCTCATGACTATTTTATCCATGTTGATGATAACGGGACAATCGGTGTTTTTTTTGACCAATTTTATTTTTTTTGAAAAATCCGCGCCCTTAAGCAGGGAGTGCGCTTCGGCGGACACCTCCGCCTCCGGGGCGCCGGACGCGTTTTTCTCTATAAAATCAATCAGTATCTTCTTTTTCAGATCAGAGGAGGCCATCAGTTTTTCCTTAAACGCGTCGTAAACGGCGTTTATCTCGCGAAGATGCGCTTTGCGAAGGATGTTTTTTGACTGTATCCGGCCGCCTGAGATGATCTCATCGTGCAGGAGTCCGGCCGCCCTTTCAGATTCCCCGCGGGCCTCATCCTGCAGCTTGCGCGCGTTAGCTTCAGCGGCGGCGAGACTCTTCTTTTTTTTATCCTCGGCGCTTTTGAGCATCTCATCGAGCTCATCGCTCATGCTCTTTTCTATACTGTCAAGAAGTTCCTGCCAGGCCATTTTAGAGCTGCACCGATAGTACCACCAGGATCGATGTGACAAAACCCAGCAGCGCGTAAGTCTCCACAAGAATGCCGTATATGACCGCGAGTCCGAATTTGCCTTCCTGTTTGGCCACAATACCTATTCCTGAAGCGCAGACCCTGCCCTGATAGATTCCGCTCAAGAGCCCGGCCACTCCCACGGGAATGCAGGCGGCCAGAAGAAGAAGCCCCTGGCTGACAGAGACCGCCGCGGGCGTGCCGCCGCCCAGAAGGCCGAGCTTGAGGATCGCCATAAATCCCACGGCGAAGCCGTAAATGCCCTGCGTTCCGGGAAGAGCCACAAGAATAAATGTCTCACCGAATTTTTCCGGCTTCTCGCTCAAAACTCCGGCGGCGGCCTGACCGGCCGTCGACACTCCGACGGCGGAGCCTATTCCCCCGAGAAACACGGCGATCCCGGCCCCGAATAAAGCAATTGTCAATCCATCCATTTTATTACCTCCCGATAAATTTTCTCAACCATCATAATCACCGTCCTGTCTCTGCGCTCTCAAGCGAAGAGTATTTTACGAAATTTTTCAGCGGTTTAAAATAATGGCCGCCAGTTCTTATAAATTTGGTGAAAAACTCGTAAAACTGCAGCCTCATCGTGTGCACCGTCGCGCCCAGCATGTTGATCACTAGATTACCGGCGTGCAGAAGCACGAAAAAAACAGCCGCAAGCGGAATAGCCCATACGCCCCATGACACCACTATCCAGACGATCTCGTTTATCGCCATAGCCACCAGACCCGTCGTCAATCCCAGAGCAAACAGCCTGATATAGGAAAGAATATCTGAAAACGCGTTGCCCGTGAGTACGGAATAAAGGCCGTAATAACTCCACAGCAGTTTGAAAATGGGGCCTTCCTGCGTTATCAGGTTATATATCACTATGGACGCGGCGCCGGCGCCGAACATGATATGCAGCGTATTCAGCAGCATTGCCCCCGGCGTAAAAATCTTGAGCGCGTAAACCGCCAGCAGCGCCGGCATTGAAATCTGTATCATAATAGCGGCTATATCCTCAAAGAAAAGAGCCCATGTCCTGCCCTGCCTGAAGTCATCAACACATTTCAGAACCATTCCCCACATAACCTGCGCAAAACCGCAGGCAATGGCTATACCCACAAATAAAAGCGCATCATTAACAGGGTCAAACAAAACAAGTTTGTCCGCGGCGATTTTTAAAAAACCGAGGCTCCCGGGGAGACGCGAAAGAAAATCGGGGCCGCACCAGCCGCCCGTGACCGCCCCCGCGACAACCGTGAACAAACCGCCGCCGAGAAATATTTTCAAAATTTTTCTGAGTTCCCGGGGCGTTTTCTTCCATCCCAGCGCCCAGGCGGAGACACCCGCTATAACAAGGCCGTACAGGGCGTCCGTCAGGCAGAGCCCGAAAAAGAAAGCGAAAAAAACGGCGGCGTTCGGCGACGGGTCCACCGAGCCGTAGGAAGGCACGCCGTACATGGATGTCAGAAATTCATAAGGCTGGGCGAGGTCATTGTTTTCGAGGCTCACCGGAACATCTTCACCCTTCAGGGGTTTTCTCGATTCGCAGTGAAGATCGGGGAAATTCAAAGCCGTCTCGTTCAAAACATCCCCTGCGATTTTTTCCCTGATCCAGCCCGACAGCACGAACATTTTTCCGGTCTCAAACACCTTCTCCAGTTTTGAGGCCTCTCTTATTTTCACATTTTCATAATAATCATAGATGAGCAGCAACGGTCCCATATACGCGGCCATGCCTTTTTTCTCGTCGTAGAGCATTTCCTCCTCATCTTTGGCGATGATCAGATCTTCTCTGAGTTTTTTCAATTCAGATTCCGGATCCGCAGGGGTATCCATAAACTCAATTCGCGAGGTGAGCGATGCGCTTTGCAAATTTTCGTCAGTCGGCATTTTTCCGGAGGGGAAAAGCAGCATGTATATTTTCTTCTTGGAATCGGAATAAACGCACTCGAGAACGGAATCTGAAAAGCCGGAGAAAAAGCCCTCAAGCTTTGAGGCTTTTTTCGCCGGAAACGAAAAAAGCCGCCAGGATGCCATGGAAAGCCCGGAAAGCGAGGTGAAATCAATCGGCAGTGACAGCACTTTCTCAAGACAGGATATTTTGTCCGACAGTTCGTTTATTCTGCCGCGGTTTTCGGCGAAAGCCTTTTTTAAACCGGGGAATCGCGCGAGGATCTGCTCCGCGTTAAAACCGGGGATTTTTTTCTGACCCTTTACCGAGGCCTCGCCGCCTTCGGCGAGGAACTGTATGAGCTCTTTCAGATCCTCCACTCTCCCTGCGATATCGTAAAAAGAGACGCTGTCCTTATCTGCGCCTGGGCTCGTGATCTCTAAAGGAGTTTCGGCAAGTTCCATCACGCCTTTTTTCTGAAGAAAAGCGAAAACGGAATTAAAACGCCCCGCCGGGCCCGCCAGATAGATCTTTCTGAGAGGAGCGATCAATTTTTAAAGTACCCTTCCAGTTCTTTAAAGAGAGAGGATATCAACTTTTCGCTTTTTTGCCTGAAAATAACAGCCTCTCTTTTAGCCTCTATCTCAGCGTCAAGGAGCATCTGTCTTACCTGTTCCTGCGAACGTTTCCCGCTTTCAGAAAGCATTTTTTCCTTCTCTTCGCCCGCCCTGCGGTCGGCATCGCTCATCAGGCGCTCCTCCTCGGCCGCGGCGGCCTTGAGAATTTTCTCTATTTTTTTCTTCAGCGCGGCTTTTCGCCCGACGAGATCCTTTTCCTTTTCCGCTATCTGAAGGATTTTGCCATTAAGGTCTTTCATATTCCACCTTTACATTCTTCTCATCCATAAGTTCCCGGGCAAGAGGCGTGATTATAGCCCCGCAGGGCACACTCATTACCCTTGAGCCTGTTTTCAGAAATTCCCTGACATCATTCTCTGTAACGAGCCTGACGGAGCCTGCCGCCTTAGGCGACAGGCCTCGCAGATAATCTCCCGCGAAAAAACCCCTCTTGATATTCTTCTCTTTGGGATTTAACTTCAGGAGTTCGTCAAAGATCAGATTCTCCAGACGCTCTTTATCCATTAATCAATCCGGGAAAAATGTTTATTTCGGCAGGATCCCTTCCAGCTGGTCGTCCGGCCTGGGTATTACATGAACGGACACAAGCTCTCCCACTCTCTGGGCGGCCGCGGATCCGGCCTCAACTGCCGCACGGACCGCTCCCACCTCGCCTCTGACGAATGTGGTGACATAACCGCCGCCGATCTTCTCGTATCCTGAAAGTTGTACCTTCGCCGATTTGACCATCGCGTCGGACGCTTCCACCATTCCGATCAGACCCTTCGTTTCAACCATTCCCAATGCCATCTGTGCCATTTTAATCCTCCTGTTTCCGGGGCTTGGTTCTGTCCCCTCCCATACGGGCATTATTATTCAATAACACCGGTATTTTTCAATATCCTTTCGATTCTGTTTTCGCGCCGGTAACGATCGCCACCGAAGCCGAAGCCCCGATGCGCGTGGCGCCGGCGGCTTTAAGCGCCACAACATCGTCCCTGTTGTGAACGCCGCCCGATGCCTTGACTCCCATGGCCGGGCCCACGGTGGAACGCATAAGCTTGATGTCCTCAACCGTAGCGCCTCCCGTTGAAAAACCGGTTGAGGTCTTCACAAAATCAGCCCCGGCTTCCTTCGAAAGTTCGCAGGCCTTGATCTTTTCCTCTTTTGTCAGTAGCGCCGTTTCAATGATGACTTTAAGGACATGCCCTCTTGTTACTTCCCTGACGGCCTTGATATCGTCCAGAGCGAGCTGATAATTACCGCTTTTGAGCGCTCCCACATTTATAACCATGTCTATCTCATCCGCACCGGCGGCGATAGCGTCGCGCGCCTCTATGGCTTTGGTGGTGGATGTCGTCGCACCCAGAGGAAAACCGATGACCGTTGTCACTCCCACATCAGAACCTTTGAGAAGATCCTTCGATAAAGCCACATAACCGGGGTTCACACAAACGGTTGCAAAATGATATTTTTTAGCCTCTTCGCACAATTTCCCTACCTGTTCCTGGGTGGCATTGGCTTTAAGGAGCGTGTGATCTATCATCGAGGCGAGGATCGAATCATAGGATCCGTTTTCCGGATGCAGAGCCGATATCCTTGAGGCGCCAGCCTGCATTATCGCCTTTACGTCCTCAGGACGGGTGACAACGCACTGCGCGCAGCCTATGCATTCGCTGACTGTCCCTTCAAGCAAAGGGCATTTAAACTCACGGGAAGACGCCTGCTGTTTAAGCGGCGTAAACCCGTCATTTGAAAAAATTTTACCGGCCGTCCCGATAGTGACTTTCACATTATTGGAAACCGGCTTGCCGGAAGACCCGTAAGTGACAGGCGAGGCGTAATTGATTACGGGAGCCATTTTACCCGATGCGGGGCTCTTCTGATTCTGCGATAAAATTTCCCTCACGATCTGTTCAACTTCTTTTCTATCCATTTTTCCTCCTAATGAAATTTTCTATGCTTTCCGTTAAGCAAGGTCTCATCAACTATGCCGCAGACGACAGTTCTTATCCCCGCGACGGGTTTCTCAAGCATTCCTCTGGCGGAATTGCCTTCGTCATTCACAAGCACTATATTACCCTTTCCGGCTCCGACGACATCAACAGCCATGACGGTTTCCCCTTTCGTTTTCCCCGTTTCCGTGTCATAGGGTGCGACAAGAAGAAGTTTGTAACTTACCAGGCACGCCTGTTTCCTCGTCGCCCAAACATTTCCCACCACTTTACATATTTTCATTTTACGCGCTTCTTTCCGGCATCCGGCTCATCTATCATATCCACACCGTCTATAATACCCATAACCGTAGCGTCAAGCGGCGGCATTTCAGCCAGCAACTGTTTATTCCCCGACAGCCACGAAAAGCAGGCCTCTCTGGATTTAACATAAAAAACGAATTCCCCCGCGCCGGCCCCGACGCTGTCAGCGGCTACGATAATGTCGCCGCACGCCCTGCCCGACCAGTCCGTGGGCTGAAGGAGCAGCAGTGTTTTCCCCTCCAGTGTTTTCCATTTCGCCGTGGCTACAACACGGCCTATAACTTTAGCGGCATTCATCTTTCTCCCCCGTTTATTTTATTTATTCTCCTGAGATGCCTTTCCGCGGGCGCCGGCGCCGAAAGCCAGGCATCTATACATTCCTTAATCATATCCATACCCATGAACCTCGCCCCGAAACAGATCACCTGACAGCCTGTATCGGCGGCGGCAAAGGAGGCTACTTCCCTGTTATACGCGAGCGCCGAACGGATGCCTTTTACTTTATTGGCCGCTATATTCACCCCGTTACCGGAGCCGCACACAAACACGCCTTTATCATTCTTTCCCTCGGCTATGGACCTGGCCGCGGGATACGCGGAATCCGGATAATCAAAAGATTCTTCGCCCGGGGCGCCGAAATCTTCTACCGTATACCCCTTGTCCGCCAAATATTTTTTAATATTTTCCTTGATCTTGAAACCGGCGTGATCGGAAGCCACGGCAATTTTCATTTAAAATATTTCCTTTCAATACCGACGATCTTATCCAGCCGCCTTTGATGGCGCGCGCCGCCGAAAGGCGTGTTTATATAGGCCTCCGCTATTTTCTCGGCGAGCAGTTCTCCTATCATCTTGCCGCCCAGGCAGAGGATATTGGCGTCATCGTGTTCCGAGGCGAAGGCGCCCGTCATCTCATTATAAGCGCACACGGCCCTGGCCCCCTTCACTTTATTTGCCGCCAGCGTCATCCCGCCGCCCGTGCCGTCTATGAGAATGGCTTTGTCGTATTTTTTATCTTTCATAGCTTCCGCTACAAGAAAAGCTATGTCCGGATAATCCACGGCCTCAAGAGAATAACAACCGAAATCTACAACCGTATGCCCCTTCTTCTGAAGAGCCGCTTTAAGATACTCTTTCAAATCAAATCCACCGTGATCGGACCCCATGGCTATATTCATGATCTTTCTCCTTTATAAAACAACTTTTTTCATATCGGGGTGGACTTGAGGAATCACCATCTTATGTACTATGATCCCGTCGCCCGCGACCGCTTTACAGGCGGCGTTAACGGCCGTCTTCACCGCACCCACCTCTCCGGTGAGGGTGAAATAACTTTTGCCGCCGATGCCCATCGCTATGCGTATCTCTATCAAACTGACATCCGCTGTTTTTCTGGCCGCATCCGCGGCGACAATGCACGCGGCCACGGACATCGTCTCCACCGATCCTAAAGATTCTATCTCTGAAACATCCGTGATTCCCCGGATAGCCCTTATAACTTCAGTGTGAACATTCGGGATGGTCAGCGTATCCACCAGGAATTCCCCCGCCATATCTATCCCCTTATCCATGCTGCTGGCAACATCTGAAAGAGTTCCCGTAACAAGAATTATAAATTTCCCGGGGCAGACAGGATGCGCTTCCACGAGCTCAACTCCCGACATTTTGAGCATAGCGTCAGCAACCTCAAATCCGCTGGAAATGGAACACAGTTCTACCAAACCTATCGCAGCTTCCATATAGCACTCCTCTTTATCCCTTTTTTCATTTTAACCGATATAAATATATTTTTCGTCAATTTTCACCACCGTACCCGATATGCTGGCGTGCAGATTCGCCCCTAACGCCTTCTCCGGCGCCTTCGCTATGATATCGCCTTCCTTCACTTCCGCGCCCGGCTTCACAACGGGAAAAGACGGGAGCCCCACATTCTGATGCAGAGCTATTTTTACTTTATCCGGCACGATCTCTTCCGGATAAAATCCGGCGGATTTATCAAATTCCGCAAGCCCCAGTCTCTGGACAAGGCGATGAGAGGAGAATTGCCTTAACGCTCTTTCGCTATGCGTGCGGAGATCCGATGAAGCGAGCAGATTCTTGTGCCCCTTTTTGACAAGTTCCTCTTTAACGGATTTAAAAACCGCCCTCGGAGAAAGGTTCTGCGGACAGGCTGCCTCGCAAAGGCCGCACTGGGAACAGAGGAAACTTCCCGAGCTGATCTCATTAAACTCGGGCGATGCGAAAAAATTCATCCTCATTATTTTGTGCGGGAATATACGGTGGCCCAGAAGATTCCTCGGGCAGACCAGAGTGCAATCCATGCACTGCTCGCATATTGATTTCGCCCTGCGCTTTGAGACCTGCGCTGTCCTCATTTTTTTGGCCACGAGGGATGAATCGCCCGGCAGAACAAGGATGGCTCCGGCAGTCTTGGTAACGCAAAAATCATCATCTATTATGTCTCCCATCATGGGCCCGCCGTTTATCAGCGTATGGTTCTGTTTGCGCGGCCCGGCAAGCGCGACAATATCCGCCACACGGGTGCCGACGGCGCAGCGGACTATAACAGGATTTTCCACATCTCCCGTAACCGTGACATTCACACGGGTTACGGCTTTTCCCTTCTCCACCGCCTGGCATATATTGATCAGTGTTCCCACATTATCAACAATACAACCCACATTGATAGGGATACCCGCCTCGGGAACGATCCGTCCTGTTATCTCATTTACCATGACATGTTCATCGCCGGAGGGATAAACATTTTCCATCTCAAAAACTTTAATGCCCGGCGCCAGGACTCTGCTGAGAGCTTCTATCTGTCTGCGGTACTTTTTTTTGAGCCCTATGTAAGCGGCGGGGGCTCCTGAAGTTTGCATGACATACTTTATTCCCCTCACAATCTCGGAGGCGTGTTCAGCCATCAAATACTGGTCACCTTTCAGCAGCGGCTCGCATTCCGCGCCGTTGGCTATGACAAAATCCGCAGGGGCCGCTATCTTAACATGTGTGGGGAAGCCCGCGCCGCCGCAGCCGACAACGCCCGCCGCAGCCACCTTTCTTATTATCTCTTCTCTGTTTACTTCCATAATTTCAAACCTGTCGTTTTATCAAACTTTCTTTTCAGAATTTCACGCGAAGGAAATAGCGCAAGCTCCGCGGCGAAGATCTCACTCTTCAGCAGATGCCCCCCTTTTACATTCCCTTTTTCATCAGCCGCATTTATATGTGCGTGCGCAAAGATCTCTCCGTCACTGAGAGAAATATTTCCCATACAGGAACTTATTTCCCACGCGCCTCGAAGTTCAATTTCCCCGTACTCCTTTTTTTTCTGGTCATAAAAAGCAAGAGACAGCCCCTTCAAAGCTCCGATAACATTAAACCATCCCGATTTGACCTTCTCTTTTTTACAGACCCGTTCTATCTCTTCGCGCAAATCAGCGCCGTGTTTGAGACTTCTTATGATCATCTATACGATCCTGAAATTATCCACAAGCGCGCAGCGCAGCTCTCTGGTAAAATCCTTGGCCTTCGTGAGGCCTTCGCCTGTCGGAGTGGAAATTGTAAGCGTCGCGTAGCCTGTTCCCATGCCGAGCCCCATATAAGAAGGCCCGTTTTTAACGAATATGGAGCATTGCATGGCGCGCGCCATTTTGGAAAGATTGTCCACATTTGTGGAATGCATAACGGCCGTGTGGCGGTTACCGGCTTCCACTTTTCCTGCCAGCTCAATGGCTTCGTCAATATCCGCCACCATGGTCACGGGAAGCACGGGCATGAGCTGTTCCGTCCAGACAAAGGGGTGCGCCTGAGGAACCGCGGCCCATAAAAGCCGCACTGTTGATGGAACTTCTATACCTATCGCCTTTGCTATAACGGCGGCATCGCGGCCTATAAAATCCCTGTTGACAACACCCTCACTCTTTTCCGGAGTGGCCGGCTCTTTGATCGCCGCAATCGTGAGCGCATCAAACTGCCCGGCGTTGAGTTCAAAAGCCCTGCTGTCGGCGCGCATGGCGGATATAAAACTGTCCCAGGCCTTTTCACAGACGATGACGGCTTTTTCAGCGGTGCACAAAACGCCGTTGTCAAAAGAGGCGCCGCTAATAACATCCGCGGCGCATTTCGGAAACTGAGCCGTTTCATCTATCACGACGGGAGGATTTCCGGGGCCTGCCGCTATCACTCTTTTTTCGCTCCTCATCGCCCGCCGCACCACGGCGGGGCCGCCGGTGACAGCCATGAGCTTGACCCTAGGGTCGTCAAAAAGCATTTCCGCCCCTTCAAGAGAGGGTTTTTTCATAGCGGAGATGAGCGCGCCGGGGCCGCCTGTGGAACTAACGGCATTCTGTAAAATACTTATCGCCTTGAGCGAGCAATTCTTTGCCGAAGGATGAGGCGCGAAAATAACGGAATTGCCTCCGGACAAAATACTTATCGTGTTGTTTATCACCGTGGATGTCGGGTTTGTGGACGGTATCACCGAGCCCACAACGCCGAAGGGCCCGTATTCCACCAGGGTCATTCCGTGGTCTCCCGTAAAAGCGCCGGGCCGCACATCTTCAACGCCGGGTGTTTTCTCGGCGGCCAGTTTATTTTTGATTATTTTATCGGCGGTGCGGCCCATCTTTGTTTCAATCTGAGCGGCGCTCGCGAGAGCTTCGGCGTTCTCAAGAGCCGCCTTGCGGATCGCCTCTATTATTTTCACGCGCTTTTCCACACCCTGATCCTGGAAAAACTTCTGAGCTTTGACCGAGGCGGAAATCGCCTCATCCATCGTGTCAAAAAGCGGACCGGGTAAAATCTCCGCGGGCAAAGCAGCTCCGGAAGAGGCCGGTATTCTTTTCATAACCTCATCAACAATTTTTTCTATATCCGCATTATCCATAAAACCTCCGCCGCAAGGGCAGCATCAACGCCTACTTCGAAAAAATCAGCTTACCGTCTTTTTCAACATAATCCACTATCGCCATAACGGTGCAGTCGGTGGGTTTGTTTTCCGTTATGGTCGTCTGCCTCGCCGATGAACCGGAAACAAAGAGCACCAGCTCGCCGTTGCCGGCCCCGACGACATCTATGGCCACAAGGGGGGAGCCCGCCGCTTTCTCGAGCGACGAATCCACCGGCTGAATGACAAGAAGTTTTTCCTTAGGCAGTTTCGCGTCCTTCACCGTGCAGACACAGTTACCTATAACTCTGGCAAATTGCATTATTGCCTCCTTTTGGTTCGACTTCGCTCACCACTTTGGTTCGACTTCGTACTTCGACAGGCTCAGTATCCTGAGTGAAATCGAAGGACTCACCACTTTGGGTTCGACCCTGAGCGAGCAGAGCGAGTCGAATGGGCTCACCACTTTGGTTCGGCTTCGTGCTTCGACAGGCTCAGCATCCCGAGCGAAGTCGAGGGACTCACCACTTCTATTATTTCCGGCCAGTGCTCTTTCAATTGCGGATGCGGCTGGGCTATAACATGGACCGCCACAAGAGAATCCAACTCCGACGCGGCAAGCGCTCCAGCTTCGCACGCGGCCTGGCAGCTGGCCACATCCCCGCGCACGAAAACAGTGGTAAAACCTTTTCCCGTTTTCGCGGTACTCAGCACCTCAACGCCCGCTGCTTTCGCCATAGCGTCGGATGCGGCTATCAGCGCAAGACGGCCGCGTGTCTCCAGCATCCCCAGGGACGATCCTCCGGAGGCAGATTCGCCACGGCGGACGAAGCGCTTCGCGCGGTTCAGCATCAGATCAGCGCCTTACCGTCTTATTTCTTTCTGCTTCCGGGAAGAGAAATAGGGAGCTTGCCTTCCAGGTCACCGTGAGGCTGGGGAATTACATGAACAGACACGAGCTCACCGATTCTCCCGGCGGAAGCGGCTCCCGCTTCGCACGCGGCGCGGCAGGCGGCGACTTCTCCTCTGACGCAAATAGTGACATAACCGCCGCCTATTTTGTCATAACCGGCGATCTGGACATTGGCCGCTTTCACCATGGCATCAGCCGCCTCAATAAGCGCCACAAGACCTTTCGTTTCAATCATTCCGAGAGCTTCCATTTTTACCTCCTAAACAACATAAACCCAGCCGCCGCTCTTAAAATCAAAAGCGTTGGCCTCATCCGTATCTATATGGCATTCCAGGGCGTAGTTCGGCGAAACCCGCACAAGGGTGTCGCCCATAATCCCGCCGCGTTTTCCGTTTATTTCAATCCTCACCGTCTCTCCGTCTTTCAGTTCCAGCTCCTTCGCGTCGGCGGGAGTCATGTGTATGTGCCGGACAGCGACAAGACAACCCTCCTTTAGTTCTATCTCTCCCGCGGGGCCTACGAGCCTGAGTGGCGAGGAGCCGCTTATTTTCCCGGACTCCTTCACAGGAGCGGAAACGCCGAGCTTGAAACTGTCAGTCCGGGATATCTCAACCTGCGTGTATTTTCTGAAAGGGCCGAGTATCCGCACCTTTTTTATGCTCCCTCGGGGCCCGGCTATTTCGATCAGTTCCTTGGAAGCGAATTCTCCGGGCTGCATCAGATCTTTAAGTTTCCTCATGGCGTAGGTCTGTCCGAAAAGCGCGCTGAAATTCTCCTGCGTGATGTGCACATGCCTGTTGGACACATTGCAGATGACGGGTTTTGACGCGCGGCGCAGCTTCCGGGCTATACTCTCCGCTATTGTTTTCGCTTCAATCATCAAAATGAACGAGCTTCAGAAAATCTTCCGCCTTGAGGCTGGCTCCGCCTATAAGGCCGCCGTCTATATCGGTGCATTCAAGCAAACCTTTGACATTGGAGGGATTCATTGAGCCGCCGTAAAGAATTGACACACTCTGCGCAACAACGCCATCGGAAAGCCCCGCTATCTGCTCCCTTATATACGCGTGCATAGACTGGGCCTGTTCGGGCGAGGCGGTTTTGCCGGTGCCTATGGCCCACACGGGTTCATAGGCTATCACAACTTTAGCGATATCTTCTTTTGAAATCCCCTGAAGAGCGCCGGTGATCTGTTTTTTCACAACATTAAAAGCGCGAGAAGATTCCCTTTCTTCCAGAGTTTCCCCCACACATATTACCGGCGTCAATGATTTCTCAAGAGCTTTCTTCGCCTTTTTGTTCACCGTCTCATCGGTTTCGCCAAAATATTTTCTCCTTTCGGAATGGCCTATGATGCAGAACGAACAGCCGCAGGAAAGCAGCATATCCGCGGATACCTCTCCCGTATAAGCGCCATTGTCCTCATAAAACATGTTCTGCGCGCCCAGATAAAGGCCCTTCGCGCCGGATATAGATGGCGCAACGGAATTCAGTGCCGTAAAAGGGGGGCACATCACGGCTATTCTGCCGCGCGAGGATAAATCCCCCAGGCCGGAGGCCACAGCCCGGGATAACTTGACAGCCTCCTCATTACTCATGTTCATTTTCCAGTTGCCCGCGATTATAATTTTTCTCATTGAAGAACCTCCGCTCAAAATTTCCACATTATGCCTTTTTAACGCCTCCTTTGCAAGGGGGGTGAGCATGTATTTCCCATCGGTAAAAAGTTTTCCGCCGGTACGCGCTGCGGACAGAATGTCCTCATACTGTATAAGTTTCATCGTCTTTTTTATCAAAAAGTTTTCTCTTTGTCAAATTCTAATGGGGACTGTCCCCGTCTGAGTTATCTGATGACGGCTATTTTATAGGTCTTCTCAAAACTGCCCTGTGAATTCGCGACCTTGATGTGACAGATGTAGCCGCCCTTGGCGACCTTTCTGCCCACCTCGTTCTTGAGATGCCACGCTATCTTGTTCGGCCCGGACTTACCGCCTCCGGAACGGGAATCCCCTGTCCTTGGATCGTCTTCAAAGAACACCTCTTCATTGGGAGAGAAATGCCATGAATAAACCTTTTTCCCGAGGAGATCATAAAGCGTGATATCCACTGTAGACGGTTCACTCAGCGTATAAGCTATCGTGGTGTCGCCGTATTTTGTCGCGTCCACGGGATTCGGATAATTCGACACCTGTGATATCCCTGTCATCGGCGGCGCCGCCTGATGCGCGGCGGAAACAGGCGACCATTCGCCAGAATTGCCCGCTTTGTCCAAAGCCCTTATCCTGTAGCGGTAGAAGCTAGCCGCGCTCTTTCTCGCGGACCCGTCTTCATATGAAGTCAGCGAGGAACCTATCTCATAACCGTTTGTGCCCAGAGGAATCTTGGATGATATGGTGTGCCATTTAGCGGAAGTGTCGGCCTGTTCCTGCAGCTGATAATAACGGATTCCGCTGGCGAGCACCCTCTCTTTGGCCCCGGAGCTCAATTCGTAATAACCCGAGAAGGGTTCACTGACGGCGACGCCGTCGGATGTATAGAGAGTCATCACGCCGTTCTCATCCGCCTTGTAAGTGTAGCCCGAAGCCGCCAGCTCGCTGGCAAGCTCAGCTGTCATGCCCATTGTGACTCTATTGGCCGCACCGGCGGCATCCTCATATATGTCATAGGACGGCACCCACATAATCCAGTAATTGGACGATGTCTCCTGCGCGGATATTGTCGGCTGCGCCGGCGATTCCGGGCTCGTCATATCAACAAAGAACTGGGCGTAGCCTGTTTCGCTCTCCTCTGTCGTGAATGTGGTCCCAACCAGTTTTCTGCCCACTGCCTGCGCGGAGAAGAAATAATTTCTCGCCGACAACGGCTTTTCCACCCGGGCCGTGACGGAAGAGGTGAAGTCCTGCGTCCATTCCGAAACGGGTATTGTCACGCTCTGCCATGAAAGGTTTTCGGTTCCGCCGGCTATTCTGCCTATGGCATATCTCGTCTCCACCACTCCCAGCGTCGCGTAAGATTCCCATGCGGCGCTCACCTCGGTGCCTCTGTTGGTCCAGACGCTCCCCATGGTAACGACTGGTGTCGTCGGGCGGTACTGGCTCTTTATCAGAGAGAAAGCGGACGTGAACGAGCCGTCATTAATAATCCTTTCCGGCGGATTGATCCCTATCCAGTCATTGGTGAAATGCCCTATGTCTATTCCCACCGAATCATTGGTGTTAGCCGCGGGCGACACATTAAAAGCTATGAATATCTTCGACGGAACGGTCTTCAGGACAAGCGGGGAGGTTAAATTGATTTCGCACAAATTGCCGCTGAACGCGTCATTACCGCTTGATATCAGCGAATCTCCGGAGATCTCGTAATTCAGGGTCCCGGTGTTCCAGACCCTCGTCAGTTTCCCGTCGCCGTTGCTGTCGGCATAAACGAGCACGGCGCTGATATTGGCGTCATAGGTTGCCGGCACATCCGAACCTCCGGTAAACCTGAGATACATTTTTATCTTCCGGAGCTCCGGCTTGCCTTCCGCGGATTTCACGGTCAAAGAAGAGACATAAATTTCCATGGCCGCCATCGGCACGGCGAGTTCACCCTGCAGGCAGGAGGGCGGAGCCGTGCCTGTGAGTTTCATGTTTATCACCGCCGGTTTTATTGTCGCCTCACTGCTTTCTATCGGCAGATTGTCTTTCAAAAGAACCACATTCGGCTGCGACACAAAGAAATATGACGGGGATGTGAACCTGGAGGCGAGCGTCGCCAGCGGCGGAGCGTTGATGGAAAGATCATAAACCAGGAAATAATTTTTGGCCACCGTCCCTATCGTCTGGATGGTTTTGATTTCAAAGACGGAGCTCTGATCGGGGATGGTGTCCCATGCCGGCGTTATCGTGAAAATGGTTGAGGTGTTTGAAACAATAGTCCTCTTCTGGCCGGCCCCTGTTCCCGTCGTGATCTCAATTGTATAGCCCGCGTATTTGTTCACCGGCCAGTTCATGTAATCCTTCCCCACCGTGTAAGCGCTTTTTATATCTGGTGATGTCACGCGCTCATTCACAAAAAGTATGTTCACGGCTCCGCTGACATAGGCCGGAGAGCCCGTGGCGGGATCGCCCGCATGGCCTATGAGCTGGTCTTTCGCAGAGTCATAGAGGCCGTCGCCGTCAAGATCCCTGTAGGCCTTCACCTTTTCAATATAGCGGTCGGGCACATCGCCGCCGAGAGCCGAGCGCATACCCGTCCAGACAGCCTCGGACTCGGGATCTCCCAATTGGGAGGTGCGGGTTGTGAGCGAGAATTTCTCCACAAGAATATTTTTCTGGCCCTGCACAACTTCGTTCGGGGCCACGCCCGCCCCCGAAGAATCTCTCCACGGGGCGACCGTCACGGTATCCGGATATTCCCTGATAACAGCGCCCATGGTTGTGAAATTCTTATCCTGCACCCGATCGGGCTCGATCACCTTAAAAGAGCTGGTTCCTGGAGGCAGTATCCTGAATCCCACGCTCTTGCCGACTGAGGCAAGATTGGCTATATCAAAAGCCACAAAATACGTTTTATCCATTTCATCCGCCGAGGTGCCCACCTTCTGCGGGATCTTGAGGGTTATGTCGGCGACGCCGTCGATAAACACCTCATTGCCGTAATTGATAAGGCCCGGATATGTGTAAGTCGTCGTGTCATATCTTATATCCCAGCTGTCAAGGACACCCTCAACGCCGCCGCCGTCCACCTCATAGAGATCCCTGTAGATCTTTATGGCCTCTATATCGCCGTCTATTCCGCTGCCCGTCCTGTATATACGCACCGCCTGCACCACCGCGTCATGATAGTCAGTCCTCAGCGTCAGCCGCGCGAAGGACACATTCCTGTCCCCCTGCGTCACTTCGGCGACCATGGGATCGAGTGTGAGAACCTCCAGCGTGTCGGTCGTGGCCAGCTGCTGCGCCTGAACAGAGGTTATCTCCGGAGAGAAATTATAGACATTGTGAGGCGTTTCCACCTGGAACGCGCTGTTGGAATTGATCCTCAGTCCCGTAAACGCCCCGGGCGTGGCGCTGTTGGCAAAATCAAAAAGGATAAAATAATACATGGTCGTTTCGGGTATGATCTCTATTGACGCTGTGGGCGTTGAGAAATCCAGGAGACATATCCCGCCGTCAAAAACACCGGTCGCGACAAGATGATCCCCTCCGCCCCATTCGCCGTAGTTGGGCTGGCCGGGCACCTGAACGTCCCTGTACAATCTGACTCTATTTATATCTTCATCAAGGCCCGTGCCGGATCTGGCGGCCTGCAGTTTCGTCCAGGGTATCTCATAACCTGAAACCCACATTGAGAGTTTCATCATCACCACATCATCCGTGCCCTGATAAACGGTCTCGGGCGCGAGGGATTCCCCCTCCACGAAAAGGGTGCGGGGCGAGGCCTTGATCTCTTTTGACGGGAGCAGATAACCTCCGGCGGCCGCGAAAGAAGCATCTATCTTGTTGGGAGAAGAAACACCCAGATAGCCAAGCAGAGGGTCTCCTTCTATTTTAAGGGCTATGGTTTTCGCCGGCGTCGCCGTGTCGGACAGAGAGAGATTGATAAAATAAGCTTTGTTCTGCACCTCCGTGCGGTAAGAGACGGTGTTCACGGGCCCTATTCTTCTGGCGGCTTCGTGGCCGGCAAAGGTGAATGCCGCCTGGCCGTTATGGAAAGTGCCGGACGATATCATTTCATCCAGCGTCGCATTGAATTTCAGGTTATTGTCCTTATCCAGCCAGATGGTTATGTTATCTATATCCTCATCCCCCGCGGAACCGGCCTGATCTATTATAATACTCTTCCAGAAAGCGTCCGACTGGTTGGTTTTGACATTTAACGCGAGGATAGGCAGATTTACATCTCCCTGATTTATCTGCTTGTCCGCTATGAGAGCCGTGGCGTCGCTGAAAACAAAGGTGACATTGTCGGCATACTCTTTCACTTCAATGGCCGGGAATTTGATCGGGAAATTCTCGTCTTTCACCTCATCTACCGGCTCAACCTGTAAATTGTCCTTCGTAGCCAGATTAAGGCCCAGTTTGCTACCCACTTCGGCAAAGGGGTCAAGGTCATAAGCGATCAGGTAATTCTTATTGCTCAGCGAGATCTCCTGCCAGCTGGCCTCGTCAAAGGGGATGGTAACAGAAGTGGATGTGAATGCTCCGTAAGTGTTGGACACGAGATCGCCCTCCGCTTTAGCCACGAGCACGTCTTTCACTCCTGTCGGCCCGGATGTAGAAGTGTTCACAACTGGATTCCCCGCCTGATCAACAGTGCCCGAATTGTATTTCCAGATCTTGACCGCGTCCACATCCTCGTTGGGTATATTACCCAGCTTCTCCACCGTGATGCCGATCCACCAGGCCGCGCGGGGCGTCAGGGGATCGATGCTGAGTATGAGCTGCTCAAGGACATTATTCTTTGAGCCCTGTATGAGCTGGGTGATGCCGGGATGAGCCTTATTGACGATCACGCGGTCTACCGTGGCTATGATGGGCGGCGTTTCCGATTCCAGCGGGTAAATATCCGGTTCTCCCTCATCCCTGCGGGAATTGCCGTTATAATCATAATAATCAAAGACCCTGTTGATGCCTTCCATATAGGCCTCTATGCCGGAAGAGTTCGCCAGATTCACGCCGGCTGTGACCCCGACCTCGGCCGAGTTCGTAAAGGAAAACGCCACAAAATAAGTGGAAGTGGATTCCGCTATGATCTGAGCCCTCTCCTCGTTGAGGTTTGAGGGATTTCTCAGCGTGATTATGCATATACCGGGCTGAAGGGCGCCGAAAGTTTCCTGCCCCGAAGATATGAGCGTGTCCGCAGAGGGAGAAAACACCCCGTGGCCTTCGGTCCCTTTCGCCTGGGCGTCTTTGTATATTCTGACCGAACTGATATCGGTCGAGGGTATATATTTGTCCGCGCCGGCGTCGTAAACGCCTCCGTCGGCCGAACCTTTCAGCCCCAGTGTTATTTTTGTCCACGGCACGGTGTATTTGTTCGTCAGCATATCAAAGCGGATCATACCGAGCTTATCGGTGCCCTGCTCGATCTGCAGCGTATCTTCATCCACAAGATTGGTGCCGTAAACCGTGATCTGTCCGGGAGAGGTCGTGATGGTTGCCGTGGGCAGCCTGATCTCAAAATTATTGGAGGCCAGCTGCACTTCGGAGGCTATCCCCCATTTAAAATAATTCCTGTTTTGCATGCGCACAACAAAAGTCTTTGCCGGTTCGGCGTATTCGGATATATCCACGGTGATGAAATAATTCTGCGGGCTCATGCCTATCGTCTGCGGCGTGTCGAATGTGAGATCCACTTTTCTCGTCACGGGATTAAAGACTCCGGATGAAAGCCAGATGTCGCCGGAATGCCCCTTAAGGTAGCCGGAAGTACCGCCGACATTATCCGGATCAGAAGCCATGGGCGGATCGAATTCAGCGTCGGCATCGCCGTCTTTCCACACTCTTATGGCCGGAATATCGCTTTCGGCGGTCTGTCCCACGTTGTCTATCTGCAGGCCCGTCCATATTCCCGTTCCCGAATTTGTCTTAAGGTCCAGCCTCTCTATGAGCCTGTTGACGGCGCCCTGATAAATGCGGGTTGAACCGTAAACATCCATTTCTATGATCCGCCGGTGCGTTTCGGGGTCAACATAGGGCTTCACTATGGCTCCCTGGATTATCATTTCCGCGGAAGTGCCCACTATCATTGGGTCTGCCGTGTCATAAGCGGATATGATAATAGGCGGTACATCGGGCGGATCCGTCACATTCACATCGGTCGCCTGCAGATAAGAGATACCCGGATGGGCAGGATCATCCGTCACTGCCCCGGCAAAATTATAACTCCACGGATTGAGCTGAGTTGTTCCGGATGATGTGAAAGAGGCCACTCCCACATAATACACCCATTCGGCAGCGGGCACGTAGGGCCTCGCCAGCGGCGGATGCCCGGTGCACACATTTCCGGCGCCGCCGGCGCCGTATGCATCCACGGCATAGACCGTTATGTCTTTGGGCTCATAAACCGTGGCCGAACCGGAATGCTGCACCTTGAAAGCCACCGCGTCATTGGGATAAACATTCACCGTCTGGATAGCCATTGTCCATCCTTTGGCCGGACGCTCGTCAGCGGCGATGGTGGGGGCGCCGACTATCTCATCATAATAATAGAAATTCGCTGACGGCGTGCCCGAAGTGATAACGACTATGTTCTGCGTCCACTGCAGAGAATTAGGCGAAAAATCGGCCGCGCCCGAATCCGATGTCAGGAGCAGCTGAGTGGCCTCGGCGGCCTTTGAGGTGTTGTCAAATTTATCCCTCAGCTCGGCCGTAAACACATAATTTGTCGCGCCGTAGTCCAGATAATTTTTAACTCCCGCGGTGATATTCCTCCCGGGCGTTATAATAACCACCTGTGAGATCTGGCCTCCGTACACTTTCACAAACTGTGAAGCTTTCGACCAGCCGTAACTGTAAAGATCGCCGTCCTCATCAACCGTTATCTCCCAGCCGGGATTGGAATTACTCTTGGTGTTGACATAGTAAAAGGAGAGCTGCGCCTGGCCTATGTTTATGGTCGCGCTGGACTTGGGCACCCACACCGATGAAGAAAGAGAAAAAGCGTATCGTCCCGCAGGTTCTGACCAGAGCTTAAAGACAACGGGATTGCCGTTGTTTACTGTGTCGTGGATAAGGGGCGACTGGTTGCCGAAGACATCCTGCAGCTCCGCCGTCATCATGTAAGAGGTGACGCCAGCCGTCAGTTCCGGCGCCGCGGTCGTAAAAGCTATTTTAGAGATCGGAGCCGGCGTCACCGTCTGGGTCTGGGAGCCGTCAGACCAGCTCTTATCAATGGCGCTGACGAGTATGCCGGGATTTCCCGTCACCTTGCAGGTGAACCAGAAATTGGTCTTGTATGTGCCGGTGGAAAAAACAATTTCCGTATCCCCCACTATCTGTCCGCCGCCGGGAGTGATGATAAAACCGTAATTTCCGGGAGACGCGTCAGACATAAGGTCGCAGAGCACATCAGCGGCCACTGTCTTTTCATTGCCGTAAACATCCTGCGTGTGAGCGGTTATTATCTGTGAGGTCGTGCCGGCGACCAGGCTGCGGGCGGGGGTCATAAAAGCTATTTTAGAGACTTCCCCTGGATCCACACGGATAGCCACGCTGCCCGGATCAATGCCGGCGCCGCCGGAGGCGGTGATTGTCCACGACGCTATGCTGATGGAATCCCATGACGCCTTTTCCTCATAATAATAGAACTTGCAGGAATTCGCGCCGTCGGGAATGAGAATACTCCAGCTTGAATAAGCCACATCATCAAAGGGTTGTATGAACTTGTTCGGCTGGCCGGGATACAGCGGATCCTCAACGCCTATTTTAAAGAAACGGCCGGGTTTGGAGGTGCCGCCTATGTTATCGTTTGGATTATTAGCGGAATTGGAAACAGGATAGCAGTAGCCGTCGCCTGTTTCGGAAATATTGTTATACTGGTCATATCTTTGCACCACAAAGGGCTCGTCAGTCTTTGACCAGCCTGAATAAGCCGCGTTGCCGCAGCTGAAAGGCGGCGGATAGCTTACTATCCTGTACTCCTTGGGGCTTCCGCCGACGGTTTTAATGTTCCCTGACTCGCCGCGGATGGCCGTGGAATACACGATCTCCACACGGGAGATATCGTTTTTAACGGTTGAGACATAAAACCATATTTCCGGCGATACGCCTATCACGCCGTTGGCGTCGGTTGTCGCGCTGGAAATAACGACTCCCGAACCGTCTTTAAGCTCCGGAGAACCGCTGTTGACGACAGTTGATATCCGGATCTCGCAAGAAAGGCCCGCAACAACCTTGGGATTGTTGTAATTATCCGCGGCCGTGCCTATTATCTTCTGCGCCTGGCCGGCCGGCACAGTTGTCTCGGCGGCTGTGGGAGAAACAATAAATTTGTTGAGCGCGCCGGCGGTCACCGTTATATTGGAAACCTGGCCGTATTTTGAAGTGTAGAAAGTGTCGTGCGCCTTCAGCCACCTGCCCGTTCCCGCCCGGAACATGGAAAGGTTGTTAAATGTTTTCTGTCCGTAATCCGAAGTCAGATAGGTGTAGTTGGCCGGCAGAGAGGCGGGGTCGGTGGGATCGGAATCCGTATCAGATGTAAAATCTATTGTGCCGGTATAGTTTTTATTTCCCACCCATGCGCCGTATTTGTCGTAAGAACCCGTGCAGGTGTTGCTGTAATCATCCCTGGCTTTCACCGTCACATTAAAGAGTTCTCCGGCATTGAGATTAGACGGTACACCCGTAAGAGCGAAATTCGTGTGCGCGGCGTTATTCACGATTATGGAAGAAGTCACGCCCGTCGAGAAACCCTGAGCGTAAGCGTATATCTTACTGCCTCCGGCCACAACGGAAGTTTTGAGCTTAGACGCTGTAATAAGCTGGCCGCCGGTATCTATCCTGATGGGCACACCATTATTTATCGGGCTATCGTTAGGGTCGCTTGTGGCAAAACTCACCCATGGCCGGGTATCAGTAGCAATATTGTAGTAGCTATCCGTCAGATAGACCGTGAACTGTTTTGACTCATTGGCTTCCTGCGCGGCCGGTGTTCCGGTCATGCCGTAACCTTCCACAAGAGTCTGGTCGGGCAGTTTGACGGCAAGCCGGTCCCCGGAGCCGGCAATCACATTTACATTGGGAGTCGTGTAATCATAAGTGTTCAGCGTTTCGCTTATTTCCTTAGCATAAACATACCAGTTTCCGCGGGTAACCATTTCAATTTCAAAAGCAAACTGGCCCGCCGCAAGCGGCAGGGTGTCCGGATGCACGTCATATGGATCATTTGTCACAAGGCCGATACTGCAGTTGGTTGACACCCTGTTGTAATATTCATCAGCGGCGTAAACCGTGGCATTGAACGCGGCGCCCGCCGTCTGCTGGGAAGGAGAACCCGATTTTCCGCCGTTCGTGTAATCTCCGGGCTTGTGGTTTTCACCCGGTAGTATAACAAGCAGCCTGTCAATTGGCGCGGCATTTACATTGAATACGGAAGAAAGATCCGCGGTATAGTACGGCGGGTTTGTGTCCGCATCCTCCGCCAGAATCGTTGCCGTGGCGGCTCTTAAAAGCGTGACCATAAACTGCTTCGTTCCGCTTACAAGCGTATCCGACGAGGGCTCAGTATCATAAGGATCGGAGGTCGTAACCCCCACAACGGGATTCGCCGTGGGATTGACGTTCCAGTACTGGTCAACGCAGTTCACCCTGATCGGATAAGCCACTCCGGCTGTCGGCGTGGAATAACCTCCGGTCTTGCCGGATGCGGTGCCGGCAGCGCCCGACTCGCCGTCCAGAAGAACCTGGAGTTTCACGGCCGGGCCGTATCCTATGAGAATATCGCCGGAAGTGTAATATGTCAGTTTCCCTACCGTCGCCGTGTCGGAGGAAGTGATCCTCTGATAACCCTTCGTCTTCATCGTTATGTCAAATGTTTTGAACCCCGCAGTGAGAGCGGCATCGGCGGGCTCGTCGTCATAAAGATCGGTCGTGTCAATCGTTACCATCGGCGCGGTGGAGGTCTGGTTGAAGAACTGGTCGCAGGCCATAACGGTAACGGTGAATTTCGCGCCCGCCGGTTGGTTTGAAGGCGAACCGGATTTCCCCCTGTTCGCCACATCTCCCGGCTTGTATGTTTCCCCGGGAGTCAGGAGTATGAGTTTCTGCGCCGTGTAGGGATTGACCCTGACAACGGAAGAAGTGTTCGGGGCGTAAGTGCCGGATGCGCTGACCGTCTGAGTTGAATAATAAGTGCCTATCCCGCGGGAAGCCGTCTTGATCGTCACAAGGAAAGTCGTTGTTCCGGCCCCAAGAGTCACATTGCCGGGGTTGGTGTCGTTCGGATCCGATGTGACGACGGCCGCAACGGGCGAAAATCCGGGGTTGATATTCCAGTAATAATCGCAGATATTGATCGTCGCCGTAAAAGCGGTGCCCGCCGTCTGCTGTTTGGGCTGGCCGGATTTCCCTGTAAGAGATCCGGGTATCGCCGTCTGGGTGGGTAGCAGCACCTGCCATTTCGACGGAGCGCCGTATTTCACATGAAGAACTGAAGATGTCCCCGCCTCAAAAGTATAGCCCGTGTCATAAGCGTAAATTTCCCAATCACCTTCGGTGACAAGGCGCATCGTGAAGTTTTTCGTGCCCGCGGTCAACTGCTGGCTCGTAGGATCATAGCCCCAGTCCTTATCATAGGGATCGGATGTTTCCATGTTGACAAGGGGATTCGGAGAAGGATTGCTGACAAAATTCCAGTAATCGTCCACGGAATTGACCGTTACCGTGAACACGACTCCGGCCGTCTGCGTCGAAACGCCGCCCTGTCTTCCTGAAATCGTTCCGGGGGCTGAACTTTGAGTCGGCAGAAGAACCTGAAGTTTGGACGCGGAACCCGATTGAACCGCCACCGCCTGAGATTCATCGGAGGCGAGATCCGCGCCGGCCGCGGTCGAAGTATATATCTTCCACTGGTTGCCGACGCCTGAGGCGTCATTTGTCACGAGAGTCGCCGAGAAAACAGCCCTTCCGTTGGAAAGGCCCTGCGAAGCCGGCGGGTCAAATCCATAGAGATCATCATAAGGGTCTTCCGTCCAAATCTTGACGGTATCATTCGCCGAATAATTCCTGTTCCACCAGTCGTCCACAGCGAGAACCGTCACGCTGAAGGCGGCGCCAGCCGTCTGAACGGAAGGAGGTCCCGTCCTTCCGTAAGGCAGCGAAGCGCCCGGCGCTCCGATCCATTCGCCCGGATTATGGCCCACGCCCGGAACAAGAACGAGGAGTTTTGTCGCCGTGTTCGTGTCAACCTTGACGGCAGGCGTCGTGTATGAGGTAAGAGAAGCCGCTTCCGCTTTGACCCATGAAGACTGCGCCCTCACGAGCGTAACGACAAATGTCGTTGTTCCGTCAACAAGGCCTTTCTGCGCCGGTTCTATGTCAAACGGGTCCTGAGTGGTGATTGTCACCGTCGGTGCCGCCGAAGTGTTTATGTTCCAGTTGCCGTCAACGGCATAGACGGTAACGGTAAAGGCCTCTCCCGCCGTCTGATTTATTGCGGATCCGCCTTTCCCGGAGGTTGTTCCCGGCTCATAAGTCTCATTCGGCGCAAGACAGAGAAGTTTTGTCGCCGCGGCCGGATTGACCTTCACCTTCGCCGTCTCCGATGAAACAAGAGCGCCGTCGGTATTGGACGCTGTTATCGTCCATGAGGTATTGGCGGTTTTAAAAGTGAAATTAAAGGTTCTGCTCCCGGAAGTGAGCGCGGCATTCCCCGGGAGAACCGCGTTCGCGTCTTCACTCGTT